>JACDJB010000062.1_pt1 | contig 165363 bp, 156 predicted proteins | sample 7454121 | NCBI WGS metagenome assembly JACDJB01 (sample SAMN14253290, study PRJNA609438) | sludge metagenome | isolation source: sludge after 25d culture with pyrite | collected 2018-12-20
CTGCTCAACAGTTAAATTTGGATAGTTCACAATTTTCGCTAGCAGGTGTGTCTGGAGTAGTTGCAGGCTATGATATCTCAACTGCAGCTGGTGCTTCTGCAGCACTTGGTACTATAGAAACTCAGATTAACGCAATAAATAAAGCTCGTTCCTTCCTAGGAGCTAACCAAAACCGCCTGGAGCATACGATTAATAATTTAGGTTCGGTTCAGGAAAACTTAACTGCAGCAGAATCGCGCATTAGGGATGCTGATATGGCGATAGAGATGTCTAATTTTACAAAGAATAATATTTTAGTACAATCTGCACAGGCGATGCTTGCACAAGCAAATCAAATCCCTCAGGGTATGCTGCAGCTATTAAAATAACTTTTATACGTTTTATTGGAGAACGGTTTCGTGCTAGTTCTCCTTTTTATTACCGAATCTCATGAATCTGATATAATAATCTCATATTTTCAATAAGGTCGTGATAACATATGGAAGTAAATAAAGTAGGGAGAACTTCTTTAGATAAAACAAAGTCAACAAAAGGCTCGACTTCGGAAAAAACCACTTTTACGGAAGTGATGGCGAGAAAACGTACCGATCTTGTTATTGCAAAACTCCAAAAGCTTATGGAGGATATCGAGGATCAAGGCAGTGTGCTAGCTGAATCTCAAACTGTCGATGATTTGCGTAAATATAAAAAGCTTGTTCGTGAGTTTCTTGATGAGTCGGTCAAGAATGGTTTAGCTCTTGAAGAACGACGTGGATTTAATCGACGTGGACGTACCAAAATTTATAAAATCGTTGCAGAGGTGGATAAAAAGCTTATAGAGCTCACTGATGCGGTTTTACAGAAGCAGGAGAAGGGGTTAAAGATCCTCGATTTGGTGGGAGAGATCAAGGGGTTATTAATCAATGTGTATGCGTAAAATAGGTTAAAAGTCACAATATTCACAGGTTATCCACAGGTATTGTGGATAATGTGGACTATTGTGGACATGCCCTATGGATATTGTGGATAAAGTAACCATCAATATATTGACGATTCTGAATGGGTGATGGTATATTGACATTATAAGTCGAGTGACTTAAGTATATTTTTTGAGGAGATGTTTTGAACGTGTATCAAGGAAAAGTAAAATGGTTTAATGCAGCAAAAGGATTTGGGTTTATCGAAAGAGAAGATGGAGAAGACGTATTTGTTCACTTCTCAGCAATTAACACTGATGGTTACAAGAGCCTAGATGAAGGTGAAGAAGTTAACTTCGAAATCGTAGACGGTGCTCGTGGACCACAAGCTGCTAACGTAACAAAAAGATAATAAACGTTAAATAACAAAAATAAACCCCTGTAAAAGGGGTTTTTTGTATTTTGTACTCTTAGTTGGCGATCATGTCTACAATCTGTAAATGTCGTTCTTTCCGTAAATCGATGTACTGCTCTCGGATACGTAATAATGGTCGATGGGGTTCATCTACATGGATTAGCATTACTTCACCTTGATCTCCATTATCGAGTATGGCAGTTCCGCCTACAAAGCCCTCTACTAAATAATAAACAAATGGGAGCACTAGATTGGCATTTAATCTTCCGTCATAGACCTCATTCATCAATTCCATTCCAGCGAGGAAGCTGGAGTCCTTTTGTTTGTACACTCGGTCAGTGCTAATTGCGTCAAAGATATCTGCAATTGTGATAATCTGCACCGCCAACGGAATTTCATCACCAGATAATCCATCGGGATAGCCACTACCATCTAATTTTTCATGGTGGTACAGTGCGCCTAAATGAATCAATTCATTTGATCCTTCCATCTGCTTTAATAGATTGTAGCCATAGATGGTATGCTCTTTCATAATCTCATATTCTTCATGCGTCAATCTTCCAGGCTTTAGCAAAATATCTTTTGGTATCTTCATTTTGCCGATGTCATGTAGCAGGCCGATGATACCTAATAAATCACATTCTTCCTTGGAGAGCCCAATCAGCTTTCCGATAATACTGGCTATAATACTAACGTTAATTGAATGACGAAAGGTATATTCGTCATGACCTTTTATCTTATTTAATTGTAGAAAGAAGTAGCTTTGTTTTAAATTTATTTCTGACAAATTTTTATATGATTCGGCAAATTCATTGAAGTGAGGTAGGTCCCCTTCAGCTACTCGAGTAAATAGCCTCTTGGTTTTTGTGAGATTATGTAAATAGCGATCACTTAATTCATCACGTCCTAGGATCTCTCTCATTTGATGAGAGATCTGATCGGAAATTTGATCAACAATCTCTATTTCTTCTATTCTATGCTCTAATAATAAAGTAATATCGTGAGCCTGAAGTGTTGTGCCAGCTGCAATTAATAATACACCTAGCCCGGAAAGAACGTCTTTTGCTAAAACATAATCTACTAATTGGTAAGAAGTTTTTTGAATACTCACAAATACCCCCGCTTTCAGCAATCGATAAATTTTTAATTCTTCCCCAAATAGTAAAATTCGACCATAAAACGGCAATTCCTTCTTTTTTATTAATATTTCTATTAATTGATAAACACTACCTCATTCAGAAACCATTCACAAAAAGTTCATATAATGCTGTTTAGTTTTTTTGTAAACGGGAAGGATTTTAAAGGGTGAGTATCGAATAGTTATTAGTACAGAGAGAAAGGAGGACCAAAGAATATGAACATTATGATACGTGGTGAAAACATTGAGGTAACTCCAGCATTAAGGGATTATGTTGAGAAAAAAGTAGGACGCGTTGAGCGCTATTTTGACCCAGAGGCAACGAATGGTATCCATGTAACTCTCAAAGTGTTAAAGGAAGAGCACACTGTAGAAGTAACGATTCCTCTTCCGGGGTTATTATTAAGGGCAGAAGATAGTAGTGAGGATATGTATGCATCGATAGATAGTGTCATTGATAAACTAGAGCGTCAAATTCGTAAGCATAAAACAAAAGTAAATCGTAAGTTCCGCGATGAAGGGGGATTGAAATCTCTTTTCTTAGAGGGAGTTGGGGGAAGTCCTGAGGTAGAAGAGGATGATCTCAAAATCGTTCGCACCAAGAGCTTCCATCTAAAGCCTATGGATGCAGAGGAAGCAATTCTACAGATGAATCTCATTGGGCATAATTTTTTCGTCTTCTCGAATGCAGAAACTGATGAAGTAAATGTGGTCTACAAACGTAAGGACGGACGCTATGGATTAATTGAGCCACAGCAGTAAATAATAGAAGCAATATTTGAGACTTTCGTTTCAGATGGAACGTAAATATAGGGGGACTGTTAAGAAACAGTCCCCCTTTTCTTGTTTTTCTGCTCAATGATTGATAAAATTTAATTCATCTAAAACTGAATTCATAATCACTTATTAAGATTTGAAGTCAGAATTCTGACATAGAATAGCTTCATAATAATAAGGGATTAGGACGGAAGGAGAAAGTCTTCCATGATGGGACTTGTTAAGAAATTTTTTGGTGATCGTAATGAGAAAGAGATTAAGAAATATATGAAAAAGGTTGAAGCGATCAATGCTCTTGAAGCATCGATTAGTCAGCTATCTGATGATGAACTTCGTAATAAGACGACGGAGTTTAAGGAGAGATTAGAAGCTGGTGAGAGTCTTGATGATTTATTAATGGAAGCATTTGCTGTCGTGCGTGAGACAGGAAAGCGTGTGTTGGGGATGCGCCACTATGATGTCCAATTAATCGGTGGAATGGTGCTTCACGACGGACGCATCGCCGAGATGAAGACAGGGGAAGGTAAAACCCTCGTAGCCACAACCGCTGTTTATCTCAATGCCCTCGCTGGCAAAGGTGTACACGTGATCACAGTCAATGATTACTTAGCCGGGCGTGACAAGGCAGAGATGGGTCAGATTTATGAATTCCTTGGCATGAGCGTGGGTCTGAATGTACATGGACTTACGAACCAAGAGAAGAAGGAAGCTTATGAGGCAGATATTACATATGGAACCAACAATGAATTTGGTTTTGATTACTTACGCGACAATATGGTGCTCTATAATGAGCAAATGGTTCAACGTCCTCTACATTTTGCGATTGTCGACGAGGTAGACTCGATTTTGATCGACGAAGCACGTACTCCTCTGATCATTTCAGGACAAGCACGTAAATCTACCGATCTCTACTATACAGCGGATCGCTTTGTAATTCGTTTACAGAAAGAGGAGGATTACACCACTGACGAAAAGACCAACTCGGTTGCGCTTACTGAACAGGGTGTAGAAAAGGCCGAGAAATTTTTTAATATCGAAAATTTATTCGATCCCGCACATATGGAATTAAACCATCATATACAGCAAGCGCTCAAGGCAAGAACGACCATGAGGCGCGATGTGGATTATGTAGTGGAAGATCATGAAGTCATTATCGTAGACGAATTTACAGGCCGTTTAATGCATGGACGGAGATATAGTGATGGACTGCATCAAGCGATTGAGGCAAAAGAAGGTCTCAAGGTGCAACAGGAATCGATGACTTTAGCTACGATTACCTTACAGAACTATTTCCGTATGTACCAAAAGCTAGCAGGTATGACGGGTACAGCTAAGACCGAGGAAGAAGAGTTTACCAAGATTTATGGTATGGATGTTTGCATTATTCCGACGAATCGACCTATGGTACGTATCGATGCTGCAGACGTGGTGTATAAGACGGAAAGAGGGAAGTATAAGGCGGTAATTGAGGAGATTGTCAAACGACATGCGCAGGGACAGCCTGTACTCGTAGGTACGATCTCGATTGAAACCTCTGAGATGCTGTCAGAGCATCTAAAGAAGCATGGAGTTCCGCACAAGGTTCTGAATGCCAAGCATCATGCACAGGAAGCGCAAATCGTTGCTGATGCAGGGCAATATGGTGCGGTTACGATCGCAACAAACATGGCAGGACGCGGAACGGATATTAAGCTTGGCGAGGGAGTGGCGGAGGTAGGTGGCTTATGTATCATCGGTACTGAGCGACATGAATCCCGTCGTATTGATAATCAGCTGCGTGGGCGTTCCGGTCGACAAGGGGACCCTGGGCATTCGCAATTTTACATATCATTGCAGGATGATCTCATGCGCAAATTTGGCGCAGATAATATAATGAATATGATGGATCGACTTGGATTTGCTGAGGATCAACCGATTGAGAGTAAGATGATCAGTCGTGCAATTGAAGGCGCACAAAAACGTGTTGAGGGAGCAAACTTTGATCGTCGTCGTATCGTTCTACAGTATGATGATGTGATGAATCAGCAACGTGAGATCATTTACAAGCAACGTCGTGAGGTACTTAGTAGCGAGGATATTAAACCGATTATTCTCGATATGCTCTCCAGTCACCTACAGCATGTAGTTGAGGCTCATATCGATGCGGATCAGATTATGGAGGATTGGGATCTCAAGGGTTTACTTGGCCACCTCAATGGTACCTTGCTCGCTGAAGGTGAGGTCACTGAAAAGGAATTACGCGGTAAAGAGCAGGAGGAGATCTTAGAATACCTGCAACAATATATCGAAGAAAAATATGCTCGTCGTGAAGCAGAAATTGGTCCAGAGATCATGCGAGAATTTGAAAAAGTCGTCCTCTTACGTGCGGTTGATAGTAAATGGATGGATCACATTGACGCAATGGATCAGCTACGCCAAGGAATACATCTTCGCGCCTATGCACAAACCGACCCTTTGCGTGAATATCAGTTTGAAGGCTTCGAGATGTTCAAGCAAATGATCGAGTCGATCGAGGAGGAAGTATCTACCTATATTATGAAAGCACAGGTGGGTACATCTGGTCTACAACGCCAAGCAGTTATTGAAGGTGAAGTCACAGTATCGAGTAGCGGTGAACCGCCAGCTAAAAAGCCGATCGTACGTGGGGAGAAAATCGGACGAAACGATCCATGTCCATGTGGTAGTGGTAAGAAATATAAGCAGTGTCATGGATAATCAGAAAGGAGCTTACTATGGACTTCATAGAGATTCGACAGGAATTGAATGTATTAGCGAAAAGGTTAACAGATATTAGGGGGTCTCTTTGACGTAGAGAACAAAAAGGAGAAGATTGCTGCTCTAGAAGAGAGGATGAGTGCGCCAGATTTTTGGGATGATAACCAAGTGGCACAAGCCGTCATTAATGAGATGAACCTACTCAAGGATAAAGTGAGCCGCATGGAAGAGCTTGAACTAGAGTTTGAAGATATTGACATGATGCTAGAGCTAGCTAAGGAGGAAGGGGATGAATCCCTTCTGCCCGACTTACAAAAAGGGGTAAAGGCGTTAAGTAAAGGATTTACTGACTTTGAGCTAGAACTATTACTCAATGAACCGTACGACAAAAACAATGCTATCCTTGAACTCCATCCAGGTGCGGGTGGTACAGAATCGATGGACTGGGCATCGCTATTGTTACGAATGTATACTCGTTGGGCAGAGGATCGTGGATACAAGGTGGAAATGCTTGATTATCTTGCTGGTGAAGAGGCTGGAGTAAAAAGCGTTACACTGTTGATTAAAGGTCATAATGCTTACGGCTACTTGAAGACAGAAAAGGGGATTCACCGTCTCGTCCGTATTTCACCGTTTGACTCATCAGGACGTCGTCATACGTCTTTTGTCTCCTGTAACGTTATGCCAGAGATTGATGAAGATGTCAATATTGAGGTGCGTGAAGAGGATCTCAAGGTAGATGTATATCGTTCCAGTGGAGCAGGTGGACAGCATGTCAATACGACGGATTCTGCAGTTCGTATGACGCATATACCAACAAATATCGTAGTTACATGCCAAACGGAACGCTCGCAGATCAAAAATCGTGAACGTGCGATGAAGATTTTGAAGGCACGTCTCTATGAGAAGCAAATCGAAGAGCGTGACCGTAAACTGACAGAGATCCAAGGGGAGCAAAAGGAAATCGGCTGGGGTTCACAAATTCGCTCCTATGTGTTCCACCCCTATAGTATGGTAAAGGATCATCGTACCAATATCGAAATTGGTAATATCCAAGCAGTGATGGATGGTGAGATCGATCCATTCATTGATGGCTTTTTACGTATGCAGATGACGAAAAAATAATGTATTTGTTAGGAGAGAGTGTGGAGTTTATGAACAGTATCGAGTTAAAAGCAATCAATACCATACGAACATTATCAATAGACATGATTGAGAAAGCCAATTCCGGTCATCCTGGCTTACCGATGGGTGCAGCACCGATGGCTTATCAACTATGGACTAAGAAAATGAAGCACAATCCTGGCAATCCGACTTGGTTCGACCGTGATCGCTTCATCCTCTCCGCAGGACATGGTTCTGCACTGTTATATAGCTTACTTCATTTAACAGGCTATGATCTTCCACTTGAGGAGCTACAGAACTTCCGTCAATGGGGCAGCAAGACTCCAGGACATCCAGAGTTTGGACATACAGTAGGTGTAGAAGCTACGACAGGCCCACTTGGACAAGGAATCTCAATGGCTGTAGGTATGGCGATGGCGGAAGCACATCTCGCAGCTACGTACAATCGTCCCGGGTTTAATGTGATTGACCATTATACGTATGCGATCTGTGGGGATGGCGACCTGATGGAGGGAGTAGCTTCAGAGGCTGCTTCGATGGCAGGACATATGGGGCTAGGTAAGCTCATCATCCTCTATGATTCCAATGATATTTCGCTCGATGGTGAGCTCAGCTTTGCCTTTACGGAAAGTGTTGCGAAACGCTTTGAGTCCTACGGCTGGCAGTATCTCCGTGTAGAGGATGGTACAGATCTGAATACGATTGATGATGCCATTATGGAGGCAAAGCAAGATCACACCCGTCCTACATTAATCGAAGTACGTACAGTGATCGGTTTTGGTAGTCCGAACAAAGCAGGAACTTCTAAAGCTCATGGTTCTCCTCTAGGACCAGAAGAGGCGCAATTGACCAAGCAGTTTTATAAATGGGAGCATGCTCCATTTACGATTCCAGGTGAAGTAAAAGATCATTTTGCTCAGGTAAAAGCCCAAGGCGAGCTGCATGAGGGCGAGTGGAAACGACTCTTCGCCAATTATAAATCTGCACATCCAGAATTAGCAGCTCAGCTTGAGCTTGCGATTCATGGGGAGTTACCAGCAGGCTGGGATCAGGAGCTACCGGTTTATGAGAGTGATGCTCCTTCGATGGCTACACGTGAATCATCTAGTGTGGCACTTAATGCGATTGCCAAGCATCTACCGACATTATTTGGCGGATCAGCAGATCTAGCGTCTTCTAATAATACGACGCTCAAGGACTTACCAGTCTTTGAAAAAGAAAATTATGCAGGACGTAATGTATGGTTTGGGGTGCGTGAGCATGCGATGGGTGCCGCGCTCAATGGGCTATCGCTACATGGCGGGGTACGTCCATATGGAGCAACATTCTTTGTCTTCTCTGACTATTTACGCCCAGCGATTCGTCTGTCCGCATTGATGAAGCAACCTGTGATCTATGTATTTACACATGATAGCATTGCAGTAGGTGAGGATGGACCAACGCATGAACCGGTTGAACAGCTTCCTTCCCTACGCGTCATTCCTGATTTAACTGTGATGCGACCAGCGGATGCGAATGAAACGATGCAGGCCTATCGCTTTGCACTTGAGCAAAAGGAACAACCCGTCGTAATGGTGCTTACACGTCAGAAGCTCCCAGTACTAACAGGAACAGCGACCAAGGCACGTGAAGGCGTTCGCAATGGTGCGTATGTGTTGTCTGACCCAGAGGGCGGCAAGCAACCAGAAGTGATCTTAATCGCAACGGGCTCTGAAGTAAGCCTAGCGGTCAAGGCACAAAAGGCATTAGCTGATAAAGGCGTAGCTGCTCGAGTTGTAAGCATGCCGAGCTGGGATCGCTTTGAAAAGCAAGACCAAGCGTATAAGGATTCTGTTTTACTACCAGATGTGAAGGCTAGAGTTGCCATCGAGATGGCAATGCCACTTGGTTGGGAGCGTTATGTAGGAGATGCTGGAGCGGTAATCGGTATCAACACATTCGGTGCCTCCGCACCTGGAGACCTTGTAATGGAGAAGTTCGGATTTACAGTTGATCACGTAGTTGCATCAGTGGAGAAGGTATTGCAAAAATAATGGATACATTAAAGGACTGCCCTTCAAGAGTGGCAGTCCTTTGTCTATAGACTGGATTCTTGTTCTCCACCGATGATCCGTACCGATTCAACAACATGTTCGATTGGATAATTTTCTGATAGAAGTAGATTGTTGGATGATTCGTCTAGTGCAAATAGCTTACTTAAATAAGGGTTTAAAAAGGTGTTATAGGGGTCAAATAGAGCCCGGAGCTTGAGGAAATCCTTCCACATTGGGTATAGTTTTTCAGCTCGCTCCTTTGTAAGTGAATGCTTTTTCCCCCAATGTGGACGACCTCCATATCGTAAAAAGATCGTCTCCATCGCTTTAAAATATGCACCATCTGGCATCCCTTTGAACATATGTACCGCAATTACGGCGGAGTCACGTTGATAAGCGGGGCTGAGCCATATATCATCCCCTTTTACAAAGCGTACTTCGATCGGGAAGTGCACGGCAAACTGTTCCTGCTCGATCGTAGCATCGATCTCGCGTAATACGATCTCTAGCTGCTCAATGGGAATGAAGTACTCCATTTCATTAAAGCGAACCAATCGTGGGGTAGCGTAAATGTGATGACTGAGTCCGATTTTTTCGATCGATGGAATACCATTGGCAGAGAGCTTACTGATGTTTTTACTGAGCTTAGGATAGATACGACATAGATGTGAGACAAATCCAAAGAGCCAATTTTCCAATACAATTGTTTTGAACTCAGTCCATTTATTTGTTTCACTAGCCTCTGCATCTGTCTTATTGAGCAGCTTAATCTGTACCTTCTTCGTATATGGAAACCAGAAAAACTCAAAGTTTCGATTCTCCAAACGAAGCTGCTCTAATTGATTCAGACATTCATCCAGTTCCATTTGGAACGTACGTTGATGCAGTCGATAGCTCGGGACGACGCGTAATGTGATTTTGACGATCACACCTAAGAGCCCTAGCGAGAGCTGCGCTGCCCTATATACCTCTTGATTTTTACTTGTGGAGCATTCAAGGATATTTCCCTCGGATGTAACAATCGTAAATGCGACTGCCTGTGTCGATAGGCTCCCAAATTGAATACCTGTTCCGTGTGTTCCAGTAGAGATCGCGCCTGCGATTGATTGCGCATCGATATCACCTAAGTTTTCCTGAGCATACCCAAGTTCGGCGAGTTCCCCTCCCAAAGCCCTCAGTTTAGTACCTGCCCAGACTGTAACAGTCTGTTCCTGCTCATTAATACTCTCAACCCCAGTAAGTTGATCAAGTGAGAGGAGAATTTGATCAGTATGTGCGAGTGGCGTAAAGGAATGGCCTGATCCTACAATGCGCAGATACTTTCCTGCATTTTTGGTCCTACGCATAATTGTAATCACTTCTTCTATGCTTCGAGGGTAAAAAATTTGCCTCGGAGTACAGATGACTGAACCTGACCAATTACTCCACTCTTTATTAGTTTCTGTATTTATAGATAACATTTTCCTTCTCCTCTATAAGTGAATACTCGTTCAATGATTTTTCCGTCAGAAATGCAGTAGAGAGAATCGAATCGCTCACATAGCTCACCACTTTTACTATGACGCATAAATATAGGATCACCATGCTGTAGTGGAACTTCGCCACGATAACGAATCGGTGTCTGTACTTCACCCGCACCCTCTAGGGGGAGTAGCTCGGTATCATGTGGTAGGTAAGGGGAAGGCTGTTTATCAACTCCGACTGAGCCTGAGGCGATATATCCGCCACCAGCACAAGTATATAGATGTGTTTTTGGGATGCGTACGATTTCAATTGCATAACCAGCAGCAGGTTGATAACGAAAATCGCGATAATGGTCAAATAGAGTAGGAGCAAAGAAGCCAGACCCTACTGTAACTTCTGTGATGACTTGTTCTTCACTAGTTGTCTGCAAACTACCCGTTCCGCCTCCATTGACAAAGCGTAATGAGATGCCTAGATTCTCAATCGAAGCGACCGCTTCTGCACGCCTCCGTCGTAGCTCGGGAAGTGATCGCCTTTTCAACCATTGGATGACCTTGCTCTTTAGTTTTTGGTGACGGTTGTTATCTCCTACTCCAGCGATTTGAGCTTCATATCCCATCACACCATCGAGCCAGACATAATCCGAATGTGCGACCCGTTTCACCAATTCTAGCAACGCAGCTAAAGTATGAATCGGAGAACGATAGACGCCAAAATGCAAGCCAAATAAATCGTAGGAGAGATCGAGATCAATGCATAGAGGAATGCGAACGTTATGTGAACGAGCGATCCGCTCAATCTGTTCCACATGTTCAATCGAATCTACCATTAGCGTAATCTGTGCATTTTGTAGCGTTGCATGGGCAATAGCCTCTAGATAAATAGGGTCCCAGACGGGATATCCGAGCAGGAGGTCGCGGAACCCTTCCTTGGCCAGATCAACTGCCTCCTGTGCGGCAAAGCACAGGATTCCCTGAAATTGTTTGCTAGAGTCCAAGATTCGCCTAAGAACCGCAGTCGAACGAATCGATTTACTAGCGATGCGAATGTTTTTACCATTACTACGTGCGAGGATGTCGTGTATATTTTGCTGCAATAAGTCCAGATCAAGAAATGCATGAGGCATTGGATTACCAGACAACGCTTTCTTATAGTACTCATAGTCTCTCACAGAGATCCCTCCATGCTAAAGACTATTCGCTACGCTCCACAATTTCCCTTTAAAATCTTAACTTCAACCGATAAATCTTATCATCCTTTTGTTGGGTAGTGCCTCGCCCGTCGCGATTGTTGGTCATGATGTAAAGCGTGCCATCCTCACCTTCATAGACATTGCGAATTCTACCCCAGTCTTGAAAGAAATACTGCAAGTGATCCACCTTCGTAGGTTCTAGCTTATTTAAGGTGATTTTTAATACTTGATTGCCGCGAAGATTGGCTACTAATAGATCTCCTTGCCACGGACCTTTACTTACAAATGCCATTCCCGATGGAGCCCATGTTTTATTTCCGCTTTGCAAGATTGGAGCTTTTAAGTATGGATATTTCTCCGAAATCTCGTCTCCCTCGATAATAGGCCAACCATAGTTAGCGCCAGACTCGATGATATTAATCTCGTCATGAGCTGTTTGTCCATGCTCAGAAACATACAGTAGCTGCGTTTCTGGATGCCAAGCGAATCCCTGAGCGTTTCGATGTCCAAGACTGTAGATGGGAGATCCTGTAATCGGATTGTCTGCAGGAATCGAACCATCGAGTGCGATTCGTAGAATTTTGCCCCCAAGACTTTGGGGATCTTGAGCTAATGGTGGCTCATAGCGATCTCCTGCGGTGATATATAGATAACCATCTGGCCCGATTTTGATGCGACCGCCATTATGGTTGCTAGCCCCTGGGATGTTATCGATTAGTATCTTGTCGATCATTGCTTTGTGATCCTGCAAGAAGAGGCGGAGGACGCGGTTTTTAATTTCGTTATTTTCTTCATACGTGTGATACACGTAAATATAAGAATTGTGCTCAAAATCGGGATCAAGTACGAGGCCTAATAAACCACCTTCACCTTGGTTTAGAAAGGGTGATTCGAGCTTGATCATGGGCTCCTTGATGAGTTTTCCATCTGGATCGATTACCCGAACCAATCCCGGTCGTTCAGTAAAGAACATCCGTCCATCGCTCGCAATGTCCATCTCCCACGGAGCATTAAGCCCATCAGCAAGAACGTCAATTTGATATGGTATTCCATGGTCTTGCTCCTTGAAGGCGATCCCTAGTTCGTCACAACCGCTTAAAAAAACGACGGATAAGATCAGTAATAAGTAGTTGAATTTTCGCACCGTGCCCATCTCTAATTTCTTCATTCTTGAAGCCTAATCCGCTTAACCGACGACAATAGCAGCCTTTTATCTCCTTTTGTTACCATATCCTGAATGTGAACTAAAGTCACTGTATGAAAGTTGTATTGGCAAATTCAAGTTGAGAAGTTTTATAATGATCACAGATAATTATGGCATCTGTATGTTTCACCATACTCTCTAGGTCTTCATTCATATTTACTTTGTTTTGAGGAAATTCTTAATCATTATATCAATGGGAGGTACATCTTATGAAGCGGATTTTTTACAATGGTAGGTTTACAACACTTGATTCAAACATACCGCATGCGGAAGCTGTCTATGTGGAAAATGGTAGGATTGTTGCCATTGATAGTCATGATGACATATTACTGCAATTTGGGCGAGCAGATGTAGAGCGCATTGACCTACAGGGCGGTTATGTATATCCAGGTCTTGTTGACAATCATCTGCACCTAGCCATGCAGGGGATGAAGCTCTCGATGCTGGATTTCTCAGACGTGCACTCAAAAGAAGAGATGCTACACCTCTTACAGAAGAAGGTAAGCGAGACACCAGTAGGTAAGTGGGTTCTGGGGCTAAACTGGAATGAAAACTTGTTCCCTAACCGTTCCATTCCGACGATGGACGAACTGGATCAGATTGCACCTCATCACCCAGTATTATTGACGCGTACTGACTATCATACGTATTTGGCGAATCGCCAAGCATTTTTAGTTGCTGGTATCGTAGAGCACACAGCAGATCCCGAAGGAGGCTCTTTTGGTCGTGATCAGTCGGGTCGATTTACAGGGCTGGTACATGAGAATGCGTATTTACTTTTTCAAGCTGCACAGCCTAAAGCTACCTATACTGAGCTCAAGGACTTCGTTCGTAAAGGAATGCAAGATGCGCTTCGTTACGGAATAACAGGTGTTCATACAGATGATGTACGGAGTCTCGAGACGGTGGAGCAGACATTACGAATCTATCGTGAGCTGGTAGAAGAAGGAAATTATTTACATAGCCAACAATTAATCTACTACTCTGCTTTAGAAGAACTCAAATCTTTGGGTCTAACAGCTGGAGATGGAGATGAGTGGATCAAAATCGGTGCTTGCAAAATTTTCGCTGATGGTTCGATTGGTGGACGTACAGCATTATTATCAAAGCCGTATGCCGATGATCCTACAAATTATGGGATGGCGATCCATTCACAGGCTGAGTTTAATCAAATTGTGCAAAAAGCCCGTCAGATGAACATACCAATGGCAGTACACGCGATAGGTGATCAAGCTGCAGAGATGATGATTGTCGCAATGGAGCAATTTCCCTTACGAAATGCTGGTGGTGAGAAACTTCGTGATCGGCTCATCCACGCTCAGGTGCTACGAGCGGATTTGATCCGACGATTACAAAACCTACCTGTTGCGATTGATATCCAGCCTCGTTTTGTCGCAAGTGACTTTCCGTGGGTATTGGAACGTATCGGAGTAGAGAGGAGTGCATATGCATACGCATGGCGAAAGCTTCTTGATGCAGGTCTAGGCTGTGGAGCAGGCAGCGATGCCCCGATTGAACCTCTCGATCCTCGTCTTGGTATCCATGCCGCAATTACACGTAGATCGCCGAATGTACCTGAAACCGAGGGGTATTTGCTGGGTGAGAGACTATCCCCGCGTGATGCACTTATTCTATTTACGTTAGGCAGTGCTTATACTGCGGGAGAGGAACATCTGCGTGGATCAACTACTGTCGGTAAATATGCGGATTTAACTGTAGTAAATCGAGAACTGATCACTCATGATCATGATCAAATTTTACAAGCAGAGACGCTGTTTACAATAACAAATGGCAGGATCGGCTACCAAAAATAAAATTTAATTATAAAGAATATGTAGTATTTTCAGAAGAATGTGTATAATGAAGGAAGATTAGTCGAAAAAAGGGTAGGGGTGCTTGATGTTACTTGGCTATATTCTCGTTATTTTATCCGCGTTTGGTTTTGGGCTGCTCCCGATTTTTGCTATATTTGCGTATGAAAGTGGTATGGGAGTACCGACGCTTCTCTTTTTACGTTTTCTCTTTTCTTCCATCATTTTTTTCTCGATTATATTTATAAAACTCAAAAAGTGGAGGATAACGAGGAAACAGCTCCTTACCCTCTTTTTCCTGGGCGGAGTCCTCTATACGCTTCAATCCGCCTTATATTTTTCTTCAGTGAAACACATTCCAGCGTCTCTAGCGGTGTTGTTGCTTTATCTCTATCCTATTTTTGTCGCAATTCTGTCATTCTTCATCAATAAAGAACGTCTATCCATTCGGTTGATTATCTCCATTATAGTTTCCTTATTGGGAATTTTACTCGTACTAGGGTCGCCTAGTGGGGAGGTTGATCCATTCGGAGTGCTACTTGCGGTGGGTGCTGCAGTTGCCTATTCATTTTATATTCTTTTGGGCAATCGTATTACGGCGGATTTACCACCAATGCTAACGAGTGGATTTGTAGCACTCTTTGCGATGCTCTCTTTTTTGATCTTTGGCTTATCATCAGGGTCATTTAATTTTACCTTTTCAGCAAGTGGTTGGTTATTTACCTTAGGGGTCGCTCTATTTTCAACCGTTTTATCGATCTTCACCTTTTTTGCAGGTATGAAAATTATCGGTCCTACCAAAGCATCGATCCTCAGTATGATTGAGCCTGTCGTTACTACACTAATTTCTACTTTAGTGCTCGCGGATCAGATTACACCATTGCAAATGCTTGGCGGTAGTATCGTACTTACGGGAGCAGCGTTTGTGTTTTTAGCGAAAGAGAAAAATAAAGTAGAAGTGGGTGCCGAGATCAAAGGCAATCATTAGGAGGAATGCAAATAATGAAGATGATAAAAATATTGTTCTATCCAGCAATTTATCTAATGAATCGTTTAAAATATTTGCAGAAATTTTTAGTCATTTTTCTACTTATTATTGCTCTTATAGCGTATTTGGTAACGTACTTATTTATTCAACTTCAAGAGGATATACTTTTCGCAGAGCAAGAAAAGACCGGTGTAGAGTACAGTGTACAGCTCGGCAAAATCGTTTCGCATGTGCAAAAACATCGAGGACTTTCCGCTCAATATATCGGTGGCAAATCTGAGCTTAAGGATCAGATCGTACAGGTAGAAGAGATGGTCCGTACTGAAATTGCACAATTGATTACGATTGAGAATCAATATGACGGATATCTTCAGACATCTAACTATTGGCAGCAAATCGAAACAGACTGGAATGATCTAATAGGTAAGCTGGATTCTCTTAATCAAGAAGAATCATTTGGATTACATACCACATTGATCGCAAAGATGTTGGAATTGAATGCTCATGTAGGTGACACATCTAATTTGACACTGGAAGATGAGTTAGTGAATTTATATTTGACTCATGCGGTACTGGAAAAATTACCGTGGATGACAGAGTATTTAGGACAAATGCGAGCAATTGGTCCGGGTACTATTGATAAGAAGGGTGCTAATGTTGAAGAAAAGCAGAAGCTATTAGGATCGATTGCAAATATTGAGAATCTTATGCGGGATATCGAAAAAGGCATCAGTATCTTTTCAAATCAGAACCCCGAATTACTATCTATTTTTGCAGCGGATAATGAAAGTGTATTTGCAGCTACTAGAGAATTTATTACTCAAACTCAAACTCAAATCATAACACCTGTGTATATTATCAATGCGAACTCTAGTGAATATTTTGAGAATGCAACAAATACCATTGATTCAATCTATGCTTTACTCGAAAAAGAGTCAGAAGTTTTGGGCCAGCAAATTGATCGAAAAATAAACGATCTGAATCAGCGAATTGATCTCTTCATGATATTGACGAGTGCTGTAGTTGTGATCATACTATATCTTTTCTTCGGTTTTTATTTAGCAGTAAAAAATATGGTTAATGTGCTAGAAAGGATTACGTTACGAGTAGCAGAAGGTGATCTAACACAACAGGTACGACTTAATACACGAGATGAAATACGGACGATTGGGGAAGCGTTTAATAAAATGGTCAGCTCCTTCAGAACGATGATCTCCGCGAACAAGGTAATTTCTGAGGAAGTAGCAACGACTTCTGAAGAGCTATCGCAGATTGCCGATGAAACAGCAAAGGCGACGAATCGTATTACGGAAGCAACTCAAGAAGTAGCAACAGGTTCATTTAGACAGGTGCAAAGTGCAGAGGAATCATCACGTGCGATCGAAGAGATTACGATCGGCATCCAAAACATTGCGGAGAAATCTTCGTTAGTTTCTGAAGCATCTAAGGAAACATCAGACGATGCGAGCAAGGGAAATGCCTCGATCGAAAAAGCCGTCGAGCAGATGACCACAATTCGCAGTACTGTAGATCAGTCTGTGCGTGTCGTACGAGCTATGGGGGAGCACTCTCAGGAGATCAGCAGAATCGTTGATGTTATTACCGAAATTTCCTCACAGACGAATCTATTAGCATTGAATGCGGCAATTGAAGCGGCGCGAGCAGGCGAGCACGGTAAAGGCTTTGCTGTAGTAGCGGATGAGGTTCGTAAACTAGCAGAACAGTCAAAGCAATCAGCAGAGCAGATTACTAGCCTAATTCATGAAATTCAGAGTGAATCCGATCGCTCGATTCAAGCTATGGATCAAGTAACGGCAGAAGTAGAGCTTGGTTCGCAGGTGGTAGTAGCAGCAGGTCAGGCTTTTAAAAGAATTTACACATCAACTCAAAATGTGGCAGATCAAATCGTTGAAGTTACTGTTATTTCTGAGCAAATGTCCGCCAGTGCAGAAGAAGTGCTTGCTTCTGTACAGGAGATGACAAAGCTAGCAAGCGAAGCCTCGGCAACGACACAGAATGTAGCGGCCTCTTCTGAGGAGCAGTATGCAGCGGTTGAAGAAATGAATGCCTCGATCACGGTGCTATCTACCAAAGCGCAGGAACTCAATCAGTTAATTGAAAAATTCAAACTATAAAAGAATTGTTATACAGTTAAAAAGCGAGTGAGGATCTATATCCTCACTCGCTTTCAGCTTACAAATGATTACTGAAAAAATTGATGATTTCCAATACTGGCTAAAAATTCCTTCTTTTTGAAGAAAGCACTTTTTGATATTTTCGGGTTGTAGAAATACAATGCGCCATCTGTAGGATCTTCACCAGCGAGAGCGCGATCCGCTGCTTCATACGCTTCCTCAGAAGGTTCTACTTTATTCATCCTTCCATTTCCTACAGGTGAGAATTGATAGACACCATTAACCTTATGGAAAATAACTTCCTGTATCGTATCAGGGAACCAATCCTCCTTTACACGATTTAATACTACAGCACCGACGGCGATCTTCCCCTCGACCGGTTCAATTCCCGCCTCTGCCTCAATAATTTTGGCTAACCAATAACGATCATCCTTCACTACCTGCTGCATCTCCTGACGCTTAGCAGTAGTAATTGAATTTTGCGCTATTTTAATAATTCGCCTATTTTTGGTATTATCCACGATTCGTCGTTCCTCATAATTAACCGTGATGGTTTGTGGGATCCTCAATGTTTCTCCGGCAATAATTAAGTTCCCAGTGAGATTATTTGCCTTTTGCAAAGTTTCAACAGAAACACCGTAATTTTGAGAAATTCTCCATAGTGTATCACCTTTGTTAATTGAATATGAGAGTACATAGTTGCGATCGATCGTAGATTGGTTGTCAGTATCCAAGTAGATATCAAATGTTTTTTTCGCGAACACAGGCTTGTACATAAATGCTGTCGCAATGAATAGAGCGATCGTAACGGCAGCCCAGATTTTATTTTTTCCATTTCTAGTAAATAACATGTTTCCCTCCCAAATCATTTGTTTAATAGAGACGACTTGAACATTAGCTATTATTACCAATTTCTTGAAATGCCATACATTAAGTGATTTCATCATCTAATTAAAATTTAGGAGCCTCATTCCCTTAATATTATTTCTTTTTCGACCGATTCTAGTAGAAATGACATGATATAATGAACAATGAAATGCTAGAATGGGACAAATTATTTCCTTGGAAATAATTAACGTAGGAAGATGTAAAATAAAGCAGGATTTTCATAGCTATGTGTAGAAAAATAGTTTATACACCTTGGAGTTTGGAGGGTTGATCGGTGATAGAAATGCATGATGTTTGGAAAACGTATGACAACGGAACGACGGCTCTACAAGAGATAGATATAACAATTGGACGTGGCGAATTTGTATATGTAGTAGGTCCTAGCGGAGCAGGGAAATCTACATTTATTAAGCTTATGTATCGTGAAGTTAAGTCTACTAAAGGGGATATTGTCGTAAATGGAATCCGCTTTAGCAAGATCAAAAGAAGACAAACCCCGTTTTTACGTAGAAATATAGGTGTCGTATTTCAAGACTATCGTTTATTAGACAGCAAAACAGTTTATGAAAATATTGCATTTGCTATGGAAGTGCTCGAACGCCCAAAGCGTGAAATTCGCAAACGCGTCAAGGAAGTGCTTTATATGGTAGGTCTTAAGGATCGCCATGATCATTTTCCGAATGAACTCTCCGGTGGCGAACAGCAACGTGTGGCCATAGCTAGAGCGATCGTAAATAATCCTGCGATCATTATTGCTGATGAACCGACAGGCAATCTCGATCCCGAGACATCCTATGAAATTATGAAAATATTGGATCAAATTAATTTGCAGGGTACAACGGTTGTAATGGCAACCCATGACAAGGACATCGTAAATCGCATTAAAAAACGCGTGATTGCAATTGATCAGGGCCGTATTGTCCGTGATGAAATGAAGGGGGCATATGGCTATGAAATTTAGAACACTAGGTCGTCATTTTCAAGAAGCATTCCGTAGCTTTTGGCGCAATGGCTGGATGACCTTTGCCTCTATTAGTACCGTAGCAATCTCTCTCGCTATACTAGGTGTCTTTTTGCTCCTCAATCTCAATCTCGAAAATTGGACCAAAGGTATGGAAAGCCAAGTTGAGATACGTGCATTTTTATTAATGGATACAAGTGATTCAGAGATTACGAGACTCGAAAATCGAATCAAAAAATTACCTGAGGTTTCTGAGGTGATCTTTATTCCCAGAGAAGAGGGATTAAAGCAGCTACAAAGCGGATTTGGTGATCAAGGATATTTGCTAGAGGGACTTGAGGAAGAAAACCCACTCCCCCACGCTTTTTTGATCAAAACCAAAGATCCACAAGAAACTCCTAAGGCGGCCCAAATCATTGAACAGTATGATGCAGTTGAAAAGGTTCGGTACGGGAGTGGAGTTGTCGAACGCCTATTTAGCATCACCAATGCGATTCGAAATATCGGTTTGATACTGATTGTCGGACTTGCTTTTACAGCGATGTTTCTGATCGCAAACACGATCAAGCTCACCATTCTATCACGGAGAAGCGAAATCGAAGTGATGAAATTAGTAGGTGCTACGAATAGCTTTATTCGCTGGCCATTCTTCATTGAAGGCTCGCTATTGGGCTTGATTGGAGCGGTGATCCCATTAGCGCTTCTCTTATTTGGCTATAACTACTTAGTTACAAACATCGAAATTGCATTTATTACACTAATTCCTTTAGAACCGATCTGGCCAAAACTGACATATCTTCTTTTAGGAATTGGTATTTTCATAGGCGTCTGGGGTAGCATCACCTCGGTACGGAAATTCTTGCGCGTGTAAGCCGCAATTGTGGGGGAGGTAACATGAAAAGGAAAATAGCTGTTATCGTTATCTTGATTTCGGCATTAAGTCTAACCACTTTATTTACACCGGAGATCAAAGCAGAAACTGAATATGAGAGGTTACAGAAGACACTTAAGCAGTATCAAGAAAATCAGAATAAAGTACTCGCAGATGCAAAAAAAACTGAAAAAGAATTAAAAAATGTATTAACGAATATTAGGGATATTACGAATGAAATCAATAAATTGGATTTGGATTTGTCTGAGACAGAGAATAAAATAAAGGAAATGGAAAATCAAATTACGGAAACACAAGCGCAGGCAGAGGAAGCAACCATGCTTCTCGATGCAGCGATTGCTAGAGTTAAAGAACGTGATGAGCTATTAAAAACTCGGGTTCGTGCGATGTATGAAACAGGCGAGGTGTCATATCTAGAGGTGCTACTTGACTCAACATCCATAGGAGACTTTCTCACACGTATTGATATGATGGAGAAGGTTGTGGATTCTGATAAAAACATCCTAGCTGTGAATATTGCAGATAAGGAAGAAATCGAAGCACGCAAGATTGAAGTTGACGCTTATTTAGCTCAGCTTAACCTTGACTATGAAGAGCTAAGTACTTTGAAAGTGAAGCTAGAATCGCAGAAAAAAGAAATGACAATACGTGTTGCTTCGCTGGAAAAACGAGAAGAAGAGCTCGAACAGCTCATTGAGGAACAAGGTCAAGAACTTCTCGTTATTGCCAATAAAATCACACAAACAAAAAAAGAAATTGATAAACAAAAGTATAGTGGCGGTCAATTTGCATGGCCTGTGCCTGATTCTACACGAATCACAAGCAATTACGGTACACGTACAGATCCCATTACAAAAAGACAAAGCACTCATAATGGGACGGATATAGGTGCACCTCAGGGAACGACGATCGTTGCAGCTGCCGATGGGACAGTGATCCTTGCGGAGATGTACGGTACGTATGGAAATACAGTAATGATTGACCATAGTGGAGTTGTTACATTATATGCTCATATTCGTAATGGTGGGATTAAGGTAAAAGTAGGCGAAAAAGTAACACGTGGTCAAAAAATAGCTGAAATAGGAACTACGGGTCGCTCCACAGGACCGCACCTGCATTTTTCAGTTATAGAAAATGGTAAATATATAGATCCAATGAAATATTTAAAGGGGAAATAAGATATACTAGCATTAGCTTATTTCAACTTAGTTGATTGGGAATCGGTTCATGAGCCGATTCCTAATTATCTTACAGCGAAGAATCAGCTATTATTTTGGTAAGTGTAAGCACTAGACAAAGGTGGTGAGTTCTCATGTACATGAATAAAAAGAAAATTGCATTGTTGATTGCTATTACTGTGATTTTAAGCAGCATATTTACCTACACCATTGCTACTACAGGTGGTTTTCCCCTCACTCAAACTGTAAACAATTTATTAGATGCATCAGAGGCAAGCTCGGTTGAAACGATATCGAATAACAATAGTACAGCTCATCCAGAGGGAATACCAGCAGAGCTTACGAAAATCCTAGAAGCATATACAATTATTCAAAACTCATATTACAATAAAGAGACCGTGAATACACAAGCCTTGATCGATGGTGCGATTAAAGGAATGGTTGGAGTATTAAACGATCCTTACTCTTCTTACATGGATGCAGAGGAGATCGCTCATTTTGAAGAGTCCTTAGGCTCCTCCTTTGAGGGTATTGGCACAGAAGTGATGATGCAAAATAATCGTGTAACCATCGTCTCACCCTTCAAGGATTCTCCTGCTGAGAAGGCAGGTTTAAAGCCAAATGATCAGATCATTAGTGTAGATGGAGAAAATATCGAAGGCCTCGATTTATCCAAGGCAGTTAAAAAAATCCGTGGTCCTAAAGGTACCAAGGTCAAGCTCGAAATCTTAAGACCAGGTGTATCTGAGAGTCTAACGATCGTAGTCACTCGCGATACGATTCCTTTAGAGTCTGTCTATAGTGAACTGTATGAGATCGATGGTAAAAAAATCGGTAAGATAGAAATCGCTTCATTTTCAGAAAATACAGCGGCTCGCTTTAACGAGGAGTATGATTCGCTAAAACGTAAAGGCGCTAAAGGTATTGTAATCGATGTTCGTGGTAATCCTGGGGGCTATCTCCAAGCCGTTTTAGGGATCGCTGGTCGACTTGTATCAGAAGATAAGCTCATCCTACAGGTTGAAGATCGCGATGGAAAACGTGAAAAATATAACGGTAATCAAACGGGCAAGGTTCTCCCATTAGTAGTACTAACCGATCAAGGAAGTGCGAGTGCATCAGAAATATTAGCGGCAGCATTGAAGGATGCTGGATATCCAGTTATCGGCCAGACTACATTTGGCAAGGGAACAGTACAAGTTCCGAAAATGATGAAGGATGGAGCGAGTATCAAGCTCACAATCGCTAAATGGTTAACTCCTGATGGATCATGGATACATGAAAAAGGAGTAGTACCAACTAAAGAGGTCAAGCAACCCGATTACTTCTATGCTACACCGATTCATTCTGAGGAACCACTAAAGTTAAATACGAGTGGTGTAGAGGTACAGAATCTACAATTGATTCTCAAAGGATTGAGATATTCTATTTCACGCTCAGATGGATATTATGATACTACTACACTTGATGCAGTCAAAAGCTTTCAAAAGGATATGCAGCTCACGGTAACTGGAGAGGTTGATCAAACGACAGCACAGAAGCTACAGGAGCAATTGATCAAGCAAATTCGTGATTCTCAAAATGACGTGCAGCTACAAACAGCATTAAAGGTTCTTGCAGACTCTATAAAGTAGCAACATTAAAAATAAATAAACGTCTACAAGCAGGGAATGATTGGCTCGTTGTCGAAAGTATATCCACGGAGAAATCTGTGGTTTTTTCTTTTTGCGGTTAGGATAAAGCCTCCATTGATTGACAAGAAGCTTTTTAGACTTTTTAAATTGGAGTGAACGCTTAAATGGAACAATGGATTGTAATTCTTAGCTGTTCCGTACTATTTTTATTGATACTTATTGTGCATGCACATTATCAAATTCATATTGAACGAAAGCTGTTTACGATTCGTATATCTTCTCCCTGGCGTAATGTGCTAGCGACTCTATTTTATGGATTAATCGGGGCATTATTAGCCTCATTACTGATCGCCTTGCTTGGATTACAGTTAACGCTACAAGCTGTACTTGGCGTTTCTGTTGCTTCGCTCTTCCTGGCTTTGATCAATATTCGCTATCTTAGTTTTTTTTATGCGGGGAGCATCATCAGTCTACTCGCAATCGTAACTCAGCAGGGTCTCATTGATTGGGATAACTTTGGATTCTTTTGGCTGCAACAATATTTTACTCAAATCGATATCAGTAGTCTTTTAGCATTAGCGGGGATTCTCTATGTAATTGAGGCATTATTATTGTCCTTAAAAGGAAAATATGGTCAAATACCTGCGGTTTATTTTGGACAGAGAGGAAAGCTTGTGGGAGGCTTCATGCTACAACGTCTCTGGTTGCTACCGATGATCGTATTCGCACCCTCCTCTATCGGATGGGATTTCTCCTTCATGCCCGCATGGTGGCCGTTTTTTGGTGATTTCTCAGGCGGAGAGAGTGCACAGGACTACTCTTTATTCTTCTTACCGATTATGCTCGGTTTTACCTCGATCGTGATTGGTCGCCAACCACGTGAGCTTATGCGAACTTCGAGTCGCTGGTTGCTCTTAGTGGGGATCGTAATCATCGGATTAAGCTATGTATCGCAGTTTAATATGTGGGTAATGCTCATTACAGCAATCGTTACATTAGCAGCACATGAGGTTTTGATTCTCACGTTACAAGCCAAAGAGAAAAAGGCAAAGCCGTACTTTTCCCATAGCAAGGATGGTCTAGCGATATTGGCTATCCTACAAGGCAGCCCTGCAGCAGAGATGGGCGTTCTCCCAGGTGAACGGGTGGCTCGTGTGAATGGTATTGAAGTAAAACATACGAAGGAATTATATGCGGCATTACAGCAAAATGCTGCTTATTGTAAGCTCGAAGTCGTCAATTTGGCGGGCAATGTCAAGTTTCTAGAACGCTCCCTCTATTCTGGTGAGCATTATTTATTGGGGATCATTTTGGCTCCTGATGAAAATACAAGAGTCTACATCAAGAGCAGCTATACGAACTTATTGAGTGTACTTTTACAAAAGATAAAGCTAGGGAAGAAACAAGAAAATGAATAATTGATTGAAGCATCTCTTGAAACTTCAATTGATCTTCGATATGATATGGAATAATTGCATAACTTTCGTGAGATCTAGGTGTCGGTAACGACATAATAGGGAATCTGGTGAAACTCCAGAGCTGTCCCCGCAACTGTAAGTGTGGATGAAATGAGTAGGCCACTGTATAAGCACGTGAAAAGCGACTTATATGGGAAGGACTCAGAGTAAGATGATGCACAAGTCAGTAGACCTGCCTATTCTCTTAAAGTTTCACATCTTCGGGGGGTGAGAAGTTGAGACGGCGCACAACAGAGAGCATTTTTAACCGATTAGGGTTTTGCATCATTTCTGTTTAACTTCATTCCGTGCCGTTTACGCTCATCTTACTCGTAAAGATGAGCTTTTTTCATGCAATCATTTTATAACAAAAACAATAGGGAGAGAAAATCAATGAACCTCACGCACAACAAAAAGCTAAAGAAATTTCTTTTACCCATCTTAATGATGATTCTAGTCATCGCATTGATGTCCGCCTGTGGCAAGAAGGAAGCAGATCAACAAACAGAAGTCGTAAACCAATCAGAAGGTAATCAAACTGAGGCACCAAAAACCAATGAAGAGCTAGTGACTGAGGCTACAGCATTTCCTGTGACCTTTAGTGATGCGAATGGTACTATGATCACCATCGAGGAGCAGCCTGAGCGTATCGTTTCCTTAATGCCAAGCAATACAGAAATTGCCTATGCGTTGGGAGTAGGAGATTTGGTCGTCGGTGTAAACGATTATGACACCTATCCTCCGGAAGTAGTAGAAAAGGAAAAAATCGGCGGAATGCAGTTTAATATTGAGAAAATCATCTCATTAAAGCCCGATGTTGTACTTGCTCATGCCTCCACTCAAAGCGGGTTAGAGCAGTTAACTGATGCTGGAGTTACGGTAGTGGTCATCCAGGATGCAACTTCGATTGCTGAGGTATACGTGGCGATCGAAATGATTGCTACAGCAACGGGCACTGTTGAAAAAGGTGATCAAATTGTTGCTGAGATGAAGGAGACCTTCGCAAGTTATGCAAGTAAGGCCAGCATGATCAAAGAGGAAGAGCGTGCACTTGTTTGGGTAGAAGTAGATACTACGCTTTTCACTACTGGAAAAGGAACTTTCATGCATGAAATGCTCGAAAACTTGAATGCCAAAAACGCAGCAGGTGACCAAGAAGGCTGGGTGCAATTTACAGAGGAGGAAGTGGTTGCATTAAATCCAGATGTAATCATTACAACCTACGGTGGTTATATCGAAAATCCAGAACAAATCGTATATGATCGACAAGCCTGGCAAGGAATCAATGCGGTTGTTAACAAACTTGTATTTGACGTAGATGCAGATTCGGTTACACGCTCTGGCCCACGATTAGCGAAAGGAATTGAAGAGCTTGCCAAGGCCATCTATCCTGAAGTCTTTGCAAAATAATCGATTCGTTGCCTATAGCTTTGCCCTTATATTTCTCGTCGGGGCGGTCTTAGTAGGGGTATCGGTCGGAAGTGTATCGATCCCTCTTCCTGAGGTAATTCGCCTCTTTCTTTCTAAATGGTTCCATATTGCTCCAGACATACTACCTGACCCGATGGTTGAATCGATTATCATGAAGATACGTTTACCTCGTGTTGTTTTAGCAGGATTGATTGGGGGGGCCTTAGCAATTAGCGGTGCTGCCTTTCAAGGCCTACTCAAAAATCCATTAGCAGACCCCTATACACTCGGTGTGTCTTCTGGAGCTTCATTAGGTGCGGTTATCGTCATCTTTTTTCAACTGAATTTTGTCCTACTTGGCGCATTTACATTACCTGTAATGAGCATATTGTTTGGCTTCTTGACGATTTTACTTGTGTTACTTTTTTCGCAGATCGTGCAAAAGTCTTTTTCAGTAGAGACGATCATTTTGAGCGGTATTATTTTTAGCTCATTTTTGGGCTCATTCATTTCATTGCTGATTGCCTTAACGGGCGAAGAGCTTCGACAGATTATTCTGTGGTTAATGGGAAGCGTCGCGATGAGAGGATGGGAATATACTGTATTATTACTACCATTCTTTTTTATTGGCGCATTGATTCTATTATTAAACGGTAGCGAGCTAAATGCACTAGGTTTTGGTGAGGAGCGTGCACGAAGCCTTGGTGTTGATGTGAAACGACGTAAACTCTTGATCCTTTCTGCGGCATCGATCCTCACTGGAGCAAGTGTTGCTGTATCGGGGACGATTGGTTTTGTCGGCTTGGTGATTCCGCATATGACTCGTGCGTTATTTGGATCGGATCATCGTCATCTCCTCCTACTCTCGGCTATGATTGGTGCTGCATTTTTGATCTTAGCGGATCTTGTAGCACGGACAATTGTAGCACCGACAGAGCTTCCGATCGGTGTAGTAACAGCACTCGTAGGAGCTCCTGTATTTGCCGTAATCCTCTATCGACAACGGGTAGAAAGAAGGCGAAAACATGATTGAAGCAAGTGCAATCGTAGGTGGATATGAAGATCATACCATTATAAATCAACTGTCCTTTTCGGTCGCCCGTGGGGAGATCTTTGGCATATTGGGTCCTAACGGAAGTGGTAAGACAACTCTTTTGAAGCTATTAGCAGGACTTCTACCAAGGGAGAGCGGAACTCTTTTGCTGGATCAAAAACCATTAGCATCTTACTCAGCAAAGGAACTGGCACAGGTTATTGCGGTGCTGCCACAATCGGTAGACTATTCCTTTAGCTATTCTGTTAAAGAAACGGTTGCTTTAGGGCGTTATCCTTATCAGCGAGGGCTTTTTAAATCTCTCACCCCGCGGGATGAACGCGTAATCCGTGATGCGATGCAGCAGACAGATGTGCTTCAGTTCGCCTCGTATCCTTTGCAATCATTAAGCGGTGGAGAGAAGCAACGCGTTTTTTTAGCACAGGCATTAGCACAGGAGCCTAAGCTGCTGTTGCTCGATGAACCGACCAATCATCTAGATGTTTCACATCAAAAGAGGCTCTTTGATGCGTTGAAAAACTGGGCACGTACATCTGACCTCACTGTAGTTGCTATTTTCCATGATCTGAATATCGCGAGCATGTATTGTGACCGCTTGCTGCTGCTAAATAAAGGAGAGATTGCGCGGATCGGAACTCCAACAGAGGTTCTTGATGAGACTGTATTAAAGCATGTATATCAAGTTGATTTCAAGCCTTTACCGCATCCTTCTGTGCCTAGCGCATTAGTTTCAATGCTGCCAGAGAGCTTTGAAAATGAGAATGAACCTTTTCGTTTCATACTTGAGCAAACTGCTGATTGGATCAAGGTAGAATTTCCTCAGGCTTTAAGAACATTCTCCTCGGCAGTAATTGGTGGGGGTTCTAGTTGGAAGCGGATCTTCGTGAATCGCCATGTTCCCGGGGATTATGACTACTCTGATCCAGGACGTGAGATGGAGCAATTTCTACGTTCGCGAAATGTGAATCCTATCGAAACGATCGGCATGATGACCGCAGTATGTCTAGAGGATGCTACTTTTATTGACCGCAAGGAAGCGAATTTTTCGCTTTCGGTTATGGTGACTGCAGGAGTTGGTAACGCGGTTGATCCGATCTTTGCAGAGCATCACAACAGTGATGTGATTCGGATTGGTACGATCAACATTTGGGTATTTATCGATGGTGAACTAAGTGAAGAGGCCTTCGTGCAAGCGATGATTACCGCTACTGAGGCAAAGGTAAAGGCGCTCTTGGATCAAAAGGTAATCGACCCTATTACACAGACGCTTGCAACCGGAACCCCAACTGATAGCTTACTCATTGCTGCTACACAGCGTGGTGATAGCTTTCCATACGCAGGAACGATCACCAAGCTAGGTAAAGCAATCGCTAAAACGGTGTATGAAGGCACGATCCTAGCCATCGATCGCTATTACAACAGAAAGAAATAATAAGAAGCAGGGGACGGTTCTCTGCTTCCTTTTTTATAACATATAAGCTATTGTTTCATGTTTTCTGCATGGAAAAGTTTAATGATGCCAGCTGTCCATAATCAAGAAAAAAGTGAAGTAAGAATTTACAGCATAAAAAAACGGAACGTTTGTTCCGTTTTTTCGTTTGTTTTTGATTAAAATATGATATAATGAATGCTATGACCGATCAATAAGGGGAAATTATTATGGAGAGCGAAGCCTTTCAATTAGTTTCACAATATGAACCAAAAGGGGATCAGCCCGAGGCAATCGCACAGTTGGTAGAAGGAATCGTGCATGGTAAAAAACATCAAACCTTGCTTGGTGCAACAGGTACAGGTAAAACCTATACGATGGCCCAGGTGATTGCAAAGGTAAATAAACCAACACTAGTAATTGCACATAATAAAACATTGGCAGGCCAATTAACGAGCGAGTTTAAAGAGTTTTTTCCGCATAATGCGGTAGAGTATTTTGTCAGTTATTACGATTATTATCAGCCGGAAGCCTATCTTCCGTCATCGGATACGTACATTGAAAAGGATTCAAGTGTCAATGATGAAATCGATAAGCTACGTCACTCCGCAACGAGTGCATTATTCGAACGTCGCGATGTGATCATCGTCGCCTCTGTTTCTTGTATATATGGCTTGGGTGACCCGCGGGAGTATCGTGAACTCGTTCTTTCGCTACGAATTGGGATGGAGAAGGGCAGAGATGAAATTTTACGCAAGTTAGTGGATATTCAATACGAGCGTAATGATATCAATTTTACACGTGGAACGTTTCGCGTACGTGGTGATGTACTAGAAATATTCCCCGTATCGCGTAGTGAACAGGCGGTTCGTATTGAGTTTTTCGGTGATGAGATCGAACGCATTACCGAGATTGATGTACTAACCGGTGAGATTACAGCTGAGCGTGAGCATGTCGCAATTTTCCCTGCTTCTCACTTCGTTACGAAGGAAGAAACGATGCGCCGTGCGATCGAGAGCATTCAACAAGAGCTAGACGAGCGCTTAGCAGAATTTAAAGAAGCGGGTAAGCTACTAGAAGCACAACGCCTTGAACAACGCACCCGCTATGATTTAGAGATGATGAGCGAAATGGGCTTTTGTTCGGGAATCGAAAACTACTCACGTCATTTATCAGGTAGGGAGCCAGGCTCCACGCCGTATACGCTTCTCGACTTCTTTCCTGATGATTTCTTGATCGTGGTTGATGAGTCGCATGTAACATTGCCACAGGTTCGGGGAATGTATAATGGTGATCAGGCGCGTAAGAACGTATTAATCGAGCATGGCTTTCGTCTGCCCTCAGCTGCTGATAACCGACCGTTGATGTTCTCGGAATTTGAAAAGCATGTGCATCAAATTGTCTATGTTTCAGCTACGCCGGGCCCTTATGAGCTGGAGAAGACGCCACATATGGTGCAACAAATCATTCGTCCTACAGGATTGTTAGACCCTACAATTAGCGTCCGTCCAATCAAGGGACAGATTGATGATCTCATTGGTGAGATACGTGATCGCGTTACCAAGGATGAGCGTGTTCTCGTAACGACATTGACCAAAAAGATGGCAGAGGATTTGACCGATTATTTCAAAGAGATTGGCATCAAGGTACGTTATTTACACTCCGATATCAAAACGATTGAACGCATGCAGATCATTCGTGAGCTTCGTTTAGGGGAATTCGATGTGCTCATTGGGATCAACCTGTTACGTGAGGGGATTGATATTCCTGAGGTTTCATTAGTTGCCATTCTGGACGCGGATAAAGAGGGCTTTTTACGTGGGGAGCGCTCTTTGATCCAGACGATCGGTCGAGCTGCGCGTAATGCCAATGGCTCGGTGATTATGTATGCGGATAAATTTACAGACTCAATGCGTGTAGCCATTGACGAGACGAATCGTCGTCGTGAAATTCAGATGGCCTATAACGAGAAGCATGGCATTACCCCAGAGACAATCAAAAAACGGGTTCTTGAGGTAATTGAAGCCTCGCGAGTAGCAGAGAAGAAGACCGACTACGTGACTGCGATACGCGAACAGGCGATGAATAAAGATGATCGAAAAGCACTCATTGCTCGCCTTGAAAAAGAAATGAAAGAGGCAGCAAAGGAGATGTACTTCGAACGTGCAGCAGAGCTAAGAGATCTAATCATAGAGCTGAAAGGGGCTAAGTAATGGCAAGAGAGAGCATTGTCGTAAAGGGTGCGCGTGCCCATAACCTCAAAAATATAGATGTAGAAATACCAAGAAATCAATTCGTTGTATTAACAGGATTATCAGGCTCAGGGAAGTCCTCTCTTGCCTTTGATACGATTTATGCCGAAGGTCAAAGACGCTATGTGGAGTCACTCTCTGCCTATGCACGCCAGTTTCTCGGGCAGATGGATAAACCAGATGTCGACTCGATAGATGGGCTTTCGCCAGCGATCTCGATAGATCAAAAGACTACGAGTCGTAATCCGCGTTCTACAGTAGGAACAGTCACAGAAATCTATGACTATTTGCGTCTCTTATTTGCTCGAATTGGTAGACCGCATTGTCCGACACATGGAATTGAGATAACAGCGCAGACTGTTGAACAGATGGTGGATCGGATTCTACAATACCCAGAGAAAACTCGACTACAAATTATGGCTCCATTGGTTCAAGGACGTAAAGGGGAATTTATGAAGCTCTTTGAAGAGATTCGTAAACAGGGCTTTGTTCGCGTACGTGTCGATGGTGAAGTACGCGATGTTTCCGAAGAGATCAAGCTAGAGAAGAACAAAAAGCATAGCATCGAGGTGGTTGTTGACCGCATCGTCGTCAAGGAAGGAGTGCACTCCCGACTTTCTGATTCACTCGAAACGGCATTAAAGCTCGCTGAAGGAAAGGTTCTTGTTGATGTAATGGATGTAGAAGAGCTGCTATTTAGTGAAAAGCTGGCCTGCCCAGAGTGTGGTTTTAGTATTGATGAGCTTGCTCCTCGCATGTTTTCCTTTAACAGTCCATTTGGTGCTTGCTCCTCCTGTGATGGAATCGGAAGTCGGATGGAGGTAGACCCAGATTTGGTTATCCCTTTTCGATCCAAGAGTATACAGGAAGGTGCGATTGAGCCATGGGCGAGCTCGAGTAGTCAATATTATGATCAACTTCTCGATGCGGTCTCTAAGCATTATGGCATCGATCTAACGATTCCGTTCGAGGAATTACCACAGAAACATCAAGAAATTATCCTCTACGGTAGTGGACAAGAACGTATTTACTTGAAATATACGAATGAGTTTGGGCAAAAGCGTGAAGGTCATGTGCATTATGAAGGGGTAATCCCTCACCTTAGTCGTCGTCATAAGGAGACGAGCTCCGATTATGTGCGTGAGATTTACGAGAACTATATGAGTCAAACACCTTGTCCAGCATGTAAGGGAAAGCGACTCAAACCTGAGAGTCTAGCGATTACAGTAGGCGATAAAAACATCGACTACGTAACACATCTATCGGTACAAGATGCCTTTGATTATTTTGACTCCTTACAGCTAAACGAACGGGAGCTACAAATCGCTCATTTGATCCTGAAGGAAATTCGTGAACGTCTTGGCTTCCTAGTCAATGTTGGACTGGATTATCTGACGTTAAGCCGTTCTGCGGGAACACTTTCAGGTGGAGAGGCGCAACGGATTCGCCTAGCGACGCAGATTGGATCGAGTCTCATGGGTGTACTCTATATTCTTGATGAACCGAGTATTGGACTGCATCAACGCGATAATGAACGCCTTATCCAGACATTAGAAAAGATGCGTGACCTCGGAAATACATTGATCGTTGTTGAGCATGATGAGGATACGATGCTAGCTTCCGACTACATAATCGATGTCGGTCCAGGCGCGGGCGTTCATGGTGGGAAGATCGTAGCATCGGGAACTCCTGCAGAGGTGATGCATGATGAGGAGTCACTAACAGGTCAATACCTATCAGGAAGACGCTTTATTCCTGTACCACTCAAGCGTCGTGAGCCGAACGGTAAGTGGATCAAGATTGTCAAAGCACGCGAGAATAATCTCAAAAACGTAAGTGTCTCCATTCCGCTCGGTGTTTTTACGACGGTGACCGGTGTTTCTGGGTCAGGAAAGAGTACGCTCATTAATGATATCCTTCTCAAGTCTCTATCCAAACAGCTGCATAATGCCAAGGCAAAGCCTGGTGAACATGATGCGATTGAAGGTATTGAGCATATTGAAAAAGTTGTAGATATCGATCAATCACCGATTGGGCGTACACCGCGATCCAACCCTGCTACGTATACAAGTGTTTTTGACGATATTCGAGATCTATTTGCATCAACGAATGAAGCGAAGATCCGTGGCTATAAAAAAGGTCGTTTCAGCTTTAACGTCAAAGGCGGACGCTGTGAGGCATGCCGAGGTGATGGAATCATCAAAATCGAGATGCATTTCCTCCCTGACGTCTACGTTCCATGTGACGTCTGTAAAGGAAAACGTTATAACCGTGAAACGCTAGATGTACGTTATAAAGGGAAGAACATTGCGGAAATCTTGGAGATGACGATTGAGGATGCATATGAATTTTTTAAGAACATCCCGCGTATCCATCGCAAAATTGAAACATTGTACGATGTCGGCCTCGGTTATATGACATTAGGACAACCTGCGACCACTCTATCGGGTGGTGAGGCACAACGTGTTAAGCTCGCTTCCGAGCTTTATCGCAGAAGTCGTGGTAAGACGCTCTATATACTCGATGAACCGACAACGGGATTGCATGTGCATGATATCGATCGTCTACTAAAGGTGTTACATCGCTTGGTCGACAATGGTGATTCGGTATTGGTCATTGAGCATAACCTCGATGTGATCAAAACCGCGGACTATATGATCGATCTCGGTCCTGAAGGCGGTCATCGCGGTGGAACGATCCTCGCTACTGGAACACCAGAGGAGATTGTGAAGGTCAAGAAATCGTATACTGGAGCATTTCTCAAACCCGTTCTCGAACGTGATCGCAAACGAATGGAAGATCATATTAACAAGTTAGAACATCAACCGGAATCGATTCATTAATAAAAGATCAATAGAGAAAGGTCTGAAGTGATCTACGATCATCTCAGACTTTTTTCTATTTTCACCGTTTCACTCATTTATTCAAAAAATATTGCATACAATGCTGAGTTTTTTGAAACGTTTGAAAAGAAGCTGCGTAAAATATATTGAAGGATTTAATTTTATCAATATCGATATTTAATTTTATAAATAATACTTTAAATAATTAATATATAAAAGTATAGTATTAATAATTAAATTAATTTTATTAACTTAAGTGAGGTGAATGTATGAGTTATCCAATTCCAAATCCATGCCCCGTTTGTGAACATCCTTTACAGATCACAGAACTTCATTGCAAGCATTGTGATACCACCCTGCGTGGTCAGTTTAGCACGAGTGGTTTTCATCGCTTAAGTAGAGAGCAGCTACAGTTTGTTGAGATCTTTGTAAAGAGTCGTGGCAACATCAAAGAGGTGGAGAGAGAGCTAGGTATCTCGTATCCGACAGTGCGGAATAAATTAGAGCAGGTGATCGAAGCGATGGGATACCCAGCACAACAGCTTAATCCCGAGGAGAGCCTGCGACGTAAAGAAATACTTGATCGCTTAAATCGTGGTGAGATTTCAACTGAGGAGGCCCTAAAGTCACTCAATCAAGAATAATGGTTTTCGTAGTACCCCATATATATAAGAGGAGGAACGAATGATGAAAGAAGAACGTCGAATGATCCTGCAGATGATCGAGGATGGCAAGATTACAGCAGACGAGGGGATTGCGCTACTAGAGGCATTAGAGAAATCGCAGGTAGAAGAAATTTCAAACAAAACTGAGCATAATAATGAAAAGCAACAAAAAGAGACCGGAACTGATGATCATACAGACTTCATCCGAGAAGAGAAATCAAAGGATTCATCGTCTAACCACGCAGCCTTTGAGGATTTTTCAGAAAAGGCCAAGCGATTTGGTGAGGAGATGTATGAACAAAGCAAAACCGTAGGTAATAAGCTAGGAGATTTGGTAGAACGAATTATCACTAAAGTAAAGGACCTAGACTTTGATTTTGACTTCTCATTTGCCAACATGCCAAAAGTGGAAAAGGTCTTAGTAGGAACACCGCCAATGAGTGGAGTGATTGATCTTACGACGGTAAATGGTAAAGTAGAGATCACAGGATGGGATGAACCTGAGTATCGGATTGAAGTCAGTGGGGCGATTCGAGCTGAGGATCAGATCGAAGCAAATGCCATTTTGAACGAGATCCTACACGTAGAGGAGACGGCTGATTCTCTAACTGTCGGTATTGAGCAAAGACGTGGTACTAAGCTATCATTAGAAGTATACTTACCCAAACAGCTTCTAAACGATTTGAAGGTAAAAACCTCGAATGGTTCGATCGAGATCGAGAATATAAATCTCGATGGTGCCAAGCTAGAAACGAATAATGGGCCAATCAAGCTTGAAGGAGTAGAGAGCACAGGTCTATATTGTGAAACCTCAAATGGTAGAATATCGATTGAAGACGCAATGATCGACGAGCTCTATGCCAAAACCTCGAATGGTCAGGTGCGTTTAGAGGGTTCGATGAGTAAGGTGAAATGCTTTACATCCAATGGCAGTATCCGCTATACACTAAATGAGGCTAGAGAGGGAGAACTTTATTTTGAGACGACCAATGGTTCAATCGAGGTAAAGCTACCATTTGAAGGCTTAATCGTCGATGGGGAACTAAGCACAAGCTTTGGTAGTCTCGATTGTACGTTACCTAAAATGGAGATTATGTCAGCTTCAAAAGAAATCGCACATCGTCATCTACGATTTAAATCTTCTGAGGATGTTGTTGGTGCGCCATTCGCCATCAAATGTAAAACAACCAATGGGGGAATTCGGATCAACCCCTTTACGGAGTGAGGTGAGAAGCTATGAATAAACTCATGCGTTCGCGTTCGCAGCGAATTTTTGCCGGAGTGTTGGGTGGAATCGGTGAATATTTTAAAATCGACCCAACCTTGGTTAGGCTGCTGTTTATCGGGTTAACGATATTTACTGCTGTCTTTCCAGGGCTACTGTTTTACATTATTGCGATGTTTATCATACCTTCTGAATAAATCATCTCCTAGAAAATGTTTCTCCCCCATATTTGTTTGGGGGTTTTTTCATTCTAATATGATAAAATAAATAGAATCTATAAAAAATAGGTAGGTATATTTTGATGGGTCAACCGAAGATTGTGACGAGAAAAGTGGTAGAAGAGTTTCAACTGAAGGTGCTTGCTGGTGAGATGGGTTTAGAGCGAACGATTGCAGTCAGTGATTTGCATCGTCCGGCCTTTATCCTTGCTGGCTTCCCGCTCAATCATCCACCCGAACGGATTCAGATTATGGGGAAAACAGAGCTCTCCTTTATTGAACAGCTTGAGGGAGCGAAGCGTGTAGATCGACTACAGCAAATATGTCATAACGATACACCCTGCATCATTGTAGCTCACGGTGAGCAACCTCCTGTGGACTTAATTGATTGTGCAGAGCGCTCTCAAGTACCATTATTACAAACCAATCTATCAACAACGAAATTCATTAGTAAGCTCACGAACTATTTAGAGGCGGAGCTATCACCTCGCACTACATTGCACGGGGTTTTGATCGAGGTATATGGGGTCGGTGTCCTAATCACGGGAAACAGCGGGATCGGTAAAAGTGAGACAGCTCTCGAGCTACTCAAGCGTGGTCATCGTTTAGTTGCCGACGATGCAGTTGAAATTCGTCAGACAGCTGAAAATGAGCTCATTGGTAATGCACCAGAATTGATCGAATGCTTGATGGAGATTCGAGGGATTGGGATCTTAAATATTATGACGATGTTTGGGGCGGGGGCAGTACGCATTCGTAAAAAGATTACGCTTGCGGTACAGCTAGAGTATTGGGATTCTCGGAAAAATTATGATCGCCTAGGTCTTGATGAAGAGAGTATGCAAATTCTTGATACCTCCATTCCAAAGGTGACAATTCCGGTTCGTCCTGGTCGTAACCTCGCCGTAATTGTGGAGGTTGCTGCGATGAATTACCGTCTCAAGCGTATGGGCTATCATGCTGCAATGCAATTTACACATCGTTTGGCAGAAACGATGGAAGAATCAGAAGACTTTTGAGAGGAGATTTACTCATGGAACCAACACCACTTAACAATGTAGCGATTCAGCTAGGACCAATTCCCATACATTGGTATGGAATAATTCTGGGTACTGCAGCGCTAGTAGGTTTACTACTCGCGATCTATGAAGGGAAGCGGAGAGGTATACATCCTGATTTTTTCCTAGACCTGATGTTATTCGCAGTGCCTGTAGCTATTTTATTTGCCCGCCTATATTATGTCATTTTTGAATGGGGGTACTATAAGAATCATCCAGGAGAAATCCTCGCAGTATGGCAGGGTGGACTTGCTATACATGGTGCATTGATTGGGTCAGTACTCGTCGGCTGGCTCTATACTCGCTATAAAAAGGCTTCCTTTTGGGCGATTGCTGATATCGCAGCACCAAGTATCATTATGGGGCAAGCGATCGGACGCTGGGGAAATTTTATGAACCAAGAGGCACATGGCGGGGAGGTAACACGGCAATTTTTGGAGAATCTGAAATTGCCGAATTGGATCATCGATCAGATGTATATTGATGGTGCTTATTATCATCCGACCTTCTTGTATGAATCGGTTTGGAATCTGATTGGTTTTGTATTACTACTCGTGCTCCGTCGCTTCAATCCACGACGTGGTGAGTCATTTATCTTCTATGTTGTTTGGTATTCCATCGGCCGTTTCTTTATTGAAGGCTTACGCACGGATAGCTTGATGCTGACGGACACACTTCGTATTGCACAGGTAATTGGTATCGTATTGATCGTATTAATGATCGCTCTCTTTATTTATCGTAGGAAAACAGGGCTAGCGAATCCGCGATATAATGACCCAGTCTTTTTAACTAGTGATGAGGTAAAAGGGGACTAAGTGAGATTATGTCGATTACAACAAAGACCTTTACTACCGGAATCAAAAACGGGTTTAATACTACATGGATCTTGGGGAAAGTGGTCTTTCCGATTACCCTGCTGATCACGATTCTCTCCTTTACACCTGTGATCGGCTGGGTGGTCAATATCTTTACACCGATCATGATGTTATTTGGTCTGCCAGGAGATGCCGCGATTCCATTGGTACTAGGTAATGTGCTCAATCTGTATGCAGGGATCGGAGCGATTCTTTCGCTGAGCTTGACGGTCAAGCATGTATTTATATTAGCGGTTATGCTCAGTTTTTCTCATAACTTATTCATAGAAACGGCTTTAGCCAAACGGATCGGAGTAAGTCCGTACATGGTTGTTGGGGTCCGTCTCGTTCTAGCCTTTATCTCTGCAATCACGATCAATCTCGTTTGGCAGGGTGGAAGTGAGCCTGCGGAATATGGCTTGGTAAGTGTAACTAGTCCAGAGCAAGCTTCGGGAATTGCCATGATCCTCTGGATGGGTGTGAAAAAGGCAAGTCTTGGTATTTTACAGATGGCAATGGTTGTTGTTCCGTTAATGGTTTTTGTGCAGCTATTAAAAGATTTACAGATTCTAAAGCTATTGACTCGCTTCATGTCACCACTCACCTCTACGATTGGTATTTCACGTAATGGCGGATTTACAATGCTTGCAGGTTTATTATTTGGTCTTGCCTTTGGCGCGGGTATTATTTTGCAGTCAGTAAAGGAGGAGCCTCTCTCAAAACGAGATCTGTATTTATTGGTGCTCTTCTTGGTGGCATGTCATGCGGTGATTGAGGATACACTAATCTTTATCCCTTTAGGCATACCTGTATGGCCGCTGCTCCTCATTCGTGTAATTGTAGCTTTGATCGTAACAATTATTACCGCACGCATTTGGAAACCAGCGGTGAATGAACATCTACAAAAGGGTGAGGCATATGAAGTATAAAACGGTTTTATTTGACTTGGATGGTACTTTACTTGATACGAATGAACTCATTATCTCCTCATTTTTATATACGTTGGGGCAACATTACCCGGGCAAATACAATCGTGAGCATATACTTCCACATATGGGTAAGATCCTCTCTGAGCAAATGGCCCTCTTTGATCCCGACAATATAGACGTATTAGTGGAAACGTATCGTCGATATAATGTGAAGATGCATGATGAAATGGTTCAGGATTTCCCTTATGTACGTGAGGTGGTTCAGAAGCTGGCTGAGAATGGCATGCAGATGGGGATCGTTACTTCGAAGCAGATCGAGACAACACTGATGGGCTTGAAGAAATATGATTTACAGCAATACATGCAGGCACTTGTGTGTTATGGAGATACTGTAGAGCATAAGCCACATCCAGCCCCTGTCTTACTCGCGATGGAAAAGCTACAGGCTGATCCTGCGACTACGTTAATGGTTGGCGACAGTACGTTTGATATCGATGCGGCGCATGCTGCGGGTATTGCTGCTGCAGGTGTGCGTTGGAGTTTAAAGCCTGAAGAGATTTTACTCGCCAGCAATCCCGAATATATGCTAGACGATATGCGAGATTTGCTCGCTATCGTTGAGGGTTAGGTGGAAACTACTATGCGTAGAACAGAGCGTTATCCAGTCGAGGGGGCCAATTCTTTATGGCAGCTTTACAAAACCGTTAGCTTTTGGAAGGTGCTTCGCAATGTAATTGTGATCATGATCTGCCGGTACTTACCTTTTGTATCGTGGAAAAATTGGCTGTATCGCAAGCTCCTCGGGATGAAGGTAGGAGATCAGACTGCCGTAGCCTTTATGGTAATGATGGATCTCATGTACCCAGAAAGAATAACAATTGGCAAAAATTCGATTATCGGTTACAACACTACAATCCTATGTCATGAATACTTGATCGATGAGTATCGTATTGGTGATGTGTTTATTGGTGATCGTGTCATGATTGGTGCAAATAGTACGATTCTGCCAGGTGTGGTGATCGGTGATGATGCAGTAGTTTCTGCAGGTTCACTGGTAAACCGAGATGTTCCAGCTGGAGCATTCGTAGGTGGCAATCCAGCTAAAATCATTTATACGGCGGAAGAGAGACAAAACAGAGAGAATACCATGAGAAAAGGTGAATAATCATGAGTTATAAGACGGGGAGATATACAACAGGTGTAACATTTATAGCCATAGGTGTTCTCGTGTTGTTACAGCAATTTACGAGTACGAATGTGCTTGAGACGGCGCTCAAGCTATGGCCACTTGTAATCATCGGCTATGGTTTGGAGTATCTTTTGGCAGTACGTAACCCAGAACGAACACGCTTTGATTTCGGTGGAGCGTTTTTTATCGGTTTTCTAATTATGATTATGGCAGCTTATTCTTATTTTGGTGGTTTCTTATTTAACTTTAAGGAAATGAAATATTCGTACCAGGCGGATCCGATACATTATGCTAGTAATGAGGTTGGAGGTCTTGATGTGGAGGGGCTTTTTGGCACCGTCACTGTAGAAGCATCACCAGACCAAAAGATAACGATTATACCAACATATCGATCGAGTAACTCGAAATCCATAGAAAAAATGATAGAAGAGGTAGGGTTACAAACATCCCTACAATCCGAAACACTCGTAATTAAAGGGCATAAATTATTGGGGCGTAGCGTCGGGTTTAACTTTTTTGGTATGAACCCATCCGGAGTAGATTTACATATTTATGCACCATCTGAAGTTGCCGTAAAAATAAGCAATAGCTTTGGCAATATTGACGTAAGAGGAATGAAGAATATACGCTCGGTAGAGCAAAATTTCGGGAATATCAATATCTATGATTCTCAAGGAAATCTAAAAGTAAAATCCGATTTTGGTAGCGTACATCTTCGCGATTATACAGGGATGCTCAATGTCAGAAGTAGCTTTGGTGAAGTAAACATAGATGGAGAGATCCTTGGAACTTGGGATATTAAAAATGATTTTGGAACTGTAGAGCTATCATTACCTAAAGAGAGTAGCTATCAATATCGCTTTAAAGTTGATTTTGGCAATCGGGATGTTCCGAATCCACCATTTACAAACAATGAATCGGGCTCCATAAATGGTGGAGAGCATCAATTATTGGTTGATGTCAGCTTTGGTTCAATTGAGGTAGACTTGAAATAGATTGATGAGAGAGAGAAATAAGAAAGGGGAAATAAAAATGAGCTATCGAGTTGGAAGGTGGACAACTGGTATCTCCTTGGTTTCGTTTGGTTTTTTGATTTTGTTATCACAAATGACCGATTTTGATGGATTAGCTTTAGTTAGTCAGCTATGGCCACTCGTCTTGATTGGATATGGATTGGAATATCTCTTATACTCTCGAAAAGAGGAAAAGCTAAAGTTTGACACACTGGGTATCGTAATCGTGACGATTGCCTTTATGGGAATGCTTGGGTTAAACTTATTTGGCGGTTTTGGTTTATTAGGTACTAACTATAGCTTCCACGCTGAACCAATCATTCAGTCAAGTGAAGGAATTACCATGCTCAATGCGACAGCCCAAAATGGTAAGGTGAATGTTCAACCATCTTCAGATGATCAGATTCACATTTTTGCTACCTATCGCATTTCAGCACTTGATGAGAAACAGGCATTGGTGAAGAAAGAAAAATTGGACATAAAAGTGGAAAAGCAGGGAACCATTCTTCATGTAGAGGCAGTGCATCCGAAAGAGTATGGGATTTTTGGAATGAATCAGAGTGTTGACCTAATGATCCATTTACCAAAAGAGATCGATGTAGTGTTGAAGACGAGCAATGGAGTAATTGAGATCACGGGAATGGAGAATGTAGTACAGGCGAAGACGTCGAATGGGCGAATTACTCTCGTTGATAGTAAAGGGGAACATGCTGTACTCGATACTTCTAATGGCCTTATTGAGGTCGATCGTTTTGTCGGTAGTTTACATGCGAAAACGAGCAATGGCAAAATTATCGTAATAGAGGGCGAGGTTACGGGGGATTGGAGCTTACGCACTAGTAATGGTGCTATTAATGTAGATGTACAGGAAAATGGAAGCTATGATTATTATTTCTCCACCTCAAACGGTAAAATTAATGCCCTGAATCCACCATTTACGAATCAATCGAGTAGTAATAAAAAGGTCGAAGGTAGTATAAATGGCGGTAAACATAAACTCGATTTTAGAACGAGCAATGGGAACGTTACAGTTAAACTGCACTAAAAGTAATTTGTTATGGTATACTCATCAATATTGAAATGATCTATGGAAGAATGGAGATAAAGATGGGTAAACAGAAGAAAAAGACCAAGAGAAACGGAAATGTGATCCCTCTTGTCCTAAACGCATCACTTTATTATAACAAGGCGATCGAAGCCGCAGAAAGAAACAATCCTGCTAAAGCGTTACGTTTCTTTACACGTGCTGTTGAGATTGAGCCTGATAACCCTACAAACCATTGTAATGTAGCTGGGATATTATCTGAAATGGGTCGATTTGAAGAGTCCAATCATATTTTGAGATATGTCCTAGACAATATAGCGCCACATTTACATGAATGTTATTTTTATATGGCCAATAATTATGCCTATCTGGAACAATTCGAAGAAGCGGAGCGTTATGCGGTCCGCTATTTGCATTACGCAGCAGATGGGATTTATGCTGAGGATACAGAGGAGCTGCTGGAGCATTTAAGCTATGAATTAGGTCGCCCGCCGAGCTCTATTGAGGATCAACAGGAGCTGCGCAAGGCGGACCTAAATGATCGTGCGCGCCGTTTATTAGAACAAGGGAAGTTTAATGAAGCGGCCAAGGTATTGAAGGAGACGATTACCAAATACCCTGATTTTCTTCCTGCACGAAATAACCTAGCGCTTACCTATTACTATTCTGGTAAGCTAGCAGAGGCAATTGCAGAGGCGAATCGAGTGCTCGAGCAGGAGGAAAATAATCTTCATGCCCTTTGCAATCTAGCGCTATTTTTTAAAGAACTGGGTGAAGAAGAGCAACTAGCAGTGATTGTAAATGGATTGTCCAAGCTCTATCCAATGCATAGTGAAAATGTATATAAATTGGCAACGACGCTAGGCATACTGGGAGAACATGAGGCTTGCTATCGATTGTTTTACGCTCTATACAAGGATCATGGTATGAATACCCCTTCACTCGTACATCAAATTGCTGTCGCTGCTTATAATATAGAGGAATATGCCGAGGCAGAAAACTGGTGGAACAAATTAGGCACATTCGAGGGAGCGGAGGAGGTCAGTCGTTATTATCTCGACTTGCTCAAGGGTAGCCACTTAGAGAAGAAACCTCTTAGCTATCGCTATCCTACACAATTGCCACATACCCTCGATTCGGATCATAAGCTCCTCTCGATCATGCGTGGGATTATGATCTTGATGAGGCGCTATTGGCGTGAGGAATACGCTCACTTTTTACCAGAAGCGGAAAATCGCCTCTCCGTATTGGCACAGCAGCCGCTCGCTCGTTTGGAAAAGGTACGTAAGCTTGAAGGGCTAGCTGCAGCTGTTGAATATACTGTGTTATCGGAAATCGTCCGTGTTTCTAAAAAGGAAATCGCCAAGCGTTACAATATTTCCTTGTCTACGCTTAATCGATACATCGAGGAATATCCATGCTCTCGAGTATAGCTAGACAAAATGAATGGAAAGTATTATGATAAGGATATCATCAAATCGAAATATATCGATTTCGCTTTCGGTTGTAAATGAAAAGCACACAAACAGAGATAGAGTAGGAGGCTAGAATGATGAGTGGAGATAAAATTTATGATGTAATTATTGCGGGAGCAGGCCCGGCGGGAATGTCAGCAGCTGTTTATGCTTCTAGAGCAAATCTCAGTACATTGATGCTAGAGAAGGGCGTACCCGGTGGACAAATGATGAATACCGAGGAAATCGAAAACTACCCAGGCTATGATCATATATTAGGTCCAGATCTCTCAGTCAAAATGTTTGAGCATGCACAAAAATTTGGTGCAGAATACCAGTATGCTGAGATTTTGGACGTAGAGGATCATGATGAGTTTAAGCTTATTAAGACGACAAATGGTGGGTACAAAGCAAAAGCCTTTATTATTGCGACAGGCTCTACGCCTCGCAAGCTTGGAGTTCCAGGTGAGGATCAGTTTACTGGAAAAGGTGTTTCTTGGTGTGCGGTTTGTGACGGTGCTTTCTTTAAAAACAAAGAAGTGGTCGTTGTTGGTGGAGGAGACTCTGCGGTTGAAGAAGCTATCTTCCTTACCCGTTTCGCTGAAAAGGTAACGATCATACATCGCCGTGACCAATTCCGAGCTCAAAAAATCATTCAAGATCGCCTATTTGACAATCCTAAGATTACAGTTGTTTGGGATAGTGTCGTCAAAGAAATCCAAGGTGAAAATAAAGTAACTCGAGTTGTCATCGAGAACGTAAAGAACAATGAGATCAGTGAGCTTCCTGCTGATGGAGTGTTTATTTACGTGGGAGCAGATCCAATCTCAAAGCCATTTATGAGCTTGGGCATTACGAATGAGAGCGGTTATATTCCTACTGATGAATTGATGCGCACAAAGGTCGAAGGTGTTTTTGCGGCTGGTGATATTCGTGAGAAGACATTGCGTCAAATCATTACTGCAGCGAATGATGGTAGTCAGGCAGCCATCACTGCACAGCATTTTATTGAGAATCTTGATGAGCGGATCAAGCAATCCGCTGGGGTCTAAACGTAACAAATCTTTTAACTCCCTGTAACACTACTGAAATATTAGTACAGTATTATAAAGATAAGAAATTGACCCCCTTAAACATATAGATTGACTGTTGGCGTGAGTGAATGCGACTCACGTCCTTTTTTTGTCTGCATTTACGTTGCCAGTATGAACTTATAATAAGGTATATGAAAGTTGTTGGAACATGCGCTACATGGTATTCTTAATGAGAGGTGAACAAGATGCAACGTGTAACAAATTGTATCATTCACAGGAATGGAGAAGTTCTTCTGATGAAGAAGCCAAGACGTGGGTGGTGGTATGCTCCAGGTGGTAAAGTGGATGCATTAGAGACGATCCAAGAAACGGTCATTCGCGAAGTACAAGAGGAAACAGGGCTTAACATTAAGCAGCCGGAGCTAAAAAGTGTCATTACAATTGTTATTCAAGATCAAGAAGTAGTGGTCAATGAGTGGATGCTATTCACTTTTTTTGCTGACCAATTTCAAGGACAGCTCCAAGAGGAGAACGCTGAAGGGGAACTTGCATGGTGGCCCATAGAGGAGGCTTTACAGCTACCGATGCCTGATGGAGACTGCTTGGTGTTAGCGGGCATTATGGATCAGCAACCTGTACTTATTGGTCGCTTTGTATATACACCTGATTATGAATTGATATCCTATGTTCTTCATAATAGAGAGAATTTACAAAATATATTATAGAGGAGAAACCAATGAACGCGAGAAGTACAATACAACTGTTAATCATTACAGGAATGTCAGGCGCGGGAAAAACGATTGCGGTTAAAAGCTTAGAGAACTTGGGTTTTTTCTGTGTGGATAATCTGCCCCCCGTACTCATTTCCAAGTTTGCAGAGCTTATTAAGCAATCCGAGGGCAAAATCGAGCGAGTGGCATTAGTAATCGATTTACGGGGACGTGAGTTCTTTGATTCATTGGCGGCTTCCTTGGATGAGCTAGAGGAATCGGGAATTGCGTATCAAATTCTGTTTCTCGATGCGAACAATCAAACATTGGTACAGCGTTACAAGGAAACACGTGGTCGACATCCGATGGCACCAGATAATTCACCATTAGATGGAATCGAAAAGGAACGCAAGCTCTTAGAAGAGATTCGGGCGCGAGCGCATCAAATTATCGATACAACGAATCTCACAGCTACAGAGTTAAAATCCAAGCTGGTGCAACGATTTTCAAATGTAGTGATCAGTAATTCATTATCAATCAATTTGATCTCCTTTGGCTTTAAATATGGCATACCTATCGATGCGGATCTTGTTTTTGACGTACGGTTTTTGCCGAATCCACATTATGTGCCTGAGCTAAAACCGAAAACAGGCTGTGATGCAGAAGTATCGCAATACGTATTGCAATGGACAGAGACACAACAGTTTATTCAAAGACTAGTTGATTTTCTCACCTTTCTACTACCCCATTATGAGCGTGAGGGTAAAAGTCAACTGGTAATCGGTATCGGCTGTACGGGTGGAAAGCATCGTTCCGTCACGATTGCTGAGTACTTAATGGATTATTATAAAAGTGAATATAACTGTAGAGTTGACCATAGAGATATGGGGAAGGACAGATGATGGTCGCGCGAGGTGAAATATGAAGAGAGAGAAGCATGGTGAAATCTATCCGAAAGTAGTAGTTATCGGTGGCGGAACAGGACTCTCAGTGCTCTTGCGCGGTCTCAAGGAAAAGCCTGTCGACATAACAGCGATTGTAACTGTAGGTGATGATGGTGGCAGCTCAGGGCGCTTGCGAACAGAGATGCAGATCCCCCCACCTGGTGATGTGAGAAATGTAATTTTAGCATTAGCGGATGTAGAACCGCTTTTAGATAGTTTATTACAGCATCGTTTTGTTAATGGTAAAGAGCTTGCTGGTCATAATTTAGGTAATCTGCTAATCGCAGCGATGACTGAGATTACTGGTGACTTTGTTGCTGGCATCAAGGCATTAAGCCGTGTGCTTGCTGTACGTGGGACTGTTTTGCCCTCTGCAAGTCAAGCACTCGTTCTTAGTGCAGAGCTAGAGGATGGTAGTCTCGTAGTTGGTGAGTCCCAGATTCCGCTTTCAGGTAAACGGATCAAACACGTAATGATCGATCCACCTGATGTAGCCCCTTTACAAGAATCGGTCAATGCAATTCTTGCAGCAGACGCAATTATAATAGGACCAGGTAGTCTCTACACAAGCATTCTCCCTAATTTATTAGTGCCCGGAATTACGGATGCTATTCGTAAATCACAGGCTAAAAAAATTTTTATCACGAACGTCATGACTCAGCCTGGGGAGACGGATCATTTCACTGCGGCTGATCATATTGATACGATTCACCAGCATGTAGGAAATTCGTTATTTCAGTATATTATTGTGAATAATGGTAATATGCCTGCCGATGTTCTGAAAAGCTATCGAATGAAAGGGCAAGAGATCGTAACATATGATCAAAAACGGATTGAAACCTATGGATATAACGTGATAGCCGATCACTTTATCTTGTATGAAACGTACTTGCGGCATAATGCGGAAAAGGTTAGCGATTGCATCATGGAAATCTTAGGTTCCTCTTAAAAGGAACGAAATAAATCATTTGGAGGTGAGCAAGATGTCCTTTGCATCACAGACAAAAAAAGAATTAACAGGACTTGTTGCTACACCTTGCTGTCAGAGAGCCGAGCTAGCGGCTATTATTAAAATGAACGGTACAATCAATGTCAGTCAAAAGCGACTCATTCTCGATGTGAGCACAGAAAATGCTGCAATTGCCCGTAGAATTTACACATTGCTTAAAGAGTTGTTTGGAATTTCTAGTGAGGTATTGGTCCGTAAGAAAATGCAACTCAAGAAAAATAATGTGTATATTGTGCGGATTCAGGGCAGAGCCGAGGAGGTTCTTGAGGAACTTGGGCTGATGAGTGGCTCCTATATGCTCGCGAATGAAGTAGCGCCTGACATTATTGAAAATGCCTGCTGTAAGCGCTCGTATTTGCGTGGGGCTTTTTTGGCAGGGGGCTCGGTCAATCATCCTGAATCCTCCTCATATCATCTCGAGATCTTTTCCTCCGATCGTGAGCATACTGAGTCATTGATGCGCCAAATCAATGAATTTGATTTGAATGCCCGTTATATAGAACGAAAAAAGGGCTATGTCATATATATTAAAGAAGGGGAGAAAATTACCGAGTTTCTCAATATTATTGGTGCTCATGGTGCTCTCTTTTTCTTTGAGGATGTACGTATAATGAAGGATATGCGTAACTCTGTAAATCGTTTGGTTAACTGTGAAACGGCAAATTTAAATAAGACAGTTTCTGCTTCGATGAAGCAAATTGAAAATATTCGGTTTATCGAAAGTCAAATTGGCTTGGATCAGCTCCCCAAGAAGCTACGTGAAGTAGCAGAGTTAAGGTTACAGCATCCAGACTTAAACTTGACAGAGCTAGGTGAAATGATTCCGAGTGGAGTTGTAAGTAAATCCGGGGTAAATCACCGCTTACGTAAAATAAATGAGATTGCCCAGAAGCTCGGCTCCTCAAATTTATGAAATTGTGTTTAGTCTTTTTCATTTTTTATGTATAATGATGTATAAAGCGCAAGGGCAGGGGATTACCCATGATAGAGAAAAAAGTAATTGTACAGTTAAAAACCGGGTTACAAGCACGACCTGCAGCTTTATTTGTGCAAGCTGCCAATCGTTTCAAATCTGAGGTCTACATAGAAAAGGATGGCAAGATCGTAAACGCCAAGAGCATCATGGGCGTAATGAGTCTAGCTGTAGCTTCAGGTACTGAGATTGGTATTCGTGCTGATGGAAATGATGAGAATCAGGCGGTTGAAAGCTTATCAGGCTTTGTGAGCAAAGAAGATTATACACTTGCATAAGGTATCGTAATATAGTAAAAAGGCGATCTCACTTTCAATAAAAAAGTGAGATCGCCTTTTGTTTATGCATGTGTGTACTTCATGGAATTATTTCTTTTCTTCCGATGTAGGTGGTTTTGTAATCACCTGATCAACAATTCCATACTCTTTTGACTCCTCAGCGGTCATAAAGAAGTCGCGATCGGTATCCTTCTCCACCTTCTTCAGTGGCTGACCTGTCCACTCGGAGAGATATTTATTGATATCCTCTCTCATCTTCATGATCCGTTTTGCAGAAATCAATATGTCGGACGCCTGTCCCTGAGCCCCACCTAGAGGCTGATGGATCATAATTTCTGAATTTGGCAACGCAAAACGTTTTCCCTTTGTCCCTCCAGCGAGTAGGAATGCTCCCATCGAAGCAGCCATACCAATACAGATAGTAGAAACATCTGACTTAATAAAATTCATCGTATCGAGAATCGCAAAACCAGCAGTAATCGATCCACCTGGGCTATTGATGTACAGGTGAATATCCTTTCCCGGATCTTCAGCGTCTAAAAACAATAGCTGGGCTACCACTAAGTTGGCTACGTGATCGTCAATCCCGCTGCCTAAAAAGATGATGCGATCCTTTAATAAGCGGGAGTAAATATCGTAGGCTCTCTCTCCGCGATTGGTATTCTCAATAACTGTAGGAATTAACGGCATATAGTCTCCTCCTTTCTAACATCTAAAATTATCATACACAATTGGTCAATAAAGGTCAAACGAAAAAATAGTGGATTTCTGTAAGCATTCATAAGCTTTTGACTTCTTTTGTCAGTGTGCAGGAATACTAAGTATGAAGAGCGAAACAGAGAGCCAATAAATAATAATTTCAATTAATTGGAAGAGAGGTGAACGATGTGTTGAGAAAATTAGACTTGGACAAGTATTGCCAAAATGGGGAACGGTTATACCTGACGTTTTTAGATGGTGAGGATCAAATCAAAACATTAGGTGGACAGGTGATTCAATTAATCGGCGATGCACTGATCTTTAAGGTGAAGACCAGTTCAGAATATGATCGCACAATCGTCATCTACCTTCGTAGAATACTGAAGATAGAAGACATCCGTAGAAATGTGTATGTAGTGTAGTTTATATAGTATGATGATGGTGCACCCGAAGGGAATTGAACCCCTGCACTTGGTTCCGGAGACCAACGCTCTATCCACTGAGCTACGGGTGCAGTAACTTTCTCATTATAAACAATCAAAAGCTAAAAATCAATTTAAAGTACAGGTGAACAACCCATAAAGTGTATGTTCAAACGACCCTGCACAAAATTTCATTTTTCATGATATTATATTTTGTAGGAGGTGGGATGCATGCAGGAATCTCTTGGTTTTCGACTGGTGCAAGAACAAACTCAAAAGATAATTATGAATCAAGAGATGCGTCAAGCGATCACCATCTTACAATATTCTAGTAATGAGCTAGCTTCTTATATCGAGAAGCAGCTTGAATCTAATCCACTTTTCGATCTTGACCGTACTACCAGGCGCAAAAAAAATCATTATGCTTCTTCAGTAACGAATAATCCTATAGAACAGCTTTCTCGCAACCAACTTTCATTAGAGCAACATTTACTTGAGCAGCTATCATTTCATAAACTAACCTCAAAGCAGCATAGGATTGGAAGCTATATGATCGGGTTACTTGATCACGATGGCTATTTACGCGAGGATCTTGACCATATTGCTACTGAACTAAAAAGTAAACGCGCAGAGATTGAGCAAATGCTCTTGATCCTTCAGTCATTCGAACCAATAGGTGTAGGTGCTCGGAATCTAGCAGAATGTTTACTATTGCAGTTAAAAGCAAAAGGGTTGGATACACCTCTTATGTCGAGTCTACTTACGGATCATCTCCCAGAGCTAGCCGATCGTAAATTTGCTATGCTCGCACAGTGCTATGCAGTTAACGAAAACGACATTAAAGCGATTCTCAAGCAAATCGAAAAGGTCAATCCTCGTCCAGGGATGCTGTTTGCATTAGGAGAGGTTAAATATTTAGAACCAGATCTCTTTGTTGAATGGGCGGATGGCGAGCTAAAGCTGGTAATAAATGAGCGCATCTATCCCCAACTAAAAATCAATGAGAGCTATCGTCAATATATCAAGCACGATCAGGATCGTTCATCCAAATCGTATATTCAGGAGCATTTACGTAACGCTCAGTGGCTCATCCGAAGTATAGAACAGCGAAAGGCTACGATCCTTAAAGTAGCGGAAGCGATCCTGAATCACCAAAAGGAGTTCCTAACGTCTGGATTTGACGCATTACGCCCGCTCACTCTACAAGTAATCGCGAATGAAGTCGGCGTACATGAATCGACTGTCAGTCGAGCCACTAATCAAAAATACATCCAAACCGATAAAGGGCTAATAGAGCTAAAGAATTTTTTTGTGCATGGGATTGCAACTATAAATGGAGAAAGTACAACTCCCTATCCTGTTAAAAGAAGGATCACAGCCTTGATCCAGGCAGAGGATAAATCAACACCATTATCTGATCAACTCATCACGAGCTTATTAAATGAAGAGGGTATCAAAATATCACGTCGCACAGTGATGAAATATCGCGAGGAGCTACAGTTCCCAGCATCAAGTAAGCGAAGGAGTCGGACATAAACCAAATGATTATAACATTATACAAACGTGATGGCTGTACTCTTTGTCAAGAGGCACATTACTTATTAAAATGGTTGGCAGAGCAATATCCTTTTGAAATTCAATTACAAAATATTAACAGTGATCCAGAACTCCAGTATCGATTTGCGTTGGAAATTCCAGTGGTTGAAGCGAATGGAGAGATTATTGCCGTATCGAAAATCGATGAATACCAGATTCGCGAATACCTGGATGCTTATTTTTCCCCAAAGATATAGTTTGAGAGAATCCTTGTACTCAACTTGTGTTATTGGTAAAATAAAGGAAAGAATTTCTTTTGTCTATGTGGGACGTAAAATGTAACGCGGGACGAAAAATGAAGAGGATTGTGACTATGTGGCGGTTTATTGAAAATCAGCGGAAAATTGTTCCGGAACTATTAGAGGTTATGAAGAATCGTTTAACGATCTTACAGCAGCTTGAGCACCATCAGCCAATTGGTCGAAGAGCTTTAGCGCGTATCGTAAAACAAACAGAAAGGGTACTGCGGTCAGAAGTAGATCTCCTCAAGGAACAGGGATTAATCGAGTTTCAATCGATTGGGATGCATATCACCCATGAAGGCAAACAAATCCTACATCGTTTTTATCCTCTATTGCTACGTTTAAATGGGTTTCATGATCGAGAACGCGAACTAGCTTCTTGGTTATCGATTGAAAAAGCCTTTATTGTGCCAGGAGATTCTAGCATCGATCCAAATGTTCAACGTGAGATTGGAAGAATGGCTGCTCTTTATTTGACGGATAACATCAGAGAGCAGGATCGGATCGCAATCACTGGGGGGACAACGATGGCTTCGCTCGCTGAAATGCTCTATAGTGAGCAAAGTCATCCCAAGGTCACTTTTTTACCTGCACGAGGTGGTTTAGGTGAGCTAGTAAAAAGTCAAGCCAATCAAATTGTTGCTGAAATGGCATCCAAGCTCGGAGCCCAATATGTGATGCTTCAAGTTCCTGATCATCTCAGTAGTGATGCCTATCACTCCTTGATTGAGGAACCGTACATACGTGAACGCTTGGAATGGATTCGTTCTGCACGTATGGTATTTCACGGTGTTGGCAACGCGCTAGCGATGGCGGAAAAGCGGAATGCCTCCCAAGAGGTTATAAAACGCATCCGAGAAAGCAAAGCGGTGAGTGAGGCTTTCGGTGCTTACTTTAACGAAGCAGGAAAACTGGTCTATCAGATGCCGACGATTGGACTTCGCCCTGAGGATTTGCAGGGCAAGGTTTGCATAGCCGTAGCTGGGGGAAGCGACAAGGCAAAAGCCATTCACTCCCTAGCTAAAACAGGGATTTTCCAAGTGTTGATTACCGACGAAGGCAGCGCAAATTCTCTTTTAGGTGACGCTTGAAGAGCATTACGTTAATCACAACTATATAAATAAAAAATACGTTTATGAAATGGAGGAAATGAAGATGGTTAAAGTGGGGATTAATGGGTTTGGACGCATTGGTCGTTTGGTTTTTAGGGCGGCGATGAATCATCCTGAAATAGAGGTGGTTGCAGTAAATGATCTAACCGATGCTCATATGCTTGCACATCTACTAAAGTATGATTCCGTACATGGTGTTTTACAGGCTGACATCAAGGCGAATGACGATGGATTTCGTATAGATGGTAAAGAGGTAAAAGTAACGGCAGAGCGCGATCCTGCAAATATTCCTTGGGCTGCTCTTGGTATCGATCTCGTTGTAGAAGCAACAGGGCGCTTTACAAAAGCAGAGGATGCTCGAAAGCATGTTGAAGCAGGTGCGAAAAAGGTAATCATTTCTGCACCGGCCAAGGATGAGGATATTACGATCGTCATGGGTGTAAATGAGGATCAATATGATCCTGCAAGTCACACGATACTTTCAAACGCTTCCTGCACGACCAACTGCTTAGCTCCTGTAGCCAAAGTGTTACATGAGATATTCGGAATCAAAAGAGGCTTCATGACAACGGTACATTCCTACACGAATGATCAACAAATTCTTGATCTACCACATAAGGATTATCGTCGTGCGCGCGCCGCGGCAGAATCGATTATTCCTACAACCACAGGGGCAGCAAAAGCTGTTGCACTCGTATTGCCTGAATTAAAAGGGAAGCTCAATGGTTTTGCAATGCGTGTACCGACACCGAATGTCTCTGTCGTAGATTTAGTTGTAGAGCTAGAGCAGAAAAGCAGCGCAGAAGAGATTAATGCCGTCTTAAAAGAAGCTTCAGAAAATCGACTCAAGGGAATTATGGATTATAACGAAATACCGCTTGTCTCTATGGACTATAACGGTAATCCAGCTTCTTCAACAGTAGATGGGCTGAGCACAATGGCATTGGACGGAGATCTCGTAAAGGTTGTTGCATGGTATGATAATGAGTGGGGTTATTCGAATCGTGTCGTCGATTTACTTAGCTATATTGCCAAGAAGGGGATATAAAAGCTACAATATAGAAGAATATGAAATAAGAAATAAAAAACAACATTGATGTAAACTTTGATAAAAATAATGGAAAGGAGAGAAGAGAGAACTCTCTTCTTTCCATTTCTCTATGTGTACATAATTTAAAGGATGGAGTGAGTCTAGATGAACAAAAAAACAGTAAAAGATGTAGATGTAGCGGGTAAACGCGTCTTTTGTAGAGTTGACTTCAACGTGCCAATGGATCAAGGTGAGATCACTGATGATACACGTATTCGAGCAGCGTTGCCGACGATTCAGTATTTGATTGAGCAAGGAGCTAAAGTCATATTGGCGAGTCATCTTGGCCGTCCGAAGGAAGATAACAAGGATCAATTCCGTATGACTCCAGTCGCCGCTCGTCTCTCAGATCTGTTAGGTCGACCCGTGCATATTAGTGATGAAGTAATTGGGGCAGAAGTGGAGGCAAAGGTAGCAACACTCAAAGAAGGTGAAATCCTCCTCTTAGAAAATGTTCGTTTCCATGCTGGTGAGACCAAGAACGATCCTGTGCTTTCCAAAGCATTTGCAGCATTAGCAGATCTATATGTTAATGACGCATTTGGTACCGCTCATCGTGCTCATTCATCAACAGCTGGAATCGCAGAATACATTCCCGCTGTTGCAGGGTTTTTGATGGAAAAGGAAATTGAGTTTTTAGGGAATGCGTTAGCCAATCCGGTGAGACCTTTTACGGCAATTATCGGCGGCGCTAAAGTAAAGGATAAAATCGGTGTAATCGAGAACTTAATGGATAAGGTCGATACGTTATTGGTGGGTGGAGGTCTAGCCAATACCTTTATCAAAGCCAAAGGATATGAGGTAGGTGATTCCTTAGTTGAGGATGATAAACTCGAGGTGGCTAAGGCACTAATGGCGAAAGCAGAAGAGAAGGGCATTCGCTTCCTCATACCAGAGGACGTCGTCGTTGCTGATGCCTTTGATAATCAGGCTACAACCCAAGTGGTTGATATCTCAGACATCCAAGCAGGCTGGCAGGCACTCGATATCGGTCCTAAAACGATGGATATGTATTCTAAAGTAGTTATACAGGAATCCAAGCTTGTTGTCTGGAATGGACCTATGGGTGTATTTGAGATGGATGCATTTGCAATAGGAACAAATGCAGTTGCACGTGCCTGTGCCGAATCAACCGCTATGACCATTATCGGTGGCGGTGATTCTGTTGCTGCGATTGAACAGGCAGGACTTGCAGAGCATATTACACATATTTCAACAGGTGGGGGAGCCTCACTCGAATTTATGGAGGGCAAAGAGCTTCCAGGAGTAGCAGTGTTGCAAGATAAGGGGGAGTAATCGGGATGAGGAAGGCGATCCTAGCCGGCAATTGGAAGATGCATAAAACGAATGCTGAGGCGGAGCAGTTTATGAAAGAAACGGTGGGGCTACCGCGCCGAGATGATCTGGAGTTGGTCATCTGTGTACCTCATACCGCTTTGGCTCGTGTAGCAGAGCTCAGCAACAGTACCGTAATCAAAACTGGCGCACAAAATATGCATTATGAGGAGCAAGGGGCTTTTACAGGGGAAATAAGCCCCGTCATGCTAACGAACTTAGGTGTTCAATATGTGATCCTAGGTCACTCGGAACGTCGCAGTTATTTTCATGAGGACAATTCGGTTGTCGCTCTAAAGGTGGCAGCAGCGTTTCAGCATCAGCTCATACCGATTCTCTGTGTAGGTGAAACACTCTCAGAGTATGAAGCGGGTGAGACGGAGCTTGTCGTCAAGGAACAGACTGAAGTGGCGATACGTGCGCTTCGTTCGGAACAGGTCAAGGAATTAGTAATTGCCTATGAGCCTGTATGGGCGATTGGAACGGGTAAAACAGCGACAGCAAGTGACGCAAATCGAGTGATCTCATACATACGCCGTCTGGTAGCCGATCAATTTGATCAACAGGTGGCCAATCATGTGCGCATTTTATATGGAGGAAGTGTGAAACCAGATAATATCGCACAGTTTATGGCCGAGAGCGATATCGATGGTGCATTGGTCGGTGGTGCTAGCTTGAACTATGAAAGCTTTGCAGAAATGGCAGGTGCAATTGTCCGGTGAATAACGTGAAACAAACCAAACCAGTAGCTTTAATTATTCTTGATGGCTTTGGATTACGTGAGGAAAGCCAAGGAAATGCGGTGCAGCAGGCGAATAAGCCCAATTTTAACCGCTATTGGAGTCAGTATCCACATACAAAGCTAATCGCATCTGGGCGATCTGTAGGTCTTCCTGAGGGACAGATGGGTAACTCAGAGGTGGGACATCTAAACATTGGTGCTGGTCGTACTGTTTATCAGGACCTCACTCGTGTAAGTAAGTCGATTGATGAAGGTGAGTTTTTTGCCAATGAAACCATTCTGCAAACGGCTCAATATGTAAAGGAAGGCAAAAATCGAGCGTTACACCTATACGGTTTATTGTCCGACGGTGGTGTTCATTCACATATTCAGCATCTGTTTGCATTATTGCAGTTTTGTAAACGAGAAGGGCTTGAGCGCGTGTATTTACATGCCTTTCTCGACGGACGTGATGTATCACCTACGAGTGCCATTGGTTATCTCGAGGAAACAATTGCCAAGATGAAGGAAATCGGTGTTGGCGAGATTGCCACAGTGCAGGGTCGTTACTTTGCAATGGATCGTGATAAGCGATGGGAGCGGACGGAGAAGGCGTATCGTGCGATGGTGTATGGTGATGCTCCTCATTATCAAGAACCGATCAAGGCCATCCGTGAATCGTATGAGAAATCGGTTTATGATGAATTTGTCATGCCAGCAGTGATCGTCGATGAAGATGATCAGCCGATTGGCTTGGTCCGCTCAGAGGATGCCGTTATCTTTTTCAATTTTCGCCCGGATCGTGCAATACAGATCTCACAGGCTTTTACCAATACAGATTTTAGAGGCTTTGACCGTGGTGAGAATTATCCCACAAATCTCCACTACGTGTGCTTAACTAAATTTAGTGATACGGTCGATGGTTATGTTGCTTATAAGCCCACAAACTTGGATAATACATTGGGCGAAGTGCTCGCTCAAAACGGTCTTACGCAGCTGCGTATTGCAGAGACGGAAAAGTATCCTCATGTTACCTTTTTCTTTAGTGGTGGGCGTGAGCAGGAGTTTCCGGGAGAAAAGCGAGTATTGATTCCCTCCCCAAAGGTAGCTACATATGATCTAAAACCAGAAATGAGCGCCTACGAGGTAGCGAAGGCATGTGTTGCAGAGATTGAGAATGATACTCCTGATTGCATCATCTTAAACTTTGCCAATCCGGATATGGTCGGGCATTCAGGGAAGCTTGAGCCTACGATCAAGGCGGTCGAAGCGGTTGATGAATGTCTTGGACAGGTGGTCGAGAGCATCCTCGCACATGGAGGAGTCGCAATAATTACAGCAGACCACGGCAATGCCGATATGGTACTCGATGCCGAGAACAATCCAATTACATCACATACTGTCGCACCAGTACCGTTAATCATCACCAAGGAAGGCTTGAGCTTGAGAGAGGATGGCATTTTGGCCGATTTATCTCCTACTCTATTAAACTTTCTAGGTGTAAAACAGCCTGTAGAAATGACGGGGAAAACGTTGATTCAGTAATTTATTATTTTATAAATGAGAGTTTAGAATGAATAGGAGAGTGTATGAGTATGACTATCATTAGTGAAATTTACGCACGTGAAGTATTGGATTCGCGCGGTAACCCAACGGTTGAAGTTGAGGTGTACCTCGAATCCGGAGCAAGAGGCAGAGCGATTGTACCTTCAGGAGCTTCGACTGGAGCTCATGAAGCTGTAGAATTGCGCGACGGTGATCACCGTTACTTAGGTAAAGGGGTACTAAAAGCTGTTGATAATGTGAACGAGATCATCGCTCCAGAGCTTATGGGAATGGATGCAGTAGATCAAGTAGGTATTGATGAAATGATGATCGAAATGGATGGTACACCGAACAAAGGAAAGCTAGGAGCTAACGCGATTTTAGGGGTATCTCTAGCAGTAGCTCATGCAGCAGCTAATGCACTTGATCTGCCATTGTATGTTTATCTTGGCGGTTTTAATGCTAAGACGCTTCCTGTACCGATGATGAACATCGTCAATGGTGGTCAGCATGCCGACAATACGATTGACTTCCAAGAGTTTATGATTATGCCAGTAGGTGTTGAATCATTTAAAGAAGCGCTTCGTATTGGAACAGAGATTTTCCACTCCCTAAAGGCTGTGTTAAAAGCAAAGGGGCTAAATACTGCTGTAGGAGATGAGGGCGGTTTTGCTCCTAACTTGAAGTCCAGTGAAGAAGCGATTGAAACGATCCTCGAAGCGATTGATAAAGCAGGCTATAAAGCTGGGGAAGAAGTTTTCATCGCTATGGACTGTGCATCCACTGAGCTATACAAGGATGGCATCTATGATTTTGAAGGTGAAGGTGTTACGAGAACGACCGATGAATTGATCTCATACTTAGAAAAACTTGTCGACAAATATCCGATCATTTCGATTGAAGATGGACTTGCAGAAGACGATTGGGATGGCTGGAAGAAGCTTACCGAGCGCATCGGTCATAAGGTTCAACTCGTTGGTGACGATCTCTTTGTAACGAATACGGATCGTTTACAGCAAGGAATCTCAACACATACGGCCAACTCAATCCTCATTAAAGTGAATCAAATTGGTACATTAACCGAGACTTTTGATGCAATCGAAATGGCGAAGCGTGCGGGTTATACGGCTGTCATTTCACATCGCTCTGGTGAAACAGAGGATGCTACAATTGCAGACATTGCTGTAGCGACCAATGCTGGACAAATCAAAACGGGAGCACCATCACGTACCGACCGTGTTGCTAAGTACAATCAGTTACTTCGCATCGAGGATGAGCTTTCCTACATCGCTCGCTATCCTCGTGAGAAGGCATTTTATAATCTGAAGAAGTAATTTTTCTTGCTCCATGCATTGTCGTGTGGTACAATGCTCTTTAGTATATAGGGTACTATCTCAAGGAGGTGGGACAGATGGCTGTATTTTTTACAATCTTATTGATAATTAGTGCATTAGGATTGATCGCTGTCGTACTGCTCCAATCTGGTAAGAGTGCTGGATTATCTGGAGCGATTGCGGGTGGAGCTGAACAGTTAATGGGTAAGCAAAAAGCTCGTGGTATCGATGGTTTATTGCATAACTTAACGAAAGTTTTTGCAGTAGCATTTATGATTCTTGCTGTTGTGGTTGCTTACTTTGTAAAGTAACGTTCTAATAGTATAGAGTGGATGAAGCAGAGGGAATTGCTCCTTCTGCTTTTTGCTTTTTCCATACTCTTAAAGGCATAAGGCAAAATCTTTATTAAAATTTTACATAATCTCAACAATGGCACAACAAACCTTATGTATGCTAATAGCAAAGCTATATATAGGGAGTGCTCCGATGAAGAACATAAGTATACGCTGGAAGATATTGATCCCATTTTTACTGCTCATTTTAGTAACGGGAGGATTACTCTCCTACTTTAGCTATCAGTATCAAGTCAAGCTCACACTGGAGCATTTTACGCAAAACATCTCCGATACGATGAAAAGAACCAATGAGACGTTTGACATCGTATTTAAAAACGTAGAGGATACCGTTTCGATGCTCTCGGAGTCTCATGATCTCTATACCTATAAAGATAACAGCCTAGTCATATTAAATAAATTTAGAGAAATCCAGATGTCCAATGAAGCCTTTCAAAGTGTGTATTATGGCACAATAGACGGAGAGATTTACAACTACCCGCTAACGAAAGTATCCAAAGGTTATCGCCCAAAAGAACAAATTTGGTATAAGCAGGCGTTAGAAAATATAGGACATCTGACCTGGACAGAACCGTATTTACATGAATTATCGAAAAAGGAAGTCATTTCCGCTGCTAAAACGGTGAGTACAATGAATCAATTCCAAGGTGTGATCGGGATCGATTTCAAGCTAGAAAAGCTTGAAGAGATGATTCAACGAATTTCATTTGGTCGAACCGGATATGCATTTTTAGTAGATCATAATGGAACGATTCTGGCACATCCATCGATTGAACGTATTGGTCAAAACATACGCGAAGACGGCCTATTTAAGGAACTACAATTGCGAGATGAGCAAGAGAGACCCTTTATTTTTTCACATAATGATGTTGAAAAGCTGGTCAGTAGTATATATAGCCCCAAAACTGGATGGTATTTGATTGGAACGATTGAGATGGAGGAGTTTAGGGATAAAGCTCAGGAAGGCGTATATCCGCTCCTATTGACTCTAGCCATCCTGATGCTAGTAGCGACGGGGATCTCGTTCTATGTTGTTGCCAAAATTGTTCAGCCCATCCGTTTATTATCTCAATCGATGACGGAAGTGGAGGCAGGTAATTTGGTAATCGACCCTACCCTAAATAATCGAGATGAAGTGGGGCGACTTGCTTATCGATTTAGCTTGATGACTGCGCGTGTTCGAGATGTGATAACTGAAGTTTCACACTCGATTCATCAAGTAGCAACAGCAGCTAATAAACTATCCGTTCATGCCGAAAATAATACCAAGAGCTCCCAAGAGATTACGCACACAGTAGAGAAAATTGCTGCAGCAGCAATAACGGAAGCTAATTATATCGACGAGACTACTAAAGCAACGACAGAGGTTTCACGTCGAATGGATCGTATTGGACAGTATAGTCATCAGCTTAATGAACGATCTAATACAATGCTAACTGTATCTCAAGCAGGGATGCACCATGTTGATATACTTCGCCAACAATTTTTACAAACCGAAGCGATGACCAACAAGATGGTACAAACAATTGGAGAATTGGATCAGCACTCGCAAGATATCGTCCAAGTCATTTCTTCGATCACAATCATTGCGAAACAGATCAAGCTACTTTCACTTAACGCAGGTATTGAGGCAACGAGGGCTGGTGAATTTGGTAAAGGCTTTGTTGTTGTCGCCAATGAAATCAGAAACCTATCGATGCAAACGGAAACTGCCTTGGGAGAGATTACGCGCTTGATACTACAGAGCCAGCAATTGACTCAAAATACAGTACAATTGATCAGAGAAACGCATACAGTAAATCAAGAACAGGGAACAGCGGTACTAAATACTGAGGCATCCTTCCATTCCCTAGAGAAGCAGATTATAGAAAATGATGAACTCATTCATCAAGTTGCGGGAGAGATCGAGCAACTCGTAGAGTACAAGGAGTTTATTGAACAAACGATGGCAGACATTACCGCCATGACTCATAAAGTATCGTCGCGAACATCGCGGATTAATGCATCAATGCAGGAGCAAAGTGCATCTGTAGAAGAGCTATATTTATTGGCTGGCCAGATGGAAAGCAACGCACAGCAATTACTGAATCGAATTGACTACTTTAAAGTTGAATAAAAAATACAACATGAATCCCCCTGTCTTCGGTAAAACTAATGTTTAAACCTTAGATAAAAGGGGGATTTATTATGATTGGCTCGCTATTAATTCACGGATTTACGGGCAGTCCTGAAGAGGTAGAACCGTTATATCGAGAATTAGAGCAAAGAGGCTTTCATGTAATCGCACCCGTCTTGAAGGGGCATGGTGGAAAACGTAAAGAGCTAAAGCTCGCTACCTGGAAAGATTGGGTCAAATCAGCAGAAGCAGGTTTACAGGAACTGATGAAAATGTATAAAAGGGTAATTGTGATTGGATTTTCGATGGGGGGAATGATTGCTGCCCATCTAGCAGCTCGATACCCGATAGAACGACTCATTTTGTTAAGTCCTGCAATGTTTGCCCCGAATTATCAGCAGATCATACAGGATCTTCGTGAGAGCATTCGTAATAAAGAAGGTATATTGAACGGGCGAATCCTTGATTATGCTCAAAAAATGGTCAACACCCCCATTAAAACGGTTTGGCAATATCGGTTACTAGTAAAGCACCTTAGCAAGGATCTACCCCATGTAAATGTACCTACGCTAATCATCCATGGAAATCGTGATGATATCGTGCATCCTCGGAGTGCAAAACATATATATGACTCGATATCCTCGCATGAAAAGAGACTATATTATTTACCACGCTCAAAGCATATCATCTGCCATGATACAGAGGCTGAGTATGTCAAAAATTTGGTTACATCCTTTCTGCCACAGTTTTAATTTTTACAAGCACTGCCGAAAAGTAGTTATGTTATACTTTTGGTAATAACGGGAAGCTTTTGGAGTGTTGAGAGGGGAGAGCGGATGATAACGGAGCGAAGAAGTGTAGCTCCTTTTTTCTACGAAGGTGGGAATCGAGGGCTATTGCTGATACATGGATTTACAGGCACAACCGCAGAATTGGGGCCGATGGGGAAATACTTTCACAAGCTAGGGTTTACCGTTCATGCGCCCCTATTAGCGGGACATGGAACTACACCTGAGGAGATGACCAAGACAGGCTGGAAAGATTGGTGGAAAAGTGCCGTTGATGGCTATGAACGTCTAAAGCAATTTGGATGTGACAAAATATCTGTAGTGGGTCTATCAATGGGTGGAGTATTAGCTCTTCGCATGGCTAGAGAGTTGGAGGTCGCGGGGGTTGTCACAATGGCTGCTCCTATGCGGTTTAAAAACAAAAAAGCGCATTTCGCATGGTTAATCCATCCATTTGTCCCTTATCAAGTACGAAATGATGTAAAGGAACCGCATATCGAGGAAGCGATCCTCCCTTATGATCGTACTCCTGTCAAATGCGTTGCAAGCTTGAAAAGGTTAATACATGATGTTCGTGGGCGACTTCACCATATTACCGTCCCTGTGCTCGTGATTCAGGGTGGAGCGGATGAGACCATTTATCCCGAGGATGCAGAGATTATTATGGCAGGTCTAGGTTCAAAGGATAAACAGTTAAAATGGTATCCGAGATCCTCGCATATCATTGTACTTGATCATGATCGTGAGCAGATGTTTGCAGAAATTTCGGCATTCATCGAGCGTCTCTGATCCATCATAGAAGGAGTTGACCAACTTGGAAGACCAGGTATTGAAAATCTTACAGACGATTAACGATAAGCCTATGAGTGTGGACGAACTCGAACTCGCTCTCGATATACAATCTGCCGATGATTTTAAAGCGTTAGTTAAGCTACTCAATCGTTTAGAATCTGAAGGCGAGCTTGTACTTACACGTAGCAATTGCTACGGGTTACCTGAGCATATGAATTTAATTCGAGGACGAATCCAAGGCAATGCCAAGGGCTTTGGATTTTTGATTCCAGACGATAAAGAGCATCCTGATGTGTATATCCAAGGAAGCGACCTTAAGGGTGCTCTGAATGGTGATACTGTAATGGTGCGTGTCAATAATACCCCAATCGGCAAGCGAATGGAGGGTGAAGTGATTCGCATCCTCAAACGTGCGAACACAACAATGGTAGGCACCTATCAGGATATGAAGAGCTTTGGCTTTGTTGCTCCAGACGATAAACGCATTACGACGGATATCTATATCCCCAAGGAAGCAAGTCTGGGTGCAGTCGAAGGGCATAAGGTCGTTGTAGAAATTACAAAATACCCAGAGGGAAGGATGAACTGGGAGGGGAAAGTAGTTGAAATACTAGGGCATCAGAACGACCCTGGTGTAGACATTCTCTCGATCATCCGTAGCTTTGGTCTACCCGAGCATTTCCCAGAGGAAGTCTTAGCAGAAGCAAGCGCAATTCCAGATGAAATCGCACCCGAAGAATTAGAGGGCAGGCGTGATCTACGGAACCAAATCGTCATTACGATCGATGGTGAGGATGCCAAGGATCTTGATGATGCGATCACAGTAGAGAAGCTGGAAAATGGACATTATCGTTTAGGCGTACATATCTCGGATGTGAGCTATTATATCAAGCAGAATTCAGCATTAGACGCAGAAGCCTATCGTCGTGGGACAAGCGTTTATTTGGTCGATCGCGTCATCCCAATGATTCCACATCGTTTATCAAATGGGATCTGTAGCCTCAATCCAGGCGTGGATCGACTAACGATGTCCTGTGAAATGGTATTTGACGATAATGGAAAGCGAATCAGCTATGAAATTTTTCCTAGTGTGATTCGTTCGACACAGCGTATGACGTATACTGAAGTGAATCGCATCATTGTAGATGAAGACCCAGAAATCATGCGGAAATATGAAGATTTGGTCCCGCTTTGCCAAACGATGCTCGAGCTATCGCTCATCCTTCGTGAGGCAAGAGCAGAGCGAGGAGCAATCGATTTTGATTTTGACGAGGCCAAGGTGATCGTTGATCCCGAGGGTAAGCCGATGGACGTAGTACTCCGCGAACGCAACAAGGCTGAGATGTTGATTGAGGATTTTATGCTTGCGGCTAATGAGGCTGTGGCAGAGCATTTTTATTGGCTCAAGATGCCCTTTGTGTATCGTGTGCATGAAGATCCAGATCCGATCAAGATGCAGAACTTTTTGGAGTTTATTACGACCTTTGGTTATTTGGTACGCGGAACTGCCAATCGTATTCATCCGCGGGCATTACAGCAGGTCGTTGAGGAGATCAAAGGGGCGCCAGAGGAGACAATCATCTCCACAGTTTTACTTCGCTCAATGAAGCAGGCACATTACTCACCGTATAATGAAGGGCATTTTGGTCTGTCGGCGGAGTATTATACCCATTTTACTGCACCTATTCGTCGTTATCCTGATCTCATGGTACATCGCCTGATTCGCAAATATCATAATGGCATAAGTGACGAGCATGAGCTAGAGGAATTGCAGGAAAAGTTAGAGGAGATTACCAAGCATGCCTCGGATCGTGAACGTGCTGCAATGGAGGCCGAGCGTGAAACCGATTCATTAAAAATGGCGGAGTATATGGAGCAGCATATCGGTGAAGAATTTGAAGGTATAATCAGCAGTGTAACCAATTTTGGTCTTTTTGTGCGGCTGCCGAATACGATTGAGGGCATGGTTCACGTCAGCTATCTCACCGACGACTATTACACCTTCCATGAAAAGCAGTATATGATGATTGGAGAACGAACTGGCAAGACATTTCGCATTGGTGACGAGGTAAAGATCCGTGTAGTAGCTGTTGATCTGACCAATAAGACGATCGATTTTGAAATGGTCGAGATGAGAGGACGTAAGAAAAGCGTGCCCCGTCAGCCAAAGATTATTAAGGCCACGAAGCGGGATAAAGCATCTGAACGACTTTTAAATCAGAAAAAAAGAGCAAAGCCTGAATCTCCTTTTTGGGAAACTGCACCAAAGAAGAAAAAGAAACGCAAAAAGTAATCAAGGTGGCGTCCTTAACGTATTGTTGGTAAAATAGGGAGTAGGATCTATAATAAATGAGTTCAAAAAATCCTTTTTGAACAACCTTAAAGGGGAATAGCAAGTGGCGGAAGGAAAAATTGTCGCGCAAAATAAAAAGGCACGTCATGATTATTTTATCGAGGATACATTTGAAGCGGGAATCGTACTCACAGGTACAGAAGTAAAATCAATTCGTCAGGGCAAGGTAAACCTAAAGGATAGCTTTGCTCGAGTTCGAGATGGTGAAGTGTACTTGATCAATATGCATATTAGCCCTTATGAACAAGGCAACCGTTTTAACACAGACCCTACACGTACTCGAAAGCTTCTTATGCACAAGCGTGAGATCAATCGCTTGATCGGTCAGACCAAGGAACAGGGGTATGCACTTGTTCCGCTTTCACTGTATTTCAAGCATGGTTTTGTCAAAGTAGAGCTCGCCCTCGCAAAAGGTAAAAAGCTCTATGACAAGCGCGAAACACTAAAGGAAAAAGAAGCAAAGCGTGACGTAGAACGTGCCTTCCGCGACCGTCAAAAGATATGATGAATTATAAAATAATAATTAATTTGCCAATAGCTAATCATGAAGTGCCTGAGTTAAGGGAAAAAGTTGGTTGGGGTAGACGAGATCAGGACTATCCTTCACTATTCGAGCATTGTAATTTTTGGGCTGGTGTTCGGGACGAAAATCATAATCTAATCGCATTTGGCTATGTGTGTGGTATGGGATTAGAACATGGCTATATGGAAGATATTATGGTTCATCCAAAGTATCAAAAGCAAGGAATTGGATCAGCGTTAGTAAAGGAATTATTACAAGAATCTGAACGGTTTGGATTGGGAATTGTAACTGTCACATTTGAGTCTAAGAATGCAAGCATGTATGAGAAATGTGGATTTAAGCCAAGTCCAGGTGGAGTATGGCAAACATAGGACCTGAAAAAAGAAGACAAGGGGACGTTTCACCTGTCTTCTTTTTGCATAAAGGTAAAAATGGGTTACTTCACTAGTGACTCCCTATTGTGATCAGTTCTAAAACCGTATATACTTAGTAAGCGTAACATTAGGTAGGAGTTGTTTTAAACTTTCCACCTCTAATCTGGGGGCGTTTTTGGATTCGACGGGGATAGTTCGAGCAATCGTAGCGAGCCGAGGGGCTGCGTACTCGTTAAAAACGCGGAACGCCAATAATAACTGGCAAATCTAATAAATTAGCTTTCGCAGCTTAATCGCTGTGAACCTTCGCCACGCTATCGCCCATGTAGCGTGAACGAGGGCCACTCTAGTGGGATACGCTGTCTAGTCTCCGCCTGAGGCTAGCGGAAGAAGACAACCAGGCTAGCTTGAACGGAATCCGGTTACAGGGAGTCCGAACAAGTGAAATTCCAATACTGTAACTGCGCTCGGAGAATCGGTTGTGGCGTTATCTTCGGACAGGGGTTCGATTCATAACAGAGTCGCCTTGTGTGGTAACACACAAGTGAAAACTTGGCTTTATCGGTGAAACCTAAGTCACAAATTGTGATAAGGCAATACCGAGCGGTATGTGGAGTAATCCAACAGCCGTCTATCGACTTATAGGCTGCCCAGAAAAGGTAGCACTAGGATGTGGAATGTTAGGAGAGGTTCCTAAATATATGTTCCGCATAAGACGCCAAGGGACTTGAGGCTATTCAAGTTCAAGATATAGTCAGTGCCATCGCGAAAGCATGGAACAACATGTCCCCTCGCCTCCACCAAATACCAAAAAAGAGACCGCGATAGGTGTCTGTCACTTAAATCATAATTTTGCCGTTTTGGCAAAGATATGCTTCAAAAGGTTTTACATAAAGCACCCTTCAAGAGGTGTTTTTTTTGCCTTGCAAGCCGTTGAATATAAATATTCGTGTCACTGGCTTTACTTTTAGGAGCACTGAGGTGGCTCCTTTAGTCTATTTTTATATTTTTAAAGTTGGAAATTTTAGGTGGTACAGTTTAGACTAATATTGAAGTAACGAAGCAGTTTAGTGGGACAAGCAGGTGAAAACTTTCTGTTTGTCGAAACTATATTGTAGAACATTTAAGGTGGGAAAAGCATGTTAGATGTAAGACTAATAGAACCTGAAATGACTTACAGTCTTAGGCATACGGTTTTACGACCGAAACAAAGTATTGAGGACTCTAAATATGACGCAGACCATGAAATGGATGCATTTCATGTTGGTGCGTTTTTTCAAGGGAAGTTAATTAGTGTTGCATCCTTTATTATAGATAGAAATCCTGATTTTCCATTTGAAAGACAATATCGCTTAAGACAAATGGCTACTCTTGAGGAATTTCGCAAGTTAGGTGCTGGAAGAACAGTAGTAAATTTCGCCGAGAATATTATTAAAGAACGTGGTTTTGACTTTCTATGGTGTAAAGGAAGGACGACAGTTCAAAAGTATTATGAGAAATTAGGTTTTGAGCCGTATGGAGATGTTTTTGATTATCCACTTATTGGTCCGCAAATCGTGATGTACAAAAAACTATCATAAATTTCAAATGACCTTGAATATGTAGAAAGCTATGCTGAAGGTGAATTTGGAATTGAAGCAATAAATGATTGTGCTTTATCTTAATTATTAAACTGTACTTCATCATTGCTTAAAAAATCTGTCCAATCTCTAGTAACTTTCCAAGAACCATTATCTTGTTTCTTTAATGTCATTTCACCCTTCTTCGTAATTTCCTTCGTTAACCCCTCATCAATTTGCTTGATTTCTAAAGTTATGTTGTATTTATATCTTAACTCTGTCTCATTAGAGTCATAAATTTCAAAATCTATTTTTTTTACTGATATTGTTACGTTGTGAATAAGATTGTATCGGTGTTTATCAAAATATCCAGAACGAATCAAGTCCTCATATGATTCATCTAATACTAAAGGTTTTACTTGTTTATAGATACTGTCAAAATATTTATTCAAGTCTTCTAAATCCATGGAAATGTCTCTAATATCTTTAACAGTATACTCCAAATTTTTATACTGCTTTGCAATTGCAATAGCTTTCTGCTCCTCAGACATCGAACAACCGATGATACCTATTGATAATACAACTACCAAAATAAGCAATAACACTTTTTTCATATATTGATCCCTTCTTAATCAAATTATATATTAATTTCCCAGATTTAATATAGGATAATAATTCTAGATCAGTAGATGAAATAATTACTACCGGTCTTCGACATTCATTAGTATGTAGTTTTGTTAATGAGAATGTGTGACCCCCCTAATTTTACCTCATTTTCTAATAGTTGCATACTTAAGAAGGTGACGTTCCATCTTTATAGAATATGTATAACTTAAGAGTTTTCAAAATAATAAGGAGTTGATTATTGTGAGTGGGATTTGTTACTAGACACTTAGGAAGAGACCTTTCATTGCCAAAGTATCGAGAGATTCTTTTAGAAAATGCACTAAAGGATTTAACATCAGATCCCCATGTTTTGACGATTTATCTAGGGGGTTCTCTAGCTCGAGGTAACTTTGACAATTATTCAGATATTGACTTACACACGATTGTTACCGCAGAAAAGAAAGCTGACTTTATTAAAGAGAAAAGAAATAGAGCGAGCAAATGGGGAGAGGTACTTTTTTACGAAGACTTTCACCCGTCTTCACCCGTTATCGTTACTCACTATGATTCCTTTATTAAGGTCGATAGCTGGTACCATTCACCTGAGGAAGTTGTACCGTCAATTTGGTTAAAAGGATATGAAGTTCTTTATGACCCACACAATTTAATTACCAAGGTAATAAACGAATCATCAAATATCATTTATAAGCCTTCAATTGAGGAAGTTGTGTTTTGGAGAGGTAAACTTCTTGCTTTCATCCATGAAACTTATCGTGCAGTGATGAGAGATGAGATATATTATGCTTTATCGAATTTAGATCGAATACGGTGGTTAGTCGTTTCTGGTTGGTATATGGAAATGGAACAACATTTAGATAGTCCCTATGGTGTTTGGTCAAAAATTGAGGGTAAAAGAAGCAAATTACATCAGTGGCAATTATCACTTTTGGAAATCTGGGATTGTGGACGTGATGCGAAACAAATTATGAAGACGATAGTGAGAATGGTTCCAGAGATTATTAGACTGAATAAATCCTTAAGCAAGAGAGTAGATATTGAAGAAAATGAGGGACAGATTAAAAAAACCATCGGGATGGTTGTATAATAAACATTGTAGATAGGATTGCAAGGGTACACATTGTTGTACTCTTTTTTTCTTTAACACGCTACAATTCCATATATAGAAAGGATATTTTGCAAGTATGTAGAAAAAGGTAGTTAATAAAAATGAAAAATGTCAATCATGGAATTATCTAGTCTTACAGGGAAGGGGGAAGTGTAAATGAATCGCATTACTTTTATAGATACTGAAATTGATCCTAAAAGTGGGGGAATCTTGGATATCGGTAGTGTTAAGGGAGATGGCAGTTCATTTCACTCCAACTCTGTAGCTGACTTTGTCCAATTTGTTAAAGGGTCGCAGTATATATGTGGCCATAATGTTTTCAATCATGATTTGAAATACATACAACATACATTACATGCTGCAGGAATCAACCGTGCACATGTTATAGACACATTGTTCCTGTCTCCGCTGCTGTTTCCGAGAAGACCGTATCATGCTCTGCTGAAAGACGATAAGCTTCAGACAGAAGACACTAACAACCCGCTAAACGATTCAATCAAAGCCAGAGATCTTTTCTTTGATGAGGTTGCCGTTTTTCAGCAGCTAGAGCTTGGGTTAAAACGGATTTTTTATGGTCTTTTACATAATCAACGAGAGTTTCGTAGCTTTTTTTATTTCCTCGGTTTTTATGCAAACAATCTACATATTGTGCAAGAGATTCGCGAATATTTCCATTCTCGAATCTGTGAACGGGCAAATCTAGTAAAAATCGCAGAGGAGTACCCGATTGAATTAGCGTATAGCCTTGCCTTAATCAATACGAATAGCCGCTATTCCATTACACCACCATGGGTATTGAAAAATTACCCGGAAGTAGAACGTGTACTGTATCTTCTAAGAAATAATGCATGTTTACCTGGTTGTCGTTATTGTAATGAGGCTTTGGATATTCATAAAGGGTTAAAGCGCTTGTTCGGTTATGATGCATACCGAACTTATGCAGGACAACCTTTACAAGAGAGAGCAGTTCGAGCCGCTGTAGCAAACAAATCCCTATTGGCAGTATTTCCTACAGGCGGAGGAAAATCCATTACGTTTCAAGTGCCAGCCTTAATGAGTGGGGTGAATGTAAAAGGTCTGACTGTCGTCATTTCTCCTTTGCAATCGTTAATGAAAGATCAAGTCGACAATTTGGAGAAAGCGGGGATTACAGACGCAGTTACGATTAATGGTTTGCTTGATCCGATTGAAAGAGCAAAGTCTTTTGAAAGAGTGGAAAATGGATCTGCTTCCATTCTCTATATCTCACCAGAATCTTTACGTTCAAAGACGATTGAACGTTTGCTTTTAGGCAGAAATGTTGTTCGTTTCGTAATTGATGAAGCACACTGTTTTTCATCGTGGGGACAGGATTTTCGCGTGGATTATTTGTACATTGGGGACTTTATCAAATTGATTCAAGAAAAGAAAAATCTAGAAGAAATCCCCGTTTCGTGTTTTACCGCCACCGCTAAGAAAAAGGTGATTGAGGATATCCGGGAATATTTCAGAGAAAAACTATCTCTAGACATGGAGGTATTTAGCTCTAGTGCAGCAAGAACCAATCTTCGTTATAAAGTATATGAGAAAGCAACGGAAGAAGAAAAATACAACACCATAAGGGATTTGATCGAACAAAAGGACTGCCCAACAATTATTTACGTTTCACGCACAAAAAAGGCATATGAACTTGCGAAAAGATTAACGGATGACGGTTATAGGGCATTGGCATATCACGGTAAAATGGACAAACAGGAAAAAACGCAAAATCAGGATGCCTTTATTCGCGGAGACGCTCGGATCATGGTGGCGACCTCTGCCTTTGGCATGGGCGTGGATAAAAAAGATGTTGGTATGGTCATTCATTTTGATATTTCAGATTCACTTGAAAATTACGTTCAGGAGGCTGGGCGAGCGGGACGGGATGAAGCCATCTCTGCTGACTGTTATGTACTTTATAATGATGAAGACTTGAGTAGTCATTTTGTGCTTCTTAATCAAACTAAGCTGAGTATTCAGGAGATCCAGCAAGTATGGAAAGCGATTAAGGACCTGACCAAATTTCGATCAAAAGTATCACAGTCTGCACTAGAAATTGCTCGTAAAGCTGGTTGGGATGAAAGTATTGCAGAAGTGGAAACGAGAGTAAAAACAGCAATCGCTGCTTTAGAAGAAGCGGGCTATTTAAAGCGTGGCTATAATATGCCAAGAGTATATGCCAACAGTATTCTTTCCAAAAATGCTCGGGAAGCGATTGAAAAAATAACACGATCAAATCGATTTGATGAGAATCAAAAGGTACAAGCCATACGGATTATTAAGAAGCTGTTCTCGAGTAAAAGCAGAAAGCATATGAATGACGAAGTTGCAGAAGACCGTGTGGATTATATCTCAGACCATTTAGGCATCGAAAAAAAAGATGTAATTCAGATCATACATCTCCTTCGTGAGGAAAGGATACTAGCGGATACGAAGGATTTAGTTGCATTCATTAAGAAAAAAGAAAACATCAACCGTTCCTTAAGTATTATGAAATCGTATGTGGAAATCGAAAAATTTCTCCTACATGCTTTAGTGGATCGAGAACAAGTAGTGAACATAAAAGAATTGAATGAACAAGCAGGAGCATTTGGTTGTAAAAATGTTACACCAAATATGATTAAAACGATCTTAAATTTTTGGGCGATCAAAAATTGGATCAAACAAAAAATAGACAATCACGTAAAAAACCATGTCCATATCCAATTTCTTTATGAACAGGAGAGTCTTCGTGAAAAGCTAACGAAACGATATGACTTAGCGCAATTTATAATGGAGTATTTATTTGAGTTAAGTCATGCGGATGGATCGAAAAATACAGCCGAGCAAGAGGAAGTGTTGGTTGAGTTTTCTGTTTTGGAGATCAAAGAAGAATTTGAACATAGCTTGATACTTTTAAATGCGCAAACGACACTTGAAGAAATCGAAGATACACTCTATTATTTGTCCAGAATTGAGGCGGTAAAAATAGAGGGTGGCTTTATGGTCGTTTATAATGCCTTAACGATAGAGCGTACTGAACTGGATAACAAAAAGCGTTACAAAGTAGAGGATTATCAAAAGCTCCATCAGTTTTATCAAAACAAAGTGCAACAGATTCACATCGTTGGGGAATATGCACGGAAAATGGTTGAGGATTATAAAGCTGCACTCCAGTTTGTCGATGATTATTTTCAACTCATATTTACCTCCTTCTTAAATAAATATTTCAAGGGAAGTAGACAGGACGACATCCGAAGAAATATTACACCGTCCAAATTCAAACAATTATTCGGAGAGCTGTCACCTTCTCAGTTGAAGATCATTAACGATAAAGAATCGAGAAATATTGTAGTTGCAGCTGGACCTGGAAGCGGGAAAACACGGATCTTGGTTCATAAGCTCGCTTCGTTAATCTTGATGGAGGACGTCAAGCATGAACAACTGTTGATGTTGACGTTTTCACGAGCTGCCGTTACGGAATTCAAGAAGCGTTTATTTAAGCTCATCGGTAATTCCGCTTCCTATATCGAGATCAAAACGTTCCACTCCTACTGTTTTGATCTATTGGGGCGAGTTGGGACTCTTGAGAAATCGGAAGATATCATTCAAGAAACGGTTAAGAGAATTAAAAATGGAGACGTGGAAGTTAGTAAAATTACTAAAGCTGTATTAGTCATTGATGAAGCTCAGGATATGGATGCCAATGAGTTTGAGCTCATCAGTGCATTGATGGAACATAACGAAGACCTGCGCGTTATTGCAGTTGGTGATGATGACCAAAATATTTTTGAGTTCAGAGGAGCTAGTTCCAAATATCTGAAGCAACTCATGACGGACAAAGAAGCGGTTCTATATGAACTAGTAGAGAATTATAGAAGTCGTAGAAATCTTGTCGATTATGCAAATCAGTTTGTCAGAAGAATTCCCTATCGCTTAAAAACTACTCCCATTCATGCTGTTCAGGATGCCAATGGAAATATTGTTTTGGTTCGTTATCGCAGTGATCATCTCATTTCGCCCACTGTTCATGATATTTTATCGGCACCGCTTACAGGTTCAACTTGTGTGTTGGCCAAGACAAATGATGAAGCATTACAAATGACTGGTTTACTTTTAAAGCATGGTATGTATGCAAAACTGATACAGTCTAATGAAGGATTTGACTTATACAACCTTCTTGAGATTCGTTTTTTTCTAAGTCAACTCAATTTGACTAATGGCACATATATCATTAGTGACGATGTTTGGGTAAATGCCAAAAAGAGGTTGGTCGAACGTTTTTCTACAAGCAGTAATCTAGAACTATGTAAAAACCTCATCAAAGATTTTGAGGAAACAAATCCAAAGGCCAAATATAAATCGGATCTGGAAATGTTTATCCGCGAATCTAAGCTCGAAGATTTCTTTGGCGAAAATATCGAAACCCTCTATGTTTCAACGATTCATAAGGCGAAGGGCCGGGAGTTTGACAACGTTTATCTGATGCTCGATCAATTTGATCCCACAACAGAGGAGGCAAAACGACTCTTGTATGTGGCCATGACGCGCGCCAAGCATAATCTAACCATTCATTATAATGGAAATTACTTAAACGCTATCAAAACAGAGGCATTAACAGCCGTAGATGATCTTAATATATACTTACCACCGGACCAAATCGCTATCCAACTTACGTATAAAGATGTATGGCTAGATGCTTTTCAATATTGTCAACATGTGATAGCGAAGTTAAATAGTGGGGATGAGCTCTCTATTGATGGGGATGGTTGTTTTACAGTAAAAGGGGAGTCGGTAGTTAGATTCTCGAAACAGCTGATCAACAAAATAGAAGGTTTGAAGAAGAAAAACTACCGGCCCATATCTGCAAAAATAAAGTATATTGTGTTCTGGCGTAAAGAAAATGCCGAATACGAAATCAAAATCATTTTACCGGAGCTCTATTTTGAGAGAATCGTTGAGGCTGACTCACAATTCATTCGTGATGCATAATAAGGCCATTCTGATCATGAAATAGCGATTACCACAGACATATTGAATCTAGCGGGTGCTTCTACAGATTCGGGAGTACCTGATTACTGCGGCCCAATCATTTTCTTAGGATCGACAAATTGATCATATTGCTCTTCCGTTAATAACCGACTCCTAACCCCGGCTTCCTTCAGCGTAATGCCTTCGTTATAGGCATTTTTAGCGATCGAAGCCGCTTTTTCATATCCTATATGAGGGTTAAGAGCGGTAACGAGCATTAGGGATTCATGCAAATAACGATCGATCACCTCTAGATTCGGCTCGATGCCCACAATACAAAGATCTGTAAAGGAGTGCATGGCATCAGAGAGTAGTCGCACAGATTGAAGAAAATTATAAATGATCACTGGCTTAAAAACATTCAATTCAAAATTTCCTTGACTAGCCGCAAACCCAATTGCAGCATCATTGCCCATCACCTGACATACGACCATCGTCATCGCTTCGCTTTGCGTCGGATTTACTTTACCAGGCATGATTGAGCTTCCGGGTTCATTCGCGGGAATCGTAATTTCACCAATTCCACAACGAGGTCCACTAGCAAGCCAACGTACATCATTGGCGATCTTCATCAAATCTGCTGCTAATGCCTTTAACGCTCCATGCGTAAATACGATTTCATCGTGACTGGTCAAGGCGTGAAATTTATTCGGTGCAGATATGAAGCTGATTCCCGTCATCGCATTGATTTCCTCGACGATCATCTCTGCAAATTTGGGATGAGCATTAAGGCCCGTTCCTACTGCAGTTCCACCGATCGCAAGCTCCTTCATTGACTCTACGCTATGTCGTATCATTAACTCGCATTTTTCCAACATCCGTTGCCAGCCACTGACCTCTTGGCCTAATGTCAGTGGGGTTGCATCCTGTAGGTGCGTACGTCCGATCTTGATAATATCCTTGAATGCTTCTGCTTTCCGTTGTATTTCTTCTTTTAATTTGACGAGAGCAGGTACTAATTGCTGTTCTACTTCTAAAACACCTGCGATATGCATAGCAGTAGGGAATGTATCGTTCGAGCTTTGTGATTTGTTTACATCATCATTGGCATGAATGCGCGCTTGTTCACCGCTTTGCTCCAACAATTGATTGGCACGATGGGCGATCACTTCGTTTACATTCATATTCGTCTGTGTACCACTCCCCGTCTGCCACACGATGAGGGGGAAATGATCATCCAATGTTCCGTTAATAACTTCATCTGCAGCCTGAATGATCGCATTGGCTTTAAGATCATCCAATTTATCTAGCTTTTGATTGGTGATCGCAGCACATTTTTTGATGAGAGCGAGTGCTCGAACCGCTTCCATCGGCATTTTTTCTGTGCCAATTTTAAAGTTTTGCAAGCTTCTCTGCGTTTGTGCTCCCCATAGGCGATCAACAGGAACTTGAATTTCGCCTAAAGTATCCTTTTCAATTCTGTAATTCACGCTCAGTACACCCTTTCATTTAGTTATTATACTTTATTATATAAAAAGTTATGATATAATCAAATTATCCTTAGATTTACATATACAGTAAGAGGAGGATGAAATGATGAGTCATGTTTCAAAATTTAAAGAAGTAATGGGCAATTATCCGACTGGGGTAACCGTGGTCACTATGGTAGACGATGCGGGTACACCCCTAGGACTTACCGTAAATTCATTTGCTTCGGTATCCATTAATCCGCTCTTAATTTTATGGTCAATCGATAAAAATGTATCCTCATATGAACCATTTATTAAAACGAGTCATTTTGCAGTAAATATCCTGGCTTCAGACCAAAGTGACCTATGTATGTTGTTTGCTACAAAAGGTACGGATCGCTTTGGGAATTGTGAATGGCAGCATTCTGAGCACAATCTTCCCATTCTTGCAGGTGTAGCAGGAGTTTTGCAATGTAAAACCGTGCAAACGATTGATGCAGGCGACCATACGATTTTGATCGGTGAAGTTCTCGAAATTCAAAGCGATGACAAGGCACCTCTGCTCTATCACAGAAGAAACATGGGCCAGATCCCGCCAGAATTTTACTCGAAATAATAAGAGACCAGCCTGGGGTCTCTTTTTTTCTGTTTATCAAGGAATACTATTCCCAATTTCAGTTGTATCCATTTGCGGATTTGAAAAATGAATGAAATCATAATTCGGAAATGAGATTTCCTCGGACAGATTCTGTTCATATACATTGAGTATATTATTTCTTATTTTCTAATTAAAAGAATAAAGAGTAAGATAGGAATAGATGGTTATGGAGCTATTTTCAAGAGGTTAGACTAACTCAATCTGAAAAAGAGCAGGTTAAGAAACATATTCTTGAGGTAATTGGGGCTCTATGACCTCGCCATTAGTTCCTCAATCTCGATAGCGTTACCAAAATAAAAGGTTTGCGTTCGAAGAGAAGATAGGATCAAATGAACAGTTAGGATGACTTAAATGAAAATATTGTTGGTTGAAGATGATAAAACCATCGCATCTGGACTTGAGTATTCGTTGCAGCAGGATCAATTTACGACGGTGATTTGCTATGATGCTGCTTCGGCAAAAAAGATGCTTACAGAAGATTTGCAGCAATTCGATTTATGTATATTTGATTTGTCCTTACCCGACGGTAGTGGCTATGAGCTGTGCAAAATGGTAAAGGAGCGAAGTGATATCCCTGTAATTTTCCTCACAGCGATTGATGATGAGGTTAATGTTGTCATGGGGCTCGATATGGGTGCGGATGATTATATTACGAAGCCGTTTCGGATTCGTGAGTTGCTCTCGCGGATCAAATCCGTCCTGCGTAGATACAATAAGCAATCGCAAACAAAAACGCAGATTGAACTCGATAACATCCGCATTAACACACTTGAAGGTAAGATATATAAGAACGGAGAAGAAATATTGCTCACAGCATTAGAATATCGCCTATTGCTGATCTTTGCCAACCACATCGGACAAGTTCTCTCACGCAATCAGCTATTAGAACAAATATGGGATGTGGCAGGAGACTTTGTGAATGATAATACGTTAACGGTGTATATCAAAAGACTGCGCGAAAAGCTCGAGGATGATCCGCAAAATCCGACGTTGATAAAGACGATCCGTGGCTTAGGCTATAAGGTGGGTGATTAGGTTGATACGTAATCGAGAGGTGCAGATCGTCATCATTATTATGTTCCTGATCAGTTTAGTAGCAATCGGTATTGCTGCTATTTTTTCGTTCGTAGCTGTAATGATTGTTTTCATGACCTCGCTTTTGTTGATCAGCACAAGTCTATTATTTACGAAATGGAGATATCGACATCTCGAAAAGCTCTCGGGATTAATACGCCAGATCAGTGCGGGTAATACTTTACTCGATGTTCGCGATAACTATGAAGGTGAGCTGAGTATATTAAAAAATGAAATCTATAAAGTGACACGTATCCTTTCCGAGCAGGGTACGGTTTTACAAGAGGACAAGCTCAAGCTAACGAATGCGATATCCGACATCTCGCATCAGTTAAAAACACCTCTTACCTCGATGATGGTGATGGCGGATTTATTAAGTGATGCTGAGCTTCCTGCTGAAAAGCAGATGGAATTTACACATAATATTCGTATTCAGCTTGAACGAATGGAATGGCTCGTATCATCCTTATTAAAGCTTTCAAAGATCGACGCGAGGACAGCACAATTTAAAAAGGATCAAGTATTCGTGGACAAGCTCATCCAAAAAGCGCTCGCTTCGATGCTCATCCCGATCGACATTAAGGAGTTGACGCTTTCCGTTCATGGGGAGGAGACAGCCACTTTTGTTGGCGATCTCAATTGGATAGCGGAAGCACTCATTAATATTTTGAAAAACTGTGTAGAGCATACACCGATTGGTGGAGCGCTTACCATAACATATACAGAGAATGCATTATTTACAGAAATCGTGATCGCGGATAGTGGTAAAGGTATCGCAAAGGAAGATCTACCATATATTTTCCGTCGTTTTTATAAAGGGAAAAATGCGAGTGATGAAAGCGTCGGTATTGGACTTGCGATGGCACATAGTATCATCACCAGCCAAAACGGAACGATTGATGTGCAAAGTGAAATAGGGCACGGGACAAAGTTCCAAATTAAGTTCTACAAACAAGTAATTTAGAAGACAGGAGAAACGTCCCCTAGTCTTGCGAAGACGGGGGGACGTTTCTCCTGTCTTCTTTTTTAAAAAGTGACGGAATTGTCATTTTACAGTCACTTCATAGTCATTTTAGGCAGATAAACTAAGTCATGGGAGAAACTTAAAATGGAGGTAAGCGCTCATGGAGATATTAAAAATTGAGCATCTGTCTAAAATCTATGGTAAAGGTGAAACAGCTGTAAAGGCTCTCGATGATGTGTCATTTTCAGTGAGAAAAGGTGAATTTGTTGCGATTATCGGACCATCTGGCTCGGGTAAATCAACACTACTTCATCTGATTGGTGGGGTGGATCGACCGACTAGTGGTAAGGTACTCATCGATAATACAGATATATATCAACTCAATGAGACACAGCTTGCGATCTTTAGACGTAGACAAATCGGTTTGATCTATCAGTTTTACAATCTTATTCCTGTATTAACGGTAGAAGAAAATATAAACCTACCACTATTATTGGATGGTCATAAAGTAGACAAAAAGCAATTCGGAGATATCGTTCGAACCCTGGGACTCCAAGACCGTCTCAAACATTTACCGAATCAACTCTCAGGTGGGCAGCAGCAACGAGTGTCGATTGGTAGAGCACTGATTAACAATCCTGCGATTATGCTTGCAGACGAACCAACGGGGAACCTCGATAGTAAGAATGGAAATGAAATTGTTGACCTATTGAAAATGTTTAATAAAACGTACAATCAAACACTCATCATCATCACCCATGATGAACGGATTGCGCTACAATCGGATCGAATCATTGCAATTGAAGATGGCAGGATTGCCAAGGACGAGGTGATCCGTCCGTGAATATCGTCAACAAACTAACGTTACGTCAGTTGAAGGAAAACAAGAGACGTACACTCGTGACGATCATCGGTGTCATCATCTCTGTGGCGATGATCACAGCGGTAGCGACGCTCGGTTACTCCTTTATGGATTTACTGCAAAGAGAGACGATCGCTGATGAAGGGGAGTGGCATGTTCTTTATAATAATGTAACCAAAAGCCAGTTAGAAGCGATTCAGCAGGATGAAGCCACTAAAAATGTGGCACTTTTCAGGGATCTTGGCTTCGCCTATTTAGAAGATGGCCAAAATCATTCCAAGCCGTATTTGTTCGTCAAGGAATATGATGAACAGGGCTTTCAACAGTTTCCGATTGAATTGACCAAGGGACGGCTTCCGCAAGCAACGAATGAGGTCGTTATCTCGGAGCATATTGCCACGAATGGCAAAGTTCAATATCAGCTTGGTGACCTATTGACACTAGATATTGGTGAACGGGTCGTAAACTATGGTGAGAATGGTATTCAAGTTCACCATTCACAGAATATATCATTACAGATGGTAGACGGAGAGAGTCTTGAAACGCTACAAAATACAATAACCAAAAGCTATACAGTTGTTGGCTTTATCAAGCGTCCTACATGGGAGGCAGCATGGGCACCAGGCTATACCGTCTTATCGTTCGTGGATCGAAATGGGATTGGTGTAAATGATACTGTCAATGCTTCCGTTGTATTAAAAAAAGTAAAACGTTCATTATTTGAGCATGCCGAACAGCTTGGTCAGGAAAACAATATTGAATCCGTAAGTTTCAATCATAATTTACTTCGTTTTTACGGAATATTAAAAAACGACGGCTTCAACACAACGCTCATTTCACTAGCTGCGATCATAATGGCGGTTATCATCGTAGGTTCCGTCTCGTTGATCTACAATGCATTTGCAATTTCCGTTTCCGAGCGTTCACGTCATTTGGGAATGCTAGCAAGCGTAGGAGCAACGAAACGCCAGAAACGCAATTCTGTATTTTTTGAGGGTGCGGTCATCGGTCTTATCAGTATCCCAATTGGGTTTTTTAGTGGACTGATTGGGATAGGCGTTACGTTTTATTTCATTAACTCGATCCTCCAGAGTGCAACAGATGTAACCGAAGACCTCGTCGTGATTGTAACACCGATGTCCATCTTGATTGCCTGTGCGGTTTCGATTTTGACGATCTTTATTTCCACGTATATACCTGCAAGACGAGCGTCAAAGGTGGCGGCGATTGATGCGATTCGGCAAACGATGGATATCAAGCTGACAGGGAAAAAGGTTAAAACGTCCAAGGTCGTTCGCAAGCTCTTTGGGATGGAAGCGGAAATTGGTTTGAAAAACCTGAAGAGAAACAAACGCAGATATCAAGCAACCGTATTTTCTCTTGTGATTAGCATCCTGCTCTTTTTGACTGTATCCTTCTTTACTGACAACTTGAGGCGATCGCTGAACCTTACACAAAACGGTGTCAATTATGATATTTCGATCTCACTCGCAGATCAAGCTTCGGAAAATGATGAACAACTTCTAAAAATATTTGCGGAACTCCCAGATGTAACGGAATCAAATGTGATCACTACTAAACGTTTCGAGACCTGGGTTGAAGAAGCATCCATTGGAGATGAGCTACGTAATCTCGTGAAAAGTAATCCTGGTATTCTTGTGGATGGGAAAGCCCTTTATAATATTGAGGTACATGCGATCGATGATGAATATTTGCAAACCTACGCAAAAGCTGTAGGAGCAGACTATGAAAAGCTACATGATCCTAGACAATTATCTGCGATAGTTGTTGATGCAACACGATATAAGGATGCTCAAGCAGGGAAATATGTAGAAACGAAAGCGATTTATGCAAAAGCAGGACAGAGTCTGGATCTATATCATAGGAATTGGCAAACTGAAGAAAAAACATTTATAAATAAAGTGGAAGTAGCGGCCTTGACCGATCAACTACCAATGGGAATTTATCCAATGGGATGGGGTGGATTAAACATCATCATCTCTGACAAAGCGATTGACCAACTAAAAAACGAGAATGTGGATGAAAATGATATCAAAAGTAAATATGTCTATCTAAAAAGTTCTGATCCTCTTAAAACGCAACAGGAAATTGAAGAAACGAAAACAAATAATATGTACGTTCATAACGCTTATAAAAATAGACAAAGTGATGAGCAAATGATGTTGGTCCTATCCATATTCGCATACGGTTTTATCACACTCATAACGTTGATCTCGATTGCAAATATTTTCAACACGATCACAACGAGCATTTCACTACGCAAACGAGAATTCGCAATGCTCAAATCAGTGGGCATGACACCAAAAGGCTTTAATAAAATGATCAACTATGAAAGCATCTTCTATGGGATCAAGTCACTCTTCTATGGACTACCGATCAGTATCACAGTGATGTACCTCATATACAAGTCATTGATGAACAGCTTTAGCTATGGCTTCACACTCCCATGGACGAGTATCATCATTGTGATCATCACCGTATTCGTCATCGTTGGTTCATCGATGCTCTATTCGAGCGCGAAGGTGAAAAAGGAAAATATTATTGATGCCTTAAAGCAAGAAAATATATAGGGAATAGAATCAAATTTAGAAAAGAGACCCGAATCGGTCTCTTTTTTCATGGGAAAATGAGTTGTTATTGCTCTATAAAGGTTAAGAGAAAGTCTTGAGTTAAAAATGAATTTCATTTTAATAACGGCAGGAAATTTCAAAAGCTTACTTTACAAATCGATAAATTCTAAATATAATGAATACTAATCTAATACCTATTCATTGAACATAAGGGGACAATCTCTTCTTATATACCTCAATGGAAAGCCTGGTAAATTTCAACGACGGATTTCGTGATCTATTTTTAATGGTCAAAATCCCTCGTCTGAGAGCTTATTCAGGTTTTTTTGTTTTTTATATCCAAATCTGAATAAGAACACCATTAAGGCAGGACATAAAGCCAACTTGCCTTCTGTATTAGGAGGATTCACAGCTATGGGAAAACATATCAGTATAGAAGCAGCAGCAGCTAAACTAGAATCGGGTCAAACACTGATGGTTGGTGGCTTTGGCTTGGTGGGGGCACCCCTAAGCATGATTAGAGCAATCGAAGAATTACCAGTGAACGATCTCACCATTATTAGCAATAATATCGGTGAACCAGGGAAGGGCCTAGGAAAATTGTTACGCGATGGCAAGATCAAGAAAGCGATTGGCTCTTACTTTACCAGTAACCCTGAGGTAGCAGAGAAGTTTAATCAGAATTCATTAGAAGTGGAGCTGGTTCCACAAGGTACGTTCGCGGAACGCATCCGATCAGGTGGAGCGGGTATTGGTGGTTTTTATACGAAAACGAGTGTAGGCACCCTATTAGCCGCAAATAAAGAGAGCAAAGAGATCGATGGAGAAGAGTATGTTCTCGAAAAGGCTTTAAAAGCAGATGTAGCTTTGATTCGCGCCTTCAAAGCGGATGAATCTGGCAATCTTGTATATTACAAAACGGCACGAAACTTTAATCCTGTTATGGCAACGGCTGCTAAGCTCGTCATTGCAGAAGTAGATGAAATTGTACCCACTGGCACACTCGATCCTGAGCAAATTGTTACTCCTCATATTTATGTGGATTTTATCGTCAAGGCAGAACTCAAGATTGAGGAGGTAGTCAAACAACATGTCTAGTAAGTCAAAACAAATTGCACAACGTGTTGCGCTAGAGCTAAATCATGGTGAAGTAGTCAATCTAGGTATAGGAATTCCTACCTTGGTTGCTGATTTTATACCAGAGGGATTAGAGGTCTTCTTTCAAACGGAGAATGGCATGCTGGGCGTAGGGCCGCATCCAGAGGTGGATCAGGTTGATCAAAATCTAGTAAATGCCGGAAAGCAACCGATTAGTGAAATGGTTGGTGCAAGTTATTTTCATAGCGCGGATTCATTCGGAATGATTCGTGGAGAACATATCGATGTTGCAGTTTTAGGAGTACTACAGGTAGATGAAACAGGTCGTATTGCCAATTGGGCGATTCCAGGGAAAACGATTATGGGCGTTGGCGGAGCGATGGATCTGTTGGTCGGAGCAAAGAAAATTATCGTTGCAACCACGCACACAACCAAAGAAGGAAAACCAAAAATATTAAAAGAGTGTACGTTTCCGATTACAGCTACCCGACAGGTAGATATGATCGTCACCGATTTATGCGTCTTTAAACGAGAAGGAGATCAACTAATTCTCGTTGAGCTCATGGACGGCGTTTCATTATCTGAGGTTCAGCAAGCAACGACGGCTCATTTTGTGATTGCTCCCTCATTACAGGAGGAGTTGCAATGAGAGAGGTCGTAATCGTAGCCGCCAAACGAACAGCAGTGGGGAGATTGGGAGGGACTCTAAAGGACTATTTAGCAGAGGATCTGATCGCTTTTTTGATGCACGAGACCCTCGCACATGTAGGACTAGACCCTGATGTAGTAGATGAGGTGATCATCGGTCACAGTAAGCAGAGTGCTGATAATCCTAATATTGCACGAGTAGCAGCACTAAAAGCTAAAATCCCTATTGAGGTACCAGCCTACACAGTTCATCGCCAATGTGGCTCAGGTATGCAAGCAGTAATAAATGGAGCACAGCAGATTCAATTAGGAGAATCCGAAGTGGTGGTTGTAGGTGGTGTTGAGAGTATGAGTACCGCACCCTACTATCTACGAAATGCCCGCTATGGCTATGGGGCTGGTAATGGGATGCTGTTAGATCCCAATACGGAGAGCCAACCTCGCTCGCAACCGAGTGAGATTTTTGGAGAGTTTACGATGGGAGAAACAGCAGAAAATCTTGCTGAACGCTACCAAATCTCTCGTGAGGAACAGGATGAGTTTGCTCTAAGCAGTCAAAAGAAAGCGCTTGCAGCGATTGAAGCGGGTCGTTTCGTTGACGAGATCATTCCAGTTCCGATCAAGCGGAGAAAAGAAGAACCATTTCTCTTTTCGGTAGATGAATTTCCTCGTCAAACCTCTTTAGAGGAATTGGCAAAGCTAAAGGCGGTATTTAGAAAAGGCGGAACAGTCACAGCTGGGAATGCTTCAGGTCGAAATGATGGAGCGAGCTGTCTCGTGTTGATGTCAGCGAGCAAAGCTGAAAGTTTAGGACTGCAACCCTTAGCCAAGATTAATTCTTATGCAGCCAGTGGTGTTTCACCAGAAATTATGGGAATCGGTCCTGTGCCTGCAACGATAAAGGCATTAGCTAAAGCGGGATTAAGTCTAGAGGAGATCGATCTCATCGAATTAAATGAAGCCTTTGCAGCACAAGCCCTCGCAGTGATTAAAGAGCTTAATATCGATCAGGAGCGGCTGAATGTAAATGGAGGAGCTATTGCTCTAGGTCATCCAATCGGTAATAGTGGAGCCAGAATCCTGGTTACCTTAATTCACGAGATGAAAAAGCGAAAGGCTAAAAGAGGTCTTGCCACATTATGTATCGCAGGTGGCATGGGAATCACAACGATTATAGAAAATATTCATGTGGATTGATATATGAGGAGGAAATAGGATGAAAAAGAAAGCGCTTGCACTTTTAGTTATTGTATTCATGATTGGAACGATCGTTGGATGTTCATCGAAGGAATCAGGATCAAACGGTCTACCAAAAGAGCTCGTGATCGGAGCCCTTATCCCAATGACTGGGACAGGAGCTTCCTATGGAGTAATGGACAAAAATGGTGCTGATTTGGCAGTGGAGCAGATCAATGCTAATGGTGGCGTACAAGGCATCAAATTAAGAATGAAGTATGAGGACCACGAAGCCAAACCAGCAGTTGCGGTAAATGCAATTAACCGTTTGATCAGTGTGGACAAGACCTCATACGTTATTTCTAGCTATAGCTCAATTGGCCTAGCAGTTGCTCCAATTGGTGATAAGACGAAAACAGTCGTAATTAACGCGGGGGGACAAAGTGATAACCTCGCCAATGCAGGTGACTACTTCTATAACAATATTCCACTTGTAGGTGGAGAAATTGAGATCATCGCTGACTATCTCGTCAATGATGAAGGCTTTAAAACAGCGGCTATCGTATTTGCCAATGATGATGGTGGACGCAGTAGCCTGGATATCTTTAAGCGTGAATTTGGCAAGCATGGTGGAGAAGTATTAGCAGAAGAAGCAACAGAGTTAGGTGGATCTGACTTCCGTGCCGCCTTGACCAAGGTGAAAGCTGTCAATCCTGACGTACTCTTTATCGGAGCTTATGGTCAAGATACAGCACTCATCATTAAGCAGGCTAGAGAGCTCGGAATCACAAGTGCGATTGCTGAGACTTCCTGGTCAGTCATTCCAGATGTCTATACGCTTCCAGAAGCAGAAGGCTTGATCCATACCTCATTAGCTTTTGAGCCTTCAGGTGAATTTGCTGCTGCATACAAAGAAAAGTATAGTGAAGAACCTACATTATATGCAGTTACCTACTATGACGGTGTTAAGATTTTTGCAGATTCACTCAATTGGGTAATTGAGAACAAAAAGCCAATCAACGGGGAGTCGTTAAAAGAGGCAATTGATGCGATTCGTTCCTTTGAAGGGGCTGCAGGTAAAGTAACCTTCCGTGATGACCATACCACTCTGAAGGATGTCAACATTAGTGTATTGAAAAATGGAACTCCTGAAACAATCAAAACCTTCAAAACGGATAACTAGGATTCGCTGGGGGTGGATGCTTTTTTTAGATCCGCCCCCTTTTTGTAAAATAGGCAGCTTTTGATTTTGGATGAGGAGGCGTTGTAGTGGATCTTTTTTTGCAGTTATTGATCAGTGGTTTAAGTGCTGGATCGATTTATGCGTTAATTGCAATGGGTTACGGTCTGATCTATGGAACAACAGGTGAATTCCACGTAGCACACGGTGGTATTTTCACATTAAGTGGCTACATCGGCTATATTGCTTTTGAAAAATGGGGCTTGGGACTGACCGGCGCAATACTAATTGCCGTTCTATTCTCAACAGCAATGGGGATTTTAGTGCAATCATTGCTTTATCAAAATATGCGTAAGCGTAATGCTTCACATTTGACGATCTTTATTGCAGCCTTGGGTCTATTGATCGTCTTGGAGAATCTCTCCTCGATCTTGTTTGGTTATTCTCCCCTTCAGTTTACGGATACAGGCTTGAAAAAACCGATTGCTTTTGGAGGGGTATCGATCACCTCATTACAGATTATAATCATATTCATTACAGGAGCAGTCATTTTATCAGCATTGCTCTTCTTAAAGCTATCTCGTACAGGTAAATCGATCCGCGGAGTGGCAGATTCGATTGAAATGGCCAAAATTGTGGGAATGAGTCCGAATCATGTGTACTTGATCGTTTACGGCCTTGGATCAGCTATTGCTGCACCAGCAGCGGTGCTCTTGGCCTATGATGCGGGAGCAGTGCCATACAGAGGAACAATATTGATCTTATTAGCTGCGATCGCGATGATTATTGGTGGCATTGGTAGTGCAGGAGGAGCCGCATTAGCAGGAATTCTATTAGGCTTATCGCAAAACCTCTCTGTTCTATTTGTTTCTTCTGAATGGTCCAATATCGTCACGTTTAGCCTCTTTTTAGTACTCATCTTCCTGATACCTACAGGGCTGTTTGGTACGAAAAAGGCAAAGAAAGTATAGAAGGAGCGATTGCGATGTATTATTTGTTAGACTTTTTAACGCTCTTGGGCATATTTAGTATTTTGGCGATTGCGCTTAATTTGTTGCTAGGATATACAGGAATTTTTTCTATGTCTCATGCGGCTCTTTTTGGGGTGGGCGCATATGTTTCTGCACTACTATCACTCAGATTGGGTTGGTCCTTTCTCCCTGCACTTGCAGGAGCAATTCTAGTAACGATTCTCTTTAGTGCGATCATTGCACTTCCGTCATTACGAATTGAAGGGGACTACTTTATTGTGGCATCCTTCTCCTTACAGATCATCATTTTTGAACTCTTTGTTACTTGGATTGATGTAACGAATGGACCTGCTGGATTACCGGGGATTCCCTCTCCTAAAATATTTGGCTTTGAATTTTCGTCCTCATTCTCGTATCTCTTTTTGACCACATTCTTTCTCGGGCTAACAATCTGGCTTACGTATCGTATGATTCACTCTCCAGTAGGTCGGATTATTCGGGCGATAAGTGCGGATCCACTTGCTGTACAATCCTTGGGTAAGAACGTGGTCAAAACAAAGGTGCTTAACGCAGTCGTATCCTCTGGGTTAGCAGGACTTGCAGGTAGTCTTTATGCACATAAGATGACATTTATCAATCCAGCGAGCTTTGATGTACATGAATCCATTATGATTGCGGCTATGGTTATTTTAGCTGGCGCGGGACGTGTGTATGGTAGTGTTGCGGGGGCCTTTATTATTCTCGCTTTTCCTGAGCTCTTACGCTTCTTTGATATCACAGGTCCTCATACAGGGGCACTACAAAAAATGCTGTATGGTTTAATTTTAATTTTATTTATGGTGTATCGCCCTCAGGGGATCTTCGGAAAATTCCGTTCATCAAATATGATCAAGCTAGAGAGCTAGGGGGTTAGGCTTTATGTTACTAGAAATCAAAGATGTTTCCATGCGATTTGGGGGTATTTTGGCTGTTAACCAGTGTAGCTTTGGTGTTGAACAAGGCGGTATTACTTGCTTGATCGGACCTAATGGAGCAGGGAAGACGACCATTTTTAATATGATTACTGGATTTTTGCAGCCTACCGCAGGAACTCTCTTTTATAAAGGAAATGAGATTACCAATCTAAAACCCGAGAAAATTGTTGAATTAGGGATTGTTCGAACCTTTCAAAACCTACGCCTATTTAATGATATGACCGTTATCGAGAATACGATGCTCTCCAAGCAAAAGCAAATGGGTGAATCGATTTTTAATGCAGTTTTACGGCGAAGGGCAGTAAAACGTGAGGAGCAGGAGAATTATGAAGAATCTATGGAGGTTTTACGCTACGTAGGTCTAGGAGATAAAGCCATGGAGCTCACAGATAATCTTTCCTATGCGGAACAAAAGCTCCTAACGATCGCTCGCCTCTTAATGGCAGATGCAGAGGTTTTGTTATTAGATGAGCCTGCATCTGGCTTGGATAATGATTCTCTTGAATTGATCTTACCGATTCTACGTGATCTTAAAAAGAAGGGAAAGACGATTCTTCTCATTGAGCACAACATGGATATTATAAAAAGCATTGCCGACAAAGTCATTTTTCTAAATCAGGGGCATGTATTAGGGAGCGGAACCGCGGAAGAAATTATGTCCAATTCTGAATTAACTCAAATCTATTTTGGAGGAGGAGCCTATTCATGACAGCAGCGCTACAGGTAAGAAATTTAGTTTCAGGCTATGGCAAAAAGCAGGTTCTCCATCAGGTTAATTTAGAGGTGAAACCACAAGAAATTGTGGTTCTTGTTGGACATAATGGAGGCGGTAAAAGTACCACGATGCACAGCCTATTTGGCTTGTTACCTGCTTGGAGTGGGGAGATTGAACTATATGGCGAACGGGTTGAACGACACTCAACGAGTCAAATCGTAAAAAGAGGAATGGCCTTAACACCGCAAGGACATGGAGTGTTTCCGAACCTAACAGTGGAGGATAATCTCATTCTGGCCGCTTATTCAATCCGTGACCACAAGTGGATTCAAGCGCGTAAAGGGGATATTTATCAGCTATTTCCAATTCTTTTAGAGAGACGGACGCAAAGAGCAGGCACGATGAGTGGTGGTCAGCAGCAAATGCTTGCCATCGGGATGGCGATGATGACAAATCCTAAGCTACTGATGTTGGATGAACCATCTATAGGACTAGCACCCGTAATTGTAGAGACGGTCATGCATAGCATCAAGCAGATTAGTGAACAGTTTGGCACAGCTGTATTGTTAGTTGAGCAAAACGTAAATCAGGCTTTAAAAGTGGCAGATCGTGTATATGCGATGAAGATGGGCGAGATTGTAGCAGAAGAAAACGCCGCCAATTTGACCAGTGAATCTTTATGGAAGCTGTTTTAACTGTAGGAAGATTTGAATAACCGATGGGAGTTTTAGGAATGAAAGCAATCATCAAAAAAGATAATGGCTATGGTGTAGTGTTACAAGAAGTGGATCGGCCGACTCTCAGGGAAAATGAGGTTTTAGTAAAAGTAGAAGCGGCGAGTATCTGCGGAAGTGATCTTCATATGTATCAGGATATGTCTGCATACAGCTGGGTCAAACCTCCGATCATATTAGGTCATGAGTTTGCTGGTAGAGTAGTAGAAACATATAGCCCAGAGCAACATCAGTTGATAGGAAAACCCGTTTTGATCAATCCGTATATTCCATGTGGAACCTGTAACAATTGCCAGCGCGGGAAGACCAATTTATGTGATTATAACGGCAATGCAATGGCAAAGGTCCCTGCTAAATCTCTTAAATATGGTTTTCGCGAGCCTGGTGGTATGGCGGAATATGTAGCTGTGCATGAGCGTAATGTCCTAGAACTACCGGAGCATCTTTCATTTGAGATTGCGGGAATGTTAGAGGCAATTGGGATTTCGGTACGCGCCATTGAACGTACACAGCTCCTACCAGGTGATTCTGTAGCCGTACTGGGCCCAGGACCGATCGGTCTTTCATTAATTGCCTCACTTGCTAATTACGGTTTAAAACATCTGATCGTAACGGGATTACGTGAGGATGAAGAACGCTTGCGTATGGCAAGGGAATTAGGCGCTACAGAGATCATCTATGCTGATGAAGTAGATGCAATTCATGCAGTTGCGACACTCACAGAGCATCAAGGTGTTGATTATGTATTTGAGACAAGTGGCTTTCATGGGGCGATGCTGACTGGTGTGCGAATGCTAACAAAAGGAGGAGAACTCCTCTTAGTGGGCATTTGTGCACAAGAGTCCGTCATCCCTACAAGTGAGATTGTACGTGGTGAGATCACCGTAAAAGGGGTATATGGTGTTCAAGAACAAACCTTAAAGCGTGCGATTGAGATGGCCGCATCAGGAAAATACCCGTATGAAAAGCTGATTACACATGTTCTTTCATTAGAACAAGCGGAGCAAGGTTTTCAAGCGGGCATCAAACGTGAAAGCATCAAAGTAATTTTAAAACCATAGGAGGCAGCAGAATGAGACTGATCGATTTAACACTAGAATTATATGACGGGATTCAAACCTATCGATCCCATCCACCCATTGCGATCAAGGAGCAATCGACTTTTTTAAGCTCAGGTGAACGCTATATTGAACCTTGTGAAGGCTTTGAGTCTCGCATGATCTCTTTTCCAGATCATAGCGGCACCCATGTAGATGCGCCTTTACACTTTATTCGTAATGGAGCTTCAACAGAGAAGATGCAGATCGAAAAATTATTAGGCAGCGCGCTCCTACTCGATGTCTCGAATATGAAAAGACCGGATGAGCCCGTAACCAAAGAAATGCTGGAGCAGGCTGAAAGAGATCAAGGTCTATATGTTGAAGAGGGAGATATTGTTTTAGTTCGTACCTGGAAGGGTGAGTGGGGAGCTGAAGGCTTTTTTGATGCAGAAGCGTTTGCTAGCTGTGCAGGCAAGTGGTTGGCAGAAAAGAAGATCAACGTTATTGGTCTGGACTTACCTAATATTGATCAAAATAGCAATATGAAGCGTGAGGTCCACATGGAGTTGCTTGCGCAAAATATTTATATTGTGGAGAACCTCGTTCATCTCGACCAGGTTCCAACCCATTCTCGTTTTGTATTTATGGGTATGCCACTGAAGCTACGTGATGCTACAGCGTCTCCCATTCGAGCATTAGTGGTATTAGATGCACAATTTATATACTAATGATATAAAGGAAGATACGATGAACAATTTATTTAGCTTAGAGGGGAAAGTCGCGATTGTCACTGGTGGAAATGGTTCTATTGGCAGTACGTATGTACAAGCTTTAGCTACTCATGGAGCAGATGTTGCTATTTTTGATTACTCTTCCGAAGGTACCGAGGAGCTTCTACATGTGATAGGTAAACTAGGCAAAAGGGCTAAATTTTATCCGATCGATTTAAAGGATCACAATCAAATTTTATTTTCTGTTGATCGAGTCATGAATGACTTCGGCAAAATTGATATATTAGTCAATCATGCCGGCATCAATATTCGCAAACCTGCACTTGATTTCACGACATATGATTGGGAGCAGGTAATGGACATCAACCTAAAAGCGATGTTCTTTATGGCGCAAACAGTAGGTAAGGAGATGATTACACAGAAATCAGGAAAAATCATCAACACCGCCTCTGTTTCCTCTGTTCGTGGTCATCCACGTCTGGCGATTTATGCAGCAAGTAAAGGGGGCGTTGTTCAGATGACCAAGGTATTGGCACATGAATGGGCACCCTATGGCGTCAATGTTAATGCGATTGGTCCTGGCTATATACGCACACACCAAACAACAGCATTCTTAGAGGATGAGCAGACCTATCAATCGATTGTAGGGAAGATTCCAATGCAACGGGTGGGAACGCCAGAAGACTTGGTCGGAGGGCTAATCTATCTCGCTTCATCTGCCTCTGATTATGTAACTGGGCAGACACTTTATATAGAAGGGGGTAGACTCATTGACTAATCCAATTGATTTTTTTAAAGAGGTCTATGGTGCTGTGCCTGACTGGGTTGAAAAGATGAATAAGTACTCGTCTAACTCACTACAACACTATTTTAATCTGCGTAATAATATTTTAGTTGAGGGTCATCTAAGTAGAAAAGAGAAAGAATTGATCCTAGTTGGAATTAATGCAGCTCGTCGCTATGAAAGAAGTATGATCTATCATACCAAAGGAGCACTAGATGCTGGTGCCACAGTAGTTGAGTTAAGTGAGATCTTAACGACTTGCATCATCTCACGTGGAATCCCCGCTTGGTTAGAAGGAATGAAGGCGATTCAGTATGCGGAAGCTTACTTGCAAAAGTCGTCAGATCAATCTGTAGGAAACAATGCTGTAGTTGAGCTGCAAAACGCCGAAGACGCTCTCGTCTATTATCAGGAGGCTATGGGGGCTGTTCCAAAATGGGCGAATCTACTAAATACGTACGAGCCAAATGTCCTTGTCGCCTATAGTAATTTAAGAAAGGAAGTTTTGCGAGATGGAAGTCTATCACGTAAAACAAAAGAGTTACTACTCATAGGAATCAATGTATCGGAACGCTATAAAGAGGGGACGCGTATCCATGTCGAAGGTGCTCGGAAGCTAGGAGCAACGGATGAGGAGATTGCTGAAGTTACTTTAACGGCTCTGCTAACCGCAGGAATTCCCGCTTGGTTTGAGGGAAGCGATTTTCTCGAGTAAATGGGCGATAAACATGCTAATATAATAGACAACAACATCATGTTAGCTTGAGGGGAGTGGACTGCAGATGGAGACTGTTCTTGTAACTGGGTATTCTAAAGCCCCACAGGGTACTTCTATGTACGAAATGTACAAGTATACCGGAATTGTATTAGAGGTTCATAAAGAAAGTAATGTAATTTTAGATGTAGAATTTACCTTTGTCTCTTCATTGGCTCAAAATTACTTCCGCCGTCTCGTTGTAGGCTATGACTTGAGTAAAGGGGTTCAGCCCTTAATTGATCGGATTAAGGAGCATTACTTCGCACCTTCTCAACAATCGGTGATTGTTGCTCTGAAAGTTGCCTACCAGCGCTACTATGACTTTTTGAATGAGGTAAATAAAGAAACTCAAAAAATCGACTAATGGTATTCGTCGTCTTTTCCCTATGGAGTAAACCGTAAGCTTTCACTACCTACTCCATAGGGATTATTTGTGTGCGAATCATATATTCTTCTCTACGTGCAGTAAGATCATTGGCTATCTCTTCACCACATTATAGTTATCCTCAATCAGTAGCCAGTTTTGTGGGAAGGGTAGGCCCAACTTCCAATAGCTAATACCTCTTAACCCGAGCTCCTTCACCAAATTAAACTTTGCTTGAATGGAACGTGCGTCCTCGAACCATACTTGATGTGTTTTCCCTTGGTCATCAACATACGTAAAATGCGGAGCTTGTGCTGTGTAGTCATACTGAATGGCTACATTTTCTCTGCGCGCAAGATCAATCGCCGCTTGTGGGCTTAGAGCCTTAGCAAACGGACCTCCGGCTACATATGGCAGCGTCCAATCATAGCCGTACATATTTTGCCCCATCATGATTTTAGAGGCAGGCATTTCGCTTAGTGCATATTCGAGAACCTTGCGAACAGGTCCGATCGGAGAAACAGGCATAGGAGGGCCGCCGCTATATCCCCATTCATAGGTCATGATCACGACGAAGTCTGCGATTTGACCATGTGCCTTATAGTCATGTGCAGTATACCATTCGCCAGTTTGTGCTGCGCTTGTTTTGGGTGCTAGTGCTGTCGACATCAAATAACCCTCACGATGAATGATGGCGGCTGCTTTTCGTAGGAAACGGTTATAGGCTTCACGATCCTCGGGGCGTAAATGCTCGATATCAAAGTGGATATCACGGAAATTCAGTTCTCTTGCGGTCCTCATGATATTGTTCAATAGATGATCTTGTACCTGTTCATTATTTAGGATCACTCTACCTAGATCAGGACTAAATTGATCCTGCTCTAAATTGGTAACGACCATCATGAGTGTGACATTGTTTTGTCTTGCAATGGCATTGAGATTGTCGAGCGGTGGTTCTTGCAAAGTACCGTCACGATTGATACGAAAGCTAAATGGTGCAAGATACGTCAGATGAGGTGCTGCCTCTCGAGCTGAATTAATCAACGCTGGCGATACTTCTGTACCTCTAGGTTCAATATAGGCATTAACTTCTACTCTTCGTTTTGGTGTAGGTGGGATATAAAGTCTTGTGCCGATATTAAGTGGTCGATTCATATCAATTCGATTTACTTGTGCGAGAGTGCGCATATTTACTCCGAGCTTGCGAGAGATTGTATAGAGTGAGTCGCCCGGTTGCACCGTGTAAAATCGGCCGGTGATTGGTATGACGATTGCCTGTCCGACAACTAATGTATTCTCCTCTGATAGCTGATTTGCCTCTACAATACTTCTAAGTGGTACACCATAGTTTTGCGCAATCCGATAAAGTGATTGCCCAGGTTGAACAACATGTATCTGCATAAATCCTCCCCCGAGTCCTATTTTTTTCGTTGCTAGCAAAGTATTCTGACAGGGGGGAATAGGTGTCTGTCTACTTACTAAATAACCTAGGTAAGGGCTATGGTTCCCTTACCTAGGCTATTTTCTACTCTTGTTTTAATTCAGCAACACGACTGGCAAGTCTCTTATTATGTTCCTTTAAATTGATTAATTGTTCGTTTAGAGCCTCTTTGATTCTTGCCTCATCTTTTGATTGTACGGCTTCTTCAAATTTTCGATAACTCTCTCTCATTTGCTCCCGCTGTGGATCCTTTTCATCTTTACTTTTCCTTTTTGCTTTCATCTCTTTTTTGGCGCGATCGGGGTTTGCCTCATAGATTCGTTTTAACTCTTCGGAAAGTCGCTTTTTTTCCGCTAATGCTGGGCCCCAATCGGCAGCAGTTTCTGGTGCGTATCTTTCGACTAGTAGATTGAGATACATTTCATGATGTACCCAACCACCCTTTGAGTATTTCATTTTGCCGTGGTCTTTATATACCTCGTAGTCCTCATCGACAAGACCGGCATGCACACTCAGCGGAATAGCCAATAAGAGAGTGAGGATAGTAGGAAGGATCCATTTTGTCCATTTTTTCATTTTTTGTTTAGCCTCCTTATTTTGGGTATATGTACAAATATTAGAATACCCCAAACCTACAAAAAAACGCTTACATAACCATATTTTCTATAAAATTTATATTGAATAAAATAAATTATCGAAATTTAAAAATTAATGTTGAAAATTGAAAACAATTGGACTATTATATTCAATAATATCGAAATTCGTTCTATTCGAAAAAATGAGAACTGTATTTAGGAGCGAATTTTAAAATTTAGTACGAAAAAGGGGTGATGCATCTGCAGGCTCGATCTTTATATTCAGAGTTAGACGATTTAGATTATCAAATTGCTGTTTTTCTGCAAGAAAATGCACGTGTTCCCTTTACTTCAATCGCTAAGGAGCTTGGAGTAACGGAGAAAACAGTACGAACGCGTGTGTTACAAATGCAAGAGCAAGGGGTATTAAGTCTTGTAGGTGTAGTCAATCCGGTAAAAGCTGGAATACGAGTCGAGACGATTATTTTAATCGCAGTCAATGAGAATAAGCTGGATGAGGTTGTTGAAATACTACATGATTTATCCGAGGTTCGGTTATTGGTCCTTACTTCTGGAGAATACCAATTGATGATTCAAGTTTTCTCACGAGACAATGAGGAATTGTCACAGTTTTTGATGAAGAAGCTAAACACGATTCACGGAATCCGTAAAACCAATGTCATCGTAGAGCTAAAGATACTCAAATCAAAAATGAAGTTCATTCGCTAAATATGAGTCAACATCGAGACTCATTTTACCTATTCACTTTAACACTAAAAAGCGTCTCATTATTAATTAACTAAAATTTGGGAGGAAGAAGAATGAAACAGAAGAAATACGTTGCTCGCTTAGCGGTATTATTACTAGCTTTGATGGTCGTACTTGCAGGTTGTGGCGGCAATAAAACAAATGAAAATGCTACTGGCAATAACAATGATCCTGGTAATGCTCCAAAAACAAATGAGAAAAAAGTACTCAATATCGGAATTCCAGCAGATCCACCAAGTATGGATCCATTGCTATCCACCTCTTTATATGATCGCCAAGTGTATCAAAGCTTGTACAACAAACTTTTTGATATCGACGAAGACGGAAATATTGTGCCACAACTCGTAACAAAGTATGAGGTATCAGAGGATGGCTTAACCTATACCTTCAAACTTCAAGAAGGAGTTAAGTTCCACGATGGCAGTGATTTTAACGCAGAGGTAGTGAAATACAATTTCGAGCGTATGGTAACGAATGAAAAATCGAAGCGTAAAGGAGATCTAAAGGCTTTTGAATCTGCTACAGTAGTGGATCCTTACACTGTACAAGTGCAATTGAAAATGCCATTCTCACCTTTCCTTGGAGTTCTAACTGACCGCGCTGGTATGATGGTATCCATGGAAGCTGCTGAAAAGCATGGTGAAGAATTCATCAACAACCCTGTTGGTAGTGGTCCATTTGTATTCGTAGAGCAGGTTAAAGGCGACCATGTAACCTTGAAGAAGAATGAAAACTATTGGGCAAGCGAGGTAAAACTCGATGAAGTGAATTACCGAGTCTTTACTAACGGGACTGCTGGAGTGCAAAACCTCCGTTCTGGAATGCTCGATATTTTAACAGACATTCCTGCTAAAGAAATTAAATCTGTAGAATCTGATCCTAACTTAACTGTTATTGCAAAAGCCAACCTCGGTTACCAAGGAATCTACTTGAACACTACTTCTTCTACTCTAGGAAACAAGTATTTACGTCAAGCGGTATCCGCTGCAATTGATCGTGAATTATTAGTCAAAATTCTACTTGATGGATATGGTTCTGGTGCTAACTCACCGTTTGCTCCTGCACACTTTGCATATGGAGAATCTGACAAAGCGGATAAGCCAGATGAGGCAGTAATTAAGGATTTATTAGCTAAGGGTGGAAAACCTGACGGATTTACGTTCAAGCTTCAAATCGGTACAAGCCCAGTTAACGAACAAACGGGTGTTGTTATCCAAGATATGTTGAAAAAGCATAACATCACTGCAGAGCTAGAAAAAGTAGAATACGGTACGATGATCGAAAACGGGAATAATGGTAACTTCGAAGCACTTCAATTAGGTTGGTCTGGCCGTATTGATCCAGATGGCAACATCTATGACTTTGTCGTAACAGGTACACCGAATAACAACTCACGTATTTCCGAGCCTGAGCTCGATGACCTATTAAATCAGGCGCGAGCAGAGGTAGATAATGATAAGCGTAAAGCGCTATACGATCGTGCAATGGAGATCGTACATGACAATTCAGGTTATGTATATATGTATCACAACTATGACAAGTTCGGCTTTTCCAAGAAAGTAAAAGGCTACACCTATATATCTGATGGATTAATCCGTACTGCAACAATAGACAAAGAATAATCATTTAATGGGACCAATTTTGATCAAGGAGGGATAGCCATGATGTTTGTTGCTAAGCGTATTTTGCTTACGATTCCGATTCTCTTTCTCGTCTCGATCATGACCTTCTCCTTGATCCATTTGATCCCGGGCGATCCAGCCCGGGTTATCTTGGGACAAGAGGCGACAGAGGAAGCGTATCAAGCATTACGTAGTGAGCTCGGATTAGATAAACCGATTGTTCAACAGTACTTCAGCTGGTTAGGTAAAGTGATGAAGGGTGATCTAGGACGTTCGATCACTGCACACGTTCCTGTTATCGACTTAATTAAACAGCGCCTGCCTGCAACGATTGAACTAACGGTAGGTGCCTTTATATTTGCATTAGTAATTGCGATACCAACAGGGATATTAGCCGCTGTTCGGCGCAATACATGGATTGATTATACGAGTTCCTTTATTGCCTTAGGTGGAATGAGTATTCCGAGCTTTTGGCTTGCGATGATGGCGATCATTTATTTTGCAGTAGAAAATCAGTGGCTACCATCTTCAGGCTATACACCGTTTTTTAGTGATCCTAAGGCCAATATAATGGCGATGATTCTTCCGTGGATTGTAACTGGATTTCGTGAAGCTGCGGTATTAATGCGGATGCTACGTTCCTCCTTATTAGAGGTCGTAAATATGGATTTTATTCGTACCGCAAAAGCAAAGGGTCAAAGTGAAGTTCGAACGATTTTAGGACATGCACTTAGAAATGCCTTGATTCCTGTTGTTACTACATCTGGACTAATGGTAGCTGGATTATTAGGTGGCTTGGTTATTACTGAATCGATTTTTTCCATTCCAGGCTTTGGGCGATTAATCGTAGAATCGGTTTTCAAACGTGACTACGTAACCGTACAGGGAGCGATCCTTGTTTCAGCAATGCTCGTAGTTGTTGTTAACTTAATCGTGGATTTATTGTATGTGATCATCGATCCGCGCATTAAAGCGGGTAAAGGAGGTCACTAATAATGAAAGCAATAAAACAATTTATGCGTATGCGCTTAGGTGTCGTAGGTGCTGTCATTATTCTTGCATTAGTACTGATCGCTCTATTTGCAAACGTCATCGCTCCGTATGACCCGAATGAGCTTAATTATGATGCAATGCTCGAAAAGCCTAGCGCTGAGCATTGGTTTGGTACAGATGATTTAGGTAGAGATATTTTCTCACGTGTCGTTTATGGCGCTAAGATTTCAATCCAAGCTGCCTTGATTTCTGTGGGTATTGCAATGCTGATCGGTATTCCTATCGGATTGTTTACTGGATATTATCGCGGTTTTTGGGATGAATGGGTTGTCATGCGTATGGTAGATGCGATGCAAGCTTTTCCATTCTTGATCCTAGCCTTAGCCATCTCAGCTGTACTCGGTAGCGGATTTGGTAATGCAATGCTCGCAATTGGGATTGGCTTCTCGCCTGCTTTTGTTCGGATTACGCGTGGACAGGTACTTTCGCTACGCAATATGGAATATATTCAAGCAGCTAAAGCCATTGGTGTAAAGGATATCAGTATCATCTTTGGGCATATTCTTCCCAATGCGATCGGACCCATTATTATTCAAGCAACCTTAACGATGGCAACAGGAATTTTGGCGGAAGCCTCACTTTCATATCTTGGTCTTGGTGTACAACCACCAACACCATCCTGGGGAAGTATGCTAAACCATGCACAATCCCTCATGTCAGTAGCTCCCTATGCCACATTATTCCCAGGTATGGCGATCTTTATCGTTGTACTCGGATTCAATTTACTTGGTGATGGGTTACAACAATTTCTCGACCCAAGAAATCGCAAATAGACGTGGAAGTTTTAAAACCGTAAATAACTCTTAAACAGTAATTTTTAGAAAGGAAGTGGGCGGATGACTGCCATTTTGGAAGTGAAAAATCTAAAGACCACATTCAAAACCGAGTATGGCCAAGTGGCTGTCGTCGATGGTGTCGACTTCTCAATTCGAAAAGGGGAGACCATTGGCGTCGTTGGTGAATCAGGTTCTGGAAAAAGCATAACCAGCCTTTCCATTATGCGACTACTTCCCAAAACCGGAACAACAGAAGGTGAGATTCTCTTCCACGGTGAGAATCTTCTCGATAAAACGGAGAAGAGCATGCAAAAGATTCGTGGTAACGAAATCGCCATGATCTTTCAAGAGCCAATGACTTCACTTAATCCTCTGCATACAGTAGGTAAACAGATCGAGGAAGCTGTATTATTGCATAGTGATACGAGTAAAGCAGCGGCTAAACAACGCGCAATTGGGATGTTAAAGGCAGTTGGGATGCCAAGAGCTGAAGAAATCTATAGGGAATATCCACATCAGCTTTCTGGTGGGATGCGTCAGCGTGTGATGATCGCGATGGCGATGGCTTGTGATCCAAAGTTGATTATTGCGGACGAGCCAACGACCGCTCTTGACGTGACGATCCAAGCACAGATTCTCGACCTAATGCGTGATGTAAAAGAGCAGACAGGTACTTCGATTATGCTGATTACTCATGACCTAGGTGTTGTAGGTGAGATGTGTGATCGCGTAATCGTGATGTATGCTGGTCAAGTAGTTGAGGAAGCTGACGTGGATGAACTCTTTCAATCGCCGAAGCATCCGTATACGATAGGTCTGATGAACTCGATTCCTGATATGGAAAAAGAAGTAGAGTATCTCGATACGATTCGTGGAACGGTGCCTCTATCTCATCAGATGCCACAAGGCTGCCGCTTTGCCCCGCGTTGTGATCAAGCGATGCCGATTTGCCATGAGCAATCACCTGATTTATTGACTACAGGCAATCATCGTTGTCGGTGTTGGCTTTATCAGGAGGTGAGTGAATAATATGCAACCATTTCTTGAAGTAAAGGACTTGAAAAAGCATTTTCCCATTTCCGCTGGACCATTGCAAAGGACTAAGCAGTTTGTTCGCTCTGTAGATGGTATTGATTTAACGGTATATGAAGGTGAAACATTAGGGATCGTAGGAGAGTCGGGCTGTGGTAAGTCAACGACTGGTAGAACAATCCTGCGTTTACTAGAGCCTACAGCGGGTGAAGTCTGGTTTCAAGGCCAGGACTTAGCCAAGCTAAAAAAAGAAGAAATGCGTAAAATGCGTCGTGATATTCAGATGGTCTTCCAGGATCCATTTGCATCACTAAATCCTCGAAAGACAATCAAGCAGATTCTCCTTGAACCTTTACAGGTGCATAAAATTGGCACCGCCAAGGAACGTCTAGAGGCAGTGGAGAAGATCATCGAGGTAGTAGGCTTACAAAAAGAACATTTGAGTCGTCATCCACATGACTTTTCAGGTGGACAAAGACAACGGATTGGAATTGCGCGTGCTCTTATCTTAAATCCAAAGCTCATCATTGCGGATGAACCAGTCTCAGCGCTTGACGTCTCGATTCAATCGCAAATTCTAAATCTACTCAAGGACCTAAAACGCGACTATAATCTCACGTTGATCTTTATTTCTCATGATTTGTCTGTCGTTAAACATATTTGTGACCGCATTGCAGTAATGTATTTAGGTAAAATTGTAGAGATTGGGACTAAGCAAGAGATTTTTACACAGCCAAAGCATCCATATACACAGGCATTGCTTTCAGCCATACCACAATCTGATCGTGATAAAAGGCGTGAACGTATCATTCTTTCAGGAGATTTGCCAAGTCCAGCAAATCCTCCGAGCGGATGCACATTTCATACACGTTGCATTTATGCGACAGATGAATGTAAGATAAATATGCCAACTTTACTAGAGGTTGGCGGCAACCAGTGGGTTTCTTGCCATCATGTAGAGAAAGAGGATACAGAATGATTTACTGGCAACTCTTCCTAGCATTCTTCCGTGTCGGCATCTTTGGTTACGGTGGAGGACCTTCAATGATTCCGCTCGTTCATGCAGAATGTGTAAAGAAGTACAAATGGATTTCATCTGATGAGTTTGCAGATTACTACGCGTTTGCGAATACACTTCCGGGCCCGATTGCTACCAAAATGGCTGCTTATGTAGGCTACAAGCTCAAGGGCTGGATCGGTGCAATTATCGCGATTATTGCTGTTTTTCTACCGATTGTTCTTCTCATGATTGGACTTCTAGAATTTATCGGTCAGTACAAGGATACGACTCAATTTAATGGGATGGTACATGCGATCCAGCCCATAATCGGTGTCATGATGCTCGCTTTGACGTGGGAGTTTATATCCAAAGGCTGGACAGCAGCAAAAGGTAAAATCAGTTTTCTTGCCCTTGTATTCGTATCGGTAGGAGCGCTTACGGTGATCCATCTGCATCCAGGGATCTTAATCGCCATATTTTTATTAGGTGCATTTTCATATTCCACTTGGCTCTCTAAACAACAGAAAAGAGGTGCCAAGCAGTGATCTATTTGCACATATTTTGGGCGTTTTTCATAAGTAATATTCTCGGATATGGCGGAGGACCGCCAAGTATCCCGCTCATTCAAAATGAAGTCGTTAATCACTACGGCTGGATGAGTCATCAGGAATTTGGTGAGGTACTTGCAATTGCCAATGCGCTCCCCAGTCCGATCTCTACCAAGCTTGCAGGATATATCGGATATGAAGTAGCAGGCTGGCTTGGAGCTACGGTTGGAATCATCGCAACAGTTGCACCTACAGCGATTGCAATGATCCTCTTACTTGGCTTTGTCAATTTATTTCGCGATGCTCCGCAGGTAAAAGCGATGACTCAATCGGTACGACCAGTCGTAGCGGTTTTATCGGGAATAATGGCCTTTCAGTTTTTGCAAGGATCAATGGAGCAAATCGGATGGTTGCATACACTCATACTTGGAGCTCTTGCCTACCTATTGCTTGAATTGAAAAAAGTTCATCCTGCAATCGTGATTGCAGGTGCTATGGTTTACGGACTCGTAATCTTAAGTTAAACTGATAACTAACAAAATGATTTGGAGGCGGCTACATGAAACCGTTTGACCCTCTGTACTATCCTTATCCATCACAACGAATGGCTACTTATGCAAAGAATGGAATGGTAGCTACTTCACAACCGCTAGCAGCTCAAGCGGGATTAGACATACTCAAAAAGGGTGGTAATGCTATTGATGCCGCTATAGCTACCGCAGCCTGTTTAACTGTAGTTGAACCAACCTCAAATGGTATTGGTGGTGACGCGTTTGCTCTTGTATGGGTAAAAGATGAACTGTATGGTTTAAATGCGAGTGGACCAGCCCCAAAGAGTATTTCAATTGAAGCAGTTAAAGCCCAAGGACATGAAAAGATGCCTACCTTTGGTTGGACGCCTGTTACTGTTCCTGGGGTTCCAGCAGCGTGGGCGGCTTTGTCCGAGCGCTTTGGTAAGCTCCCGTTAACCGAAGTATTACAGCCAGCGATTGATTATGCGGAAAATGGCTATCCCGTATCCCCGACGCTCGGAAAGTATTGGGAGCTTGCATATAAGAAGTACAAGCAGACACTTAGTGGACCTGAATTTGAACCCTGGTATCAGACGTTTGCTCCTGATGGACGGCCACCTCGCATTGGTGAAATTTGGCGTTCGCCTGATCATGCCAAAACATTACGTAGTATTGCAGAGTCAAAAGCGGAGTCCTTTTATCGTGGGGAACTGGCTGAGAAGATCGACGCTTTTTCGAAGCAACATGGTGGTTTCTTATCCAAGGAAGATTTGGCAAGCTATCAGCCACAATGGGTAAAGCCGATTTCTGTGAATTACAAAGGCTATGACGTATGGGAGATTCCTCCGAATGGTCAGGGCTTAGTCGCATTGCTTGCACTAAACATGTTAAAGAATGATCAATTCGCTGCAAAGGATGATGTTGAAACCTATCATCTTCAGATGGAAGCTATGAAACTCGCCTTTGTAGACGGGTTAAAATATATTACACAACAAGATAGGATGACATCTAGTGTTGAAGCATTACTCTCTGATCAATACGCTGCAGAACGCCGTTCATTGATCACGAAAGAAGCATTACAGCCTGAACCAGGAGAACCAGCTCGCAGCGGTACCGTCTATTTGGCTACTGCTGATGGTGAGGGTAATATGGTCTCATTTATCCAAAGTAACTATATGGGCTTTGGCTCTGGTATTGTCATTCCGGGTACTGGAATCGGACTACAAAATCGTGGGAATAACTTCTCTCTTGATCCGGATCATGTGAACCGATTAGAACCAGGTAAGCAAACCTATCATACGATTATCCCTGGCTTCCTAAGTAAAGATGGCAAGGCAGTTGGGCCATTTGGTGTTATGGGCGGATTTATGCAACCACAAGGACATATGCAGGTAGTTATGAATATGGTGGATTTCGGACTCAATCCACAAGCAGCACTCGATGCTCCTCGTTTTCAATGGACGGAAGGGAAGACGATTGAGATCGAGCCTCATTTCCCAGATGCGATTGCACAGAGCTTGGACCGTCGTGGACATCAAATCAAACGTGCATTAAGCACTGGCGGCTTTGGTCGTGGACAGATTATTGTGCGTGATGAGAACGGTGTATTGATCGGAGGAACCGATTTTAGAACCGATAGTAACATCGCCTCTTGGTAAGCCGAATATAAAGTAAAATCATAGTAAAGGACCACTGTTTAGTAAAATGCGAAACAGTGGTCCTTTATACTTAACCTTGATCATAGCTATACCGAACTTCTAAGCGACGGAATATTTTTGTTAGAACATAGGTCATGATCAGATAAACAATCGCTGCTACGACAAAGGGTATGATCGAGAAATCTCGTGTTGCTGCAATTTTAGCCTCTCGTAAAAGCTCACTTAAGCCAATTGCATAGATGAGTGACGTATCTTTAATGAGAGAAATGACCTCATTACTAAGTGGGGGAAGAACCCGTTGAATGACCTGGGGCAGAATGATCCATCTCATCGTCTGAGTATTATTCATACCAAGCGAATAGGCAGCCTCAAATTGACCTCGAGCAATCGATTGAATGCCAGCGCGAAAGATTTCGCTAAAGTATGCAGCATAGTTTAATGAAAAGGCGACCACAGCGGCGTGAAAACGATCAATGGAGATACCCAAATTTGGCATTCCAAAGTAGATGAAAAACAATTGTAATAAAAGCGGTGTCCCGCGCATGATCCATACATAGAGCTCCATGCTCTTCTGTAACGCCCTTACTTTGGAGCGTTGAAGAAGAGCAATGAAAAGCCCTAATGGAATGGATACAATTAATGTGATCGCAAAGAGCTTCAAGGTTACTAAGCTACCTTTTACTATGGGATGAATGAGGTCAATAAGCTCTTGCATCGGTAATACTCCTTAGTTATTGAATGATATCAGCACCAAACCACTTTTCTGAGATTGTTGCAGAAATTCCTTCCGCTTTAAGCTCGTCCATAGCCTCATTTAATTTTTTCACAAAGGCATCTTCACCTTTACGAACGCCGATGCCATACTCTTCGTCGCCGAAGTCCTCAGTAAGAACCTCATACGTATCGGGACGTTTTGAGATATAGTATCTACCTACTACCTCATCGACAATGGCTGCATCAATACCACCATTTCTCAGATCGAGAAGTACTTCATCATTCGAGGCAAATTCTACGAGCTTGTCTTTTACACTCTCATAGACGTCTACATTCTTCTCTAGTGCCACTCTACTACTGCTACCCGCTTGTAGACCGACCACTTTTCCAGCGAGATCCGCTTTGCTTTTAATATCGGAGTCTTTTTTTACAACGACAATTTGGCGGTTTGCGAGATAAGGACGGGTAAAGGCGATCTTCTGTTGTCGTTCTTCTGTGATCGTCATACCATTCCAAATGACATCGATATTTTTATTATTCAACTCTAGGATAATCCCATCCCAACTGACAGGCTGGAACTTAACCTCCACACCGAGCTTTTTGGCAACCTCTTTGGCTAAATCAATGTCTAACCCAACGATTTCACCCTTCTCATCCTTGAAGCCCATAGGTGGGAACGCATCATCCAAGCCTAGAATAAAATAACCCTTCTTTTGAATATCCTCCCAGGATGTGTCTGTGACTTTACTCGTAGTGTTAGTAGTTGAACTAGCGTTATTGGTGTTTCCAGTTTTGCTAGTGTCTCCAGTAGCACTTGGCGAATTACTAGAGCACCCTACCAATAATAGGTTAAGCATAAATACTGCCAGCAACAATCCATACATCTTCTTTCTCATTACGATCTCTCCACTCTTTCTCCTATTTTTATTTATATAAAACGTATAATAAATAGCATTATACTTTAGTCTGATAAATTGGTAAAGTGCTAAAATGGGGATTTTGTTCTAGAATTTCTGAAAAAATATGGTAGATTGATAGTGGAATGTGATAATTAAGAAGAATGGAGGAAGGTTATGGAAGAAATCGTTGTAAAACCGATTGGAGTTGTTCATTCTTCGAGACGAGAACCGGAGGATGATTATTGGGGGAATATGATCTCGACGATTGAGATTGATGCTTCACAATTTTCAGCTGAGGTATTGTGGGGACTTGAGGATTTTTCGCACATAGAAGTGATCTTCCATATGAACCGTGTTGATCCATCGCAAATACATACAAAGGCACGCCATCCACGTAATAACCTGGACTGGCCATTAGTAGGAATTTTTGCTCAACGTCCGAAGGCACGACCAAACCGTCTTGGTGTATCACGGTGTCGAGTTCTAAAGGTCGAGGGTCATTCGATTACAGTAGAGGCACTTGATGCCATTGATGGAACACCGGTGCTTGATATCAAACCCTACATAGCAGAATTTGGACCACTTGGTGAACTACGTCAACCTGAATGGGCAACGGCATTGATGTCGAATTATTATAAGCACAAAAAGGAAGAGCGATAAATTGCTCTTCCTTTTTTCCTAGAATTTATTCTACTAATCTATTCTCGGTTCAATATAAATTTCTCGACGACATGTCTTACGCCTTCTTCGTTATTAGTCTTCGTCACATAGTCGGAAATCGACTTTAATGGTTCTATCGCATTGCCCATTGCGACACCAAGTCCTGCGACTTCGATCATTTCACGATCATTCCAGGAGTCGCCAATCGCAATTACCTCGGATAAATTAAAGCCAAAGTGGTGCGCCAAATGAGTTATCGCATCACTCTTTTTACCCTCTGAATGTGTAATCTCTAGATACCTTGGCTTTGAACGCGTGAGATGTATTTGATCACTTACAACACTACCTAGCTCTCGAATGAGCGGATCGATGCGATCAGCATCTTCTAAAATGAGCAGCTTTTGTGATGGTTGATCAAGTAGCTTAGTAAAGTCCGGTTCTATATGATAGGAAAGCCCAGTTAGCCTGCTGTAGCCAATGATCTTTTCATTCTCTTTTTCTGCATACACCTGATCATTGATAAAGAGCTGAAGATGCAAGTTATATTTTTTGCAATATTCATAGATGAGCTTAGCATCACGACCATCAACAACACGTTCATAGAGCACCCTATCGTCAACGGGATTTTTAACAAGTGAGCCATGATACGTAATCAAGGGCACATGTAGTCCAATTTGATTGGCAATCTTTTTAGCAGAAGCATACATCCGTCCTGTTGCGAGTGTAACAATAATTCCTTTGTCGATGGCTTCTAGTAACGCTGCTCTAGTACCTTCAGTAATGACCCAGTCATCCGTCAATAAAGTATCATCTATATCAATAGCGAGCATTTTATACATTGTGTTCACCTCATCCTCATTATACTCTATATTTAATATAGAAGATTGAGAAGTGCGTGTTTTTTCGATAGTATTACATACATAATTGTTCGAAATGAGTTAAGGAGTCGATCAGAGATGAAGCATGAGCTCGCTACATTTGCAGGTGGTTGTTTCTGGTGTATGGTAAAGCCATTCGACCAATATCCCGGGATCATAAAGGTTGTTTCAGGCTATACAGGTGGGCATGTAGAGAACCCAACATATGAACAAGTAAAACAGCAAACAACTGGACATTTTGAAGCGGTGGAGATTACGTATGACCCCGCCGTATTTTCGTATCAAAAGTTGCTAGAGATCTTTTGGTCACAGATCGATCCTACCGATGATGAGGGGCAATTTCACGATCGTGGACCGTCGTATCGTGCGGCAATTTTTTATCACAATAAGGAGCAACGTGAGCTAGCCGAAGCCTCCAAGCAAGAGCTTGCAGCGAGTGGTCGCTTTGATAAGCCGATCGTAACACCGATATTACCTGCAACTCCTTTTTATAGAGCAGAAGAGTATCATCAGGATTACTACAAGAAAAATCCAGCACATTACCAAGAGGATCGGCAAAAATCAGGACGTGATGAGTTTATTACAGAACATTGGAGAAAGTGAATTATGCTTTATTGCCGACGGTCTCGATTAGGTTATCAATCAACATTTGGACAAATTCTCGCGTAGGCTCATCGATCAATCGACCATCATCATCAAATTTCTGCTGAGCGTGACCGACATACACCTCGGGACGAGCAATTTCCATATCAAAGGCAAATAGGATATCGCGAAGATGAAGCTGTGCCCTTACAGTACCGAGCGTTCCCGTAGAAGCACCCGTCACTGCGGCAGGCTTTCCTCTAAGTGGCCAGTCTGCAAATTGGCGAGAAAGCCAGTCGAGACCATTTTTTAGCATTCCGGGAATGGAATAGTTATACTCAGGTGTCGTAATAATTAATGCATCTGAGACCTTAGCCTGTTCTATGAGCTTTAGTACAGACTCTGGTAAATCATTTTCAAGATCGTTATTATAGTGAGGAAGAGCGCCTAGATCTGCAATTGTTAGGGTCACATTTTCTGGGAGTAGTTCTTCTATTGCGTGCATCAGTTTCAGGTTGTAGGATTCCTTACGCAAACTACCACACATTCCGAGAAGATGTATTTTTTTCTTTTGGTCCATGTGTTAACCTCCATTCATTCGTATATTGTATGTAATGGAATCTTACCTTAAGGATGATCTATATGGCAAATTTGAAGGCAATAAATTGAGAAAACGACATAGGGTGAGCGATATGACATATCAAATTCAACAGGTAACAACAGCAGAACAATTACAGCAGGCTTTTGCGGTGCGAGAAGAAGTGTTTATTGTGGAACAACAGGTTCCAGCAGAGATTGAGCTTGATGAATATGACCATGTCTCAACAACTGTACATTTATTAGCCTTAGATGAAGCGGGGAAGGCAGTGGGTACTGCACGATTCCGACCCTATAATGAAGAAGGGGTTTGCAAGGTAGAACGTGTTGCTGTACTTGCTACTACGCGAGGAACAGGGTTAGGTAGACTGATGATGGAGGAGATCCATCGTCTTGCTCGTGAGGCAGGCTTTAAGACTGCAAAGCTAAACGCCCAACTACAGGCAAAGCCCTTTTATGACCGCTTAGGTTATATAGGAGAGGGAGAAACCTTTCTCGAGGCAGATATCGAACATATGACAATGACGAAGAAATTAACTGCCTAGACTGTTGTTTTGTTGGATTATATCATGATGGAATAATAGTGAGATTCAATTGAATGGAACTAGAATTGAGGAGACGAGAGGATTGGCGATACTAAAAAACGATTGGGCGAACTTGCTAGAATCTGAGTTTCATAAGCCTTACTACCAAAATTTACGTCAATTTTTAAAAGAAGAATATAGTAAAAATAAAATTTATCCCGATATGTATGAGATTTTCACAGCTCTTCATCTTACGTCATACCAACAAACGAAAGTGGTCATTCTAGGACAAGATCCTTATCACGGAGCTGGACAAGCGCATGGGCTTAGCTTTTCAGTTAAGCCAGGCATTACACCTCCCCCTTCTTTACAAAATATATTTAAAGAACTACAAACAGACTTAGGCTTATTGGTCCCGAATAACGGATATTTAGTTAAGTGGGCGGACCAAGGGGTCTTATTACTCAACACCGTACTCACAGTTCGTGAGGGACTAGCGCATTCACATAAGGGAAAGGGCTGGGAGACGTTTACCAACCGAGTGATTTCCCTTCTTAATGATCGTAGTGATCCAATTGTATTTATATTGTGGGGGAGGCCAGCACAAGCAAAACAGGAGTTGATCACAGCGCAGCAGCACTATATCATTAAGTCACCGCATCCGAGTCCACTATCTGCACATCAAGGTTTCTTTGGCAGTCGCCCCTTTTCTAAGACGAATGAGTTCTTGCGCCAGATGGGGAAAGAGGAGATTGATTGGCAATTGGATAATTAATAAATAATAATATGAATGAATCAAATCATCACCAAAGGAGATTACTAAATGAACGCAAAAAAAGTAAGTGATTCAAGAACGATCAAAACATCGCTCATTCTACCGAATAACTCAAATTATCATGGCAGTATTTTTGGTGGAGATGTCTTGTCTATGGTAGATGAAGTTGCAAGCATTACGGCGATGCGACATTGCCGCATGCCAGTTGTTACTGCTAGCATCGACTCTTTTGACTTCTTAGCTCCTGCTAAAGTGTCCAATACGATACATCTAGAAGCATTTATTGCCTCTACGGGAAGAACCTCTATGGAGATTATCGTGAAGGTTAGCTCCGAGAATCTTATGACGGGGAGAAGTACTTTAACGGGAGTATCCTTTGTTACGTTTGTTGCCTTAGATGCAGAGGGAAAGCCTACTCCTGTTCCCGAGATCATCCCCGAAACAGACGAAGAAAAACGACTATTTGCTTCTGCTAGTGAACGGAAAAAAGTCCGTAAAGACCGTAAAGGCACAGTAAAAGAGTTTATTCGTCAATATGATTTGGATAAAAATCTATAGCTAGCCCTCCGTACTTTCGAATCACGATTCTCCAATACAGTGAATAGGCTATTTTGAACCTACTTCACATATCATCTTGGACTAACTGCTGTCTAAATGTCGCCTGGCGACATTTAGACAGTATTGGAGTGTATTTAATGGCGGTCAATATTATCCTTCCTCAAATTATGATGAATTCAGCCAATCGAAATTCCGGTATTGCGATTGGTGAAAATCAACAAACCAATTGGCATGCGCATTCGAAAAATAATTTTGGTGAAGGTACATTTTTTGGAATCGCTCTAACCCCATTTAATGTGAATATTATTATTGATAATGATGTGATCGATACCCCAATGACAGAGGCAGTTCCAAATGTAACGAGCCAGAATCAGCAGCTATAGGTGAAGGAGAGATCCTATTGCAGAACGACCAGTATCGTTTCATTATCAATAAAATTAATGTCAATTCGCTCATCACTAACTCCGGGATCTTTATTGGTATGAACCATGCCTCAGGCTGGCATATGCAAACAAAGATCAATAATGGTTTCGGAGGCGGTGGTGGAACAATCATCGGAAATACCAATATCATCATCGACAACGATGTGATCGATGCACCCGTAGATGATCGCGATATCATTTTATCCAATCATCATAAAGAGGGTATAGATACAGCAGAGTCACAAGTAACGCTTATTCACTTTAATGCCGTCAATGTGAATGCACTCAATCGTAATTCAACGATTGCTATTGGAGAAAATGATCAGACAAATTGGACCTCACATAATAAAAATAATTATGGTAATGGGATTATCTCAGGGAAAAGCACAGTAGGCCGTAACCTCAACATCATACATGATGATGATGTGATTGATGTCCCAATTACGAGTAACGGGATAACCTCTACCATAGAAAACGTGATGCCATATTCCAGAGAAGATTCATAGGCATGTTTCCACCACCGAACATCATACCGAGTGGATTCATACCTCCCCCACCAAAGGGATTAAAGCCACCTTGTCCCCCGCCAAAAGGATTCATTCCGCCAGGCCCTCCAAATGGGGGCCTTGGTTGACCTTGAGGAGGGCCCCAGCCTCCGCCCCATGGTGGTCTACCTGCGCCACCGCCCCACGGTGGGCTGCCCATGCTTCCACCCCATGGTGGACCGGGCATCCCTCCACCTCCGAAAGGATTAAACCCGCCTTGACCACCGCCCCAACCAAACGGATTGCCTCCTCCTTGTCCACCGCCAAATAAACTGCCAAGTGGATTAGATCCCCCACCCATAAGACCATTTAACATACTCATTGGATTAAATCCTCCACCTCCGAGAAATGGGAGGAATGTAGGATCTATTTCTACTTTTCCAGTGTGCTTCGCATGCGCTAGTTTTGGGTTTTGAAAATGTGTGTGTTTCGCGGGATGTTTTTTATGAGAACGCACTTTTTTACGCTTCTTTACATCGCCCATTGTATAACCTCTCCTTATTTACATCTCTATTATCTTATTTGCCTAATGATAAATAGTTGCTCCACGTCTGCTGATTTTTAGTAAGTAAACTGTAGTAATGTAGAATGAATTACCCGACTAGCAGGTTTAAAGCGAACAAAACTTTCATAAATATAGTTAAAAGAGTCTATGAGAGGTAAAGGAAGTGGTTTCTATGAAGGGCAAGATTCCAAATGCCGACTGGAATTCCATTCAAACCAAAGTGGATCAAGTGTTAGGAGATGAATTTTGGCAGGATATTGCGGAGATGATTCCTGTACTCGGTCCGCGAATTGATGTATATGAGACCAAACGTGAGGTTGTCGTAATTGTGGAACTTCCAGGACTTCACTCGACAGAGGATTTACGTATTACGATGAACGGATCAGTGATGACGATTAGTGGAGATATCGAATCTCAGTACCCAATACAAGAAAATAGCTTACTACAGGCGGAACGATTTTTTGGTAAGTTTTCGCGCAAAATAAATCTACCTAATCTTATTTATGAAAAGATCAAGGCGAAATATCATAATGGATTGTTGACGATTAGTCTACTCAAAACCAATCGAGTGCAAGAAAAGATGATCGATATCGAACATACGTAAAGGAGGTGGATTCATTGTCTAAAATTTACTTTACAGATATTATTATTAATCAGATTTCTACCAACTCTGGACTCTTTACAGGAGATAATCAAGCCGATGGTTGGCTCCATCAAGAAAAAGTGAATGACGGCTTTGGTGGAACTCCAGGCGAAGAGAATCAGGTCAATTGGAATCAAACTTTGCTCGTTGATACCGATTTCATCGACATTCATAACAAAAGTAACGATAAAAGGAATGAATCAGGGTGAGAGGTGTCCGCAAAACAGAACTGATCGAAACGATCCACAAACTGAATCAGAGAATCACACAATTGGAACAGGTAGTAAACCAACTTTCAAGACCAGTAATCGAGCAGGTCACGATTGAACGTGTCTATTTGCAAAATCCTGTATTAGAACGTTTGGAATTTGGACTAGAGAGCATAGATATCAAGGAGTTAAGCGGGGCCCTTAACCTAGGCAATAACTTTGGCGTGTCTGTAGAACCATTACAAAATAAAAAGCGAGGAGCAGAACCAAAATCAAAGCAAGGTAATACGAGCCAACAAGAGGAAAAAAATATTGAGGGTATCGCTCACAAGGTAGATACCGAGCGGTATACGAAGGAAAAGACTGCATCTGGTTTTCGATTTAAGGTCAACTGACAAGAAAATGAGGGTTGCGCATGAAATCCTTTTTATCGCCCGTCTTTATTATCGGGCATATACGGATCGGTAGTGTTGAAGGAGCCTCCTGTGTCAATCTCGGTAATAATCGCCCAACGAACTTTCGTAGCGACAAAAAACATGTGCAGGGCTTTGGTACAGTGGCAGGAGATCATAACAAGATCGAAGGGGCGCGAACGGCATTAAATGATTCTGATTTTATTGATATGTTGAATGTAACGGAGCAGATACCTGATTGGTTGAAACAGGTGATCAACAATAATTCTGCCACTGAATAGGATATCCCAAGTTTATGGATAAAGGGGTACGCCTATGGATAACAATAATACGTTTTTTCCGTTTAACGGACAATTTCCCAATCTCAATATGAATGAGATCAATAGTTTGATGAAGCAGTTTTCGCAGCTGATGGAAGGGGATTTTATGGAGAGTATACAGCATCTTGCGCAAATGCAAAATATGATTCCGAATGTTACAGGTTTTCCGATCATGCCCATGCCACCGAATCGTGGAGAAGAGGGTGCCCAAGGCAGTTCTCAAGCGAACACGACGAGCCCGCCACTAACTCCTAATTTTAATATGGGACAGTTAAATGCAATGATGCAACGGCTAAGTAGCTTTCTCAATAACGATCTTATGCGCAACATGTACAATCTCCAAGCAAATGCTCCAACCTTTTCAAATACCCGTCCTCCCCAGACCTCAAATCAGATGAAACAGAACCACAGCATTCCGATTCAGCTCTGGGAAAATAATCAACAGATTTACGTATTAGCGAGCCTCTCAGGATTAAAAAGTAGTGAGGATGTAAAGGTTACATTTTTGGACGATAATCGAATTCGTATTCGCGCCAAAGCCCCTATATATCGCCCTGAGAAAAATAGTCGAGTTGTGAAATCAGAATTCCCCAGGAATGTAATTGAAAGGGAGATCGAACTGCCACATCCTGTCTCTCCCAAGTCGTATAGCGCGAATTTCAAGGATGGCTTGTATACTCTAACGCTACACAAACTCGAGGATGATTATGAAATCTCTATTTTTGATGAATAGAATCTCGTAGGACCTCTATTGGCAAGTGCTTGCTAATAGAGGTCCTGCGTTGTTTTCTTCATAGGCATTTTCCAATGAAGCTCGTTATTCGGGAGATCGTCAAACCAGGAGGCTTCGCGTGGGCAGTCTAGGATCATGAATTTGTTGTATTCACCATCTCTTGACTGATGATACTTTAAATAAGCCTTTTCATTTTCAATAGCCAGTATTTCAATTTTTCCTGATGTATGACTCATGACGAGCTTTACGCGTTTACCTAAACCAGAGGTTCTTGCTTTTGCCTCTTCGACAATACGGTAAGCCTCTTCTAACGTGAGGACGAAGGATTTATTTCCAGCAACGGGACGATTAATAAAGAAATAATAGGGAGTTACACCTGCCCAAGAGAGCTGATCGAGTAAATTGCCAAGCACAACAGGGTCATCATTGATTCCCTTTAATACAGGAGTTTGATTGACGATAATCGCATTTGCTTCATGCAATGCTTTTATCGCTTTGCGCATTTCTGTAGTTATTTCTTTGGGATGGCTAATATGTGCCATAATATAAATCCGTTTTTCCTCGTTTGAATGAGCTCGGATCACATTCAATAGCTCCTGATCCTCATAAATACGCATCGGGTTAAATGCAGGTAACTTGGAACCGATGCGAATGATTTTGACATGTTCAATCTCTCGTAATCGTTCAATGATCATTTTGATTTTGGGCGTCGCTAATATGAGAGGATCTCCACCAGTTAGTAGGACATTATTAATTTCCGGATGCTTTGCAATATACTCCAATCCGTCGCGTACATCTGACATCGTTTCATTCACATCGTTACGAAAAAGTCGCTTTCTAAAGCAATATCTACAATATGCGCCACATACTTCGGAAACCAATAATAAAGCGGTGGAAGAGTATTTATGCTGACAGCCTTTTACAACATAATTGGTCTCCTCATCTGACGCGTCCCAGCGTCCATACTCCTGGAGTTCATTAGCGGAAGGGATCACCAAGCGACGTAGAGGATCATTGGGATCGCTCCAATCGATTAAGTTGAGATAATATTCATTTACGCGAAAGACGAATGTTTCAATAACTTTCTTTAAGGCGGTCTTTTCTTCCTCGCTCAAATGGGGGATCTTCTCTATATTGGTGATGTACTTTGGTTGAGCCATTGCACTCCTCTCTCCTTTGCATAAATATATCGAGCATACTTTAGAGGATTACTAAATGCTCTTTCAACGGTAGACTGATCATACGCCTTATAGAGGGAAACCTTGGCAGACTTTGCGTTAGCTTCGATAAACCAGAGCCTACCTTCTTGATCTAACGCAAAGTCAATACCGATTTCTCCAAAAGAACCATAATTCTCTTCAAGTGCTCGATACATAGTAAATAGAAACTCATGAATCTGGTCATTCAATTTCAAAAATTCGTCTTCTGTGTATTTTAGTGTATTTAAAATGAATTGATCATGTGGATAAGCCTCAGAATGAGTTGTAATCGGCGATTTATCCAATGCCACTCTCGCGGAAATTGCGGGAGCTTCGAGCTCGCCATTTTCGTTTCTTTGTACCTCAGCACGAAAATCTACCTTGCAGTTGTCGACAGTAAGTACATTGATTTCATTTTGTATTACAAAATCTTTTTGATTAAAGAAGGCGCGTACAATCCTTAATAATTCCGTTTCAGACTTTACAGTACCAACGATGGGTTCATTATGGAAATAGCTATATGAATATTGATTTTCCCCCAGCTTTTCTAAACGCATGACCTGTAAACCACGGCTGCCTCGTAATGATTTCAAATAGATCGATGTATGCTTATTTAAGAACTTTAACAAATACACATCATTCGTATAGAGCTTGGTCTGTGGCAATCTACTTCGAGCTTCCTCATGCTCTTTCAAACGATCGAATACATCCCACTTATCAAAATAACTTTTGGAATTTACCTTTAATATATTTAATTCTTCAAACCTTGTACGTATTTCACGAGCCCGCTCTTTAACAGCTTTACCCCCTCCACCCCTCCGATCATAGAGTACATCGGGAAATTGGAATTCTTTTTGTGTCCATATTTCTTTGGCGTGATCATAATACGTTCCAGTGATCATTTCTCGTTCCAAATCGACATTAGGTACGGAAAAGAAGTATATAGGGATACTCATTCTATGACCTGCCCGTGCAAGCTCATTAAAACGAAAAAAACTTCTAAACTCAAAGTCTTGATTTAGTAATCGCTTCAAGCATTTATTTATAACAAACACGCCAACAAGCGGAGATTCATGTGTGTTTTTTTCTGATGGAATGTCCATTCATATCTTCACCTACCCTTATAATTTCAGCTAATAAAAGCATCCGAATCCACAAAAACCCCTAGCCCTTCTATACAATATATGAAGTAAAAAGATTACTGCAAAGGCATGTATCATAGAGCAATCACCTATCTCTTATTAAAATCATCTACAGTTCTTTTTGAAATTTTGGTTGCATATGGAAAACGAACTGTATATAATCAAATTAAATAAACCGATCAAATTAATTTGATTGATCATAAATGTTTAATCGAACTAATAAATTTAATGGGGTGATAGTATGTTGAAAAAATTAGAGATTACATCTACAGAACAAGCTAAGGTGCTTGCCCATCCATTACGATTACGAGTAATCGCATTGTATGATGACGGATTACCACGCACGTCTAAGCAACTTGCTGATTTATTAGATTTACCACCAGCTAAGGTGCATTATCATGTTCGAGAATTGTTACGCGTTAATTTGTTGGAACTCGTAGAGACAAAAGAAAAGGGAGGGGTCATAGAAAAATATTATTTACCCGTAGCAAAGCAGTTTCAAATTAATCTGAATGAGACAGAGGTGGGTGATAAGGTAACTAATTCTACTCGCTATCTATTTCTAAAAAGCGTCTTGGAGGAATATCAGAGTTCATTTCTTAAAGCTGCTGAACTTTCAGATGAAAAGAAAGCAAAAATGAAAAAGACGCAAGGAGAAAACGAGCATTTTGCGATTAAAGGTCCCAGTCTTAGCCATACTCATTTGTTGCTCAATGAGGATGACATCAAGATGTTACAAAATGATTTACATGAGTTATTTGAGCGATGGGTGGAGAAGGCTAAAGAACGGAAAAATGATGAGAATGAAGGGGTAAAATCCTACGGACTACTTCTCTCACTTTATGAGAAGCCAACGAAACCTAATAAGGGAACTAAAATGATCCTTATCGATTGATTTAATTTAATAGTGAAGGGAGAAAATGAGATGAATTTGATTCGTTTAAATGGCTTTAAATTATTTGGTTTTATTTGGTTCGGACAGTTGCTCTCCATTATGGGCTCTAGCTTAACTGGATTTGCATTAGGAGTCTGGGTCTTTCAACAAACGGGATCTGTAACTCATTTTGCCATTATTATGTTAACCAATACATTGCCGGGCATTATTGCAGCACCTTTTGCAGGGGTCATTGTGGATCGCTTTGATCGTCGTTATGTGATGATGATTAGTGACTTTTCAGCTGCTTTAGGTACATTAGGTATATTCTTGCTTTTACTAACTGGGAATTTACAGGTATGGCATATTTACATCGTTACCGCAATTACATCTACAGCGAATTCGTTTCAATCTCCAGCATACCAGGCGACAGTCTCTATGATCGTTCCCAAAAAACATCTCGGTCGTGCGAATGGGATGGTTCAGATGGCAGAAGCGATTTCAGTTGTAGTTGCACCACTTTTGGCAGGGATCTTGCTCGTGTGGGTCGGCTTGACCTATGTGGTTATGATTGACTTTATTACAGCAATAATTGCGATTTCCTCGCTTCTATTCGTTCGTTTTCCGCGTCTTGATAAAGGTGAGACTATAGAGAAGGAAGAGAAAAAGAAAGGGAAGATATTAAAGGAGATTGCAACCGGCTGGAGATATATTGTAGAACGCTCAGGCTTGAAAGGACTATTGATCTTCTTTGCGATCTCCAATTTCTTATTCGGTTTCTTTAATGTGAGTTTCACACCTCTGATTCTCTCATTCGCTACAGAAGCTGAATTAGGTACTGTTATGTCGATGAGTGGATTAGGTATGATTATTGGTGGCTTACTGGTTAGTATTTGGGGTGGGCCCAAGAAGCGGATACTTGGACTCTTTATTGCTGGGATGTTGAATGCAGTACTAATCGCACTCGTTGGGTTCAAGGAGTCGATACTTTTCATATCAATCCTCATGGCCTCTATGTTTATTTTAGTGAATATCGCGAACGCTTCCTCGCAGACCATTTGGCAGAGTAAGGTAGCCCCAGAGGTCCAAGGAAGAGTATTTGCCCTTCGTCGCATGATCGCTATCTCACTTTCACCGATTGCCTATATTGTCGCAGGACCGATTATTGATCACGGCCTCGAACCATTAATGGCAATAGACGGTGCTTTAGCTGGAACTGTAGGTGTATGGATTGGTACTGGTCCAGGCAGAGGAATTGCGCTCATGCTCATCATTGCAGGGATTCTACTATTCTTAAACAATCTAATCAGCTATCTCAATCCTCGTATTCGCAATATTGAGAAGGAAGTTCCAGATGCAGTAAAACCAGAACCTCAAATTGAAACAGAGGGTCAAGTAGTATTAGCTGAAGCATAACCTCGGAATGGAGAGCAGCCTAGGAAGGGTTGCTCTTTTTTTCAATAAATTTAAGGTATAATACAAATTGTACTATCGTTTGACCCTTATTGAAGTAGGAGGAGAGAATGCAGTGGAAGCATTAACAGAACTCATCCCGCAGATCATTGCAAAGCAATCTTTGATAGAGGCGGTTTTCAGCAACCTTCGTAATAAATCAGTCGAATACACCAAAGTAAAGATCAAGCCCCTGCTATTAAAGGAGGAGCTACATTATCAGTTTACATATTATATAGGCACCAAAGTAGTTCATGAGAATCTACCGATTAGTAATGCTGAAGCAAAAATGATCGATATGCTTGTGAATGAATTTAAACAAGGTGTCTTTTTCACTCCAGAGGAAGATATTCAAGTGCTGATGAGTAAGAAAAATAAGGTGACGATCCTCAAGCAAAAACCAAGTAAGAAGATGATCGATCTCTCACACAATCGTAAAAAAGAGTATCTACTCACAGAAGGCAAGCCGATCCCATTTCTAGTACAGCTAGGTGTAATGAATAAAGAGGGTAAGGTTCTCGCTAAAAAATACGATAAATTTAAACAGATCAATCGCTTTTTGGAGCTTATCGATGATATTGTTCCACATCTCCCACAGGGCAGAACACTAAACATCGTTGACTTTGGTTGTGGCAAGTCATATCTCACCTTTGCTCTTTACTACTATCTCAAAGAGATGAAGGGATACGATCTCAATGTGATCGGACTCGATCTCAAGGCAGATGTGATTGCTCATTGTAATCGTTTGGCGGTAGAGTTTCAGTATGAGCAATTGCAATTTCTCGTCGGTGACATTAGCCAATACAAAGGAATGGAGCAGGTAGATCTCGTCGTTACACTTCATGCATGCGATACGGCAACAGATGCTGCCCTAGAAAAAGCTGTACGTTGGGATGCTGCCGTCATCCTCTCTGTCCCTTGCTGTCAGCATGAGCTCTATAACCAGGTGGACAATCCCATACTAACACCGATGCTCAGCCATGGCATTATCAAAGAACGCTTTGCCGCTCTCGCTACCGACTCAGCACGTGCACAAATTCTAGAAATCCTAGGCTATAAAGCACAAATCGTCGAATTTATCGACCTCGAGCATACGCCCAAAAACTTAATGATTCGTGCTGTAAAGCAAAAGCATCAGCATGAACAGCAGAGCAAAAAAAGAGAGGAATACATAGCCTTCAAAAACTTCCTTCACATCGATCCCTATTTAGAACGTGCATTAAAAGATCGTTTGTAGTAGTGATATGCAAATATGCCCTTTTTAATTGTCCTATAGCCAATTCCCCATACAAGTCCAAAAGTACAAGAATAGAATACATCAACTTGTTTGAAATCGATTTGGACAAAGGGGGAATGGCCGTTGGATATTCACAAGCCGTTTAACAACAAAATGCGGAAATATCGACCCTTAATGATCCATCCAGATGTGATGGGTCATATCCCTGATACCGATTGGTTTGAAGAGGATACTGTGGTCGAAATGCTAGAGCGCTATAACACTCTCTTTATTAAACCCAATAAAGGTAGAATTGGAATCGGAGTTATGCGCCTGCGGAAATTGAATGATGGCAAATTTGAGCTTCATTATTTAGATCAAGCAGTGGTAGTGGATTCCGTAGAAGAGGCGTTACAGGCAGTTAAGGAGAAAATGAATCCTAAGAAGAAATATCTTGTACAGCAAGGGATCGATCTTGCAACTGTATTGGATCGACCATTTGATTTTCGAGTCGTAATGCATAAAATGAACGGAGAGTGGCAGAAATCTGCTTGGTGTGTCAAGATCTCACCGCCAAAATTGGTTGTCACCAATAATGCGAGAGGAGGCGTCATCCTAACCGTAGATCAAGCATTGCAATTAAATAAGCATCTCTTTAATTACAAAGAGAAGATTGAGGAATTAAGCGAAGTATGCTTTAAGATTTGTAAAGTGTATGACCTGCATTTTTCCTTTGCCAGCATCGGTCTCGATATGGCTATAGACAAAAACGGGCATATCTGGTTTATAGAAGCGAATACGAGTCCAGATCACCGCATGTTTTTAAAATTAGGAGATCCTCGCATTTACAAAAAGCTCAAAAGACTCGATCGTAAAATCCTTGCCAAGAATAGACAATTAAGAGCAGAACAAAACCGCGTGAGTTCCAATGAAAATGACAGTACAGAATATATCAACTTAGATGCAGTTGAAAGTAGCGAAAATTTGATACAGCAGTAATGAGTAATTCTAATTATCCACTTGTAGATAGGTTAACAAAGAAGGGGCAGTTCACATGGAATTGCCCCTTTCTCATTTTTACTCATCTTAACTTCCTTCCTCATCTTCATCTTCTTCACGAATATTGAGCTGGCGCTCGATCCGTTGTACTCTGTTGGTAAGGCGGTTTACTTGACGTTCCAAACGATTCGTCTGGTTTTCTAGACGTTCTAGTCTTCGCTCCACATTGCTAGGGATACCTGGCGCCGGTGGTGGCATGTGACCTGGCACCTGCCCTGGCTGTCCTGGACCATGAGGTGGTCCGGTAGGGATGAAGAGCTGTTGACCTACATAAATAAATGGGCTTTGCAATCGATTGGCACGCATGATTGCGTCAACTGTTGTGCCGAATCGGCTAGCGATCCCATAGAGGGTATCACCAGATTGAACAATATAATTCACGCAACGATTCCTCCTTTATATTTCCGCTCATACACAACATATAGGCGAATAGGAAGAAACGTGCATTGTATACTAGCCCAAATCGTCTACCTAACTATCAATTCTCCGTAGCTACTATACTCCTATCTATGATTCCACTCGTTCTACTTCTTTTAATCTCTCCAACAGAAGTGGTCGTACCCAAAGGAGAAAATAAATAAATGAGAGCAAGATGGCGACTGAGGCTAATAAAAATGGTAGAGTATAATTCTTAGTTGCTAATATGATCCCTGCAATATATGTTGCAATAGCTGAGCCCAAGCTACGCGAGACAGAGCGCATCCCTGCAAAGAGATTGCGCTCGCTTTCTGTTACTGCTGACATCGATTGACTTTCGATCATATTCGTTAATAACACAAAGAACCCACCGCGAAATAACAGGATAAATGCTAAAATAGCAGTTGGAAGCGTAAAAAAGAGCAGTATTGTTAATAGAATATTAGTTATAAAGACGTACAGATATGCCTTGGAGATCCCAAATCGATTGAATAGATACGGCATTACAAGTGAGCCAAGGAAGAGAAAAAAGCCATTCACCATTAATAATAAGGATACCCATTCATCGCTCCATTGAAAGCGAAACTTCACGATGACATTGAGAAAAGGTCCTACAAATGCAAACGTCATTCCAGTCAAAAATAAGAAAAATGAAAGAATCCAAATGGTTCGACTGGGCATTTTGCTTTTCACACCGTTTTTATTACTCTTCTCAACATTTTCAGTGACAGATTGTTTTATTACTTCTTTAGGTAGCCAGATGCCACGAACAAAAGCAATCAAGAACAAAACAGCAGCAGCTAGGAGAAGTGATCCTTGATAGGTGGCTTTGCCAATTTCAATCCATCTAGGTAAAAATCCACCTAGTACTGTGCCTAAACCTGTAAATAACGTAAAGACAGCAAAAAGTAGGCTGTAGCTCTGAGTTTCTTCTTGCTTGGATTGGCAATAGTGAAAAATGAGCTGAATCTCAGTCGTGATCAGCAAGGTAATGCCGATCGACTGAATGAATTGTGCGAGGTAAAAAATAATCAGCGTAGTACCAAGAGCAAACAGAGTACTGCCAACACCCATAAGAGCTAGCCCAAGCACGAGTAAACTTTTGCGCCCAAACCGATTGGCCATCAATCCAAATGGTATCGCGACAAGCCCGATAATTAAGACGCCCATCGATGACAGCTTGCCGATTTCGGCTTCATTTATTCCCATATTCAGTAAATGGAGATTTAGCACCAAGGAAAAGATTCCAATCCCGATACCGAGCAATGCTTCACTAATGATAAATCTACGGACTCCTGTAGATAGCTGTAATAGATCTCGAAAATAATCTGCCATGCTCTCGTATACTCTCCCATTCCTTCTGACATTCTATTTATAACGTATATTTTTAGTATAACGTAATTGTAGATGAAAGGAAGCAGGGGAATACTCACCAATTGAAGAAGATATCAGTTAGACCATCATAGAAACGAAGTGAGTGAAGAACATGCAGATTAAGGAATTAAAAAAGTGCTTCAGGCATATCCAGCCAGATGTATTTGGCTTTGCGGAATTGATCAAGTATGCTGTTTTGATTCCATTAGTAGAGGTAGAGGACAAGCTGTCTCTCCTTTTTGAAGTACGGAGCTTTAAGTTGCGTAGGCAACCTGGCGAGATTTGCTTTCCCGGTGGCAAGATCGAAATTGAGGATATCGATGAGAAGGCTACTGCAATTCGTGAAACGAGCGAGGAATTAGGTATCATTCAATCCGATATCGATGTGATTGGCAACTTAGGTGTACTTGTTCCCCCTGTTCAAATTGCAATTTACACATATATAGGTCAGATTAAGAGGTTGGATAGTCTAAGGATCAATAAGGATGAGGTCGCAGAAATCTTTACGGTTCCTCTCGATTATTTACTACAGTCTGAGCCTGAGGAACATGAGCTTCATCTTGGGTTTACTCCCGCTGAGGCATTTCCATTTGAATTAATTCCAGGAGGCAGGGACTATAAATTTCGTGAGCGCCGCATTCCAGAGTATTTCTATTTTTATGAGGACCGCATTATATGGGGTTTAACCGCCCGTATCCTCAAGGAATTTCTTGATAAGCTCAAACGCGAAAAAAACCAGTGGTAAGTGGATAAAATTACAATTGACATCGACTTCAGTAGGTTTAAAATATAATTAATTCCCCAATGGATGCCGAGTTAGTTAAATGGTATAACAGGTCACTCGTAATGATCAGTTAGGAGTTCGATTCTCCTACTCGGCACCATAATCTTCAATTTAAGATATTACTTCTCTCATCAACCGCGAAAATATTGTTACTCCCTCAGCTTTTTTTGTATCTCGATTCTCTTTCATCACCAACATCAAACTAGCTATTACTGAAATGAAAATGTTCGCCCCCCTAAAATTACAGAATTGGTAAAATTGACAAAAGATTGCGACTTTATTATGCTTTAATCAAGTGCACCATTTAATGGAGAAGTATATTAGAAATGTAGTTGATAGATAGGGGGCGGATATATGAAGAATTCGATGTTGATTATTACGGGTGATTTACAGCTGTTTGAACAACTATATACTTTTTTCCAAGCACACTATCGCATCGAGCTGGCCCAAGATGAGCTAAGCTGCGTGACCAAAATCTATCAACTAAAGCCTGATGTGTTAATCCTAAGTTATGAACAACCCCGTTTGCATGGATTAGAAATCAGTACTCAAATTCGACCTATTACTTCTGCTCCCGTTTTGATGGTGGGTAATATTCCTTCTCAGGAGGAAAGGCTTCGCTGCTTCGAGGCTGGAGCAGATGATGTCCTACAGGCACCGATTGATTCACTTGAGCTCTATTATCGGATTAATGTTTTACTCAAAAGAAGAATAGAGAACACGGATATTGCAGAGGAGTCCGACATTCTCGTTTTTGGTAATCTCGTGATGAATCGTCCTTTACATACCGTTCATATCGAAGGGGAAGAGGTAGCCTTAACGAGGAAAGAGTTTTCGTTACTCTGGGTACTGGTCCAAAATCAAAATAAAGTAGTACGCAGAAATGATTTGGTTCGAGTGATTTGGGGCTATGATTACATTGGAGATGATCGTATGGTGGATACACATCTAAATCGTCTCCGAAAAAAGCTGCATAATAACCACAGTGATATCGTCATCACGACGATCTGGGGACTGGGATATAAAATAGAAAGATCTGAACGTAGACAAGCTATAAATAAATAAGCAATTATCAGCATCTGGGAGCACTGCTTCTGGATGTTTTTCTATTCTGGTCATATATCGTATAATGAGAATTGTAGTGATGAATGAGCATAGAGGAGGTGAGGATCATGATCGAAAAGGTAAAGCTAACCTCATTATCGACCAAAGCTGGCTGAGGCTGCAAGATCGGTCCTGAGGACCTAGCGCAAGTTTTGCGCTTTTTACCCGCAACGACGCCAAATCCGAACTTATTAGTAGGACTAGATACCTCTGATGATGCAGGTGTCTATCAAATTAGTGAAAATCTGGCTATTGTTCAGACAGTAGATTATTTTACGCCGATTGTAGATGATCCTTATATGTTTGGGGCGATCGCCACTGCAAATGCGTTAAGCGATATTTATGCAATGGGAGCACAGCCTCTAACGGCCCTAAATATTGTTGGTTTTCCAATTAGTAAGCTTGATAAACAGATCTTAGCTGACATACTGCGTGGTGCTGGGGATAAGCTCGCTGAGGCAGGAGTTGCCTTGTTGGGTGGGCACTCCATTGATGATACTGAACCCAAATTTGGACTCGCTGTAACAGGAATGATTGATCCACAAAAGCTATGGACTAATTCAGCGGCCAAATTAGGAGATCAACTGATACTCACGAAGCCGATTGGAGTAGGAATACTGACAACTGCAATTAAGAGGGATAAATTGGACGAGGAGAACATAAATAGAGTAACAAGGTTGATGTCTACGCTCAACAAAAAAGCCGCAGAGATCGCACGATCCTTTACAATCCATGCTGCTACTGATGTAACGGGGTTTGGCTTATTGGGGCATGCCTCTGAAATCGCACGTGGGAGTGCTGTGGGTCTCGAAATTTCTTTTCAGCAGGTACCGATCCTACCGAGAACGCGTGAGCTTGCAGAGGAAAATGTAATACCTGGTGGTTCTAAGTCAAATCATCGCTGGCTACGGGATAAGGTTGTTTTTGATGTCACCATTGATGAAGTGGATCAGATCATTTTAACGGATGCGATTACCTCTGGTGGTTTACTCCTCTCTGTAGCAGAAGCTGATGCAGATGCATTACTTGCTTCATTACGAGACCAAGAAGTGGACGCTCATCTTATTGGAAAAGTCGTAGGAGAGCATCCCGGAATGATTCACGTTAATCGATGAGTCGAAGAGTAGCGAAAGTGGGGATAAATCATGCCGAGAAGTAGCCTATATGTGACACTTCTAAAGAAGTTAATTGAAGCAACAAAACAGGATGATCGCTCTGTTTTTGAACGGCAAATAGAGGAAATCAAAGGGCAGATGGCAGAGCTTGATGACGATGAACGCTTTGACCTAGAGATCAATTTACGTTCAGAAACAAAGGGCTTTCTAGATCGAATAAGCTAACCCCATTTGTAACCCATTTGTAATTCCAATGAATTAGACTAAAGTTACCGATAACCTAATGATTGGGAGGGAATGAAATGGGGAATACAGTGAATAGAACAATTGAGTTTAAAAGCGTTTCACTAATAAACGGGGAGACCTTGAGGTATCGTGAAGTGGGGAGTGGTAACAAACTACTCCTCTTGATTCATGGCAATATGACTTCATCAAAGCATTGGCAGCCTGTATTAGAAGCGATGCCCGAGGGATATCGTATGATCGCTGTAGATTTACGAGGCTTTGGGATCTCGACCTATAACACACCTGTAAATTCATTGATGGATTTTGCTGAGGATATTAAGGAGTTTGTAGATCTACTGGGCTTGACGAACTTTGCAATTGCAGGCTGGTCTACCGGTGGCGGTGTGGCGATGGAGTTCGTAGCAAACTACCCAGGGTATGCCAATAAACTGATCTTGCTTGCAAGCGTCGGCTATACTGGGTACCCCATCTATCGTAAGGACGCTAGTGGTCAGGTGATCATCGGTGATCTACTGAAAACGAAAGAGGAGATTGCCGCAGATCCAGTACAGGTGATCCCGATTCTACATGCCTATGCAAATAAGGATAAGGAAACCCTTAAGCTGGTCTGGAATTCACTGATCTATACTCATAATCAACCTGATGAGGCTACTTATGATGAGTATATCGATGATATGCTTACCCAGCGTAACCTCGTAGACGTCGATTACGCTTTAGCGCATTTTAATATGAGCCATGAGCATAATGGTGTTAGTGAAGGTAGTGGACGCATTGATCGTATCGATATCCCTACGCTTGTCTTATGGGGTAAACGTGATCTAGTCGTACCCGAATATATGGCTACGACTACTACTGCTGCAATCGGTGAGAATGCGCAGCTCGTTTATTTAGAAAATAGTGGTCACTCTCCACTAATCGACGATTTAGATACGTTGATCCAAACATGGCTGGAGTTCTTAGAAAAATAATAAAATCGTATAATAAATTACAAAGAGGTATACCTTTTAGCGGGTATACCTCTTGCTATTATCTAAAAAAACTTATTTCGTTTGAATCGACTTCTGGGATAGAGGAAACAGCCGCTGTTCAACCTGAGCTTTTTCTTGCTCGCTAAGGTCAAAGGTGAGCACTCCAGCTCGTAATCTGCCAATATGAATATGGATCTGTGAGATTGCACGATCGACGAGATCGATATCAAGTACATAGCTATACGTCTCTTGCTCCTGCTCGATCATATCTGAAATCGTATGGCCTAGGCTGTAGAATACAGGGACGCCATCGATCCAATCGATCTCCTGCCCATGAATTGAATGATTGCCCACAATAAGGTCAGCACCTGAATTGATCATTTCTAGAGCAAGCTCCTTTTGAGTGATATCTCCAGATTCCGCCTCACGATCTCCCCAACCGATCAGCACAACCAATACTTCAACCTCTTTTTTGGCTTCAATGATAGCGTTCATAAGTATATTACGATCATACACCTTAGCTAGACCAATTCGGTTCTTTTCGGCTATATGACCAACTTCAAGTATCGTTCTCGTAAATGGGAGAATACCTACCTTGCCATCTACTGTTTCGAGAATAAAAGGCTTGAACACCTCGGCCTGATAATCGAGTCCAACATTTTTGAAGCCCAGCTTATTTAGACGATCACGTTCCTTCTGGATCCCATCACCCCATATGAATCGGGTGGCGAGATTAAGGAGTAAATGCTCCTTATCCATTGTAGTTAGCCAGTTCGGAAGCATTTCCTCCTGATGTAAACGCTCAATCGGAACGATGTCATAGGTGGTATAGCTTTTCTCAGGCTCAGCGATTTGAGGGAGTTGCTCAGATTGATATTGCACATTTCCCCAAAAACGAAGTCGTGTCCCTTGTGTTACAGGTGACTCAATTGCGACCACCTCGTTTTCGTTCGTGATACTCATTGGGTCAATAGCATCACTTTCATGCTGTGTAAAATGATTATTGGTAGGAGAATCTGTGATTTGCTGAAGATTAAGCTTGGTTGAAAAAATGAAATAAAGAGCCAATGAAATGAATAAAATCGTTATTAACGTCGTAAATATGAGGAGTTTTGGCTTCCCTTTTCGTTTTTTAGTGAAAACAAGATCCGAATGCTTTAAATTCAAAAACTCAAATAGACGTTCAGTTTCTTCGAGAGAGAGGTGTGTTTGTCCTTTTTCAAAGCTATGCATACGTTTGGCGGGAATCCCCGTAGCACGCTCAATATCATGAAAATTGTAGCCCTTTTGTAAGCGGCGATCTTGAATTGCCTTAATCATTACATTCATCAGCGTTTCCTCGTAATAGAAATGGTCAGTATTTGTATGGATTTGCATATTATTTTATCATATTGTAACATTTTTGTACTTGATAGTTTAGTGCATAAGGATAAAGGAATTATCATACATCATATAGAATTATAAAAGACATTTGGATAAAGAAAGGAAGATTGAAACTATGAAATTTAATGAATATCAGTATGAACGTCCTGATTTTGAGAAGCTCGGTGTACAATTTGAAGAGCTACTTACCAAGTTTAAAAGTGCTTCAAGCTTGGAAGAGCAAGAGTCAGCGATGGTAGAGATCAATAAGCTTCGTAGTCATTATGATACGATGGAGAATATTATGTATGTACGGCATACGATCGATACGAATGATGAATTTTATAAAGCGGAGCAGGAGTACTTTGATGAAATTGGCCCCCATTATAAGGAACTCGTGACAAAGCTGTATCAAGCTGTAGTGGATTCTCCCTATCGCTCACAGCTCGAGGAAAAATGGGGTAAGCAGTTCTTTGCACTTGCCGACCTATCGTTAAAAACCTTTAGCCCTGAAATTATCGAGGACCTTCAGCAGGAAAATAAGTTAGTATCGGAGTATACGAAGCTCCTCGCATCAGCCAAAATTCCGTTTGAAGGCGAGGAACGGAATTTGCCACAGCTAGGTCCGTTTCAAATCTCAACCGATCGAGATATGAGACGACGTGCACATGAGGCGAGATATAGCTTTTTCACCGAGCATGAGGAGCAACTCGATCAGATCTTTGATCAATTGGTCAAGGTAAGAACACAGATCGCTCATAAATTGGGGTACAAAAATTATGTAGAGCTCGGCTATGCCCGGATGTCGCGTACCGACTACAATGCTGAGATGGTCGCGAACTTTAGAAAGCAAGTAAAGGAGCATATCGTTCCTGTAGCAAGCGAGCTAAAGGAGCGCCAAGCCAAACGGATCGGTGTCGATCAGCTCAAATATTATGACGATGGCTTTAGCTATAAAACTGGAAATGCTACTCCCAAAGGTGATGCAGAGTTTATTATTGCTGGTGGTGTGCAGATGTATTCTGAGCTCTCACCTGAGACGAAAGAGTTTTTTGATTTCATGGCCGAAAATGAATTAATGGATCTTGTGAGCAAGAAAGGCAAGGCAGGCGGTGGCTATTGTACATACATCGATCAGTATGGTGCACCATTTATCTTCTCTAACTTTAACGGTACATCGGGAGATATCGATGTATTGACACATGAAGCAGGGCATGCCTTTCAGGTATATCAAAGCAGAGGCTACGAGATTCCTGAGTATCACTGGCCAACCTATGAAGCATGTGAGATTCACTCGATGAGCATGGAGTTCTTTACCTGGCCATGGATGGAGCTGTTCTTCAAGGAGGATACCGAGAAGTATCGCTTTAGCCATTTGGCAAGTGGCCTACTATTCATTCCATATGGAGTGGCAGTGGATGAGTTTCAGCACTTTATCTATGAGCATCCAGAAGCGACTCCCGCAGAGCGCAAACGTGCATGGCGTGAGATCGAGAAGAGCTATTTGCCTCATCGTAATTATGATGAAAATGATTTCCTTGAGCGTGGTGGCTTCTGGTACCAACAGGGGCATATTTTTAGAACACCATTTTACTATATCGATTATACCTTGGCACAAATCTGCGCCTTTCAGTTCTGGAAGAAGATGCACGAGGATCGCGAAGCCGCTTGGGCAGACTATCTCCACCTTTGCAATTTAGGGGGAAGTAAATCATTTACGGATTTAGTCAAGGAAGGGAATCTGATCTCCCCATTTGAGGATGGCTGTGTTGCCTCTGTTATCGGGGATATCAAAAATTGGCTCAATAGCGTGGACGATATGAAACTATAACATAGAAATGGTTGCTGAATGAATCAGCAACCATTTCTCTTTCTAGTAACATTTATTCTAGCAATATTCGGACAATCATTGCTCTACCAAACGAGTTTCGATAGAATAGGAATAGAGTTTTTCACGGCGGGTGGGATGAGAATGAAAAAGCGGGACCCTGAAGCGACGAAGCAAGCAATACTAGAAGCAGCTGTAGTTGCTTATAATAACAATGGCTATGCTCGTACTACTGTACAAGATATTGCACGAATTGCTGGAGTGAGCAAGGGGGGGATATATTGGCACTTTAAAGGGAAAGAGCTGATCTTCTTGGCGCTGATGAGCAGCTGGGTGGACCTACTCTATGCTTTATTTCAAAAGATACGCTATGAAGAGCGCCCTACTGAAGAAAAGCTGAGAATCTTGTTAGAGCAATCATTACTAAATCCGGGAAAAAACATTCTTTATCTAAGCACTGAATTTTGGAATCATCATCAAGCAAATACTGAGGCGATACAGCAGCTGCAACAAATATATAGTCGTTATCAAGAAATGTTTCGTATTCTATTATTTGACGGTATGGTTCGACATGAGTTTAGGACGATCAATATCGAAGAGCTAACGACGAGCTTTATGGGAATGATCGAAGGGGTATTTAGTCACCAGCTGCTTAAAAATCGAGATCAGCCTTTATCAAGTAGAGCGTTTGTAACCGGAGTAGAGATTTTTTTGGCGGGCATACGTAGGCCGACCGGCAAGGAAGATAGAGAGGAAGAAGCAACTTGATAGAGCGGTACATAACGGTGGAAGGCTATGGTGAACAGGAGATCGTAATCGACCGATCTCGTTTTATTACATATGTGGATCGGGCAGAAAGTGAAGAAGAAGCGATCGCCTTTATCCAAAAAATCAAAAAAAAGCATTGGGATGCAACACATAACTGTTCAGCTTATATGATCGGTGAGCATGATCAAATCCAAAAGGCAGATGATGACGGTGAGCCTTCTGGAACAGCAGGTAAACCCATTTTAGAGGTCATTAAGAAGAGGGGATTGAAGGATACCGTTGTTGTTGTTACTCGCTACTTTGGTGGCATCAAGCTAGGAGCGGGTGGGTTAATCCGCGCCTATGGAAAGGGCGCATCGAGTGGCATTCATGCAGCCCAAGTGATTGAACGGATATTGCATACACGCATCGCAGTGACGATTGATTATACATTGCTTGGGCGGGTAGAGAATGAGCTTAGAAGCAGAGAATATCGCTTGGCGAGCATTGATTACTTGGATAACGTAACGGTGTATGTAGATATACCCGTTGGCGAAGAAGAAAACTATGAGGCGTGGATGACCGATCTCACTCACGGACTAGGTCAATTCGCGCGTGGTGAGCAGCTCTACGTAGATCGTCTCGTAGCGGGAGCAGCTGAAGAGGAAGAGGACTAGAACGCATCGTAGAATGTGACTTGGAGTGATCATATGATTCGTGTATTGTTTGTTTGTCTAGGTAATATTTGCCGCTCACCAATGGCGGAGGCGGTCTTCCGTAGACTGGTCGAGGAAGCGGGTTTGAGTGAGCAAATTGAAGTGGATTCAGCCGGAACAGGAGATTGGCATACTGGAGAAGCGCCTCATAAGGGGACTCGGAAAATTCTCGATCAATACGAAATTCCATATACCGGTATCAAGGCAAGGCAATTTCGTAGTGATGACTTTTCAAAATTTACGTATCTTATCGCAATGGATGCAAGTAATGTATCCAATATGGAGAATTTTGGCAATGACGAAGGGGTTGAGATCATGCGTCTTCTCGATCTCGTTCCAAAAATAGAGCAAAAAGATGTTCCCGATCCATGGTTCACAGGAGATTTTGAAGAAACATATCGCTTGGTACGAGTCGGATGTGAGGCATTGCTCTCGTATATTCGAGGAAAAGAGCAGTTATAAGATCGATACACTTCCTGTTTTAATTTCCGAGGCAATTATAGTATGATGAACAAGACTGATGAAAAAAATGAGGTGTATGAAGAATGGCAAAACAAGCAAAGATTACAATGGAAAATGGAAATGAAATTACATTAGAGCTATATCCAAATGAGGCACCCGGTACCGTAGCCAATTTTGAAAAATTAGCGAATGAAGGGTTCTACAATGGTTTAACCTTTCACCGCGTCATCCCAGGATTCGTAGCTCAAGGTGGATGCCCACACGGAACAGGTACTGGCGGACCTGGGTACACAATCAAATGCGAAACCGATAACAACCCACACAAGCATGAGCGCGGAACACTCGCAATGGCACATGCTGGAAGAGATACAGGCGGTAGCCAGTTCTACATCTGCTATGAACCACAACCACATCTAAATGGCAGACATACAGTATTCGGCAAAGTAACCTCCGGCATGGAGCATATAGACCAAGTTAAACAAGGCGATAAAATGAAAGAAGTAACAGTTGTAGAAGCCTAAGCAAAAAGGAAGCAGGGGACGGTTCTCTGCTTCCTTTTTTATTCTATATACGTAATAATTTTAGATCAGAATTGTTTTACCTCTATCGTGGAAAAATGTAGGTAGGGGTGATCGAGCATGAATCTTTACTATCTACTAAGCCTACTATTCGCCTATGCGCTAGCTTATGCAAGCATTTATCTATTGTATCCACGCTCTCTTCGATTGGGATTCGTAGATCATCCCTCTATACGTAAAAAACACCGTACTCCCATTTCACTCGTCGGGGGAATCGGTATCTTCTTTGGTTTTTTCCTCTCGTTCTTCTTCTTAAACGGTATGAATCGGTTTACGTATACCCTCCTCACAGGAAGTCTCGCACTGCTCGCAACAGGTCTACTCGATGATTGGTACAAGTCACGGGAGCAGGAGCTTTCTGCTTGGCCCAAGCTATTGATCCAAATCGCTGTTGGTCTTTCTGTCTATATTTCCGGATATAATATCCAAGGAATTCGAGGTGCTGGGTTGTGGGACTATTATCTTTTTCCCAGTACTTTATCTGCGATTGCTACGATTGTTTGGATCGTAGCAATGATCAATATGATGAACTTTCTTGATGGCCTTGACGGCCTAGCCGGTGGAATTGGTGCGATTTCTGCAGGGACACTCTTTTTGTTGGCTGTATTTAGAGAGCAGAGTGATACTGCGTTGATGGCAATACTGTTGGCGGGTGCATGCTTGGGCTTTTTACGCTTTAATTTTTATCCAGCTAAGGTATTTATGGGGGACTCCGGCTCACACGTACTTGGCTTTTTATTAGGCATGATCTCTTTGCAAGGAGCGTTGAAGAGTACGACGATTGCTACGCTCGTGATCACAGTGCTCGCACTCGGCGTCCCGATCATCGATACAATTCAAGTATTTGTTTCACGATTGCTTCGAGGTCAACCACTGTATCGCCCTGATCATTTTCATGTTCATCATCGCTTGAAAAAAGGGGGATTCAAGGACTGGCAGGTCGTCAGCATCCTCTATATCGTTGGTATTATTTTCTCTCTATTATCCGTCGCTCTATTTTTTTATTGGAGCTGATTAAGTACATTGGTCACAACTTTTCATTTTCTTTGGTTCTATCTGGACGCAAGAACTCATATTTTCAAATACATATAGAGGGTTAATTAGAAAATTAAGTAATTTGTGATTTTTTAGTTAGATGTTCTTTAGATTCGTGAGAAGGTTGTTTGCGTTCAATCACAGAATATTAATTACATTTGGAATATTTTATCAAAATATAAAGGGGGCTATGCTGGAAAAACAGTTTATTTGTTTTGGAGTTATTAATTTTAGTTACCAATGTTAAAGGAGGAGAACTGATCGTGAAAGTAGGTAAAGTGATATTTACTAGCACTATGGCATTTATGCTGGCGTTTTCTAGTTTTCTAGTTCTACCAGCATTTGCTGTATCGTTTGAAGATACGGTAGGAATTGAAGGAGAAGCATCTGTTTATAAGCTGGTCTCATTAGGCGTTATGTCTAATCTGGGTGAAGAATTTAATCCTTCAGCAAATTTAAGTGGCACAGAGCTTGCAAACATGGCAAAGGCAGTTGGTCTAACTGGTGTTTCTGCTGGAAAAACAGTTACATATGCCCAACTAGCTAAAGTGCTTGCTAATGGTCTAGGCCTAAAGCCTGCATGGACCAATCGTGCAATTGATCATCTCTATTACCTTGATCGTAAAGGTGTTTTAGATATTGATACCGATTTGGATGCTAATGTAACACGCGAAGAAGCCGCAGTAGCATTTGATCGTTATATTACTCTTAAAGGAACTTTCGCTACCACAACAGGTGTAGTTGTAATGAGCTCAGAAGATAAGGTAACAATTATTACTGATTCTGGCACAGCCAACTATCATTATGCTAAAGATGTTTCTGCATTTGTAAGCGGACAAAAACAAGACATGGATTCTATTCAACAAGGCTCTCCAGTTGAAGTAACCTTTAATAAACAAGGTCAGATCGCATTCGTAACTAGTGAATACTTGGATGCAGAAGAAGGTTCTCTAGTGTTAGAGGCTGGGAAGATGAAAATCAGAGATACAATTGTTAAGGATGTAAATTTGAATGCTTATTTTGCCCCACTACCGAACACACCAAATAGAGAGTTTACCTTTGCTACTTTCTCAGACTATATGAAAAAGGGAATTACTTTTGGAGGGCAAGTTTTCTTTACGAGTGAAGATGAGATTTCATTAGTATACGCATACGCTGCTAAAATCAGTGGAGCTACAGTAGTGCTTTCTAGTGCAGGTGTGAGAGTGGATGTGGAGGGTTTAAGTCTTTTATTTGAGCTTTCAGATGAGGTTGTTGTGAATATCGATGGAGCTGAATCCAGTATCGATGACTTCAAGACTTATAGAGCCAAAGGCGTTGAATATACTGCGACTGTAGAAACAAATGCATTCGGTGCGGTAGTTGGAATCGATGTTACTACTAAGGTAGAGGAAAAGAAAGATTAATGATCCTTTTACGATTTATAACACTTAAGGAAAGGGGAATATAAGAAGCATGAAACTAGTGATTAAAAACATTACTAAAAAAGTTACTGTTATAGCATTAGCAACTGCTGTGATGTTCTCGGGATTTGCATTTGTGAACACAGCAGAAGCGGCTCGTAAAGGTTATGATCCAAAAAAAGTGGGGGGTACACTTACGTATGCTACCTTCTCTGACGCGCAACGACTGACGCCATATACGACAAATGATAGCGTCTCCAATTCAATACAAGGCTTTATTTTTGATGGATTGCTCACGCGGGATGCCAAGCTTAACCCACTTCCATCTTTGGCGTCTAGTTGGAAGGTATCAGCCAATGGCTTAGAGTATACGTTTAATCTTCGTAAGGATGTCAAATGGCATGATGGTAAGCCGTTTACTGCAGATGACGTTGTCTTTACATTTAATATATACACTGATCCAAAGTCATTGAACGCGTATCGTGAGTCTTTTGCAGATATTGAAAAGGTAGAGAAAATTGATAATTACACAGTGAAGATGACCTTGAACAAAAATAACGTATTGTTCATGAGTGCTACACCTGTAACTGCTGCTATTTTACCAAAGCACCAATTTCCAAAAGGGGTTGAAGATTTCAACTCTAATACACAAATTCATAGAAACCCAATTGGAACAGGTCCATTTAAATTTGATAGCTGGAAAACAGCGGAGCGTATCGTGTTAAAGGCTAACAAGGATTATTTTGAGGGACGTCCATATTTGGATGAGATCATTATGCGTGTTCTTCCTGACTCCAACGTAGAGGTAATTAATTTACAAAAAGGAACGGTTGATTTCGTAGAATCAATCCCACCTAAACAGGCGATTAACTTAGCGAAGAATAAGAAGCTTAAGTTAGATAAGCATGACACAGCACGATATGACTATATTGGTTGGAATATGGATAATCCAAAGTTTAAAGATGTGAAAGTTCGTCAAGCCTTGGCAATGGGCTTAAATCGTCAAGCTATTGTAGATAAGATCATGGTTAAAAATGCTACGTTAGCCGTATCAAATTTCCATCCTTTAGAGATCTACCACAACCCAACGCTTAAGCCAATGCCATATGATGTGAAAAAGGCAAATGCGCTCTTGGATGAAGCTGGATGGAAACTAAATAAAGAAGGTATTCGTGAAAAAGATGGTGTAAAGCTAGAGTTTGAGATTTCTTGGAATAATGGTAACTTAACGCGTAAATCAATCGCCGAAGCAGCAGCACAAGATTGGAAGAAGCTCGGTGTGAAAGCTACTCCCCGTTCGATCGATTTCACAATCCAAGGTGATCGAAATCAAGAAGGTAAGCTTGAAACTTGGGTAGGTGCATGGTTATTAGGGACCAACCCTGACAAGACAGGACTATTCCACTCTGGATCAGCTCCTGTAGTTGATAATTCTGGAAAAGTAACACAAAAGGGTAACAATACATCTCGTGTTCGTGATAAGCGCGTCGATGAAATTTTCGAGAAGTTTAAGCTAGAACCAGATGCTAAAAAACGTGTTGCGATGTATCAAGAATTGGCTAAGATTATGAACGAAAACCAATACAATCTCTTCTTGTATCATCCGGCAACTTACTCTGGAATGAATGCGAAGCTATCAGGTATGGAGATTACCTTATACTCCACTTGGTTTAATATCATTGACTGGTATTGGGCGAAATAAGGCTAATCTTATAGGATAGCTTTAACTGATGGAAGCCGTTAGCGACGGATAGTTGCTGCGGCTTTCTACCATATGAAATGAAAAAATCACTAGTTTTTCACTATTATCTAGAATCGATAAACTACTGCTGAATAAAGGTGGGAAAATCAATTGACTGCTTATATTATCAGGCGAACCTTCCAAGCTATACCATTACTCTTTATTATCTCTATTATTTCATTTATCTTAATGACTGTTGCTCCTGGTGATCCGATGGACGTTTATTACACGACAGAAAATGCTGCGACTGTAGATACATCTTATATTGAGGAATATCTTGGATTGGACCAGCCCTATTACATTCAATATCTAAAGTGGATGAGAGCTTTAATAATTGATGGCAATCTTGGTTATTCCTTTCGTGATGGGCGACCAGTAACCGAAGTGGTCATTGAACGAATTCCAGCTACACTTTCTTTAATGAGTACGGGCATTTTCCTCGCGTTTTTAATAGGTATTCCAATGGGGATTTATGCAGCGATAAAGCGGAACAAACCATTTGATTATGCTGCTTTAACATATGTGAACTTTGGATTAGCTGTTCCTTCCTTTTGGATTGCATTGATGGCAATGCTATTTTTATCACTTAAAATTGACATCTTCCCGGCGGGTGGAATGCGAGCCAATTATGATGAGTTTGATATACTTGATCGTTTACACCATTTGGCTTTACCGGCACTAGTTTTTGCATTTGGAGCCACAGCTACTAAAACCCGCTATATGCGTTCTAGTATGCTAGAGGTTATTCGACAAGATTATATACGAACTGCTCGAGCCAAGGGTCTGACAGAAAAAACGGTAATTATGAAACATGCGGTTCGTAATGCATTACTGCCGATTATCACTTTACTAGGCTTCCAACTACCGCTCTTATTTGGTGGAACACTATTAATTGAGCTCATCTTTGCATGGCCGGGATTAGGACGTCTAGCTTATGAATCAATCTTGGTACGCGACTATCAAACGATTATGGGTGTAACAATGTTTACCTCTATTCTTGTTGTGCTAGGAAATCTTATCGCGGATGTGCTTTATGCAGTAGTCGATCCACGAATACAATTTGGCAAAAACTAGTGAGGTGATATAGATGAGTGTACCGAATCCAATGACAAATCTAATGAAACAAGCACAGCAAGCTGATGTCGAATATAAAATCGAAAACCGCTTTCTTGTAACGTGGAGACGATATAAAAAGAATAAGGCAGCGGTTGTTGGTCTAATCATTTTTTCTTTCTTATGTTTGATCGCGATATTTGCTCCATTACTTGCTCCCTATGATCCCTATACCTTTGATCTCTACGATTCATACTTGGAACCAAGCTGGGAACACCCCTTTGGAACCGATGATATGGGATATGATGTATTCAGCCGTACCCTTTATGGTGCGAGAGTTTCACTAACGATAGGAATTGTTGCAATGGTGGTCACCGTTACTATTGGTGTCATCTATGGTGCCGTTGCCGGATATTTTGGTGGTGTGATTGATAATATCATGATGAGAATCGTAGATGCGATTTCCTCTATTCCCGCTCTATTTCTTCTACTAATCATTGCAAGTATGATGGTACCTTCTCTATGGACAACGGTGTTGGTACTGAGCATAGTTGGTTGGACAGGTATGTCAAGGATAGTTCGCGCAGAGATTCTTTCGTTAAAAAGAAGAGATTATGTAGAGGCAGCACTATCGAGCGGTGAGACAAAGAGAAGTATTATTTTTTATCATGTACTCCCGAATGCCATTGCTCCGATCACTGTAATTGCAACATTGGATATCGCCGGTAATATTTTAGCGGAAGCAGCACTTAGCTTCATAGGTTTAGGGGTACAGGCTCCTACTCCGAGCTGGGGGAATATGTTAACCGCTGCACAAGATTTATCTACGTTACAGTACTATCCATGGATAGCAATTTATCCTGGGATTTGTATCGTTCTAGCTGTTTTATCGATTAACTTAATCGGTGATGGATTGCGTGACGCACTTGATCCACGGATGAAGCAATAGGGGGTATAAAAATGAGTATAGAAACCAAATTGAAAACATTAATAAAAGTAAAAGATTTAAAAACTTATTTTTATACTGAGGATGGAGTAGTTCCTGCTGTAGATGGGATTGATTTTAAGATCGATAAAGGTGAAACACTAGCAATTGTTGGTGAATCTGGTAGTGGTAAGAGTGTTACATCTCTATCTATATTACGCTTGATTCCAGAGCCTCCAGGAAAGATCGTAGCTGGGGATATCTTGTTCGATGGTGAGAGTCTCCTTGCAAAGTCCGTTGAGGAGATGCGTGCAATTCGTGGGAATCGAATCTCGATGATCTTCCAAGAGCCAATGACTTCACTGAACCCGGTTTTTCGCATAGGAAATCAAATCTCTGAAGCTCTCATTCTACATCAAAAAATGACAGTCAAAGAGGCATTAGAAGAATCAATTAGATTATTAAATTTAGTAGGAATACCTGAGGCCGAACGAAGAGTTGCACAGTATCCACATGAACTCAGTGGAGGTATGCGCCAACGTGTAATGATTGCTATGGCGTTAGCTTGTGAGCCAGAACTATTGATTGCAGACGAACCTACTACTGCACTTGATGTAACCATTCAAAATCAAATTTTGGAATTGATGAAAGACTTGAAGGAGAAGATCAATACTTCGATTCTTCTCATTACACATGATCTAGGTGTTGTTGCGGAAATGGCAGATCGTGTAGTTGTCATGTATGCCGGACAAGTGGTTGAAGAAGCTGATGTCTTTACGATTTTCGAAGATCCTAAGCATCCATATACAGAAGGCTTACTCAAATCTATGCCAACACATGAAAAGCGAACAGGAAATCTATATACGATCGAGGGAGTAGTACCGAACCCGTTAAGGCTCCCACCTGGTTGTCGATTTGCTCCACGTTGTCAGTACGCTACTGAGCTCTGTCATCAAGAAATGCCAGAGGTGACTCTTATCGCTGAAAATGAACTGGTACGTTGCTGGAAGTATTCAGATCGCTGGGAGGGACAATAGATGACCAATATTGTAGCTACAGACAACGTGCAACAACAAGCTTTGATAAATAAGGATGAAAATGTCCTAGTTAAGGTTAAAAATATAAAAAAGTATTTTCCAGTTAAGGGCGGATTACTTGGTAGAGTCCAAGGACATGTCAAAGCAGTCGATGATCTCAGCTTTGAGATATACAAAGGAGAGACGTTCGGTCTTGTTGGCGAGAGTGGATGTGGTAAATCGACAACGGGCAGAGCGATTCTACGTTTGTTTAATATCACATCTGGAAACGTTGAAATCGATGGTCAGGATCTCTATAAGCTAAAAGAAAAGGAACTGCGTGGGCTGCGTAAAGATGTGCAGCTCATCTTTCAAGATCCATTTTCGTCGCTCAATCCTAGACTTAGCGTTGGAGATACAATCGGTCGTGTACTCAAGATTCACGGTATGAGTAATGCACAGGAGAGAGAAGATCGCGTAAAAGAATTGATGGGATTAGTTGGACTAAGTCCATATCATATTCGCCGCTTCCCACATGAGTTTAGTGGTGGTCAACGACAACGTATTGGCATTGCACGTGCTATTGCATTAAATCCAAAGTTTATTGTTCTCGATGAGCCTGTATCTGCCCTTGACGTATCGATCCAATCACAAATCATCAATCTGCTAGAGGAATTACAAGAACGCTTTGGACTTACCTATCTATTTGTATCACATGGTCTCAATGTCGTTCGTCATATTAGTGATCGTGTAGGTGTAATGTACTTAGGGAAATTGATGGAACTGGCAGATGTAGATATTTTATTCGAAAGCCATAAGCATCCGTATACGCGGGCTTTGATCGCAGCCAACCCAATTGCCAATCCGAGACTTCGTGATAAGCAGAAGCTAATTCTAGAAGGAGATGTGCCTAGTCCGATCAACCCGCCATCGGGATGTCGTTTCCACACACGCTGTCCGTTTGTTCAATCAATGTGTAGAGAGGTTGAACCTCAATTTATGGATACAGGAGATGGGCATTTCGTGGCTTGCCATTACCCATTAACATAGCTACCTACTAAAAAAACCGAACCTACATTCAATAATTTTAGGTTCGGTTTTTTATTCACTTTGTTATTAAGGTGAAACGCTTGGTCCACTATTTCCAGTTCCGCCTGTTTCGTCTACATCTATTTCGAGCAAATCTTTTAGGAATTCCTCCAAGAGAGGATCTACAAACTCTCCATCCTCAGCGAACTCTACATCACTTTCATATGGATTTTTTATCTCAATCTGGTATTTGGCGGCAATTTCATACACTGCGGTTTGCCATGCACTAAAGCCCTCAGATGCGGCAATAATTCCGTCGTTTGCAATTTCTAAATAATCGGGTTCCCCTGCTTCTAAAGAATTCTGTATTGCTTTTAATGCCTGATACTGTGTCGAAGCAGCATCAATATACGTTTGATGAATCTGGATTAATTCAGGTGATGTAAGCTTTAATTCTTTTAAATAGTCAATAAAATCCGTGTAGGATGGCATAACCACACTCGTGAGTACGGTGTAAACCTGCGCTTCACTTTCATATCCCATACCTATTGCTTCTTCGAATGGGGTAAGTGCAGCTTCCTCCAGATACCAAAAAATAGGTAGCTCCTCATTGATATAGATCTCGATTTCTTCTTCAATTGTTGTGGGTGAAGATGTTTCGTTTTGTACCACTGTGGTATCCGTAGGTGCAATGGTTGAACCTTGTCCTTCAGTCATTTTTGAACACCCAACCAAACTGAATGTAACTAGAGTTATAACTAGAATTATCGTCCTGGACCTATTCATATTTTTCCCCTCGACATATTCTATCTAATACATATACTTTACCAAAATTACCTAAAAAAGGACAGAGAATATTCATATCTCTCTTGTATTCATCTGCTCGATAATATAATCTGCGCTGCGAGCAGCTAGTGCCATTACCGTATTGGTAGGATTCGCCCCACTCGAGGTAACAAAGAGACTTGCACCACTAATAAAGAGGTTGGGTATGTCATGCGTCTGTCCATAGGAGTTTGTGACTGAAGTGGTAGGATCATCACCCATCCGACAGCCGCCCATGAGATGGGCCGTATCATCTGTCGTAAAGACAGGCTGACCACCTCCAGCTACAATAACCTCCTTCATCTTGGCAACCGCATGCTCGATCAGCTTCCGATCATTGTCCCCATACGAAAAGCTTACCTTGGGTATTGGCATGCCATACTCATCCTTCGTATCTGTTAATGTCACCTGATTATTAGGATCAGGAAGAACCTCACCAACCAATGTGATCCGTCCATAAAAATTATAGTCGAGCATCGCCTCACGTAGCTGTTTACCCCAGAGCTTGTGCGAGCGTGCGATCCCTGAAGCCATAGCAACAGGACGAGAGCCGTGAGCATGAAGCGTATAACCACGTGCAAATCCACGTGTAGGATCTGTTTCATAAAAATGCTGTGTCATTGCAAGCACAGGTGTCCCTTTATAGAGGCGGATTTCCTCATCATACTTGCCATATACATCTTGACTGCTATGTGGCATGATCGCCTTACCCACCCAGCCACTACTGTTGGCAAGTCCATTGGGAAACTGCGTATTCGCCGAGTGCAGCAGAAGTCGCGGTGCTTCGACGACAAAGTTGGCAAGGATGATGACGCGCGCCTTTTGTTCATATGTAACCCCTTCATAAACAAACGTGACTCCAGTAGCTCGTCCCTCCGCATTGGTTAATACCTGTGTGACCATCGCATCGCTGATCACTTCTGCGCCTAGAGCGATCGCTTTCGGGATATGCTGGATCAAGGTGCTAAACTTGGAATTGGGCATACAGCCTTGGTTGCAAAATCCACGATTAATACAAGGAGGTCGTCCATCAAACGGAGCCGATATGATTGCCAATGGAGGCACCGAGCTCTCGATGCCTAACGCTTCACAGCCAATCCGAAAAATCTCGGCATTCCCACTAATCGGCTCACGCTCGGGATACGGATATGGACCATTAAATGGCCCCCAAGGGAAATGCTTGGGACCAGAGACAGCGATTTCACGTTCGATCCTGTCGTAGTAGGGCTCAAGATCTTCATAACTGATCGGCCAGTCCTCACCCACTCCGTCAATAGAACGTGTACGAAAGTCACTTTCATAAAAGCGCAGGAATACCCCAGTAAAATGGGTCGTTCCTCCACCTACACCACGTCCAGAGTTGTTATGGCCCATCTGTAACGGATTTTGACCACTCACGATCCGTGTATCCTGCCAGCCCAATCGTTTCATCGACAATTCATCACTGGCAAAATCGGTCTGCGGATTCCAGAAAGGACCAGCTTCTATGACAACGACGTTAAGCCCCGCCTTGGCTAGCTCATAGGCGAGAACGCCTCCTGCTGCGCCTGCCCCAACAATACAAACATCTGCACCGTCCTTATACTTTCGCGCGTTCATATCGTTACGGCGCCTGCCTTTGATATGATCGGCATGATGCTGAATGGGATCACGACTATTCATCTTCGAGTTTCGCCTCCCATGGATCACGTTGTCTCAGCTCTGAACGTACATAACCGCGCGGATAAGCAGGTCCTGCATATCCGATCTCCGACCAGACCGTAGGATGTGAGTAATAAGAGCTGACAGCCTCATTTTGAAGCTTATTGAACAGCTCTTTGGCGGGGATGTTGATACCATCCGCAGTTAGATTAATTTTGTTATTCTGCATAGTTGTTAGGATGCTTTGCTTCTCTTCATCCGCAAGTCCAGCAAATTGCTTTCCATACGTGAGAGTCGCATAATGGTCGATTGCACGTATCCCTTGACGAATCAAAACAGATGCCTTCGGAACATTGGCTTTGCGCTGATTTTCGCCAATATCGGAACCAAGCTGCTGATCGAAATGTGCGATGACAAAATGCAAAATCGAATCGCGCGTATCATCGAGCAACTGTGCTGCAATATGGTGGAGGAGGCTGCTCTCCTGAAGGCTAAGATTTTTATAATCTTTTTGCTGCAAACGCTTTTCGACGATCTCTCGTGTATGGTCATCCCAATGCTCCTTCTCCTTCATCACATCAAAGCTCGGATAACGATATTTGCTCTGTGCCATGCCTCTCACCCCCAATACATCGCAATCAGTCCGAAAATACCGAGAACACTGATCAGCGACGGGAGGGTTAACGGTGGGCCGACGAGGAAATTGCGTAACTTATATCCAGCTACGCGTTGCCCGACGCCGCGGATATGATAAAAAGAGCCGATCAGACCTGAAGCAATAGCGATCCAAAAAAAGACCGCGACGGTAGTCTGTAGCCAACTTGCTGCGTAAAAAACATAAAGAATCGATGCTAAGCCAAAGATCGGCGTCTCGATCACCGGCACCCACATGACTTTCTTGTGAAAATTTTGTCGATAGTGAAACAACGTCACCTGTACAAAGACAACGAGATACACCAAGCCTACGAGCAATAATAAAATACGTTCAACTGGCCAGCCTGTCCAATTCAACTCAAGCACCTCATTTTGGATATCCATGGAATTGTTTGTTGGTATTATGTCCAACAGTTACCAAATCCATCCTTCCAAGCCAATATCCGCTGGTTCAGCAAAAACCTATGAAGGTGAGGAATGGCTATTGAATGATTTCTCGTAAAGTCCCTTTCTCATAATGGTATCTCTTAAAACGATTGTCTCCATAATATACTTCAAATACTTGATCTTTCTCGTTATAGATCACTGCCTGAGCATGTAAGGCGTTATTTAAAGAAACATATAGGATCTGGTATCCTTCAATTAATTGATAAAGCTCAGTCAGAGCTGCAGTCCCAACGGATGTAATAATAATGTCATTCCCGTTGTTATCCAAATCAACTTCAACTGCATGAGCAGTCACTTGTAAAATAATTTGCGGCTTATCATCAACGATCTCTACATATATGGTCACAGGAGTATTGGCACCTACAAACCCGCTTAGCTTATAGGTAAGTTTACCATTTAAGGATATCGATTCGAGCTCGATCAAATCTAAGTAATGGTCATACCCGATTTCCCCTAAGTCATAGTAACTAACACCATATTTGACTCCTGCATATAAGGTTTTAGGCTCTGATTCCTCTTCATTATTAGTAAAAGCGAATAAGGAAAGATCATCGAAATTTGTTTCCTTAACAATATTGATCCCCTGTGGGTCGACGATCTTGGCTTTATGTAGTTGTTCATAGTTTATAAAAGAAAGTGGTATTTCCTGATCGATTTGATCTTGGTCTATCACAGGATCCCCATGACTGCCAACTTGATCACCGACTTTGTTTAGATTAGATTGATCCATCCCTTGATTACTGCAACCCGCTACAAGAACGATGAGAAGAAATAAGACGTAAATCATCCATTTATATCGCTGCACTTTACCACTTCCTTATCCATTTCTATTTTCCCTTATTATTATGACGACCTGATACGGTATAAGTTGCGACAAACCAAAATTGGGAGATACAACCTTTGTTAAAACGTTTTGAATTTATGAAAGTTTATATAAGTATAGTGGAAAAAAATTCATGATTCATGGTTCTCTGTGCATAATATTGGGAGAATGGAATTTATGAATGGGAGAATCGGCATGAATTTACCCCTTACGATTATGGTAGTAGTGTTTCTCGTTGCAGCATTTTTGGGATTTATGTATATCATTGCAAAAAGACCGCAGCATTCCATCATTCGTGCGCATCCTTACTTAGGCTGGATTAGATACTTATTAGAGAAGATCGGTCCTGAATTTCGTCAGTATTGGTTTGATAGTGATACTGAGAGCCGCCCTTTTTCAAGAGAGGATTTTATCGGAGTCGTCTTCGCTGCCAAATACCGTACTGACCTAATTAGCTTTGGTTCCAAAAGAGACTATGAAAAGCCTGGCTTTTATATATCGAATGCTATGTTTCCGAGACTTCTAGATGAGCTTCGGGTGGATAATTCGGATAAAGTAACCGCAAAGAAATATCAGATCCTATCTGAAGGAGTGTTTACGCGCCGTGAGCGGATGATTACCGAGGAGATTGAAAAGTGGCTATTCGATGACCAAGATGTGGTCGTAGTAGGGACTGATCGAGAACACCCTTGGCGATTAAAAGGGATGTTCGGAGCATCTGCTACATCCTATGGTTCTGTAGGTGAACATTATATTTTATCTACTGGCAACGGAGCGCGTATGGCAGGAGGTTCATGGGTGAATACGGGTGAAGGCGGTGTAGCGGACGAGCATATCCAGACCGGAGTCGATTTAATTGCGCAAATTGGGCCAGGCATGTATGGGTTTCGGGATCATGAGGGCAAATTTTCATACGAGGAATTCCGAGCAAAGGCAGCACAGCCCAATATCAAAGCATTTGAGTTGAAATTTGCACAGGGAGCAAAGATCCGAGGTGGACATCTCGAGGGGTCCAAGGTTAATGAGAAAATCGCTGCGATTCGAGGGGTTCCGTTAGGTAAAACCGTGAATTCTCCCAATCGCTTTACATTTCTCAAGAATGCAGAGGATGCTCTTCGTTTTATTAGAAAGTTACAAGAGGAAGGAGGCAAGCCTGTAGGAATCAAAATAGTGATAGGTGATCAATCTCGGGTTGAGTCCTTTCTACAGTCGATGATTGATCTTGATATCTTTCCCGACTTTATCACAGTAGATGGAGGCGAGGGAGGATCGGGCGCTACATATAAAGCGATGGCAGATGCGATGGGTTTGCCTTTATTCCCTGCACTACTCTTGTTTGATGATACGGCGAGAAGACTAGGTGTACGCGACCGATTCAAGATCTTTGCCTCCGGTAAGCTCATGACTCCTGATAAGGTGGCAATTGCGATGGCGTTTGGCGCAGATTGTGTCAATTCTGCCCGTGGCTTTATGCTCGCGAATGGCTGCATTATGGCGATGCAGTGTCATACAGGAAAGTGTCCGACGGGCATTACGACTACATATCCCAAGTTTCAGGATGCCCTAGCACCAGAGGAAAAACAATGGCGTGTGATGAATTATATCATCCAATTAAGACAGGGCCTATTTGCGCTTGCTGCTGCCTGTGGCTTGGAGAGCCCTAAAGATTTTCGCCGTGAGCATATCGTCTTTAATCATGAATATGGACAAACGATTCGTGTGAGCCAATTATTTCCCTATCCCGAAAATATAGAATAGCGGGATAGGGCTATTTATTTGTCGTATGTGTATTTATAAATGCACGGATCGCGTCATTGAGCTTAACCGCCTCCTTGGTAGGGATGATGTGATTGCTATTTTGGATCAGTTTCAGCTCGCTATTCGGCAACTCCTGATGCAGGAAACGGGTAAAGGGGAGAAAGATGTTATCATTCGCATTATTCACCAGTAAAACGGGTGCTGTAATGTTCGATACTCGTGTCCGACAAGAATAGTCTAGGCTATAGCGAAAATACTGCTCGATATTTTTAGCATTTCCTCTACGAGCAGCGACATACATACGATAGAAATCCTTCAGTTTCCTACGATTAGTGAAGGCGAAATTAAGTGCCAGAAAGCGAATGGCTTTGATCCGCGATAAGCCAATACCCATACGGATCTGAGCGCGTAGTTTCCAATTGTTGATCTCCGCCATCCCACCAACAATAATGCCACCCAGTGAGCGATTTGGATGCTGTAATAAAAATTCCAAAGCAATTGATCCGCCAGATGAAAATCCGCAAATATAGGCCATATCTACTCGATATACATCCAATATTTGCTTCATATCCTCTACGATGAGCGGATAGGTAAGTGGAATCGTAGATGCCTCACTTTTGCCATGCCCTCGAATATCAAAAACGATCACCTGATAATGCTTCGATAATTCCTTGATTTGATACGTAAATACCTCGTGATTTAGAACAGGAGGGTGGATAAAGATGATCGGTATCCCACTGCCTTGCGTGATCACTTCTAATTGGACTCCGTTTATCAGTAGCTTTGGCATCGAATTCTCCTTTATTTTCCGTCCTATAACTATTACTTATTATTGAAGAAATCTTGTAACCTATTCTGTAGTTTGCTAACATCTGTAGTATGGTATTTATTATGGAGGTGGGCCGCATGAGCAAGATAACACGAGAGCAGGTTCAGCACGTAGCCAATCTAGCACGGCTAAAGCTTACGAACGAGGAAGAGGAACAATTTACCCGTAATTTGAATGATATATTTACATTTATGGATAAATTAAATGAGCTCGATACGACGGATGTGCCGCCAATGAGTCATGTTCTAGATATAACAAATGTCATGAGACCGGACATTACGAGGCCTTCTCTACCAAGAGAAGAAGCATTACTGAATGCTCCCGATCATCAGGATGGGCAATTCAAGGTGCCTGCAGTGCTAGGAGAATAGGGGGAAGAAGATGTCATTACTCAATCAACGTCTCACCGAGATACAAGCAGGATTGCAAAAGAAAGAAATCACAGCCACAGATCTCGTTACCGAGTCCATTCGTCGTATCGATGAAGTCGATCACAAGCTCGGTGCCTTTTTGACCCGTAATGAAGCGGCGATCGAAGCAGCCAAGCAATTGGACGAGCGTGCGGTACATGGTAGTACCAGTAATGCGCTCTTCGGCCTACCCGTCGGAATCAAGGACAATTTGGTGACCAAAGGGATCAGAACGACCTGCGCCAGTCGCATTCTCGAAAACTACATACCTGTTCATAATGCAACGGTAGTAGAGAAGCTTCAAACAGCAAATGCTGTCATGATGGGAAAGCTGAACATGGATGAATTCGCGATGGGCTCCTCGAATGAGACATCTGCTTTTCAGGTGACGCATAATCCGTGGAATCTCGACTATGTTCCAGGTGGATCCAGTGGTGCCTCTGCTGCAGCTGTGGCTGCGGGTGAGGTTTACTTTGCGCTCGGCTCCGATACCGGTGGCTCGATTCGCCAGCCTGCTGCCTATTGTGGTGTCGTCGGTTTAAAGCCAAGCTATGGATTGGTCTCAAGATCCGGACTGATCTCGTATGCTTCCTCCTTTGATACGGTCGGCCCGATTACAAAAAATGTAGAGGATGCGGCATATGTACTGCAGGTATTGGCAGGGCATGATCCGCTTGATTCGACCTCTGCACAAGTGAACATTCCCGATTACATTGCAGCGTTAACAGGTGAGATCAAGGGGATGAAAATTGGCCTGCCCAAGGAATACATGGGAGAAGGGATCAATCCCGAGGTCAAAGAAAAGGTTCTCGCCGCTATTAAGGTATTAGAGGGCATGGGTGCGATCGTAGAGGAAGTCACGCTACCGCATACCGAATACGCCACTTCTACGTATTATATACTCACCTCTGCGGAGGGCTCATCCAATCTCGCACGCTTTGACGGCGTACGTTATGGATTACGTGCCAAGGAGAGTAAAAACATACTCGATCTGTATTTGGATACACGCAGTCAAGGCTTTGGTCGCGAGGTCAAGCAACGCATCATGATCGGTACCCACAGCCTAAGCTCTGGCTACTACGATGCGTATTATATCAAGGCGCAAAAGGTGCGTACGCTCATTCGCCAAGACTTTGAGAAGATTTTTGCCGACTATGATCTCATTCTCGCTCCGACTTCACCTACGACAGCCTATAAGATCGGTGAGCGCGAACAGAGCCCACTCACCAACTATTTTAACGATATCCTCACCATCTCGGCGAACCTGGTAGGATTGCCTGCGATCAGTGTTCCGGCTGGCTTTGCAGCGAATGGCTTGCCTGTAGGCTTACAGCTAATTGGCAAGGCTTTTGACGAAGTGACTGTATTACGTGCGGCTCATGCATTCGAGCAGCAAACAGATCATCATAAAGCACGACCAGAGCTGTAGGAGAGGAGGATACGACATGACAACATATGAAACCGTGATCGGATTAGAGGTACATGCGGAGCTATCGACAAAGTCCAAAATATTTTGCGGCTGCTCCACAGAATTTGGTGCGCCACCCAACCAGAACACATGCCCGATTTGCTTAGGACATCCTGGTGTATTGCCTGTTCTAAACGAACAAGCGGTCAATTACGCGATCAAGGCGGCGCTCGCGCTCAATTGTGAAATCAGTCCTTATACCAAATTTGACCGCAAAAACTATTTTTATCCCGACTCACCGAAGGCGTATCAGATCAGTCAATTCGACCAACCGATTGGACGCAACGGCTGGATCGAAATCGAGGTGAATGGTGAGAAAAAGCGCATCGGCATCAATCGCCTTCATCTCGAAGAAGATGCAGGTAAGTCCACACATCTCGAGGATGGCGAAGGAACGCTCGTTGACTTCAACCGTGTCGGTGTACCACTCGTTGAGATCGTCTCCGAGCCTGAGATGCGCTCACCCGAAGAGGCAAGACTGTATTTAGAAAAGCTCAAGGCAATCCTTCAATATACAGAAGTATCCGATGTCAAGATGGAGGAAGGCTCCCTACGCTGTGATGCCAACATCTCCATTCGTCCATTTGGACAAAAGGAGTTCGGTACGAAAACAGAGCTCAAGAACATGAACACATTTAGCGGTGTGCAAAGAGGATTGGAATACGAGGAAAAGCGCCAAGCAGAAGTGTTGAATGCTGGTGGCGTGATCACACAGGATACACGTCGCTGGGACGAAAACCGCAAGGAAACAATCGTAATGCGTTCCAAGGAAGAGGCTCATGATTATCGCTATTTCCCAGACCCTGATCTCGTAGGTCTGCATGTAAGCAAGGAATGGATTGAGTCGATTCGAGCTACCATTCCCGAACTTCCCGACAGCCGTAAAGCGCGCTATGTAGGTGAGTATGGTCTACCAACCTATGATGCTGACGTCATCACACTTTCGAAAAAGATGGCGGTTTTTTTTGAAGAGACGATCGCAACTGGTGCTGATCCCAAGCAAGCAGCGAATTGGATGATGGGTGAGCTGATGGGCTATCTCAACAAACAAGGCAAGGAAATCGACCAAATCCCACTCACACCACAGCATCTCGGAAAAATGATCGAGCTCATCGAAAAAGGAACGATCAGTGGTAAGATCGCCAAAACCGTCTTTGCAGAAATGCTGGAAACAGGCAAGGATGCTGAAACGATCGTACAGGAAAAGGGCTTGGTGCAGATCAGTGACCCGAACGCGATCGCCGAGATCGTTGATAAGGTACTCGTTGCAAACCCGCAATCGGTAGAGGACTATATAGCTGGTAAAGCTCAAGCAGTCGGCTTCCTCGTCGGACAGGTGATGAAGGAGTCCAAGGGCAAGGCAAACCCACAAATGGTGAATCAAGTATTGCTTGAGAGATTGAATCAATAGTATATTCCTAGTAAAGTAAATGACCTTCCTATCAATCATGGATAGCGAAGGTCATCTTCGTTTAAACGTATTGGTATAGCAAATACAAGAGCCATACTTGTAAAGGAATGAGAAGTGGAATGAGCCTGAATGTGAGGCGCTGCGTTTTGTGGTGAAAGAGAAACATCCCGATCACCACTCCGAGACTCGCATAACAAAATGCGAGTAGATAGAAGCTATTTTCAGGAATGCGAAAGCCATGTGACTTTTTTACGATTCGTTTATCTCGTGCCATGAGCATAAGAGCATACATATTCAGAAGAACAAGCCCGCCGATCAGCCACATATACTTTGTCATGATTCCATATACAAATAGGGTGCCAGTGAGCAAAAGGATCGTATTACGAATCGTATGATGTTGTTTCAATTGAGTCGTGAGTGACATAGTGCCTCCGATTGTGATAACTACTTGATCGTGACCATAATGATAGTATAACAGAGTTGATGGTCAGGTCGGTGCTTTACTTTCACCTATTTGTTCGTAATAATATAAAGAAAACTTGTTTCAGATGGAGTCTTTACTCCGCCTGAAACAATAGCTGCACTTATTTCGAAGCTTGGCGGCACTTATCTCCCACTTAAGAAGTTGGATAATTAGTAACGCCGCTGAGATGAACAGAGACAATTACGTGTACGGAAGCTAATGGGAGGAATTGTGATGAAGAGGGCGAGGTTGATCTATAACCCGACAGCGGGGAGGGAAGGGGTTCGTCGTCATATAGCGGAGATACTAGAGACCTTGGAGCAAGCTGGCTATGAGACGTCTACACACGCGACCACAGCCAAAGGTGATGCCATACGTGAGGCTGAGCGTGCCGCAGAGCGTCGCTACGATCTCGTGGTCGCTGCTGGTGGAGATGGCACCGTCAATGAGGTAGTGAATGGTCTAGCGGAAAAGCCTTATCGACCAACCCTCGGAGTGCTACCACTCGGCACCTCCAATGACTTTGCGAATGCAATCGGCATACCGAAAAATATACATAAAGCGATCGAAGTGCTCGCTCAAGGGACACCTAAGCCGATTGATATCGGCAGGATGAATCAGCGTTACTTTATCAATATTAGTGGCGGAGGTATCCTCACGGAGCTCTCCTATGAAGTCCCAAGCAGGCTAAAGACAGTGCTCGGACAATTCGCCTATTACATAAAAGGGGTCGAAAAGCTCCCTGGACTACGTCCTGTACCAATAGAGGTTCGTGCGAACGGTAGGATATGGAATGAGGAACTCATGCTCTTTTTAGTTGCCAATAGTAGAATCGTCGGTGGTTTTGACAAGCTCGCACCACATGCAGATCTTAGCGATGGATTGTTTGATGTGATTCTCGTCAAGAAGACCAACATTATGGAGCTCGCACGTTTGTTAACCTTAGCGCTACGCGGTGAGCATTTGAACGATCCGAAGATCATTCATTTCCAAACCCAGCATCTCAGTGTGCGATCACCTGCAGAAGTCAGTATCAACATCGATGGTGAGCTTGGTGGTACATCGCCATGTGACTTTAGAGTATTAAAAAATCATTTACAAGTAATCGTCAACCAGTAAGGAGTAAACAGATGAGTGAATCCAGTATACCAGTAACGAAAAATATGGAAGTTGAATTAACTATAGACAATCTCGGACATGAGGGCGAAGGGGTAGGTCGATATCACGGCTTTACCCTTTTTGTTCCTGGGGCACTTCCGAATGAACGCATTCGCGCCAAGGTGCTCAAGGTCAAGAAGAGCTTTGGCTATGCCAAGCTACTCGAAGTATTGGAAAGCAGTAGTGACCGCGTCACCCCACCATGCCCGATTTATGATAAATGTGGCGGCTGCTCACTACAGCATCTCTCCTATGCTGCACAGCTCGAATACAAGCGTCAGATGGTGATCGACAACCTCGTTAGAATTGGCAAAATCACCGATGTAACCGTTCATCCGACCCTCGGAATGGACGAGCCATGGCGATATCGGAACAAGGTACAAGTGCCGATCGGAGAGCGTGAGGGGGGCTTAGTCGCAGGCTTCTACGCCAAGGGAACGCACTCTATCATTGATATGGACGCATGTCTCATCCAACATGAAAGTGGTGATCAGGTAGTTTCCACGGTGAAGCGAATTGCGTCACAGCTCGGTATTAGTGCCTACAATGAAGAAACGGGCAAAGGATTGCTTCGTCATGTCGTCGCCAAGGTCGGCTTTCATACAGGTGAGTTGATGGTTGTATTAATCACTAATGAGCTCAAGATCCCACGCCTGGATGAGTGGATTCGCTTAATTCGCGAAGAAATTCCAGCGATAACGAGCATTATTCAGAATGTGAACAGCAGGCTCACGAATGTGATTTTTGGCAATAAAACGATTACCTTATGGGGCTCTGACGTGATCTATGACACGATCGGTGATCTCAAATTTGCGATCTCTGCTCGTTCATTCTTCCAGGTCAACCCTGCGCAAACAGAAGTGTTGTATAACAAGGCTTTGGAATATGCGGGGCTATCTGGTGATGAGATCGTCATCGATGCTTACTGTGGCATCGGTACGATTAGCTTGTTTATGGCAAAGCAAGCGAAGAAGGTGTACGGAGTAGAGATCGTACCCGATGCGATTGAAGACGCCAAGCGTAATGCCGAGCTTAATGGAATTGAGAATGTAGAATTTGAGGTAGGTATGGCAGAGGATGTAATGCCGAAGTGGGCAGAAGCGGGTGTACAAGCGGATGTAATTGTAGTAGATCCACCACGCAAAGGATGCGAAGAGAGTTTGCTACAGACGATCATTGACATGCAGCCGAAGCGGGTCGTCTATGTATCGTGCAACCCGAGTACATTGGCACGTGATCTACGCATACTCGAGGATGGCGGGTATAAGACGGTAGAGGTACAGCCAGTCGATATGTTCCCGCATACGGGGCATGTGGAGTGCGTGGTAAGGATATATAGAGATCGGGACTAACTCATCTATACCAATATATTCAAGGTGAAGGGGGAGGGGATTTTCGCTGGATTATAAGAAGTTGTTCGATTACATGAACTACTTCGAAGATGACAACATACAATTTTGCCAATGGGTAAACGTAGGATCAGGTGAAGAAGGAACTCGGATTTTGCCTTATCCAAAGTATGATAGTAAACTTCGGAAATTTATTCAGGCTGTTTACGATAGTGGCATCATGATGGATGACTATATGAATTATTTAAAAGATAAAATTGGCTCTAGTAGTGATATAATTAGTGTTATCCAGAATACCAAGGAATTTGATATATTAAGAGCTGTGCTAACTTATTTCGTGAGACAGGAAAGGTTTCAAGATGGTCTTTGGGGACAAGCTGCTGAAGATAAAATCTTTCTAACTATTTTATTAAAAATGAGAGACTTAAATCTACAGTAAAAAAGTTTTAAGTTCATTGGGGGAGAGCAAAATTGAAAATCCATTATTTTCAGAGGTATCATTCTAAGGAAAATGTTTCAACTGGAAACACAATGCTATTAATATCTCGACTATATCATTACTCTCCTACCAAGTTTCATGCTTTTTTAAACAGCTTGGTGTTAGGGGAGATTCAAAGTTTTGAAACTGACATTGTTTTTGAAACGCAACTTAAAAGCGATAAATCAGTCCCTGATGCACAGATAAAGCAGAATAGCTTTAATATTATTGTTGAAACAAAATTAGGAAAAGACTTCGATATTTCACAACTAAAAAACCATCTAAAGGCATTCAAATATGAGGACTTTCAAATCCTATTAACGCTAAGTCCCGACAAAATGACAACAAAACAACTTACGGAGGTCAAACTTGGAATCGAGGAAGAAAACCGTAACTACAGTAAACAAATAGTACATATAGACATTACCTTTGAACAAATTATTACTCTCATAAGCGATGTAATAGATGATAGAGATTATGAATTTAACGAAATCCTTAATGACTACAGAGAGTGCTGTTCTCATGAAGGGCTTTTGTCGAATAAAGATCGCATGATGAGGGCAGTCACTGTTGGGAAAACGTATGATGATAATATAAAATATAAACTTTACTATGACCCTGCCGCTCGTGGTTATTCAGACCATGGTTTTCTTGCACTCTATAAAAATAAAGCGATTAAGGCTATTGGGAAAGTCATTAACATTGTGGAAGCTGATGAAGTGAATGGTCAGTTAATTATAAAATCTAGCACCAATAATATAACATCGGAGCAAAAAAGTAATATTTTAAATTCGATCAATAGTTCGAAGACCTTTGGCTGGAACGTAGATAAAGATCATAAATTTTTTTGTGTCGATCAATTCGTGGAGACAGATTTTACTAAAGAAAGTAAGTTTCCATTACAAGGAACTAAGTTTTTTGATCTAGATGAGTTATTAGAAAAAAATGCTGAAAAGTCATCCGAAAATATTGCAAAACTATTAAATGGACGCACTTGGAAATAAAGTTTTTTATAGTGCAAAATTGATTCGTCTCCTCCCTTCTAAGGGAGCTTTTTTATCTTTTCACGAATTGATAATAACGCTGATTGACGGACTTTAATATTGGAAAGGGGAGAAGTACAAAATATTAAATAACTTTTTCATTTGAAAGCAAAATAAAAGCACGCCATCATTGACGTGCTTTCGCCATAACACTTACAACTTACATTGGTTTGATTCTTGATTCAATATGATTGATCTCATCCTCAGATAACCCATATTTTTTGTACAATTGTTTATCCACTTCTTGCACTGAAACTGACCAATCAATATCAGAGCTATTTGAGAAATCTTGCACAGGAACAAATCTATAAGTCTTCGATGTAGCGTCCTGACTCCCTTTCGCTAAACCATGAAGGTATCTAGCAAATTTAGTTGCAAGGTACTTTGAAAGGTTATTGCACGAATCTCCATCTAATCCTAACTCTGCTCCAATTACTAAATAAGATTCGGTACAAATTGTTTTTGGTGCTCCAACAAAAGTGTTCAAGTTGTCATCGTTTAATTCTGTACCAATATTATTTGCTCGTGGAGTATATACCTTCCAAACATCGATCCATTCAGGGCGAACTGAAACCTCACTTCTCTCAAGATACCCGACCTCTTTCCCTCTTCCGTAACAGATAATTGGATCAGACAATCCAGAATTTGTGGGGCGGAAATTCCCGTCTTCAACAAAATATCCTCTAAAGCCAAAAGGTCTAAGTGGTGAAACATAGTTAAGCATTATTTCTGTATTTTCATCGGCAAATACTTTAGCAAGAATAGGGACTGACTTTCCATCACGAATAAAAATGTCAGTATCTTCGATTTTCATCGGTCTAACTACATCATCTATAACCACGTTATTTTCATGGGTTATAATTCGTGTTAAATTTTGTGTACTATCATAATTTTTATCCCATAGGAAGTAACATACTCCACCACGAATATTAGTATTTGGGAAAATATCTTCTGGAGTTAACCAGTCATGAAGCTCTTTAAGGTGAATGTCATTTAACATTTCATCACGAAAATCATCTAATCCTTTTCCACCAACGTACCAACGTGCTGGAATAATGAATGAAACTAATTCTGGACTAAGCTCTTTCGCCAAACGTACAAAATGGTGATAGATTGGACTAGCACTTGCCTGTGCTCCGCCATCCATTTCTTGATAAGGTGGATTACCAATAATTACATCAAATTTCAAATTCTCATCTCCAAAAGCTTCTAGTAATTTCTGTTTAGCATGACCATTTTTTGCATAACCAACTAAATCACATTCAACAATATTTTTGCTCGAAAAGTCAATAAAATCAGCAAAAATATAGTTTTTTACAATGCTATAAATGATGTTGCTTGGTGCACACGCATAAACTTGATTTTCGAGAATCCATTTTATACGTTCTTCAGAATTCGGAATTTGTTCTTTCAATCCTTTATTTAGGCGTTTCACGATTTCAGTAATATATAGCCCGCTTTTCGTATACAAGTCAATAAATTTTGCATTGTAGTTACTAAATATACCTGGGTTATTTTCTGCAATTAAATCAATCATTAAATTTACCACTCTACGAGGTGTAAAGATTTGGTTGGTTTGTTGTGGTGGGATATAATCGAAAATATCTTCGTTAAGAGTTTCGTCAAAATAATTTGATAGTCTGTTCTTCGTATTGAAAAACTCTTTGATACTAGCATCAAACACTACTTCATTGAATAGACCAGGTACTTTACGATTATTCCCATCGTCGTCTACATAGTCAAAACCGTCACGTAGTTTCTTGAACTCATCAATGGTAATGCTTGTAAGTTCTTCAAAGGTTGATTCGTCGATGTTTTCCTCGAAATTAGCTAACGTTGTGTTCTCATCACCATATGCCATAAGAAAAGCAGGAATAGTTCTAGCAAATCCACGTAGATGATCTCGAACATCATCTTCAGTTGTCTTTTTCTTATGCTCTTCTTCTTTAACAATTTTTTTTTCGATAGCAGTTTCAACCGTTGAACTTACTTCCTTATTCACATTTTCAGTAAATGTGTGACTAACTTCAACCTTTTTATTGGCTAATTCCGTTTTTAGTTGTTCGACTTTAACATCGTCATGGGCTACTTGAGCGATGTGTATTTGAATTGTAAAATCATGTTCGATTTCACGAATTTGAGTTTGATAGATTTCAACATTTTTCTGAACGACATTCTGAATTGCTGTTGATATTTCATCTTTTGCTTTATCTGTCTGAGTTTTATTTAAGTTGAAAGTTTCTTTTAATCTGTTAAATCCGCTATCAAGCGTTTCTTTTATTTCTGTAGTGATTGTTGTAACTTCAGGTATTTCAGGTATATCAGATGCTTCTATAACCTTATAAATAGCGTCTCCAAAAATATCTTTCGTTTGGTTTATAACAATTTCTGTTGGAATATCAATATTTCCATCAGCATCAATCATGGGATTTGTTATATTGACTTCTCTACGGTCTATAAGACGCTTATTCTTTTCTGGCTTAATCTTGTCTAGAATTTCTTTGAACGGAGAATTACCACCAAATATACCTGCGATATTCGCAAACAAAAGATTACTCATAAATCCACGTTTTACTACCTCTGTTGAAATGATTTGGGTTGGGATCGTTAGGACTTCTGTTGCGTCCAACTCATGCATTGTACCTTCATTGTCTTCTCCGATAACAGGGAAGAAATTCAATAACTTCTTAATTTTCTTCTTACGTTCTTCACCTGTTTTTGAGCTACCACTTGATAAGTTGTTTGCGAACTCATCAAAGAGCAATAGTGTGCGTTCTGGTGCAAAATCGAAAATATATGCATTTTCTTTTCGATAAAGCGTTCCGTCTTGAACGAACTCATATGGATTTTGTGCACGGAATGCAGCTTGGAAATATAAACTAGGTGACTTAATGTTATTAAGCATAAGTACTGCAGACCACTCGGGAATGGTAATACCCGTAGTAAGTTGACCGACGGATAAAGTGATCGTTTTTTCGTTTTCAGAAATGGCCTTTTTTACTTTATCCAAACTCTTCTCATTTCTCTTAAAATCTTGACCTTCTTCTTCAAGATTTGGATCATTATCAATACTTATTCCGTCACCAGCAGCTAGCACAATTTGATACTCACCAAAGATAGGATGTGATTTCAACAACCGTTCAAGTGCCTTCGCTGAGTTCACACGTGGTAAAAGCCAAAAAGTATGATTTAATTCACGCCTGCGTTCTTCTGTCGCAAAAGGAAACTTTCCTGAAGATAGGTTATCAAGAAATTTTTTCACGCTTTCTTCATATTCAAACTTGCCGTCTTCCTTAACTCTGAAAAACTCATTTAAATCGAATGCAAAATCAACATTACGATCATCGTCTAACGTTAAGCCTCTAGACACTCGTTCTTCTATCATTTTGCTCATTTGATAAGTAAATAAGCTTAGTGTTGGTAAATATTCATACGGATTACTTCCGTATGTGTAATCCCAATTCGCTTTTGCTTCTTGTTCATCCACATAAGACCAGTTGAAAATTTGATTTTCATTAAATTTGTTGTTCGCCAATGCTTTAAAAGGAGTACCCGATAAGTGTAAAGTGAAGTTCCGATTGATTTTATCAAAGGCAACATCCGTTTTAACTGTATCAACACCTTCATGGGCTTCATCTATGATTAGTAAATCCCAATTCAATTGAGCAACCCATTGGAGTTTATCATAGCTACCACCTGCAAATTTAGCACCTTTAAGATCTTGTAGTGAAATAAAAGTGATTTGAGAAGGATTCTCATGGTCAGTAGAGTTTACAAACTCAACAAAATCATCACGTGATAGTGCCTTATCTTTCAAGGCATCTGTTTCAGAAATAAATTTCATTCCTAGTTCTTGCCAAGAAATAAATTTCTTAAAATCATCAAACCATGAGTTCGCGATTGCAGGTCTATTCGTTACAATAAGTACATTTATTGCATTGATTTTTCTTACAAAATCATATGCTGTCAGTGTTTTCCCAAAGCGTGGTTTTGCATTCCAAAGAAATTCCCTAGGTTCTTGTCCACTATTGTAATAATCGAGCGTTAGTTGAACTGCTTTTCTTTGTTCATTTCGAAGTGAGTAGTCAGAATGATCCTTATCAATTTGAACTTCATCATAATCACGATTGATATACTTGTCTGTTAGAATTTCTGCTTTTTCGAGTGTCCCATTAAAATAGAACCATTCGTCTGCATAACCATTAAAATTCTTTTTCTGAATCCCATTTTGTTGAAGGAAACGGTGAAGTGATTTATCGTGAAACCAAGATCCATCTGACCTTTTTGCGATTTTTTCAAATAGGATTTTCGGATTAAGTCCAGCCGTTCCAACTTGTTCATAAATACGTTGTTTGACTTGTCTATTTGTCTCACCAATTTTGATATAACCTTCGTGAGAAGGAACCTCAGGTAAGGTATAGGCATATATCTTCAAGTCCAACACTTCATAAGGATTAATGATTGTTCTATCCATCGATTTCCTCCATTTCTTCCTTATAAACATCGGTAATCTTTACAGGAACATATTTCATTCTTATTACTTTGGTTTCATCGACTTTATCATCTTCGAAAAAATCAAATAGATTAAGTTGATCTACCTTTACTGAATGAGTGGAAGACTCTGTGCTTTCACGGTTTACTCTATTAATAATATCTTCAATCGTGTATTCTGTGCGTTGAACCTTAATAATCTTTGTACTTTTACGAAGGTTTATGGGTTGCCACTCACTAAACACAATAGGATTACCATTAGCAGATAATTTAGTAAGAAAGTTTCCTTGTGCAATATTGTTGGATATAATCAATTTCGCACTGTCTAAAACCTTATTTGCCATTTTCGCATTATGTTTAATTACTTGTTCCTGATATGCCTCGTAATAAACTTGATACATATTCATTGCACACCTTTGAGCATTATCTTCAAGTAATTCAACACCATACAACGTTGATAGTGCAAGCAGCGAATAGTTCTCAAACCGTGTCAAATCATCACCGTAATTCTTTGCTACCATTTTCATTTTCCTATTCAAAACTTCAACTAGGAACGCACCCTCTCCTGCACCAGGTTCTAGGAATGTAGAGGTTAAGTTCTGGCATGCTTCACGAATTTGAGGTAAGTCAAGCATTTTCTTAACAATTCTTCTTGGTGTGAACACTTCACCATGATTTTGGACACGTTTTTTACTTTTTATTATATTTTCATTAACTGGCATAGATGACCTACTCATGATCTAAAACCCCCTTTCTCAAAAGAACTGACGCTATTTAATTAACGACTTTGCTTGTAAATTTATCTAGTTTCTATTATACAGGTTCATTTGTCTTTATGGTAAATTAATCACATGAATTTGTGGACGTACGACAAATTTTCAGAAAAAGATCTCGTTAAATCAGAGATTTGTTAAACGGACTATACTTGTGAAAATCAAAACCACCGAGTTAATTTGTTGAATGTTTCCGAATATTGTAAGATGGAACTGTAGGCATATTTTGGCTTTCCGCTCTTTTTATTAAAGCGGCTTAATCGGAGGTAGTCATAGATTGCCAAAGAAACGTAGAATACTTTAACGAACTACTCGGTATCATTTCAACAAGACCATAACATCAGAAGACAGACTTGAATTGAAGTTGTGAAGATGTTTTTTTGTTTTATTATAGAATTTAGAATAAGGAGAGTGTTGAGATTTGCATATTATTAAAGTTAAATTAAAGAATTTTAAGCAATTTAAAGATGAAACCATTTTGTTTAATCAATGTCGTAATATACTTATTGGAGAAAATGGGGTTGGGAAAACGTCTGTATTAGAAGCGATAAGCTATGTTCTAGGGGCAAACGAACTAGCGATAAATGCCATAGGGATCCAATCACTTTTCAACGTTCTAACAATTAATGATTTTATGGCTGGAAACAAAGATTACGAAAACTTACCAGTATTAGAAATAGAGTTGTTTTTATCCGAGGATATTGAAAACTTTAAAATTAACGGGATACATAATTCCGAAAATAAAGAACTAAATGGACTAGTAATGCGAATTTCACCTAACGATGAATTCTCACACGAAATAGCGGATTCTCTAAAAAAAGACACTATTTTTCCGTTTGATTTTTATAAGCTAGAATATCTTACTTTCAGTGGAGTATCCTATAATAGCTATAATCGATATTTACAATATGTGCATGTCGATAGCACCAAAATTAATACTAAGAATGCAACTAAGAGATTTATAGAAAAAGTTTATATGAGTAAAATAAATGTAGAAGACCGTCAGCGGCTTAATCATGCCTACAGAGAACATAGTAAGAGATTCTCGCAACTGTTATCTGAAGAATATGGTTCGAAGAAGCAAAATGAATTTGATTTAATATTAGACAGTAGAAGAGGAAACGCCCTACTGGAAAATTTAACAATTCAACAAGATGATATTGATATTCGAAATATGGGAAGAGGTGATTCGGTATTTATAAATACTGAATTTGCGCTTTCTAACACTTCTGCAAATATTAAGGTTGTATTACTGGAGGAACCAGAAAATCATTTGAGCTATTTAAACATGCATAAACTTATAGACGAAATTATTAAAGCAGATGATAAACAAACATTTATCGCAACACATAGTAATATGATATCTTCAAGATTAGATTTGAAAAATTCAATCTTTTTATCAAACTCAACTCATATAAAGCTTGAAGATTTAACCAGAGATACCGCAGATTACTTCCAAAAAAGCCCGCACAACAATATCTTGAACTTTATTCTCGCTGAAAAGGCTATTTTAGTTGAAGGTGACGCGGAATTTATTCTACTAGATTCTTTTTATAAATTCAAATATGGTGAGGAATTGTACGACAAAAATATCACCTTGATTTCGTGTGGTGGAAAAACATTTAAACGCTACTTGGAAGTTGCTTTACTTTTGGACAAGAAAGTGGCTGTGATCACTGATAATGATAGGAATTATGCCGAAAATATTACAAAGAATTACTCTAAGTATATTAATGAAAAAATCATTGTTTTTGCACCAACTGACAACCAACAATATACGTTCGAAGTTGTTATTTACAATAATAATGAAAAGCTACTAGAGGAAAAGTTATACAATCCACAAATGAATCTAGGGCTACAAAGCTATATGCTTAAAAATAAGGCCGAAGCCGCTTTCCGATTATTGAAAATTTTGGAGGCGAGTGAACAAATATACTCGGAGTTTAACATTCCTGAATATATAAGTGGTGCTTTTGAATGGATAAGATAGTAATAAATGCAGTTGCTGGGGCGGGCAAAAGTAGTATGATTATTGAGGATTTGGATTTGGAAAAAAGAATTGCTATATTAACTTATACTAGAGCGAACCAAAATGAATTAAAAAAGAATGTGATTAAACGATTTAAGCATCTACCAAGAAATATTCATATTTTTGGGTTATTTGAATTTCTTTACAGTTTTTGTTACATGCCATTACAAAATCTATATCCAAACAGAGGGATATGTTTTGACACGCCTCATTTTATGGCGCAGAGCTACTATACTAGAGATGGTAGGATTTATGCAAATAAATTATCAAAGTACCTAATTGACAAGAAGGTTGATTTTCATAAAAGAATCGAAAGATACTTTGATAAGATATATATTGATGAGATACAGGATTTGTCTGCATACGATTTTGACTGGATGCTTTCCTTGGCAGAGCTTTGTATCCCTGTTAAACTAGTCGGGGATTTCTATCAGTCCACATTTTCTTCAAGTAGGCACGGGAATAAAAGGAAATCCTTGCACGTTAACTATGATATTTATAAAAAATATTTTACTGATAAGGGCTACCATTTTGATGAAACGACCCTTTCAGCAAGTCATAGATGTTCAGAGAATGTATGTACTTTTATTTCTTCTAACCTAGGCATAAATATATCATCGCATAAACAGAATGAGGGAATTGTTGAAAAAGTAGATAATGTTGAACGAATTAAAGAAATATTAGACAATGATGATATAAAAAAGTTGTTCTACCAAAAACATTATTCTTTTACATGTAATTCTGACAATTGGGGGAATTCAAAAGGGTTAACGTTCAAGGATGTTTGTGTTATTTTAAATCCATCTACTACGAACTTATTTGATGGCAAGTTAAACACACTAGCTCCCCAAACTTTGGCGAAATTATATGTGGCTTGTTCTAGAACTAAAGGTAATTTATACTTCGTAGAACAGAGGAAAATTCCTAACAAATATAAGATTTAAATTAAAATCTAAAGACGGATTAAATGGTATAAATGTTATTAACATGATCTCACTATTTCATCAATCTTCATAACCTTCTACATTGATTAGATTAATCGAGCGTATTGAAGTTTGTGTGTTGGTAGTGAGAAAGTAGTTTATTACGAGACGTATTTACTGAAATGAAAAAATGAGTGTTGCTGAAATAATTTGAAATGTAATGTTACAAGGTAGAGATAAATAGAGAGAGGAGTTCAATGTGGTTTTTTCTAAAAAATATGACATAATAAATGATGCACCAAAAGAAATTGCTTGGGAAGATTACGAAAAAGTATCTTTGCAAGAATACTATGGATTGCTTGAATCATCAAGCGAAAGTGAAGAAGCCTTTCAATTGTTTTTCGAAGAAAATCCTTCATATGTGCCGGGAGCATTACAACTATTTGGGCAATCTGGTCACTATCCATATATGCACACATTAATTTCGCAGCCTCAAATAGGTGGTTCATTTAGAAGGGTTCCTGATTTTCTATGGCTTGCTAACAATAGCCTTACATTTACGCCTGTTTTTATTGAAATCGAAAAGCCCGCTAAAGGAATGTATACAAAAAAGGGGGGGAATATAAACGCAGAATTTACGCAAGCTATCGAACAAATTTATGAGTGGCAGACAATACTAAAAAAGCCAACCAATCAGCTGTTATTTTTCGATTTTTTCAACATACCGCAAACACTGAGAGAGAAGGATTTTGAGCCGCAGTTTCTTTTGATTTATGGACGGCGGGCTGAGTATGATGAGAATGATCTCTTGAGAGGGAAAAGAGCCGCTGTTCGGAAAGACAATATAGATATTATGTCATTTGACAGACTACAGCCAATTAGGGATTACTATCAGTTTACAACGAGTCAGGTTCGAAACAAAGAGTACTGGATTAAGAATATTTCTCCTACTTTTAGATACCGTGCAGATTGTGCAGAAGCACTTGTTTCAGCTAATGGATTCAGAGATGCAATTATGCGTATGAAACATACGTCCGAAGCGAGAAGGGGATTTTTGGACATGCGTTATGAATATTGGATTGAATATGGAAAACTCCGTAATAAAGGTATCTTGACAAGTAGTGAAGGAGAGTAACATTCTTTGATTCAGCCAATTACTTTTACATTTTTGCTAAGGGCTACACCTTGCCGTTACAGATAGCGAGTCGAACCGAGTCTTAAGAAACACTAAATACAATTTATGCTATTTGTAAATATTTTTTAAGCTTTTCACCATGAAGCGTGCTTGAACTTTCCTCTATCATTCGGTATTAGACCCTTTGAAAATTATTAAAGGCGCTTTTCCTCTGATAATTTTCAAAGGGCAGAACAAGCGATAGCGCGTTAGGATTGACTCAAGCGGATTTACATTCCAATCGAATGCGCATCGTGAATCTTTCAATATTTCTATAACCATAAGCCCTTCTTTTTAACACTTTAATTTTGTTGTGCGTGCCCTCGATTGGAGCATTTGTAACACGATACGTAAAGTATGCCTCAATCTGCTTACGCCATTGTAGGATCGTTTTTACGATTCTTCTTAATGCTCCAGTTGGAGAAAACATATGTAGTTTAATCCATTGATCCAACAAATCTATCCCTTCTTGAGCA
>JACDJB010000066.1_pt1 | contig 159372 bp, 140 predicted proteins | sample 7454121 | NCBI WGS metagenome assembly JACDJB01 (sample SAMN14253290, study PRJNA609438) | sludge metagenome | isolation source: sludge after 25d culture with pyrite | collected 2018-12-20
AACGGAAATAGAACAATAATTCTATCTGCACAAATGTGCAGGTTTTTGAATTAAAATATGCCAAATTGGCAGGTTTTTGGCAGGTTTTTTGATTTAGATCACATTTTTCATAGAACAAATATCATGTTTGGTTATAATTAGCCTGAAATTAGGTCTCCCCATCTAGTTTTGCATTCTTAAAGTATCAAAATAGAATTCAATAAAAAAAGAACAATTATCCGAAATTGAACCTTACAACGAGCTCATAAGGATTATCGATAAAAATATGATTGTTCTAGATAAAGCAAAAATCGACATAAAGGAAAATTTAGGGGAGGAATAGATTAAATAAAAATAAACAAACCAAAAATGATATTTCTAAATTAAGTGTATAATATTTGTGTTCCGAATTATTAATAAATAATTATATAATAAGTAAGGTATCATTCTAATTACTTTAAGAAAGGTTACAGAATGTCTAAAATAGATGAAAATTTTGAACTTGGCGTTCCAATAGAGTGGGAAATTCCTGAAAATATAACACCAAGATATTCAACCCATATGGTTATTCAACATCTGGAAAATGAAAATCTCATTTCTTTTTTTGAAGTAATTCCCCCCATAATGTTAGGTGACAAAGAGTCTATTAAACAGATTAAGAAGGTAACTGCCCGATGTATTTGCCAAGTGATTGTTGCAGATAATAAATTACCAGAAATTGTGAGTGTTTTGCAAAATCATTGTGAAAAAAATATTATCAAACCCAAAAATGAATAAAGATTACTGAAAATGACAATAATATCAACTACACAAAGTAGATACAATTTACAATCACTTAATACGAATAAAACTCAAATGTTAGACTCTGAAATTAATTTTTGGATATCTGTATTTGCAGAAGATAAGTCATATTTTTTGGGTACTACATATGCCACTGGTATTCCTAATTTTTTAAATAGAATTAGATCAAAAAATTTCCGTTTGGTTAATTCTATTCCCGTGACTTATACCAAAGAGATAGATAATTCATTCGTTGTTAGTGATGATAAATTTCTTGTGTATGGAGTTGGGGATTCATTACATGATGCGATTTACGATTATGAGAATTCTTTAATCGAATTTTACGAAATTTTAGAAGAAGGTGCAGAAAGCAATAATTTTGACCAGATTCAATTAGGTCAATTGCAAAACTATATAATACGTAAATAACAGTGGGTAATCAATGACGTATAAACGTAGAGAAGTAGCGGACATGCTCGTTGTAAAATTAAAAATGAGACCAAGAAATGCTGATCATGAGTGGTATGAATTATCAATTGATGGGTTGCCACCAATCAGAACAAAATTATCGAATAATAAAAAAGATATATATGATGCCTTAGAAAATAAAATTTTTAGGCAATTAAGAGTTAGAAAAAAATTCTTCCATGAATTAATGGATTGTACAAAATCAAAGGATGATTATGAACAACAAGTAACCTCCGATCCTTATCCCCCGTTCGATAATTTTATTGTTTAATTCTAATTAAGTTTTGATCATTTTATTTCTGGTATGATAGAAAATATGTATTTTTGGAATAATAATTAAATTTAGAATGAATTATAGATTTCATTTATAAGAATCGCTAAGAATGTCTATTTTTGCTTTTAGAATTATCAAATTTAGCCTTGCAAAATAAGTACATATATTCTATAATATATTTATATACGGCGAATGACCGCTGAGAATATCTGTGGTCATTTTTATTTTAATTCAGGTTAACAGATTGTAATTGAAAGCAAAACACATGATTAGAAAAAACAAAGCACATAACTTCACATTCAGATTACGTCCAGATATTGGTATGATGCTAATCCAACTCTCTAAAGAATTAGCATTGGATAGATCAGCATTACTTCGACGTTTGATCAGATTAGCATATCAAGAAATGGTAAGTAGTAAATTATCCGCCAACAAAAAAAGGACAAAAAATGAATAGTAAATTGCAAGATATTAAAAACAAAATGAATGATGCTACAACCATAAAAGAATTAGAAGCATTACAGAAAGATGAGAACCAGGCATTATTAGAGGCTAAAGCATACGATAACAAACTCCGGAAAGAATCCGAAGAATTGGCCAAACAGAAATTTGAAGCTGAACGCCTGGCAAATCTAGCAAAACAAGAGCGTATTGAAACCTTGAAACGCCAGATCGTAAATAGCGAAGATGTGATCGCAGAGATAGCTATCCAATTAGTAACTGCTATCAAACAACGTTCAGAAACTTACTGCGATTTGAGAAAACTTACTCTCGAAGTAAACCGGGATTCGCAACGATTCGGATTTGAGGAGCTGGTCATTGAGGATTTATTTGCATTTTACGGTAATTCCACATTACCGAAAGACATTGGTCATGCACTCATTGACCAGGTTGTCAATTTGATTTCCCAACATGATAAAAGACCAGAACTTGAGATTAATCCGGAGAATGTAAAGATCAATTCCCTTAATTGGGGGAAAGTTACAGGCCCAAAAATATTTACTTCTGATTTTGATGATGTCAAGGGGGAATGATGCCAAAACACAAAGAAAGGATCAATCAGATTCTAAATCAATTGGAAGAGGAGGGCTACGAGATCAACCAGGAATTATTAGACATGGTGAATGAAAATTATTTCTCTCAGATCAACAGCAACAAAGGGAATCCAGACCAACTGCCAAAACAAAAACAATCACCGGACCATGATCGATTTGGTGTAATGTTGGCCAACAAACAAGCGGAACAAGATCTTAGGAAATGGAGAGCAGATAGAAATGACCAGGAAGCTAATTTTCAATTACTCCGGAATGCAGGTAAACAATTATTCGAAGAGCAGAGTTCATTTAGCGATCGTGTTGAAGGTTGGCTTAACGATAGACATAATAGAAAATCCTAATACCTAATACTGATAATAACCCGATCGATAGAGATCGGAGTTAACAATAACTCTGTCATTCACTCCTTTGCAATTCTCCCCTGATAATCTGGCTAGGGGAGCAAAAGGGGATATCATAATTTTTCTAATGGATTAGCAACAAGATGAACTCTCTGTAAGTCATCATCAACTTGAGCAAGATATCTTTGTAAAACCGATAAACTAGAATGCCCCATCAACCTTGATAAGGAAATTAAATCCGCTCCATTTCTCAACATGGTAATTGCAAAGAAACGTCTAAAGTCATGTAGACCAATTCCTGATAGTCCAACCCGGATTGATAATCTTCGGATTACCTGACGTAATCCTGAATACTTAAACCTTGTATCTTCTTGTGTTGTAAATAGAGGATGATTATATTCAGGATTAATTCTGGATCGAATATATTTTCTTATTGCTTTGCGAGTTTTTGGGCCAAAAAAAGTTATTCTAAATTTTCCACCTTTTCCGTATCTAATTGTTACTGAACCTGAATTGATATCTATATCGCCAATATTACAATCGCATAATTCTTGACTACGTACTCCTGTATCTGCCAGGAAAAGGATTATTGCTTTATCTCTATCTTGGTTTACTCCTTGACAAGAACCTAACAACAAATTGATTTGTTGGAGGGTGATTCCTTTTATAGGTTGATTTGTTACCTTTGGAGGTTTAACTTTTCTAATAGGGGATCGATATTCATCATCAGTTTCTTTTTCCCACCAATAGCATAATGCTCTGATCACTCTATAGGCAGAATGCTGTCCTCCAGGATTTCGAGATTGTTGAAGGAATAATAAATACTTCCTGATAATATCAGCAGTTAACTCATTTATCATAACAACGCCTTGAGAATTCAACCAATGAGTAAAGAAATTTATCTCACAAGAATAGCTCCTAATTGTGTTATGAGATAATCCTCTACTTTTAACATCGATCAAGAAACCATTAGATATAAAGGATATTGAATCATCAATGATTTGGTTAACAAAAAATTGAATCGTATGGTCTTTGTGAGTGGTCATTTAATCATTCTCCCTTTCTGACCACTATATACAGTGTTTATTTATTTGTTGATCGCTATATATGCGGGAAGCACGTGCCACCGTAGCTCAGTTGGCAGAGCAGACGATTCGTAATCGTCAGGTCATGGGTTCGACTCCCATCGGTGACTCTATTTATTTATTATAAACTTGTGATAATTTTCCAAATATTCTTTTGTTGCTTGTCTCCCAGATTCTACTAAATTTTTGAATTTTTGATCATCCCTTGATAAATGGAAATCAGTAGAAGATACCCCTAAAGTGTTGATCTTTACAGATCTTCTTTGATCGATAGGATTATTATCAATTTCTGCAATTTGAAGGCTTACGTTGTAGGATTCATATAATTGCGAGATAAAATCTTTAAAGTTCTCAATTTTCTTGTTGGAGGAAATTTTTTCTGGATTTGAATATAAATAAAAGCCTAAGGTCTCCCAGTTGATACCATTTTCAAACCACAAATTATTTTCTCCAAATTTTGGCTTATCAAAAATGTGCAATGGGTAATTCATTAACAAGCCACCATCAACATAATAGTCACCTTCCCCAAATCTCACACCATCAAACCGCATGACCTCAAAATACAACGGGATCGACATTGACATTCGTATAGCCTGTGCTACCGGAAAATCGGGGGTAGTTTCCGCAGAGAATACAGAAACTTTTAATTTGGACATATTTGCACTGATTACATATAAATCTTTGTGTCCCAAATTTTGAAAATCCGTAAAAGTAGCATTTGGATTTCCTTCACAATGTGTTGCTATTACATTCTGAATCCAGTTACTAAAATATTCACTTGAATACCATCCATATTTAGTCATGAGTCTTTGGACAGCTTCAAAATCACCGGTAATTTTCATAATTTCTTTACTCAGGAATTTCGGAAGCCATTCAGGTTCATTTTCTCGACTGGATGATCTTAGTTGTGGTACTTGTCTAAAATCTAAGGATTCGATTAATTTCAGTGTTTCGGGGTAACTTAAGTTGAAACTAACAAGTGTTGCAGTGATTGCTCCTGCAGAAGAGCCAGCCACTCTCTTTATTTGTTTTATCAACCCTTTTTGGTCGAGTATTTCCAACGCACCAGTGTAGGCGGTTCCTTTCATTCCACCACCTCTAAAAACCAGGTTCTTAAAAGGATAGGTGGGAATAACGGCTTCTTTAATAAACGGAGGAATTGGGATTATGCCACCTTTGACCCTTTTCTTGTATTCAAGGTAAAACGGACCAAATTCATTTTCCAAACCTTCTTCTTCATTTAGAATATGGAGCTGTAATGAGACCCACCAAATGGGAATAAATGCTAAGCCAATAATTGATCGAAAGAACAGAGAAAAGGCTAAAGAAAACAAGATTTCACCTAAATAAAATGGGTGACGAACAAAACTATATAAACCTTTTGTTTTGAATTCCATATCCGATTTTGGTGATATGAGTGGTTGAGAAATCAGACTTGGTACAATGAAAATCAGACTTATAACTCCGAGTAATATGCCAGAATACTTGAATAATTCTAAATCTACTAATCTTGGTTGCGTGATCACTGGAAGAACCATGATAATTCTGCCTACAGAAAATAGGAAACCTGACAACTGGCCAAATATACGAAACTTTCTGCCAAAACGGGTATTGGTAGCAGTATTTGCACCTAACAGGCCTAACAGACTTACTCCAGCCCAAAAAAAAGGGTTTCTATAAAACTCCAGCATATATTCTCCAACTCAATTTGTAATAATATTACTTTAATTATTCGATTAAGATTATAATTTTTGTATGACAAAAAGAAAAACACCACTTGTAATTGGAATCGCTGGGGGATCTGGTTCAGGAAAAACCACTGTTGCAAACGTCATTTTACATAGTGTAGGTGCTCATCGAATTGCATATATACCTCACGATGCATATTATCGTGATTTGAGTGGTTTACCGGAAAAACAAAGAAATATGGTAAATTTCGACCACCCAAATTCGTTGGAGAATGAATTATTAATTGAGCATGTCATAAGATTAAAAAATTGGGAACAAATCTTATTGCCGATATATGATTTCACCACGCATACCCGCACTCAAAAAACCATTCCTATCCAACCTCAGTTAGTGATTGTGCTTGAAGGAATTTTAATATTTGCGGAGCCTAAACTAAGAGAGCTGTTTGATGTGAAAATCTTTGTTGATACAGATGATGACATTCGGTTTATTAGGAGATTGCAAAGAGATATTGCTGAAAGAGGACGATCTATGGATATGGTGATTGATCAATATCTCAACACTGTGCGTCCAATGCACCTAGATTTTGTTGAGCCATCCAAGCGTTATGCTGATGTCATTATTCCTGAAGGTGGTAGAAACCAGGTAGCAATGGATATGGTGATCGCTAGAATCGAATCTTTGTTAAAAAAACCTGATCGTAAACCAAACTACTCTCAATGAACAAAGAAACAAAGTTAAAAATTCTTCGCTGGCTTGCTTTAATCTTTGTGATTGCCTTAACGGTAATTCTATTTCTAAACAGAGAAAATATTCAATACCTGGAAAATTTTGGATATTTAGGTATTTTTCTCGCTTCTTTATTAACAAATGCATCATTAATTCTTCCAGTTCCAGGAGTTTTGATCACATCAGCAATGGGAGCAGTATTTAATCCATTTTTGGTAGCACTGGCCGCTGGAGGTGGGGCGTCCATAGGTGAAATTTCAGGATATTTAGCAGGTTTTAGCGGTCAAACCATCGTCGAAAAAGCAAATTGGCATGAAAAATTAGAAAGATGGATGCACAAGTATGGCAATTTTACAATTTTGGTTCTTGCTTTCATTCCAAATCCTGCTTTCGATATTGTCGGGATCATGGCTGGTGCAATGAAAATCCCTATTCAAAGATTTCTATTTTATTGTTTTATCGGAAAAGTTTTGAAAATGCTTTTATTCGCTTATGGTGGTTTCCTAATTGGTTCACAAATTGAATCCCCCTCAAATTAATTTGATTTATTTTTTCTACCTAGGAAGGTGAATTACTGTATAATCTTAATTTGAACTGATCCAAATCCAAACAGAAAGTAAACTCATCACAAAAATTATCTTGAATCCTCGTTATGGTATAATCCTGCTTTAGAATCCTAATTTTGGAGTATTAATTTGGCATTTCGACCACTCAATTGGTTGTTTGGACTTTTTTCTTTAGATATCGGAATTGATCTTGGCACAGCTAACACTTTAGTAAATGTGCGAGGTAAAGGAATCGTTATCAACGAACCTTCTTGGGTTGTGATTGATAAAAAAACACGCCAACCAGAAAAAATTGGTTTACAAGCAAAAGAGATGGTTGGAAGAACGCCAGCCTCGCATATTGCCATCCGACCATTACGGGATGGTGTCATATCCGAATATGATATAACAAAAGATTTAATCGGATATTTTCTCAGCAAAGCACACCAACAAACTTTGGTTCCTCTTCCAAGGCCAAGGGTTGTAATTGGCATACCTTCAGGTGCAACTGAAGTTGAGAAAAACGCTGTATTTGATGCATCCAAAGAGTCAGGTGCTCGTGAAACATATCTAATTGAGGAACCTATGGCAGCTGCACTTGGCGCTGGATTACCAGTAACGGAGGTGGTTGGCAGCATGGTTGTTGATATTGGTGGTGGAACTTCAGAAGTAGCTATCATATCGATGAATGGAGTTGTTGTTTCCAGGTCACTTCGTGTAGCTGGTGATGAATTAGACCAGGATATCATTATCTATATTCGAAATAAATACAATTTATTGATTGGTGAAAGGATGGCTGAACAAGTTAAAATGACGGTAGGTTCAGCGTATCCATTGCCGACTGAAAAAACAATGCGAGTTCGTGGTCGCAATCTTGTGACTGGTCTTCCTGAGGAGTTGGAAATTTCCTCTGTCGAAGTGAGAGAGGGTATTAGTGGATCCCTTCAGGTTATTGTTGATACCATAAAAGACGCACTAGATGAAGCTCCTCCTGAAATTGTTGCTGATCTCATGGAAAATGGTATTTGTTTAGCAGGTGGTGGTGCTCTGATACTAGGGTTGAAAGAAAGATTGACGGATGAGCTTAATTTACGGGTATGGGTAGCTGAAGATCCATTAACATGCGTCGCTCGTGGCGCAGGAATGGTTTTAGAAGATCTTGAAAAATACTCAAAACTACTGGTTGATATCGAGTAATTCTGATAATTTTACAAATCATTTAATTGAAATTCTAAAATGAGAAAATTATTAAGTTCGTTTAAATCCTTTGCAATTTTTTTTGTTGCAATTGGTCTGATACTGTTAGCCTTAGGTGGTTACTTGAGTCCTGTTCTAGTAACCCTCTCCAGACCAGTGTTGAGTGCTCAAGAATGGATCTCCTCGCGTTATGTCGCTATAAACCAATTGGTTAATGCTCCACAGGATGTGGAAGATTTGCGGATACGCAATATTGAATTAGAAAACGAAGTTTCACGCTTACAATCTCAAATCATCATTCTTCAAGAACAATTGGATGAATCACAAGGGCTGGAAGAGCTATTAGGTTATGCCAGACGGAGGCCGGAATTTCAATATGCAGCAGCAGCTGTAATTGGAAAAGATCCGAGTCCTTTTTTGCATTACATTATTATCGATCATGGTAGTGATGAAGGGATCCGGAGGGGTATGCCAGTTGTGACCCAATCTGGACTTGTCGGACGGATTGATGCTGTAACAGCAGGTGCAGCCAGGGTGCAACTGATTACAGATCCTGGCTCTGTGGTGAATGTTAAATTACAAGCTCAAAAAATAAATGCCCAAATAAATGGATCCATTACTGGTGAAATTACCCTCGATATGGTTCCACAAGATACTAATTTAGAACCTGGTGAAGTTATTCTTACTTCTGGGTTAGGTGGAAACTATCCGGCGGATATTCTTATCGGTCAGGTCATTACAGTGCGTCAATTTGAGAATGAAATTTTTCAAACAGCAGCCATTCAACCGATTGTTGATTTTTCACAGCTTCAGGCAGTATTGGTCATCAAGAATTTTCGGCCAATTGATATAACACCTTTAGAGCCGAGTTCGGACGAATAACATGCGAAAAGTTTATATCGTATTATTTGTTATGATTGTAAGTATGTTACAACTAGGAATATTTAGCCACATTCAAATCTTATCAGGTAAGATTGATTTAATTATGCTCGGAGTAATTGCCTGGATTTTGCAGAAAAGAATAGAGATTGTTGATATATTAATTTATATCCTCATTAGTTTATTAATCCTATTTTTTATCTCTGCCGAACCGATCTTTTTATTAATTATGTTTTACGGAGCTGTGGGTTTACTGACTTATTGGATAAAGAACAACGTTCAACAAATACCAATCGTTAGTATGTTGATATTTACTGCGATTTTTACTTTTATCCATCTGACAATCTTCGGCTTATATCTTCAATTATTAGGGACAAACATTGAAGCAAAATCAGTTTTCCAGATCGTCATTTTACCCAGTATCTTATTCAATTTGATTGCAGCAATTCCGATGTTCTTATTGACAAATGAATTGCAGCATTCAGTTTATCCAATGGTTGAGGAAGTATGAATCAATCTTCTTTAGATCAAAATCGTGTCCAAAAATGGAGGATAGTTTTCGTTTTTGGTTTGATGTTCATCATATTTGGTTTTTATATATTTCGTTTGTTCTCTCTTCAGGTTATTCAAGGACAGGCTTTCCTGGAACAGGCAAATGAAAACCGTATCAGAGAGATTAGTGAACCAACCCAACGGGGCATTATCTATGATAGGAATGGTTTTGTTTTAGCAAGAAATATTGCTTCCTATAATGTGATAATTACCCCTGCTTATCTGCCTGATGTCGACACCGAAAACCCTAATGGCGATATGCAACGAATTTACAGAGCACTTTCAGAATTAATTGACATTCCTGTAACTAACGGGGATATGTATGATCAAGAATCCATCCGTAACTTTACACCTTGTTACAACGATTTTGGAATTAAAGAGATCGTTTATATTGGTGACACAAATGCTCCATTTAGCCCTGTACAGATTAAATGTGATATTGATCCAGAAACTGCGATGATTATTCGGGAAAAGAAAAGTGACTGGCCAGGTGTTGATATTGAGATCGTTGCCGTAAGGGATTATCCTACTGGAGAATTGACCTCTGAAGTGATTGGTTTCTTAGGGCCAATACCCGCCACTCAGGTTGATTATTATCAAGATTTAGGTTTTGTAGCCAACAGAGATAAAGTTGGTTACGCCGGCGTTGAACAATATTTAGATGAAATCTTAATCGGTTCAAATGGAAAAAGAGTTGTGGAAGTGGATGGGGCTGGCCAAATTATTCGGGATATTGAGGTGCCTATTTCTTCTGTACCGGGAAGTAATTTAAAGCTCACGATTGACACTCGTCTACAGGCTGCAACAAAAGCAGCATTAGTTTCAAATATGGAATATTACAACTTGCTAAAAGGGGAAGAAAAATATAATGTAGGGGCGGTTATTGCAATGAATCCGAAAACCGGTGAGGTATATGCATTAGTCAGTTACCCAACATTTGAAAATAACCGTTTAGCCAGGATTATTCCAGCTTATTACTATAACCAGTTGCAATTAGATCCCCGTAAACCATTATTCAACCATGCAATTTCTGCAGAACATCCCCCGGGATCTGTTTTTAAACTCGCCCCTGCGATCGGGATCTTAAATGAAGATGTTGTAACACCTGAACAACAAATCTTTGATCCAGGAAAAATAACGATTGAGGAACGCTTTTCTGAAAATGTTGTAATAGGTACAAGGGATTATGTTTGTTATACCTACAAAACGACTGGCGCTGGACATGGAAATGTCGATTTTATCCGTGGTGTGGCCCTTTCCTGTGATGTATATTTTTATAAAGTTGGGGGTGGATATGGTGATGAAGTCCCGGTCGGCTTGAATATTTGGCGCATCGGGGAATATGCAAAAGCATTAGGTTATGGAGAAATTACAGGTATTGAATTACCTGGTGAAATGAATGGATTAATTCCTGATCCGACCTGGAAACGTATCAATGTCGGGGAAAACTGGTCAACAGGCGACACATACATTGCTACAATGGGTCAGGGCTATGTTCTCTCAACACCGATACAAGTTTTGGTTTCATTTGCAACGATCGCTAATGACGGTGTAATGATGAAGCCTACCTTGGTGAAGGAAATTTTAGATGCGGAAGGAAATGTTATCCAACCATTTGAGCCCGTGCAGGTGCGTGACATTAAAACGGATCCTGTAATTCAGGTATATGATGAAAATTTCAGGACAACCGGTGAATACAAAACAGTTGAGCCATGGGTAATTGAACTGACTCAGGACGCACTTCGAGAAGTGGTGGTAGACGGCACATCTGCATTGATTTTCAGAGGGGAAACAGTCCCCTCAGCAGGAAAAACTGGAACTGCAGAATATTGTGACAACATAGCGCAGGAAAAGAATATTTGTGTGCCAGGTTCATGGCCTGCTCATGCCTGGTATGTGGGATATGCCCCTTATGATGATCCGGAAATTGCAGTTGTTGCATTTGTATATGATGGGGATGAAGGAGCTGTTTTAGGTGGTCCTGTCGTAAGAGATGTTTTGGAAACTTTCTTTGCCTTGAAAGCACTTGACCAAGGTGAGGTCGAAGACTAAACGTAGCCTTAATGCTATAATTCATGTTTTGAATTTCAATAATGGGAATGATCTTGAATAAAATGACGAATATTCAAATTAAAGGGATTCGAGAGGGTTTGCTAATTACACTCTCTGAAGGTGAGTGGGTTGATATAAAAATAGACCTAATAGAAAAAATCAAAGAAAAAGAAAATTTTTTCCATGGGGCAAAATTGGCGATTGACGTGGGTAATCGCATTCTTTCCATTAAGGAATTAAGTACTTTGCGCGACCAATTAGCAGATTTGTCAGTATCTTTATGGGCAATATTGTCAAATTCGCCAATAACTGAAATGAAAGCGCAGGATCTTGGTTTAGCAACCAAAATTTCAATTCCAAAACCTGAAAGGATAATTAAATCAATAGAATCTTCTTTGCCTGGTGAGGATGCAATTTTTGTTAGTAAAACAATTCGTTCAGGTTTAAAAGTTGTTTCTAATGGACATATCATTGTCTTTGGGGATGTAAATCCTGGTGGCGAAATTATTGCTGGTGGTAGCGTAATCATTTGGGGAAGATGCAAAGGTGTTGTGCATGCTGGTGTTGATGGGAATACGAATTCAATTGTTTGTGCGTTAGACCTAAATCCAACGCAGCTGAGAATTGCAGAAGTCATCGCTATTTCTCCAAAGCGAAAAGGAAAACCTCAACCCGAGGTAGCAAAAATCATAGACGGTCAGGTTGTCGCTGAATCCTGGAACCCAAAATCGAGGTAAAAAATTACGGATGAATGCAAAAGTAATCACAATATCTAGTGGAAAAGGTGGTGTTGGTAAAACAACCACGACTGCAAATTTAGCTGTAGCTTTAGCACAACTCAATCAAAAAGTAGTTTGTATCGATGGAGACATTGGTTTAAGAAATTTGGATGTGATTTTAGGATTGGAAAATCGGATTGTTTATGATTTGGTTGATGTAGTGGAAGGAAGATGCCGAATTCGTCAGGCGATGATTCGCGATAAACGCTTAGAAGACTTATTTTTAATTCCGGCTGCTCAAACTAGAGATAAAAGTGCAGTTTCACCCAGTGATATGATTCGGTTGTGTGAGGAACTTAAAGATGAGGTTGATTGGATCATTATCGATTCGCCTGCTGGTATTGAAAGAGGTTTCAGAAACGCGTTAGCACCTGCCGATTTAGTATTGGTAGTTACGAATCCCGAGGTTTCCTCTGTACGCGATGCAGACCGAATTATTGGATTAGTGGAAGCAGAAGAAAAAGGACCAGCTCAATTAATCCTAAATAGGGTTAATACCATATTGACTAAACGAGGGGATATGCTCAACACGGAAGATGTGCTGGAATTACTCGCAATTGATTTGATTGGAGTCATTCCCGAAGATGAAAGTGTGGTAGTTGCATCCAATAAAGGGCAACCGGTGACTTTATCGAATAATTCAAAAGCAGGACAAGCTTTTCGGAATATCGCTAAACGATTAATTGGCGAAGAAGTACCATTTATGGACCTGGATGCGGGAAATAATTTCTTTAATAAAATTGCAAAAATGATAAAAATAAGGGGTGATTAATGGATAATTTCCTCGAAAAGCTTTTTAGCAAAGAAAAAAAGAGTAAAAATACTGCGAAAGAAAGATTAAAGCTGGTATTAATTCACGACCGAACGGATATCACACCTGGTCAATTGGATAATTTAAAAAACGAATTAATTGATGTAATTTCTAAATATATAAAAATTGAACCTAACAAAGTAAAAATCAATATGACTCAAGAAGGGAAAGAACATCGTTTAATTGCAGATATACCCATTACAGCTGCAACACGTAAAAAGTAATTTACAAACATGTTTAAAAGAGAATTTTGGCAACAATTTGATTACTTGTTATTTGGGGGTGTTTTAATTCTATGCATTTTTGGTATTGCAATGATTCAATCTGCAGTTGCAGGAAATGAAGAAATAGCTGGTTCTGTATCAAGACAAGTGATTTTTGTGGTAGGAGGGATGGTTGTTTTATTTCTCACCTCTTTAATTGATTACAGGTATTTATCTTCTTTGACAAGGATCATGTATATTGGATCTGTTTTGCTTTTGATGGCTATTTTTATTATTGGAACAGCCGTATATGGATCCGCTCGATGGTTTGACACTGGAGTGATATTAATTCAACCATCGGAATTAGTAAAAACAATCATGATTGTCATATTGGCTGATTTCTTTTACAAATCTCAAGATCAAGAAAAAAACTTAAATTGGATATTGAAAAGCTTTCTAATTACAGCGTTTGTGGTTGTTTGGATATTTATTCAACCTAATCTAAGCATGTCAATCGTTATTTTTGTTATTTGGTTTTCTCTATTGTGGTATGCAGGTTTGCCTTTAAAGTATTTATTGATATTTGCTGTAGTTGGAATATTACTCGCTGTTATTGGATTTAATTTTCTTGAAGATTACCAGCAGGATAGAATTTTGAATTTTCTCTTTCCTGACCCTAATGCGCGCCATGGAGAAACATATAATGTTGACCAGGCTAAAATTTCTATCGGATCAGGTGGGTTATTCGGGATGGGGTATGGTCAGGGTCCGCAAGTTCAATTACGATTTCTTAAAGTTAGGCACACTGACTTTATATTCTCAGCCATGGCACACGAATTTGGTTTTTTTGGCACCATCTTCATTATGTCCATACTTGTTTTTGTTATTTATCGCTGTTTTCGGGTAGGACAAAAAGCTTCGGATATGTTTGGCCAATTAATCGCATATGGTGTGGGAACGTTGCTCTTTTTCCAGATGGCTGTTAATATTGGTGTAAATCTGAACATCATACCAGTAACTGGTTTAACCTTGCCTTTCATCAGTTATGGTGGAAGTTCATTAGCCTCATTACTGCTAGGAATCGGCTTTGTAGAGAGCGTAGCTGCGCATAGACATAAAAATTAATCAATAGGAGTTGTAATAAATGATACCAGCCAGAGTTCGTTTTGCCCCATCGCCAACCGGTCATATGCATTTGGGAAGTGCACGCACCGCGCTGTACGATTTCCTGTTAGCAAGAAAAACCGGTGGACAATTTATCCTCCGCATTGAAGATACAGACCAAAAAAGGTATGTCGAAGGTGCTGAAAAGGAATTGCTGGATGGTTTACAATGGTTAGGATTGGACTGGGATGAAGGGCCGGATAAAGGTGGAGAGTTTGGTCCTTATCGGCAATCAGAACGCAAAGAGATTTATCAGAAGTATGCGCGGCAACTGGTTGAATCCGGTAACGCATTTTATTGTTTTTGTACTCCTGAAAGATTGAAATCTGTTAGAGAAGAACAAATTAATAACAAAGTCCAGGCAAAGTACGATGGTACTTGTCGAAATATCCCTTTGGCAGAAGCTGATCAAAGGATTAAAAATGGCGAACCATATGTTGTCAGGTTTAAAACCCCAAAAGAAGGCACAACAGTTGTACGTGATTTGTTAAGAGGAGAAATTGTTGTTGATAATTGCACCCTTGACGATTACATTATTGTCAAATCTGATGGGTTAGCGTTGTATCATCTGGCAGCTCCTGTCGATGACCACTTAATGAAAATCACACATGTGCTTCGCGGGTCAGAATGGCTGCCTACATTTCCGTTACACAGTTTAATTCACAAAGCTTTTGGCTGGGAAGAACCAGTTTGGGTGCATCTCAGTGTTTTCCTGAAGCCCTCTGGCAAAGGAAAAATGAGCAAAAGAGAAGCTCAGGACCTTGCAAAAGATGGCAAATCGATTTTTATCAAAGACCTAAGGGAGCTAGGATATTTACCGGAAGCTGTGATCAATTGGATCGCTCTAATGGGGTGGAGTTTTGACGACCACACTGAATTTTTTACATTGGAGGATCTGATAGATAAATTTAGTTTGGAGAAATTGAATCCTTCGCCTGCGGCGATCAATTTCTCAAAATTTGATCATTTTAATGGATTACACATAAGGAATTTATCAATTAAAGATTTGGCGCTACGAATTCATCCCTTTTTTGTTGAAGAGGGTATTAACCCAGGTATGGAAGTCTTAGAGAAGATAACACCCATTATCCAGGAAAGACTTCAAACATTGGATGATGCTCCAGAACTGGCTGGTTTTATGTTTGATGAAGAGATAACTGTTAATAAGGATGATCTGATTGCAAAGAAAACTACCCAAGAAGAGTCCTTATCCATTCTTAAGGAAATCTACGAAGTGATTTCGCAGATACCTGAGATAAATCATGAAGTTGCGGAACCACCTATGCGAGATTTGGTAGAGAAATTAGGGTATAAACCAGGCCAGGTGTTTGGAATTTTGCGTGTAGCAGTAACTGGTAGAGCAGTCAGCCCACCATTATTTGAAACCATGGAGATTATTGGACGAGATAAGGTGATTAGTAGATTGCAAGATGCAATAAAATTGTTAGAAGAATAGGAAATGGTACAGTACAATTTTAAAAAATTGCCCTGTACAATGAAATCTGATTATGATAAACTAGCGGTCAGTGGGGGTTGGTCTAATGGTAGGACACCTGACTCTGAATCAGTTTGTAGGGGTTCGAATCCCTTACCCCCAGCTTAAAAAAAGTGGAGAACCCACTTTTTTTGCATTTTAAAGACAAAAAGCAGCCTTTTGAGCTGCTTTATTGCTGTTTAGTATTCTTCGTCCTCGTCTAACCAGTCATCCTCGTCTTCATCGTCTAAACTGGCTAATTCTCCCCATTCATCCACTTCTTCATCATCGTCATTATCCCAGGGTTCTTCCGGAATGGAATCTGCAGTAGGTTGATAAGTCAGACAACCTTTATCAGGATCCAGTTCTACCAAAGCGGCAGAACAAAATCCGTCATCTAGAAATTCACAATCCTCATAATGGCATCGAATTTTTGGCATTTATTGTTTCCTCCTGATTAATAATTAATGTTGAATATTATCATCTTGATTTTTGAAATAGTATATTAAAGACAGTATAAAAACAGTCGTCATCGTCATTGCAGAAAATATACAAAACGGACAAACCGCTTTAATAACAGCAAATTGCAAGTATGTCAAGTAAATTGACATAAGGAACCCTGATATTGATATTCCAATGACAAGAATATTCCCATAATTCTGTAGTAATTTGTTTTTATTTTCAAAGAAAAGAATAAGCAAAATGATCATGTAGGCAAGAATACCAAATATTGATATTGGGATTCCATTCCACTCTGAATATCGACTATTATTGACAGACCAGCAATCACCAACACCTTCCAGGCAAAGAGCTTTGTTATTGGAAAATTTTATAATTGTCAGATAAATTGCATCTAATAATCCAAGCAATGCAACGATAGCGATTGTTATTTTTAATTTCATAAATTTTTTAAATCCAAAAGAATTTTACCGGTTTCCCTTTTGGCACGCATTTTACACCAGCTGGAATGATCAGTAAAGCATTTGCAGAAACTAATGAGAAAATGTTTCCAGAACCTTGGTGACTGGCTAATTTGGCATAATTATTTCCGTTTTCGGAGTTTATTACAGCTCGCAAATAGCTTTCTCTCCCATCTGAGGAAATTTCTTCTAACAGGATTGCTTCAGAGAATAATTTATTTTCTTTTACCCCTAATAGTTTGTTGATGATTGGTTTTACAAATATCATTGTTGAAACAAATGCTGAGACTGGATTTCCCGGTAGTCCTAAAAACGGTTTTGTTTTGTATTCACCGAATGTAAGTGGTTTGCCTGGACGAATATTTACTTTCCAAAAATTCAAGTGCCCATCTTGGTGGATTACAACGCGAATGAAGTCATAAACTCCAACGCTGACACCAGCTGTAGAAATGATTAGATCAATATCAGCTTGTAATGTTTTTTCCAATTTGGTTTCAATATCCTGGAAATTATCCTTAGCTACACCTAAATCTAAAATTTCAGCACCAAAAGATTTAAGTAATGATTTGATTGTTATGGTATTCGAGTCATAAATTTTTCCTGGTATCAGTTTTTCACCAGGTTTTATTAGTTCGTCCCCAGATGATAAAAGAGCAACTACCGGTTTTTTTATAATGGAAACGCGATCAATCCCCTGGGCAGCCAGAAAACCAAGATCCTGCGCTCGTAATTTATGACCTTTGGAGAAGATTTTTTCTCCTTTTTGGATGTCTTGCCCTTTTGGGCGTAGATAATCACCAGGTTTGACCGGTTTGTAAACAAGGATATTTTCCATAAGAATTTGTTGTGCATATCGATCGGAAAAATTAGTCAATTCAACCGGTACCACCGCATCAGCGCCAGATGGTAATGGTGCACCTGTCATAATTCTTGAGGCTTGTCCGGATTGAATGATCTTTTTCGGAAAATATCCAGCAGCAATATCCTCTATTACTTTGAGCTCTACAGGTCTTTCTTCTGAAGAATCTGTAACATCGGATGCCAACACAGCAAAACCATCCATACTCGAATTGTCAAAAGGCGGTAATTCAACCTTTGTTAATATATCATTTGCCAGGATTTGGTCTAAGGCATCATCAATTAATACTGTTTTACTGGTTTTTTCTTTAAATCTGGCAAGAATTATTTCTAAAGCTTCTTCTACAGATAATAATTTTTCCAATATTTCACCATGTTTGTTAAGTTGAACGCATTCTGTATGCTTCCATTACATTTGGTAAATTTTCAATGCGCATCAATAATCGACTTAGTTGTGATATGTCACTTACTTCAACCACTAATTTTATGGTTGCTAAATTATGTGAAACTTTTAACTCAATGTCAACCAGATTTCCACCCTCTGTACTCAGTACATTTGAAATGTCGCCCATCAGTCCCTGGCGATCATAAGCTTTGATTTGAATAGCAACGGGGTAAGTTTTTTGTAATTCTCCCCAGGATACTTTAACAATTCGTTCACGGTCTTTCATACGTAAAATATTAGGACAATCAGCTCGGTGAATGGTTGCCCCACGACCACGAGTTATATACCCGACAATATCATCACCAGGGGCAGGTTTGCAACAACGTGCTAAAACTGTCAACAAACCTTTGAGCCCCAGGACGGTTATTGAATCACTTGAAATTGTTTGATCAGATGCGGGTTTTGGAATTAATAACTGGTCTTCCATTTCTGGTTCAGTGTCGAGTAATTGGTTTATTACCCGCCCGATAGATATATCTCCACAACCAATGCCAATGTATAAATCCTCAAGACTTTTCAGATCATTATTTACTAATAAATTATCTAAACTGGACGTTTTTAGACCTAATCTTTTGACTTCCCGCTCAAGCATAATTTTTCCTTGAGCTGCATTCTGGTCTTTGTCTTGTTTTTTGAACCAGTTTCTTATTTTAGATTTTGCTCTTTGGGTTTTTACCAAACCAAGTGTTGAGTTTAACCAATCTCGACTTGGCCCGCCTTGTTTTGCGGTCAGAATTTCTACCTGATCACCTGTTTTTAAAGCATAATCCAGGGAAACCAACTTACCATTTATTTTTGCCCCTCGGCAACGGTTTCCAATTTCGGTATGAACATGGTATGCAAAATCGATTGGTGTTGCACCGGAAGGAAGATCAATGATGTCTCCCCGTGGGGTAAAAATATAAACTCGATCCTGGAAAACATCGCTTTTCATCCCATCAACAAACTCCTGTGCGTCTTCTACCTCCTGCCGCCACTCCATCAAACGACGCAACCAATTGATGCGCTGTTCGTAGGTTTGATCACGAGGACCTCTTTCTTTGTATCGCCAATGGGAGGCAATACCAAATTCTGCGTTCTGATGCATCTCTGAAGTGCGAATTTGAACTTCAAGTGGTTTCCCGTCATCATAAATTATGGCTGTATGAAGACTTTGATAGAAGTTGTCTTTTGGTGCGGCGATGTAATCATCAAATTCATGAGGAATTGGGCGCCAATGGGTGTGAATAACACCTAGAGTTGCATAACAACTAGGCACATCATCCACAATTAAGCGAACACCTCTCAAATCCAAAACCATGTCAAATGGTTTATCTTTTTCAATCATTTTCTTGTAAATTGAAAAAATGTGTTTTGACCTGCCAGAAATTTCTATGTTCTTTATCCCTGAATTGATCAATATCCGTTTTAAATTCTCTTTGATCTGATTGATCTCTTGTTCTCGATCTCCCCTGCGGATAGACAAGTTATTTGCAATCTCTTTGTATTTTTCCGGGTTTACATGCCGAAAACCTAAATCTTCTAATTCCCACTTAATTTGCCAGATACCAAGACGGTTTGCCAATGGGGCAAAAATATCTAATGTTTCTTGTGCGATGCGCTTTCTTTTACTTTCAGGCATATAGCCTAAGGTGCGCATGTTATGCAAACGGTCTGCTAACTTGATCAGTACTACGCGAATATCATCACCCATGGCAAGAAAAACTTTACGTAAGGTTTCATTGCTAAGATCTTTCTTTCGATCTCGTATGGAAGGGAAACTTTCATTCGAGTCTGTATCTTCCTCTTCCTCTACCTCTGATGTTTTATCTGAGGAAACCTTTGAAATTTGATCTCCTCGTGAAACACGAGGAAGATTGGTTAATTTTGTAACCCCATCAACCAATCTTGCGATTTCCTCACCGAAACTGTTTTTGATATCCAGGGTCGTTACATCGCAATCTTCTACAGTATCATGAAGCAACCCAGCTATGACAACAGCCGGTGGTACTTTTAATTCAGACAAGATTGCAGCAACCGATACACAATGAGTGATGTAAGGTTCACCCGAAGCTCTGGTTTGTCCTTCATGTGCTTTTTCGGCAAATTTATATGCCTTCATTACCATTTCGCGATCGACGAAATTGTAATTTTCTGGCAATAATTCCATTAATGTGTCAATTTTCATATCTACTCTCTGGTAGATTATATCTAATTAACAATCAAAATTAGGCAAATTGATGAATCTAACAACATTCATATACGAGTAGAATTTTTTGTTGAAACTCTCTAGCTCTTATCTTTCTAATGAGGTTCTGATGTTTGAATTATTTTAACAATTCTTGTCCAGTAAATTCTCGATATGGTGAAACATAAGGCAGGATATTTTTATCCTCAGCTGTTAATGAATTCGTAACAAACCTGGTTAGCAACTCTCCCATACCTGGTCCAAGCATGAAACCTTGACCACAAGTGCCTGCTGCGAGCAAGAACCCTTCTAAATTATCTGCCCATCCAATTATTGGGAATCCATCCGGAGTCATTGGATAAAGTCCTCGCCAGGTTCTGCGAACGCGGATGTTTTTCAGGCGAGGCATCACTTCTATCATTCTTTTTGCGACCATCGGTAAAAACTCACTGGTTTCTTCCGTACTGAAACCCCATATATTCGGATTGGGGGTTATACAAAAAATTATTTGTCCAGTGGAGTGTTGGTAAAAGTAAAAATTTGACGATCCTGGACGAGGGCGAATATCAACAACCATAGGATTTAGAAAATGAGCAACTGATTCAGTAATGGCTGCCTCGTGACTGTCGGGGTTAACAGGAATGTCGATGTTAACCATTTTGCCTACTTGTTTTGCCCATGGTCCAGCAGCGTTAATAATGACATCTGTGCCATAAACAGCCAGATTAGTTTCAATTCCTTTTACTTTACCTCCAGACACGATGATTTTCTGAACTTCCTCAGAAAAATGAAATTCTGCACCGAAATTTATAGCCTGTCGGTAGAAAGAGTGGGTTGCTAGCAGCGGGGATGCACTACCATCATCCGGTGAATAAGTACCTCCAAGTAATGCATCCGGATTAATATCAGGAACCACTTCCAGAAAATCCTTTTTGTCTAACCAATCTATGTTCAACCCCAAATCTTTTTGAGTCTTGACCAAATTTTTTAAAGTTTTTTCTTCTTGTTCTCGATAAGCCACAAAGGTATAACCACCTTTGTACCAATCAATGTCATCCCCATAGATTTCTTTCCAGGTGGAAAAAATATCAATTGATCTTAAGCACAATTGAACTTTTGCCGGGTCTGAGTGAGTTGCTCGTATACCTCCAATTGCCCGTTTGGAAGACCCTTGGCCTACTGAAGGAAACTTATCAATTACAAGGGTCTTTATACCGGCTTTTGCGAGGAATAAGGCGGTAGGGGCTCCAGTTGACCCAGCCCCAATAATAATCACATCAAAATGCGGGAAATTTATCTTATTCATCTAGTAATTCCTCTTTGTTGTTAAGACCTGCAAAGTTTCCTAATGGAACTTCCATAAACAATGGCCGTTTAGTCTGGTCTGTTACTTCTTCCTCAGAAATACCTTCCTCACGGAAAATCCTCTTAATGATTGATGTGCAGGTTTTAGCGCCACATGCGCCCATTCCAGCCCTTGTGATCGTTTTAATTTCATTAAAATCTCTTATGCCTTGATGAATTAATGACCTTATTTCACCAGCTTTTACCCTTTCACACCGACAAACTATCATATCATCATCAAGGTGTTGGACGTAATGATCTAATGGATGAGTAATTCTACTTTCTTGCATTCGAATGCCAGTAATTTCCTTAGCAATTTCAAGTGGTGCTTGTAGTTGAACAATCAGGGTTCTATCACTTTGAGGTATGGTGTGAACAGATAAAACTTCAAATTCACCCAGTGCATTTCCTTCGGTATCCATAGCCATCACAACGTCATTTTGTTGAATTGGATCACGATTAAATTCGTACGGAATCGAAATTATTGGGTTATTTTTATTATTGCGATAGTCAACCAAAGTAATAGCTTGTCCTGGACAACCAGCAACACATAATTCGCAGGCTTCACAGCAATAACCATCGCCTAAAAATGTTGGTACACTGCGGATGTCCTTTTGGTCAATAAAAATTAAGCCGTGTGGGCAAAGATCTGCACATGGATTGCAGGGAATTTCCTGGGTGCAGTGAATGACTGGAAAAACTCCTTCTTCCATTTCAGGATAATTCATCTTTATATTTGATCCTGGTTTGGATTTTAATATTTCTGAAGTCCGATACCAGGAACCTGGCACATCTTCAACATCAATCCCCATTGCCTGTGCTATTTCTCTTCCCCTTATTTTGCCTGAAATAATGGCAGCTGATGCCTCAGCAATTTCTTCAGCATCACCAGCCACAAATGTCTTTATTTTGTAATCAACACCTTTTTTGTGGAATTCATTTACCGGATCTAATCCAACCGCGACCAGGATGCTATCACATTCAAATGATTTTTCGGTTCCTTGAATTGGATTAAAGATCTCATCAACTTTTGCAATAGTGATTGACTCAACTTTATCATTTCCGTTAGCGCTGATGATAGTATGCGAGGTGAGTATTGGTACTCCCATTCGCATTAATTTATCTTTATGAACTTTATAGCCACCACACTCTGGCAATGCTTCCACGAGACCTACTACATTGATTCCTGCTTGAAGAGCATGGTAACCGGTTATGAGGCCTACATTACCACCACCGATGATGAACAATTTTTCTGCTGGGCGGACAAGATCTCGATTTACCAGCGTTTGAAATGCACCAGCTCCATAAACACCGGGTAATGTGTTCCCTTTGAACGTGATAAATTTTTCCCTTGCTCCAGTAGTCACCAATAGAATTTCAGGTTTGACCAGAATATATTTTCCGCCATTTTTGAGAACACCGACTTTTTTATCTGAAAAAACAGCAAGAGCAGTTGAATTTAACCATATATCCGTATATGAATAAGTTCTTAGTTCATTTTCAAGTTTTGTAGCAATGTCTATTCCACGTGTTCCAGCAAATACTGCCTGGGTTGATCCGAAAAATCGATGGGTCTGGAGAACGAGTTTCCCTCCTAAACGGTGTTTATCATCAATTAAAATAGATTTAACATTGGATTTTGATAATTCTAATGCAGCAGATAGTCCTGCAGGACCACCACCAAGAATCAAAACAGGAATTTCTATTTCTTCAATGTTTTGCATGGATGGAATATGATCAATTTTTGGCAAAACTGGAAAACCATCCAGTGATTCGATTTTCATTCCTTCCTGGATTACTTCCATGCACGCTTTTGCTGGAATTCCATTGACGATCACCATACACTGAGAACACTGACCATTTGCACAAAATATCCCTTGTGGTGAATTGTCTTTTTGGTGATGGCCAAAAATGTGGATACCATTCGCAAAAAGCGCAGCAGATATTGTTTCTCCCGATTTTGCTATTAGCGGTTGTTCATTCCAATAAAAATTTATGTCTGTCCGTTCGGGAATGGGCAGGATGGGGTGTTTCTCAATACGATGATTTGTCATATACAACCCTTTTTATCTCAAAAAAAATTTGGACTTTAAACCACCGTTATCTTACATTTATTCTAATAAAATTTATACTGAAAGAGTACATAAAAATTTATCATAACTGTCATAAAATTTTGGTTATTAAAAGAAATTCTTATTAGTTAAGATTACCAAGGCGTGGTTTGTGATAAAATTTTTAGATAAACCTCGAATATGAGGAGGATTACAAGATGAAAAAAATTGCAGTATTAACGAGTGGTGGTGATGCTCCTGGGATGAATTCAGCGATCAGGGCAGTGGTGCGTACTGGAATTGCCAAGGGGTATGAAATGTATGGGGTAAAGAATGGTTACTCAGGTTTATTATCAGGAAATTTCATAACACTTGGACCACGCGATGTTGGTGGAATTATGCAAAGAGGGGGCACGATGTTGGGAAGTGCTCGTTCTTTGGAATTTAAGACTGAATCAGGGCAAAGGAAAGCTATTCGAAATCTGAATACCATGGGTATTGATGGATTAATTGTTATAGGTGGCAACGGATCTCAGACCGGTTCCTATAAATTATCAGAATTGGGGTTCTCAGTCGTTGGGGTAGCCTCCACGATCGATAATGATTTATTTGGATCAGAAATTACGATTGGCGTTGATACAGCTTTGAATATTGCATTAGAAGCTGTTGACCGCTTGAAAATTACAGCTTCCTCTCATCAAAGAGCATTTTTACTGGAAGTAATGGGCAGAGATTGTGGTTATCTTGCTTTAATGACGGCATTAGCAGGTGGTGCTGAAGCAGTCATTATTCCTGAAGTACCTACTAAACCTGAGGAAGTAGCTGCTCAGATTAGCGAAGCTTATGAAAAAGGTAAGGCGCATGCAATTGTGATAGTTGCTGAAGGTGCGGAGTACAATGCTGAAAAATTGTCAAATTACTTCAAGGTTCATTACGAAACCCTGGGCTTTGATTTGCGTGTAGCTATTCTAGGTCATATTCAACGTGGCGGTGACCCTTCAGCGTATGACAGAATTTTAGCGAGTCGTCTTGGTTCTGGCGCAGTTGAAGCAATGGCAAGTGGTAATTATGGCGTTTTAACAGGGTGGTCGAAATCAAAAATCATCTACACACCATTAAAAGAAGTTGTTGAAAATAAAAAGGTTCTCGACAAGTCCTTAATAGAATTAGCAGCAATCTTAGATTAGAATTTTTTTAGTAAAAAATTAAAACATAAACATACCATAATATTTATATGTTTATGTTTTGATATTAATTGAGCGAAAATTTTAAATAAGATTCAATAAAACCATTTAAATCGCCATCTAGAACTGCATTGACATTACCCATTTCGAAATCAGTTCGGTGATCCTTTGCTAATTGATACGGATGAAGGACATATGAACGAATTTGACTTCCCCATTCAGCTTTTTGATAACTTCCTTTAATTTTTGCCATTTCGTTTTCTTGTTCTTCTCTTCTGATTTCAAGCAATTTTGCTTTCAAAACACGAAATGCATTTTCGCGGTTCTGTAATTGAGAGCGTTCATTTTGACAGGTTACAATGATACCGGAAGGGATATGGAGTAAACGAATCGCAGTGCTGGTTTTTTGAACATTTTGCCCACCAGCTCCAGATGATTTATAAACATCAATTCTTACATCTTCCTGTGGTATATAAATCGGATCATCATCCTGTTCAAAATCCGGAAGTATCTCCACCATAGCAAATGAGGTATGTCGACGATGCGCTGCATCAAAAGGTGATAACCTTACCAACCGGTGTACCCCTTTCTCAGATTTCAGGTATCCATAAGCGTATTTTCCACTTACAGCTATTGTGACACTCTTGATACCGGCTTCTTCTCCAACAGAACGATCAAGAATTTCAGTTCTATAACCATTTTTTTCTGCCCATCGCAAATACATTCTTTCTAAAATTTCAGCCCAATCTTGCGAATCCGTCCCACCTGCACCGGCATGAATGGCTAATAGTGCATTACCTTTGTCAAATTTATCTGAAAGTAGGGTGCTTAATTCCAGTTGATCCAATTCGCGCTCAATATCGATTAGTTCGTTTTCCAATTCAGCTCGAAATGTTTCATCACCCATCAAAGCTAGTTCATGAGAATCGTGGATACGTTTTTCCAATCTCTCAATGCTGGAAATATCCTCTTTTAAGTCAACAATCTCTTTAAGAATTGCTTGTGCTTTATTTTGATCATCCCAAAGATTTGGGTCACCTGATAATTTCTCTAATTCTTCTAATCTTATTTTCTTATCTGGTAAGTCAAAGATGCACCAGGAGATCGGTAATTTTAGCTTCACTATTTGCCAGTCGATCAACAATATCTTGCATTAGAAACTCCAATTAGTTTAATAATCCATTCACAAATGCGGCAGAGTCAAATTCCTGAAAATCTTCAGGTTTTTCACCTAAACCAGCAAATAAAATGGGGAGATTTAATTCTTTTTGAATAGCAAATGCCATTCCACCTTTAGCAGATGAATCCAATTTTGTGAGTATTACCCCACTAATATTGACTGCTTCCTTAAACGCACGTGCCTGTAACAATGCATTTTGACCTGTGGTGGCATCAAGAACCAACCAGGTGGCATGTGGAGCGCCAGGTAATGCTTTGGGTAATACGCGGTTTACTTTTTTCAACTCTTCCATAAGATTAAATCGGGTGTGTAATCTACCTGCTGTATCGACAAAAACCATATCATATTGCTTAGACACACCAGCCTGTACCGCATCAAAAGCAACAGCTCCTGGATCTGCGTTCGGTTGGCCAGAAATGACGGGAATTTCTAGGCGATCACCCCAAACTTCTAATTGCTCAACGGCTGCTGCCCTAAACGTATCAGCCGCCGCAAAAAGCACCTTTTTCCCCTGATCTTTGTATTTTTTTCCTAATTTGGCAAGAGTTGTTGTTTTACCAGAGCCGTTCACACCAACAACCATTATTACAGCTGGTTTTAAGGTCGAAAAATCAGGAATATTTGGGGTAATTAATTTTGTTTGTAATTCAAGAGCTAGGAGTTCACGAAGATCAGCCGTTGAGGTAATTCCTTCAAGATCAACCTTTTTGATTAAATCTGCAATTATTTCCCCGGTCGTATCAATGCCAATATCGGCTTGAATTAGCATTGATTCTAATTCATCCCAAGTATCAATAGAAATTTCTGTTGCACCAAAAAAGTTGGCAATTCTACCAAAAGCGACTTTTCTGGTACGTTCTAAACCAGTTTTCCATTTACTTAACAAATCTGCCATAGCGTGAAATTATATCATATCGAACCTTCAGATTGTTTAATCGCGAGTTGACCACAGCCAGCCTGGATGTCAATTCCTCTTCTCAATCTTATGGTGCAAGGGATACCATTCTTTTCTAAAATCTTTTGAAATCTGATGGTTTGAGATTTATCAGATGGTTGTAATGATGTCTGATCAGTAGGATTCAACGGAATAGCATTTACATGACAAAGTAAACCTTTAAGCAATTTTGACAGATCTTCAGCTGTCTGGTCACTATCATTTTTTCCGGCAATGAGTGCCCATTCAAAGGTTATTCTTCGATTTGTTTTTTTTACATAGTATTTACACGCTTCAATAACATCTTTAATTGGATATTTGTTATTTACTGGCATAATTGAAGATCTTTCATCATCCTTTACGGCATGTAAGCTCACAGCTAAATTAACCTGACGATTTTCATCAGCAAACCTTTTTATCATAGGAACCAGGCCAACAGTTGAGATTGTGAACCTTCTAGCGCCTAAGTTAAATCCATTTTGATCACTCAATCGATCGATGGAAGTCATGGTAGCTTCATAATTATGAAAAGGTTCTCCCATCCCCATTAAAACGATATTGGTAACTCTTTCTCCGTTCTTAGCTAATTCCCGGGCAAAGAATATAACTTGTTCAATGATCTCTCCGGGGGTTAAATTCCTTTTGAACCCCATTTGCCCCGTAGCACAAAAAACACATCCCATGGCACATCCTACCTGGGTGGAAATACAGAGTGTATTGCGATGGTTGTACTTCATCAGGACGGTTTCGATAGCTTTCCCATCATCCAATTGAAATAAATATTTCAGCGTTTCTTTATCATTTGAAACCAGTGTTTTTATTGGTTTTAGAGAACTGAAATTGATTTGTGAAAAAATTTTATCTCTCAGTGATTTTGGTAAATTTGAAAATTGATTGTATTCATACCAAAGGTTTTTATAAACACCTTGCCAAATTTGATCAACCCGAAATGAAGGTTCATTTAACTCAGTGATGATTATATTCTTAATTTGTTCGTATGATAAATCATAAAAATTTTGTTTCATCAATTAATTGTCCACTGGTTTTTTACCAGGAATTTTATCAATTCTTCTAAATTATTGTGAATTAAATGGGGGTGGATGTTTTTTTCGTTGATTTCGGATTTCTTTGATATTCCAGTTAAAACTAAAGCGGTATAACAATGAGCATTGAGACCGCCTAAAATATCCGTTTCCAAACGATCACCAATAACCAACGTGTTTTCAGGGAATGAATTTAGATATTCCAATGCCTTTTCAAACATTGCCGGTTTTGGTTTTCCAGCGATAATAGCATTTCTTCCACTGCCAACTTCAAGAGTTCGGAGAATTGACCCTGCCCCTGGAATTTTCCCTAGTGGGGTTGGAAAGGTAGTATCGGAATTAGTAAAAAAGAATTCCACATCTTTTTGTAAGAATAAAATTGCTTTTTTGAATTTGTCGTAATTTACCTGGCGATCCATTCCACCGACAATTGCAACAACTGATTCCTCATTATGATAAAAACCAGCTTGTAACAGAGGTTTAACCAATCCATTTTCACCAATAATAAATACGGGCCCTCCATTAGGAAATTTTTTTAACATTTGGGCTAAAATTACTATTGACGAAGTTATGATTTGATTGGGCATATTCGGAATTCCGAAGTTTGATAATTTTTGATGGTATTCTTCAGGTGTTTTGGTGCTGTTATTCGTTGCAAAAGCGTAATTTATATTATGATCTTTGATCGATTCAAAGACATGCTTTAAATCCACAAGTGGATTCTCATCTTTCCACAATACCCCATCCATATCAAAAATTAATGATTTAATCTTGTTCATGTTGTTTTCTTAAAAATTAAAGCCGGATAGCATATTGCAGTCCGGCTTGTAATCTCATTCTTTGTATTTATTTCTTTTCAGGTACTTCTAAAACCTTATCGACCAATCCATAGTTGACTGCTTGTTCTGCATTGAGGTAATAATCACGTTCTGTATCTCGCTCAATATTTTCTACAGATTGCCCAGTGCTTTCTGCCATGATTTCGTTTAGTCTTGATTTTAACCGAAGAATTTCTTTTGCCTGGATCTCAATATCAGAAGCTTGACCTTGCGCACCGCCTAATGGTTGGTGCATGTGAATTGTCGCATGTGGCAAAGCGTATCGCTGACCTTTTTGTCCTGCAGCTAAAATTACGGTGCCGAATGACGCTGTCATTCCAACTGCAACCGTGGAAATTTTATTCGGAATCATTTTCATGGTGTCGTAAATTGCTAATCCAGCATATATATGTCCACCAGGAGAATTGATGTACATCTGAATGGTTGCTTCCGGATCTTCTCGACTTAAAAAGAGCAGTTGGGCAACCGTTACATTTGCAACCTGGTCATTTATAGGTGTTCCTAATAAAATAATTCGGTTTTTCAAGAGCAATGAAAAGATATCATAAGCTCTTTCTCCTCTACCAGAGGATTCAATTACCATGGGTATTACTGATGAAAAATCAGGTATAGTCATAAGCCTGAAATTACTCCTTTCTATTTCTCTTCTTCAGGAGTTTCGTCTCCCGTAGAATTTTCTTCTTTTTTGTCATTAATTGATTCTACTTCTGATTCAGTTTCTTTCATTTCCTCTGTATCAGGTTCGGTGGTTTTCGGTTTTGCTTTCTTGCTTGTTGCTTTTTTCGTTGTCTTTTTTGTTTTAGTCGTTTTTGCAACTTTCTCTTTGTCTTCTTCTTTTTCATCTGTAGAAGCATCAACTGGTTCAGGTTCACCTGAGGCCATTGCTTTCATACGATCTAAGGTTTTTTGGTTGTAAAGGCGGGAAATCGCATTATAGGCAACATTATTGACCATATCAGAAGCTACCTTTTGTTTCTTGCCTTTTTGGTCTGGCATGTTACTCATCATTTGAACTGTATCGTTAACAATATTGTCAACTTCTTCTTTAGAAACTTCGATTTTTTCTTCTTTTGCAAATTGTTCGATTATTAATGAATTTTTTACTCGATTGATTGCAGCGGGTCTAACATTCTCCTCAATGTATTTTTCTTTGTCTGTTTTCATTAATTTCAAATAAGTTTCAAAGTCTAAACTTTGTTGCTTCAAGTCGCGTTCAAGCGTTTTTAAAATATGTTCAATTTCATTATCGACCATAAAAGGTGGAAATTTGACAGTTGCTAACTCTCCAAATTTGGCCATTAAGTCGGAATAATAATTCTCATCATATTCCTGTTTTTTTGTTGATTCTTGTTGTACGCGAACTGCTTTTTCTAATTCTTCGTAATTTTCAAATTGGCCTAATGATTTGGCAAATTCATCATCTAACTCAGGCAATTTCATCGTTTTTACCGATTGTACATTGAGGGTGAATTTTATTGTTTTACCCTTAAACTTCTCATCTGAGCTGTCTTCACTGAATGTGTAATCAATGGTTTTTTCTTCGCCTTCTTTCAAACCGATTAATTCTCTAGAGAAATTCTCATATGGCCAGTTGTCTTGTTGCTCACTGTCACCAATGACGAATTGAATAGGTGTTTCTTCCAAGACAAGAGCATCTCCCTCATGGCCGGATAACTGGAAGTAAACAAGATCTCCTTCTTCCGCTGGACGCTCAACTGGTTCAGCCGTAGCGTAATTTCTCTGGAGTCTCTCAAGAAATTCTTTAATTTCCTCATCAGAAACAGGTTCTGGAGAGTATTGTAATTCCACAGATTTGTAATCACCCAACTCAACTTCTGGTTCCAACGGAACAAGAAAACTGAGTTTCAATGGATCCATTGAAACAATTTCTTTTAATGAGCCAGGACCAGATGGGGTGATAGAAGCTTCTTCTAAAACTTTTGAGTATTCCTCGTCAATAAGTAATTCAATGGCTTCTTCGTTAATGACTCCCTCACCATACATTCTGAGAATTACATCATAAGGAGCTTTTCCAGGTCTAAACCCAGGGATTTTTGCTTGTTTGGCGATTTTTTTTGCTGCTCTACGTTTAAAACTATCAAATAATTCTGATTCAAATTCGGCTTCAATATTTATTTGATGATCATCTTGTGGAGTGGTTTCAATTTTCAAAGTAACAATCCTCTTATCTATAATAAATTTGGTGGGGAAAGAGGGGCTCGAACCCTCACGCCTTGCGGCACATGATCCTAAGTCATGCCTGTCTGCCAATTCCAGCACTTCCCCACGGCGTCCAAATTATAAGCGTAACCATCCCGAGCGTCAATAATCAGATATAATAAGGCTTTGATTTTTTAAAGGAGTTCATTTTGGGTAGAGTAATTAATCCAGACAGCAGCGGAAAAGAACGAACGAGATTAACAAAAAGCATTGTAAAGGCAATCAGGAATCTCATGAGCCAATCGCAACCTGATAAACTGACCAAAGATTTAGCAGCTTTTATTGCGATTGGATTACAAAGTATTTACGACACTGTGGATGTTTCAGTAGAAGCTTGGGAAAAACGGGGATATTGGGTGAAAGCTGATCGGTTCAGATTAGATTGGGAATGGACAGCGAGCTATGGCGAGCAAATGAAAAAAGCAACTTTAGAAGAGGATTGGGCGGTAGTTGCCGCTGTGGCAGCCAAAACAGCACAAAAATTGAATAACATCAAAATTGCTGAGAAAAATCGAATTGGCGAACCCTGGCATGGCGCTTATAAAGAACTAATCAGCGAAAAATAAAAAAAGGTCGAGATTTTTCTCGACCTCTTTTTGAACGCTAAGGTTTTTACTTCTTCAAGATGATTCGAGCATCAACAACTTTGACGCCTTTACCTTCTTCGTAAACTAGGACGGGATTCGCGTCTGATTCACTGATTTCGTCAGCTAAGTCAACAATCATGTTCGCATAACGACTGATGGTTTCTGCGAGAACTTCTCGATCACGAGGGGCTTCTCCACGGACACCGGCTAAAATTGGAGCTCCACGAATTTCGCTGATCATGCGAACAGCTGATTTCTGAGAAACGGGTGCAACACGGAATGTTACATCTTTAAGAACTTCAACAAAGATACCACCCAAACCAAACATCATTGTAGGTCCGAATGTTGAATCATTGACTGAACCAAGAATAACCTCAGTACCCCAAGGTGCCATTTCCTGAATTGCGATGCCATGAATATTTGCATCCGCGTTGTATGCTTTTGCATTTTCAAGAATTGTTTGGAATGCTTCTCTGCAGGAGGTTTCGTCTTTGATGTTTACTTTGACACCACCGGCATCGGATTTATGGAGAATCTCGGGTGACACAATTTTCATTACAATTGGATAGCCAATCTCTTTCGCCATTGCCACTGCTTCATCTTCAGTTTTCGCTAATTGAGTAGTCGTAACCGGTAAACCATAGGCAGCAAATACCTGTTTTGCTTCAATTTCTGTCAATGCATCACGGCCATCATCACGAGCAGCCTTGATGACAGATAATGCTTCGGATTTGTCGATATTTGTTAATTTTTCATCTGGCTCAGAGACAATTTCTTTCATTCGAGCATACTCACGCAAAGCAGAGAGGGCACTGATTGCTAGATCTGGTCCACCATATGAAGGAATACCATTTTCGACTAACCATTGCATTGCCTTTTCTGATTTTTCACCACCAACAAAGGAAACACAGACTGGTTTGTCTTTAATTCCGGATTCTTCGATAGCTTTTTTGATTCCTTTAGCAATGTCCATTGGTTCTGTCATCGCAGTTTCACAATAAAGGATAGCAAGACCATCGACCCATTCATGCGCAAAGGAGAACTTTACAGATTCATAGTACCAATCATATCCAGCCATGCCGGTAAGATCGACTGGGTTCTTTGCTGAGCCAAAAGCAGGCATGTGTTTCTTTAATTCTTCCTGAACATCTTTTGGAGCAAATTTTAACGGAAGATTGAAACGTTCTGCAGCATCGGTCGCGAGGACGCCAACACCACCACCATTGGTGATGATGAGTAGATTATCGTCTTTCATGGGGGGTTGTAGAGATAGTGCTAAGGAAAGGTCAAACAAATTGCCTAAATCGGAAGCCTGTACGATTCCAGATTGTTGAAAAGCTGCTCCATAAACTTTTGCTGCACCAGCAAGTGAACCAGTGTGTGAGGCAGCTGCAGCTGCACCATGAGCTGATACACCAGCTTTTAGAGCAATTACTGGTTTGCTTACTTTTCTGGCGACGTCCATGAACTTTCGTCCATCTTTGAAACCTTCAATATATAAGGAGATTGAGCTTGTGTTATCATCTTTATCAAGCCATTCAACCAAGTCTGCAAAATCAACGTCTGACATGTTACCAATCGATATCAATTTTTCAAAACCAACACGGCGGGTAAAGGTTGCCATATCGATTGCGATTAATAATGCACCACTTTGGGAAACAAGCGCACCTTTACCGGGAAGCGGTAAAACTGGAGCAAATGAAGCATTTAATTTCTCAGCATTGGACAAGGTGCCTACGATATTTGGTCCGAGTATTCGGATGCCATACTCATGTGCTTTGGCTACAATTTCCTGCTCCAATTCTTTATTACCGACTTCAGCAAATCCAGAAGTAATAACAATAAGTCCTTTGACGCCTTTTTTTCCTGCTTCAGCAATAGCTTCCAATACAAATTTCGCTGGAATTGTTACAACTGCAGCATCAATTTCACCTGGAACATCTAATAAGGACTGGTAGCATTTGATTCCAAGGATTTCGTCGGATTTGGGGTTGATTGGATATATTTCTCCTTCATAACCACCATCAATAATATTCTTCAGTACACTGTGGCCAATTTTGGTTGAATCTGACGAGGCACCAATTATAGCGATTGATTTTGGACGCATAAGTCCATCTATGTAATTACTTTCCATGCTTATTTCCTCCATTATTTCATAAAAAAATTTACTTATAAGTTTTCATCATACTGATAAAGAATCGTTTTTAATTTAATTCACAAAAAATCTCCCATAAATCCAGAAGGATTGGGAGTTTTTATCTACAATTGGCATACCAATAAAAATTGAGCTTTAATAAGGCCATAACAATAACTCATTATCTGTCTATTAGTTTATCACAATTAGTTGTCTAACAAATATTATTTTACGATTTTTTTGAGAAACAAATGTACTCAAAAATGTGGTATTTTTATCATTTATTTTAAAAAATTGAACCTCAGAATTTATTTCTGAGTTCAATTTTTTAAAATTTTAGGAATTTCTTAGTTAATTTTCTAGTGCAGCTTCGATTATTTTATTGACTCGTTTTATATAATTTGAACTATTTAATTGAGCCCCATCGGTAACCAAAGCATTTTCATATAATTGTTCAATGATCAATTCTCTTAGTGGATTTACCCCTTTGATTTTTGATAAATTGGTTATGATGGGATGATGGGGATTAATTTCCAGAATTTTGAGTGGGGCATCGATATCTTTTTGTAAATATTTGTATGCCTTTTGCATTTCTTGGCTTGGACTTCCCTCTGTATCCACCAACCTTGCAGGTGATTCAACGAGTTTCTCAGTCGTGCGGACTTCTTTGATCCGATCAGAAAGGGTTGTTTTGAAGAAAGTTAGTAATTCGTTCAGTTCCTTTTGGTCAATTTTCTCTTTTTCTTTTTCTTCTTCTTTTTCTTCAGATTTATCTTCAGGCAAGTCTAAGTCTTTGGAAGTTACATTAACCAAATCAGTATCTTTGTATTTGTTAATTCTCATGAGCACAAACGGGTCAATTGGATCGGTAAATGTGATTACATCTATTTCCTGTTTTTTGAAGATTTCCAGATGTGGTGAGTTTAATACGGAAGTTTCATCCTCAGAAATGATGTAATAAATTTTCTTTTGATCTTCCTTCATGGAAGAAATATAATCATCAAAAGAAATCCATTTATCAGAATTTTTGATTGTTTTTACTTTTGTAAGTTCTAGAAGTTGATCATCGTATTCGGCGGTTGATGCAAGTCCTTCTTTTATGAAAAAGCCAAATTCTTTCCAGAATTCGATGTATTTTTCTTCATCAGTAGATTTGATATTTTCCAGATAATCCAGTACTTTTGAGGAGAGGATTTTTTTAATCTGGGAAATTGCTTTGGTCGATTGAAATGATTCCCGAGATACATTTAGTGGAATATCCTCTGAATCAACCACACCTTGAATGAAACGTAAAAATTCTGGTAGTAGATCTTTGGTGAATTCTTGAATGAGAACTTTTCTTGCGTATAGTTTTAAGCCATAGTCTTTTCTGTCTGAAAATAAATTCGGTTCTGCAGATGAGGGGATATAAAGCAACCCATATAATTGAATCGGTGCATCAATGGATAAATGCAAATGACCAATTGGTTCATTAAAATCTAAGGTGAATTGATTATAAAAATCTTTGTATTCTTCATCTTTGACCAAATGAGGTTGTTGTCGCCATATAGCAGTCTGCCGATTTATTTGTTCTTCGTTTTCATTTAAAAATATTGGATAGGGAATATAGTCTGAGTGGCGTTTGATAATTTGACGTATTCGATATTCTTCTAAATATTCAGTGGCGTCCTCTTTCAAGTGCAAGATTATTTCAGTCCCACGATTGCTTTTATCAGATTTTTCTACTGAATATGTTTCTCCACCATCAGAAATCCAATGGACAGGTTCATTACCTTTGTTGAAGGATTTAGAGATAACTTCAATTTTCTCAGAAACCATAAACGCAGAATAAAATCCGACCCCAAATTGCCCAATAATGTTACTGAGATCCTTTTCACCTGCCTTCGTTGCCGCATCAAGGAACTCTCTAGCTCCGGAATGTGCAATCGTACCTAAATTTTGGATGACTTCATTCTCATCCATCCCAATCCCTGTATCCTCAATGGTGAGTGTCTTTTTATCTTTATCGATTTTTATTATTATTTTTGGTTCTACATCGGGATCTAAAACATCTTTGTTGGTTAATAATTCGAAATTCATTCTGGAAATGGCATCCGAAGCGTTTGAGATCAATTCTCTTAAGAAAATATCTCTTTCGGTATAAAGTGAATGAATCAAAATATTTAGCAATTGTCGTGTTTCAGCTCTAAATTGATGCGTGTTGGATGAAGTGTTAGTTTCTTCAGACATAAAATATCCTCCTCTTTGCTTATTCAGGACAATCATATAACATGAATATAAGAATTTTATAAATAAAATAAGCTTAAGATCCGCTTTTGCGACTAATTGACAGTGTTATTTATAACGTTCCTTCACTGCTGGGATAAGATATTCATGAAAAGCTCTATCCTGATCAAAATCTGGTTGCCAACCCCAGTCATTTTTTGCAGCATTATCATCTACATCAGCTGGCCAAGAATCAACAATACCCTGGCGGGCTAAATCAGGCTCAAATTTGATATCTGCTGAAGGAAATGCAGATTTTACGATTTCGTAAAATTCTTGTGCGGATGGATTAAAACTTGTTACGTTATAAACTATTTTAGATAAATTTTTTGAATCTGCTTTTTCTAAATCTAATAGGGCTTTGATTGCATCCGGCATTACCATAAAAGGCAATTTTGTGTCTTGTCTTACAAAGCAATTGTATTTTTTACCCATTGCGGCATGATGAAGCATTTCCGGCCCATAGTCGCTCGTTCCACCTGTTGGGGTAGTAATAGCAGAAATGAGGCCCGGAAAACGAATCGCTCTAAAATCAATTCCACTTGGATTCTTATCCGCTGCTAATTGACGATAAAATTTCGTGTAGTAACGGCCTAGCAGTTCACAATACAGTTTGTTGCAGCCATACATCGTGTTTGGCTGACACCAAAGTTCTTCTTTGATTTTATTTGCAGAAATCTTGGTTTTTAAATCGGGTATTCCATAAACGGCAATGGAACTTGGATAAAGAAATTTAACTGGTTTTCCTTGCCAAGCGGCTTGTTCTACAGCTAACCTCAATAAGTTCAATGTTCCTTCAACGTTTACTCTATGAGCAGTTTCCGGATTGTACTCTGCTTTGGTGGATAATATGGATGCTAGATGGTAAATGGTCCGAATTTCATATTCAGCCACCAATCTACCTAGCAACATGTGGTCTAAAATATCCCCTTGAATTGATCTTTCACACAATGGTCTCAGACTATCATCTAAGGGCATTACATCTAATGCAATAATTTTTGTATTTTCGTTAATAGCGAGATGTGAAATTAACCCGTGTCCGATTTCGCCATTTGCGCCGGTAATTAAAACAACTTCTTTTCGCATGAATCGCTCCCTAAATCCATCAATAATGGAAAATCAACTTGCCATAATAATTATTGTATTCAATAAATGTTGTCATAAAAAGATAATATTTGTAATGAAAAATAAAATAAAAAGCTCTGCAATTGCAGAACTTTTTAATAATCTCATTCGATTTATTTGTTACGCAGTGGCGTTTTCACGTTTTTTGAACCAATTTTTCCATTCTTTGGTTTCCCACACAACTAACAATGGAGCAGCAATAAAAATGGAAGAGTAGGTACCACTGAAAAGGCCAACCAGTAAAATGACGGCAAATTCTCTTAGTGTCACACCACCAAATAAGGCTAAGGCAAGCAGCATAAACTCTACTGTCATTAATTGTGTGTTAATGGATCTTTGCAGGGTCTGAACAATGGAGTGATTAACTAATTTTTCAAATTCTAATTTTCTGAATATGCGGCTGTTTTCACGAATTCTGTCAAAGACAACAATTTTATCCTGTACTGAAAAACCGATAACAGTTAATAATGCTGTTAGGAACATCGAGTCGACCTGCCATCCGAACAATTTTCCACCGATTGCGGTTAAACTAACTACAATTAATACGTCATGCAACATTGCTAAAATACCACAAACGCCATATCGAAATGCATTGGTGATACCTCTAAATGCGAAAGTAATATAAATAACGACTGCGAGGGCAGCAATTCCAACTGCAACTGCAGCACGTTGAGTGACTTGTTCAGCTATAACTGGACCAACACTTTCGAAGCTGTTTACAATAATTTCAGCATCTGTTAATGCTTCTAATTGTGAAACGATTTCAGCTTTTACTTGTTCATCCATGAAAGGTGAGCGGATAACAAGAATTGTTCTTTGGTTGGCACTATCATTTGCTGTTTGGACTGAGACTTCGGTGTAATCAAACTTTTCATAAATTCCAACCACTTCCTCAGTTCCCGGTAAATCAGGTGTAGAGTATTGGAGTTCTAATAGTGTTCCGCCTTTGAAATCGACAGCTAATGGAAGACCGTCTATAGCAATTATTACTAAGCCGACCAAAATAAAAATTATTGAAATTGCAAAGAAAATATATCTTTTCCCAAGTATGTTCATTATTTGCGTCCTTCCTCTAGATGCCAAACCATTTCAAATGTTTTTCTGGTTGTTTTATTAAGTCAATCGAAATTGCCAGAAATGTTCTGGTTACCACGATTGCCGAGAACAAACTTACGGCGACACCTAAAGCCAAAGTTATAGCGAAGCCTTTTACAAAGCTTGCACCGAATGTTGATCCGAACCAGAAAAGGATTGAACAGGTTATCAGTGTAGCAATGTTTGAATCTCTGATTGACGGCCATGCTCTTTTCCAACCTAATTCAATTGATTGAGAAAGGGTTCTTCCATTTCTCAATTCCTCTTTTAGTCTTTCGAAAATGAGGATGTTTGCATCCAGTGCACTACCAGTACTCAAAATTAAACCTGCAATACCAGGCAATGTTAAGGTTACTGGAATCAGTCTGAACAAGGCAAAAGTAACCAGGGCATAAATGATGATTGAAAAATCTGCCATTATTCCAGGAACTTTGTAGAAAATTGCCATAAATAAAGCAACAATGATAAAACCAACTACTCCAGCGACTAAACTTTTTTCTAGTGAATCCTGACCTAATGTTGGACCAATAACGCGAATTTGTTCAACTTCCAACGGAATTGGCAAAGAACCATAACGTAGTTGAACTGCCAGGGCATTTGCTTCATCGATTGTAAAACTTCCTTGAATAACACCGGTTCCTTCAGTAATGGCAGAGGAGATAGTCGGAGCAGATATGAGTTGATTATCTAACACAATTGCCAAAAATTTACCAATATTAGCAGTTGTATGCTCCGCAAAAATATCGCGTCCTTCATTGGTCAATTCGAAATTGATTTGGTATGTATTTGCAATTGGACTATCAACACCGACAGCTTTCAAGTCTTTTCCAGTCATCACAGTGTGAAATACCGGAACTTCCTCCTCAGATGCACCTGGAGAAGGCACACCGGTTACCTTGGTTGATGATGTAAAATCGGTGACAATTTCATCACCGGGTAGAAAACCCCACTGATTATCACCAATATCAACAAATTCAAGTACACCAGTCTGTTTAATCTGTTCAATTACATCTTCTGCGTTGCTGACACCTGGAAATTCACCAACTATTCGGTTACTGCCAGCTACCTGGAACACAACCTCACTAACTCCAAGACCGTTGGAACGATTTTCTAATATTTGCCGGGCTACTTGAAGAGATTCACTAGTTACTTCCGAATCTTCAGGCAAATCAGCTTTTAGGATAACCTGCATTCCTCCACGGAGGTCAAGACCCAATACGGTTGATACTGTTTTATTAATGATTGGAATTTGATTAGTCGAGGGAAGATCGATCCAGATTACCACAGCCAGCAGTACAAGAATCAGGATCAGATTGATATAGCGTCGCTTCATAGGAAAATTGCCTCCAGACCTAGAATATACAGCTTAAAAAACTGCACAACCCGAAAATTATACTCTCATATTTATGTTTATGGTAGGCATATTTCTTAGCATATTTCTTAGCTTTCTTAGCTTTTAGTAATTGTGGTTAAAGTCCCTATTTGTCTTGTTTTTAATTTTAAGGTTATCCATATTAAATTAAACGGACAATGAAGTGCCTGTTGCTTGACAGTTTTTGATGCCAGAGAGTATAATTTGGCGGCTTAATCATTTAGAATATTACTGATTTTTCAGATAGGAGTTTAAGATGGGTCCACAACCAAAGAGAAAAGTTTCAAAAGGTAGACGAGATCGCCGTCGAGCACATGACAGCCTTAGCACGGCAACTTTAGTTCAATGCAGTAATTGCGGAGAAATGCGATTACCTCACACAATCTGCCCTTCCTGTGGTCATTATCAGGGAAGAGAAGTTGTTCAGATAGCAAAAGAGAAGAAAAGCTAAAAAAAAGAACTCCGCAAGGAGTTTTTTTTATAATGCCCAACTAAGCATCACTCCGAACAATCCAATAACTACTCCTAAATGAAGAAATAAGTTTAATTGCGTTAGCCAATTGTCCATGAATAATCCAAGGACAAAGTTAAGAATCACCAATCCAATTGCTATAAATAACAATAAACCTTTTCGATTTGAAAAATAATTGGACAGTGAAGATAGAAAAAGTGAAAATTTTTTCATAATTATCATTCTGAGCTAATATTTTCCGTTGAAAAATAAGGTTCAAATACTGAAAGATAGCGACTAGGAATCTTTCCCTGCAGTACAACCCCACCTTTTTTGTGAATTGTGTGACTTACAGTTCCTTGTTCATGAAATAATGATATTAACCGACCTTGTTGGTAAGGTAATTTCACTTGAATTGGAATTTGATTGAAATATAACAAATTTTCAATCATTTTTAATAAGTCATCAATTCCCACTCCGGTTTTGGCAGAAATAGCTACCGCATCCTGGTATTCCAATGACATTTGTTTTGCTAATTCAGGGTCTGGCAATTTATCGATTTTGTTGAGTACTGTTATAGTTGGAATTTCATTAGCGTTAAGCAATGTAAGGGTTTCTTGAACAGATTGCCAATGAGATTGCGCATTCCGGTGAGTGATGTCAACAAGGTGCAACAATAAATCAGCCTCATTTATTTCTTCTAATGTTGCTCGAAAAGCCGCTATCAATTGGGTCGGTAATTTTTGTATAAATCCAACCGTATCAGTGATCAGACAATAATTCTTTTCAGAAAGATTTACTCTTCTGGTAGTTGGATCAAGTGTGGCAAATAATTGATCTGCAACGTAAACTTCTGATTTGGATAAATTATTCAGTAAAGTTGATTTACCAGCATTGGTGTAGCCAACAAGTGCGACAGTTGGAACTTGTGATCTTTTCCTTTGTTCCCGGTACCGATTACGGTGCGAGCGGACTTTTTCCAATTCCTTCTTAAGATTGGCAATTTTACGACGAATTTCTCTGCGATCCACTTCTAATTGTGTTTCACCTGGACCACGTAGACCTACACCACCCACACTACCTGTTCTACCAGCACCACCACCAGCCTGGCGTGCGAGGTGTGTCCAGGCCCGGGTCAATCTTGGCAACCGATATTCATATTGAGCGAGTTCGACCTGTAATATACCTTCTCTGGTATCAGCGTGTTGAGCAAAAATATCAAGAATTAGAGCTGTCCGATCAATGACATTAACACGCTCACCGAACCGTTTTTCCAATTCTCGTTGATGTCTGGGAGAAAGTTCCTCGTCAAATATTACTACATCTGCTTGTGTTTCACCTACAAGCGCAATAATTTCCTCTAATTTACCCGAACCTATAAATGTATCAGGATTGGGATGAGAGAGGCTTTGAGTAGCTTCTCCAACAACCATCAAACCTGCGGTTTCTGCCAACAAACTTAATTCATCAAGTGAATCTTCAAGTGATAACCAATTTTGTTGATTGTAAATATCGATTCCAACCAGAAATGCTTTTTCCTTTGCCATTCGGGTTGCTTCAGTAATTTTTTTTGCCATAATTTCCTTACAAAGTTAATACCCAGTTTTTAATTCGGGTGATTGCCTCTTGAATTTTTTCAGTACTACTTCCTAATGATACACGAAGATAACCTTCTCCAAATTCTCCATATACAATACCTGGAGTTGTACTCACACCAGTTTCTTCCAGTAATTTATTACAAAATTCCATACTGCTATCATTGCCAGCTGGTAATTTAGCCCAAACATAAATAGCGGCTGGTGGTGCCTTAACACCAAATCCAGCTTCTTTCAAGCCTTTTACAACAATATCTCTGCGTTGTTTATAAATTTTGTTTCTCTCAATTAACCAACTTTGATCTCCTTTAAGGGCAGCAATTCCAGCTTCTATTATTGGACCAAAATGAGAGGTGTCTACCTGGCTTTTATAGGTGTGAATGAATCGAATGAGTTCCGGATTTCCAACAGCCATTCCTAGTCGCCAACCAGCCATGTTGTAGGATTTTGAAAGTGAATTGAATTCAATTGCAACGTCTTTGGCTCCATCAACCTGCATTAAACTCGGTGCAATATATCCATCAAAACAAACATCCACATAAGGAGCATCATGTGCGATGATGATCTTGTGTAGTTTTGCAAATTGGACAATTTCTTCGAAAAATGAAAACGGTGCAATTGAACCAGTCGGATTGTTTGGATAATTGATCCAAATTAATTTTGTTTTCTCTAACACAGATTCAGGAATTGTATTTAAGTCCGGCAAAAAATTGTTCTCTTCTAAAATTGGAATGTAGTAAATTTGACCACCAGCAATTTTGGCACTACCGGAATAAACAGGGTAACCTGGGTCAGGCACGATAACAAAATCACCTGGATTAATAACCACCTGAGTTAGAGCAAAAAGTCCTTCTTTTGACCCGATTAAACCAAGCACTTCAGATGATGGGTCTAAATCCACGTTGAAACGTTTTTTATAGTATTCAGCTGTAGCTTTTTTAAAATCAGGAGTTCCTCCCATCGCGGTATAACCATGTGCGTTTGGCGAATCAGCAGAATTCTTTAATGTTTCAATGATAAATTTTTCTGGTGGTAGATCTGGTGAACCCATATCAATTTTTATGATATCAACCCCATTCTCTTTAAGTTCTGCAATTTTTTTTGCCAAAGAGGCGAAATAATAAGGTTTGAAAACTGCAATGCGATCTGCTGGTTTGATAAACGAATTATCTGTCATATTTTTTACCCTCATCCGTGGATTTTTCAGGTATTTCTTCTCTTAGTGGAAGAAGAACATGAAATGTGGTTCCGGGAAAATTAGTTTCACTATATCCAGGGGATTCCACCCAGATAGATCCTCCATGAGCTTCTGCAATACCTTTGGCAATTGGAAGCCCTAAGCCTGGACCACCCCCTTTAAATTTGGTCTTACCACTTGAATGCAAAGCAACATTTCCCACCCTACTGAATTTATCAAAAATTATTAATTGATCTTCCAGATCAATTCCTATGCCTGTATCAGAAATGATCACTTCAACAAAACCAGATAATTTTCTTCCCGTTACGTTTATTTTTCCATTATCAGGGGTAAATTTTATAGCATTTGTTAATAAATTGCGAAATAATTGAATTAATCTTTCAGGATCTCCAAAATTGACTTCTGAAAACCCAGGGAATGGGTCAATATCAATATCAATGCTTCGCTCTTTACACACCGGTGAAATTTCGAGTAAGACAAATTCAACCAGTCGATTTAGCCAAAAAGCTTGGAAATTCAAAGTCAACATTTGATTCTCTATCAATGAGACATCGATCATGTCGTCAATGATTGCACGTAATCTTTTAGACCCATTCAATATTCCATTGGTATGTACCAGTAGATCGTGATCCTCTTGTTTAAGGATTGTGTCAATCATCATTGCTGTGTACCCATCGATCAATGTAAGTGGCGTTTTAAGTTCGTGAGCTGCAACAGACACAAAGTTACTTTTGCTTTGGTCTAATTTTTTAAGATCTGATCGAGCTTTTGTTAATTCCTTTTGAAGATAGGACAATTTTTTATCAGATTCATACTTAGCTGATTTATTAATTAAATAAGAGTAAATTGGCAATAAATCCTTGACCAAAACGCCTGAATCTTCAACCGAAAGATTTTCGAAGATACTAAGATTGATTTTTTCGATAATTTTATTGATGATGGCGCTCGTTACTAAAGATTTTTCTTCAAGATCTGACTGGGTGAGATCATTTGTCCAGCTATTTAATAACGGATTAAAAATAGAATAATCTCCAGAGATTAATGCATCCAGTAAAAAATCAAAAAAATGACGAAATTGTTCGGTAATTTCACGTTTTGTGATAGTACCATCAGCTAATTCCGGGACTAATTTATTATTGATAATTGGAAATAAATCTTTTAATAAATTTATTGGAATAGGCATAAGTTAGAGTGTAAATTATTTACAATAGAATTTCCAATGAATTAAGGCACTAATAACCAATGAAAAATGGTTCTACCTATCATTTCTAAACTTTCTGGCGAAACTTTATCAATTGAATCCTGAATGGTATGCCAATATGGGTAATCGAAATCAATGATGTCAATAGCAGTAATACCTTTTTCAACAAATGGAATGTGATCATCAAGAATAGAATATTTGTATTCCGGGATGAAAAATTCACTGTATCCCAACTCAGATGCAATCCTCCAAATCTCTTGTTGTAATTCAGTGTTGGAATTTCTTTCAAAATATATGTTTAGATCGGCATCGCCAATCATGTCCAGTAGAACAACATAATCAGGTGTTCCTTGCATATTATCCACGAAACTTCTTGAGCCAAGAATCCAATCCCAATTGTCAATTTGCCCCTGATCTTCCGCATCGAAGAAAACCAGCCAGACATTTTTTTCAAGATCGATTGGCAATACCCTTGCTAATTCAAGCAATACTGCAACACCGGAAGCACCATCGTTTGCACCTGGAACAGGTAAAAGTTGGTTTTCTGGATTCGGGTCCCTGTCGGCGAAAAAGCGCGAATCATAATGTGCTGCGAGAATTATCCAAGGTGTATCTTTGTCTTTCTCTCCTCGATATGCAATGATATTTTTAAGTTGATAATCATTAATCTGGTCAGTTTGTAAGTCTGTTTTCCAACCATTTTTATTTAATTCGGACATTATCCAATCAACAGTGTTTTGATGTGCATCACTACCCGGTGTTCGTGGTCCGAATTCGACTTGTTGCTTTGCATACTGGTACGCACTTTCACCATCAAACAGGAGGTCATTGTTTTCGGAACAATTTGTGAGTAAAAGTAATAGAAAGAGATGGACAATAATTATTTTTTTCATGAAGCAAACATACCAATCTCTTTAAGAAAATCTTGCAAACTTTGTTCTGCAATATCAGCGTAAATTTTTGCTCTTTCCCTTTTGCCTTTTGCAGTTATCGGTGGCAATATCCCGAAATTCGCCTTCATTGGCTGAAAATCATGCATATCAGCATAGGTGATATAGTGAGTCAGTGCACCAATCATAGTTGATTTTGGAAAAATTAGTAATTCTTGATTTTGTAAAAGTCTTGCCATATTTAATCCAGCTAATAACCCTGTAGCGATATTACCAACATATCCCTCGATACCGGTTATTTGTCCGGCAAAAAATAAATTTTGTCGTTCCTTAAATTGAAGCGTTGGAAATAATAAATTTGGGGAAGCAATAAATGTATTGCGGTGCATTTGTCCATATCTGGCAAATGTTGCATTTTCCAGACCGGGGATTAATCTAAAGATTCTTTTTTGTTCTGAAAATTTGAGATTTGTTTGGAAACCAACCAAATTAAATAATGAACCAGCAATGTTATCCTGTCTTAGTTGAAGTACAGCATACGGTCGTTTCTGAGTATGGGGATTCCAAATTCCAACAGGTCTCAAAGGCCCAAAAGTGAGAGATTTTTCCCCTCTTTTAGCAAGAACCTCAATGGGTAAACAACCTTCGAAATATTGATCAGCACCTGCATTTACACCTTTTTCTATTTCTTCCTCAAAATCTTTTAATTCAATTCTTTCAGCATGAATCAATTCGAAATAAAATTTGTCATATTCTTCTTTTGTAAAAGGGCAGTTGATGTAGTCACCGATTTCATTTTCACCTCTTTGATATCTTGAACCTCTGAATGCATGTTCGAGATTGATGGAGTCAAAATTTACAATCGGGGCGATGGCATCAAAAAAAAATAAATTATTCGATTTCGTTATTTTAGAAATACTGATTGATAAATCTTTTGATGTAAGTGGGCCAGTAGCTATAATTGTTGGTCCTTCAGGGATCGTTTTAACTTCTTCTCTGGACAGGTGGATATTTGGATGATTTGATAAGATTTCGGTAATTCTTAATGAAAATTGATCCCGGTCAACCGCTAAAGCTCCACCTGCTGGAATTGCATTTTCATCAGCAATTTTCATCAACAAAGAATCTAACTTCCTTAACTCACTTTTTAGAACACCTGCTGCTCTATCCGGAAGATTTGAGCCTAATGAATTTGAACAAATTAATTCTGCAAAATTATCGGTGGTGTGAGCACCTGTATTTACAATCGGGCGCATTTCGAATAGGTTGACATGAAACCCTAATTTTACCAGTTGGTATGCAGCTTCACTTCCTGCCAAACCGGCTCCAATAACATTTACGTACGAATTTTTATCCATATGCATTGCTGACTATTTTACATCAAAAAATTGGTCTGGCATACAACTTGCAACATGAGTAATCAAAAGATATACTAATCTAGTGAGGACTAAATCATGCTCCAATACCAATATCAAGTTCACAAACCACTAACTACAGCCCATTTAGCACAGACAATGACTTTACTAAGTTTGTCTGCTTTTGAATTAAAGCAACAAATAGACTCAGAATTAGCATCCAATCCAGCATTAGAGATTATCGAGGAACGAAGATGTCCTCACTGTAAACGGGTGTTACCAGACAATGGTGTTTGTCCGATTTGTTCGCGACCAATGAACAAAGATGAAGATGAACCGATTGTTTATGTTTCACCTATGGAAGATTTTATTCCACGTTCCGATTATGTTGAATCAGATTATCCTGATGAACCAATGTCAGCCATGACAGATGATTTAACAACTTATGTTATAAAACAAATTGCACCAGAATTAACCAAAGAGCAGCAACTCATTGCTGTGCATTTGTTGACCAATCTGGATGATGATGGCTTCTTGAGTGTTAATTTAATGGAAGTTGCCCGGTATTTTCATGTTCCAATTTCAACAATTGAAGAGGTTCAAAAAATTATCCAACTGGCCGATCCTATTGGAGTCGGTTCAAAAAATCCTCAACAAGCATTATTAGTTCAATTGGAAGTAATATCCGATTCAAAACCAATTCCTGAGTATGCTTATGAAATAATTAAAGATTTTATGGATTTGATGAGTAAACGACAATATTCAGAAATAGCAAAACGTTTGAATGTCAGTATTCAAAGAGTTGAAAAAATAGTTGAATTCATCAGTGTTAATCTAAATCCTTTTCCTGCACGTTCACATTGGGGGACTGTCCGTAATCCTTCATCATCGGAAACAAATGTATATCATAGACCGGATGTAATGATTTCTTTCTCTGACAATGAAAAAAAATCACAATTAATTGTGGAAATTGTTATGCCTTATTCAGGCACATTACAGGTTAGCCCACTGTATAAACAAACCATTAAAGAGACTGATGCAGAATTAAAGGATGCTATGAAGGGAGACCTTGAAAAAGCATCACTGTTTGTTAAGTGTTTGCAACAAAGAAACCATACTATGCAAAGACTTATGCATGAATTAGTTAAAATTCAAAAATCATATTTGACAAAAGGGGAAAAATTCTTAAAGCCAATTACCAGAGCAAGTTTGGCTGAAGAATTGGAAGTTCATGAATCAACAATTTCCCGTGCAGTTTCTGGAAAATCAGTACAATTACCTAATAAAAAAATTGTCCCACTTGCTGCATTTTTTGATCGTAGTCTATCAGCCAGAACAATTTTAAGAGAAATTGTCTCTGGAGAAACTAAACCTTTGAGTGATACAGAAATCCAAAAGAAATTAGATGAAAGAGGGATACAGGTAGCGAGACGAACTGTTGCGAAATATCGTGCAATGGAAGGAATTCTTCCTGCACATCTCAGGCAGGCCACATAAATTAATGAGTTCGGAAAAACAAAATTGGTTAAAGGATGTAATACTTGGAAAGACACAGGAAGACAGTGTCTCGATTTATAAGAATCTATTAAACGTCATTCCTGACCCTGCAATTGTTGTTGATGTTAACCAAAAAGAAATTAATTTCTTCAATGCTAATTTTTTGAAATTGACTTCATATTCACCTGGGGAAATTTATTCCATCCCACCTGGATCTTTATTTGATCTGGATCTAGTCGTAAATTCGGATTTTATTGAACCTTTCTATTTGGAAATAACTAAACGAAATAAACAGGTTGTCGAAGGTTATGCCTGGAAATACAATTTTGATGAGAAAAACTCAAAATTGATTGTTTTATTTAACGAAGAACAAGTTTTTGTTGAGAAGCAAAAATCATGGCAAGATCAACTCTTCCAAACGATGAATGAGATTCTGCGCTTGATCGAAGAAGAGGAGTTGATTTTGGCCCAGCAAAAAGTTGTCAAGTTGCTGGAAAAATTCTTTGAAACCCCACATGTTTCGATTTATCAGGTTAATAGTGATTCTCCAGAATTAACCCGTATTCCAGGTGAAACAAATAGTGATATTTTGCCTTACACGTTACCTTCCTCTGATATTCGATTGGATCAAAAAACAAATATCTGGGTGCCAGGACAAAGAGTTCAGACCGAGTTACATAAAATCGCCCGTATTAGTAATTTATCCTACCTGGCAACATCTGCTTTAGGTCCAGGAAAAAGTGCTTCAGCAATGCTGGTGGTTGGGCAACAAAATAAAGTTCCACCTAAAAATTTGTTCTCAATCATGGAAATGTTCTCAGCAGCTATATCTTCAAATTTGCAATATTTTATATTGGTGGATGCATTGCGGTCGAAAATAAAGCAGCAGGAATGGATCATTGATGTTCACAACGAAATGGTTGATCACGTACAGGATGGAATCATTATCCTGAAACCTGACATGCATATTTGGATGATTAACCCCAGTGCTGAAATCTTGTTAGGATACCAATTTAAAGAAGTTTCAGAGCGAACCATTGAGAATATATTAATTGGTCCGGACAATTTTTTTCCCCTTTTAGAATCAGCTAAAACAGATTTTGACATTCATCGATTAGGAATAGTCCATATTCATAATCGTAATGGGGATTCTGTTCCGGTAGATGCGCGGATTGTTCCGGTTACAAAAGATGACCAATTACTTTCCATCATTATTTACTTGCGGGATGTAAGCGAAAATGAAGAAATTAAAACCCGAGCACAACAATTAGAACATCGAGCGGTATTAGGTGAATTTACGGCAGTTTTTGCACATGAAGTGAGAAATCCAATTAATAATATCTCGATGGGTTTACAAATCCTTTCACGATCCTTTGAAGAAGATGCAAAGAATAAAGAAATGGTGGATCGAATGATTCATGATTGTGATCGACTCACACACCAAATGGAAGCTGTTTTGGCTTATTCGAAACCATTTGATGCAAAATTTGAATCGGTTGATATTGTTGTCTTAATTCAACGTATTGTTGATCGTTGGAAACCTAGAATGGCGCGAGTAGGAGTCGAAGAATACATTCAAAAACCTGAGAATCTGCCACTTATTTCAGCAGATCCACGCCTAATTGAACAGGTATTTACTAATTTGATAGGAAACGCTGTAGAAGCAATGTCAGTTGAACAAAAAGGTACTTTAGCAGTTCATTTAGATATCTCAAGAACAATTTCTAATTACCCACAAATTGAAGTTAAGATTATTGATAGTGGTCCAGGGATTCCGGATGAAGTGCGTGGACATGTTTTTGAACCATTTGTGACTACCAAGAAATCTGGAACAGGGCTTGGACTAGCGATAAGTAAACGTATTGTCACTGCTCATCGTGGTAATATTACAGTGGAATCGTATCCAGGTGGTGGAACAGTGTTTGCCGTCTATCTTCCAATAAAACAAGGAGATTAGATCAATGGGTTATACCGTTTTGGTTGTAGATGATGAAGAAAATGCAAGATCAAACCTCGAAGCTTTTTTGACACCTTTAGGTTATGAAGTAAATGGAGTGGGGACTCTGACTGAAGCCAGGGCAGAATTGCAAAAAGGAAATTGTGATGTTGTCCTATTAGATGTCCAGTTACCTGATGGGTTTGGGCCAAATCTTTTATATGAAACTTTAAATATGAATATGCGTCCACCCATGATTTTAATAACTGGTTTTCCTGATATTGAAATTGCTGTCGATGCAATGCGAAATGGGGCACATGATTTTCTAATTAAACCAATTAAGTTGGATCGATTGGAACTTTCTATCCAACGGGCAATTGAAATTGTAAAGATGAGAAGAGAATTAGCTCTATTTCGAGAATCTCAAAAAAATAGCGTTCAATTTGTGACTGGTAATAGCACTCATATGAAAACTGTGCTTAACCAAGCCGAGAGAGCTGCAGCGATGTCTGTATCTGTTTTGATTACTGGCGAAACAGGTGTTGGAAAAGATGTTTTAGCAAACTTTATCCATAGTGTTGGTCCACGTTCTCATAAGATGTTTGTTGCTATTAATTGTGCTGCCATCCAAAGCACAATGCTGGAATCGGAATTATTCGGTCATGAATCAGGTGCTTTCACTGGTGCAGATAAAAGAAAACACGGCTTGATGGAAACTGCGGATGAAGGTGTGCTATTCTTAGACGAAATTTCTTCCATGCCTTTGGATATGCAAGCAAAATTATTAAGAGCAATTGAATCCAAATCTTTTCGTAGGGTTGGTGGAAATAACCCCATAAATGTTGATGTTCAGGTTGTTGCAGCCTCCAATAGAAATCTTGAAAGTATGATCCAAAAAAATGAATTTCGATCAGATCTGTATTACCGTTTGAAAGTTGTTGATTTGCATGTTCCACCATTAAGGGAACGAAAAGAAGATATTCCTGAATTGGTTGGTTTCTTTATTAAACAAAAGAATTCAAAGATGGGGGTAAATATTGTTGACATAACGCCTAAAGCAATGGAAAAAATTATGTCATACAATTGGCCTGGAAATATTCGAGAACTAAGCAATGCAATAGAAAGTGCAATGTTATTTTGTGATACAGGTGTAATTGATTTATCGAATCTGCCATTGAATCTACAATAAAAATCAATTGGCACGTAAATTGCAACATACCTTCAGTAGTTATCTGGAGGTATTTTTATGCAAAAAGAAGAAATAATCACGTTGCTCTCTTTGGTTTTTATGGGATTAGGTTTTATCTCATTTCTAACCGGTTTTGTTGTCCTGGTTACCAGGGTTTTAGGGAAGGGCATTACAAAAATTGCCAATGAAACTCAAAAAGTAATTCAAAAAGGGATTACTGAAGAGATTGCTTCCATTATCGGGAATGCCTCCGTGTTGATTGAGTCATTGAATCAACTGGTGACCACTGCAGCTGGTATTGGTGTATTCCTCATGGTTATTGGTGTGCTAATTGTCGGTGGTTCTTTCGCTTTGTTCTTAAGATTTTAATTAAGTAAAAATGGAGTAATGATGAATACAACAACTTTTTTCAAAACCTTATCTGACCATTTTAACGAGATTGATCAGAAAATTTTCATTGAAGCTATCAATCAGGATCAATTGATTCAAAAGCACCTGATGAATCCAGATTTCTTTCAGCAATGTGTGGAAGCTTTTGGAAATAACTTGTCAAATTGGAGTTTAGGAAAAGTTGCTTGTTTGTCTTTGGGTATAAAACCTGAATTATTACAAAAAGATGTAAACGAAAAATTTTATTTGAAAAAAAGTATTGCGATTTTTGATAATAATCTTAAAGATCTTAATGCAGATTTGGATTTTGAAAAAGCAACACATATTGCGCTGGCTTTATTTGAACGTAAAAGAAAAAACCAATCATGGAATGGGGTTATCCAGGAACTTTCCAATAGGCAGCCTAGAAAAAAGATTTTACCAAATTGGCGTACCAGTTTAGCAATTTTATATAGTTTACTAAATTACGATGAAAATTTTTTAATTGCGCTGATAGATGATAATGACCCATATTTGGGTATGAGTTTTAACAATCATATCTTATCAGCACAATTCCTCTCCAGAAAAGAAAAAGCAAACAGCATCGTAAATTTGGTTGAAAAACTTACTGTTGAGAACCAAATAGCATTTTTACAATCCATACCTTCACAAATTCCTTACCTTATGAACGATATTACTGAATCGATAAGCACTTCTACAGTTTTGAATTCAGGATTATTTCAAAATTTGGAATTTCAGGAAGAAGGACATTTTGCACTTTTTGACCCGACATACAAACTCAACTTGTTAAATGGTTTTATTCATCAAATAGGTGCATCTCCAATTCAATCTCAATCGAATTTTAAGTTTGCAAAAGAAAAAATCAAAAAAATACTTCGATTTATCGATCTAAACATTGATGATGGCTCAAAAGAAATAGAAAATGGTTATCATGAAATTTATAGAAACGAACCATTCTTTGAAGATTTATTCTTGAGTCCACCTTCTAAAGTTGAAAATTCGACCGCAAACAATCAAAATTTTGCAAAAGGAATTATTTCGATTCTAGAATTAGCATGTGAAACTCAGGAAAAAGGCGAATCGACAAAGGCAAGAGAGATGGCTACCAATCAATTTAAAGTTTGGTTGGAAAAAATTAATGCGTCATGGCCAAATCCAGAAATTATCACCTACTTATCCAAATTAGCTCACAAGAAAATCATTAAATCACTAAATTTTCTAGGCTTACATGGCTTAAGTGCTGAATATGTGGTTTATTTACACTCTCTACCCGTTACTAATACTGTAAGCAATCAAGAATTTATTGATGCATTGGTTGTTTTGGGGAAATATGATGAAGCCTATCAGGAATTAAAATCATCATTATTGATAAATGGTAATGACAGCGGGCTATACAAAAGAATCTTTTCAGTTTTAGAAAATTCTGAAAACTGGAAATCATTATTTACTGAGTGGGTAACGTACGCTAACCAATTTAAAATGACACATGATGATTGGATTCGCTATGCAAATGCAGCATTGAATTCCAATAATTTTGAAGAAACGCAAACAATCTTAAATCAAATGAAGGAAGATGGTGTTGATCAATTACAAATTGATATCCTGCAAGGTAAATTATTTTATAAACTTGGGGATTATGAAAACGCAAAGTTGATTCTGGAAAAAGCAACGAAGCAAATACCTAATTTTGCAGATGGTTGGTTAGTCCTGAGTGAAGTTTTAGTAGAAATGGGACATATAGAAAAATCAATTGAAACACTGCGGACAGCTGTCTTAGCTATTCCAGATTCAGATGAAATAAATTTTTGTTTAGCAAAAATTTATTTCCACCAAGAACTTTTTGCTGAATCACTCCCTTATATTCGAAAAGCAAATGCTTTGAACTCAAATCAAGCTGTTTATGCGAAGCACCTCATTCAAACCTTACAAATTCTTGGCCGGCTGGATGAGGCTGATACCATTCTTAATCAAGCACGTCTGAAATGGACGAATGAACCAGAAATTGCTTACCTTGATGCGATCCGTCAAATTGAAAAACAACACAGAGAATTAGCATTGGCAGCATTTGATGTTGCTATCAATTCAAATGTAGCAAATGTTCCAGTTGAAAGAATAAAACTTTATGTCCAGACTATTCTTGGTGATCAACCAGAAAAATTCTTGCCAACAGATGGAAAATACAACACGATCAACAATCTGCTTAGTGCACAAAAATACCTCCAATCAATAATCAATGAAGAAAATGAAGATAACCAATATTTACATCTTTTATTGGGAGAAATTTATTACTTGACCGGTGAATACGAGGCAGCTAATTCACAATATTCGAAACTAATCAACGAATTTAAAGATAGCGATCAACTTAAAAATTATTTATGGCGTGCTTATGCAGGATTTGGATTGGTAAAAATAGGATTGAAAGAGACAGATAGTGGTATAGCCGCATTGGAGGAAGCAGACCAATTAAATGCTCAACACTTAGGCATAAAACAACAATGTGCTGAAGCTTACTTAACAGCAAACCTTATTAATAAAGCCGAAAATAAAGCCGATGAAATTTACGACTTAGGGTCAACCAGAATTGATAATTTGATCTGGTATACCGAATTTATGAAAACAATCGGTAAACAGGAAAATGAAGTTAAAAGTCTTGAACAAATTTTACACTTTGAGCCGACGAATCCTTATGCAATCACCCAACTATCCGGAATCTACATTGCCAACGGAAAAATTGAAGAAGCATTTGAACTTCTAAATCGATTGGAGAATGCGGTGGATCTGAATGAGGATCATATCAAAAGTGCAGTGATCTCTTTATTAAGAATCAAAAAAAATGAAGAGGCTTTGAATTTGTTCTTGAAGATTCCAGATGGTACACATGGTACTCAATCGAATTTACGAAGATTTGAAAAAATATATTTGCTTTTATGCAATGAGATTTGGAGTAAGGCATTGTTTGAAACACAACAATTGAAAAGTAATGGGTTAAATAATTTGATCATTTCCGCGATGGAAGGGTTCACATTATTCAATTTAGGTGATTATGCTGCGTCTGTTAGTGCATATGAGACTGCATTGATTTTGCCTAAAGATAATTCGGAGTATTCATTAAGTGAACTTGCTCAAAAAACCATCATCCCAGAAGCATGGTTAAACAAACTTACCGATGAATTAGAGATTTATTCCTTTTTGACCAAATCATACAATAGTTTAAATGATTTTGATCATAGCCTGGAAGTAATTAATCGGATGGTTAGAGTAAACCCGAATAATTTGTGGAACTACATTTGGGGGGCAGAAAACGCAATTCAACTAACAGATTATGATTTGGCAGCTGATTACTTGTTGAGATTAAAAAATATAGCTAAAGAAGGTGATTGGCAGGATACCGAAGATTATGCCGCTGCTTTGGAGTTTTCATGCGCATTTCTTGACGGTCGTGAATATAAATTATCATTCAAAGAGTCAGAAGACACTTCAATAATAAGGAAAATTTTGATTGCACATCAATTATTGGATTCTAAAAAGTTCGCTGATGCTCAAAATCTTTATGAAGAAATCTTTGTGACAAAATCTGAATCTACAAATAATATATTTGACCAATCTGATTTAAATTTTGCAGAAATTAAACAAGTTATAAAAGATCGATTGTTAGTCCTTTTGTCTTGGCGCTTCTATGATTTCAAATCCCTGGAAAAAATGCTTGATTATTCAAAAGGAAGACTCTCCAAATTCAGCACTGTCGAAGAAATCTATTTACGACTTTCAGTAAACATGTCTTATAAACATTTATCCAAATTGCTGGAAATGGCTGAAATTTCTGAACACAGAAGTGAAATAATTAATTCAGAAGCAATGGACAAAATGACAAACAACAATTATTTTGATCGTATTGTAAATTTCAGTCAGACAAAAGCGTTGAGAAATATTGTCAGTTTGAAAAAAGCTATTGAAGAAAATGATATATCCATTGAAACCGGTTTATTGAATTCAAATAATCTCCCGGACTACCTGAAATATGTCATTATTGATGTGTTAATGAAAGAAAATCAGAAATCAAAAGTGGAAGAATATATTAATAATCATCAAAGCAAACCACTTCCATTAGCATTCTACCTAATCAATGAGCCAAACCAATCTTCCGATGTTGTTCTAGGAATTATCAATAGCAGCACATCGGATGATCCGATTTGGTTGTTCCTCTGTTCAAGCATATTTGAAAAACACAGAAAGCTTGATGAAGCTATCGAACTTGGTGAATTGGCATTTAACATCTGGCCTGATGAGAATAATTGGTTGGTTCGATTGGCAAAATTAAACCAAAATGCCGGATATTTGGATAAAGCTGAAGCATATTGGATGGAAATCATTCAACGAGAGCACAATCCAGAGAAACATATTTATCATTTTGCAAACTTACTGATGGAGAATAACAAAGCTAAAGAAACGCTGGAATTATTAGAGGAATACAAACATAAAATTCCAGATTCAATCAATCTTCACATCACCAAAGGAACTGCGCTAATAAAAGGAAAATCAATTGAACAATTGCGGACAGAGATTCAATTAGCAAGAAATTTTGGTCAAAAATCTTTGGATATTGAATTCTTAGAAGCAAATGCAAAATATTTAGAAGGCAAAAATGAACAAGCTCTCATTAAACTACAAGAAATATTGATGGAAGAACCAAAATTCTCCAAAGCACATATTTTGAATGCGAAGATTCTCCGCGAAGGTGGAAAATATCACGACGCAATTAAAGAAATTAACAAAAGTTTGCAGGTTTGTCCAGAGAATAAGTCACTTATCATTGAAAAAGCAATGAACTTAAGAGCAATCAACGAAATGTCTGATGGACTATTATTGGCTTCTGAATTATCACAAAAGTATCCTGGAGATACGAATATTTTAAATTTATTAGCAGATTTCTATAACGAAATTGAAGATTTTCATGCAGCTGAAAAGGTAGCTCGAAAAAGCTTGATGATTGATGCAAATCAATCTGAACTTCATAAATTGTTAGGAAGATTGGCTAAAAATCAAGGCCATTTAGATAAAGCTTTAGATCATTTTTCTAAAGCAGTGCTGATTGATGAGCTGGACGTGCAGGCTTGGGTTGAAATGGGAGATATCCATCTTGATCAAAATGAATCAGAAAAAGCGCTAAATGCATACCGAGAAGCTTGCTCGCGAAATCAAAAAGAACCATTGCCATATTATAAGTCTGGTCTTCTCTTGCGAGATTTGAAAGATTACGAAGCAGCAGAGAAGATGTTAAGAATCGCCTCAGATCTTTCACCAAAAGACGCAACCATTAGACGGCAATTAGCAGGTGTAATTGCATTGAATTTGGTTCATTCCGCATAGGAGAATTTCATGAATAATTCCAACCCCACACTAAATCAAAATTTTTTTAGAGGAACAGTCATTCAATTGATAGTTTCGGCTTTACAAAATGAAAAGTATTTATTTGGCCGTCAGTTATGCGAAAAATGGTTATCTGTGTTCCCAGGTGATCTTTCAATCCAATACTATCTGGCTGTTTTTTTGGTAAAGGAAAAACGCGATGAATTAGCGATTGAGGTATTAAGAAAATTAATCAATTTTGATCCCGAATACCTTGCTGCACATGAGTTGTTTATATCATTACCCATTTCTGATGAAGAAAAAGAATTATCGCGAGCATGCATCCATGTTTTAGGTGGCGTTTCCAAAAACAAAGGAGGATTGCCTTCCTGGAGTCCTGCTTTGCGTGTTGTTAAGAAGTCAATAGGAAAAGAGAAATATGAAAATGCTGAAGACCTGATGGTTCGGGTTCTTTCATTAAATCTTGACAATCCGATTATCAATTTATTTCATCTGAAAACTTTTTATTTTCAACAAGATTCGAGTACTATCAAAAATCTTGCTGAAATTTATCACAAAAAATGGCCACATACTGTGTTTTATAAATTAATCCTTGCAGAGCAGCTGTTAGAAACTGGGAATGAAGAGTATGCAGTAGAAATTCTCCATGAATGTGTTGCTGAAGATTCGAGTGGACAGGTAGCCAGGCGATTGTGGGGCGATCAACACACTTTCTTACCGCTATGGCCAGAAGAACTTTCAATACGTTTCGATTTTCAAGTTCCAAGCGAAGTAGCATCTGATATGGGGTGGAATCGACTACCGGTAGGCAAACCCTTTGAGCAGTATACATATAACGAAACTAATGAGAATGATGGAGAAGCGAAAGGTTATTCTGGTTCCAAACGAAGTAAAGCTTATGAAGAAGCTGAAAAAGAATTTCAGAAGATAGCAAAATCGATCAAGAAGGATTATAGTGGAAAATTAGACGGGCGATTTCCAGTTTATGTAATTTTTACAACAAGGACGGGGATTATCCAACAATATGGTCAACAAACCTATAACGTGATCGAACAATTGTTTAATCAAATTAATTCAATCGTTCAAAAAAAGCCAGGCTGGGATAGCCTAATATTTGTCCCAGATGATCCAAAAATGCAAAAAAATCTCAAATTAGCACCCATTACTGTGATTGATCCATGGAAATTGAAGTTATCACTACATGAATTAGATAAAATGCTTGCAAAAAGAGGAGAAAAAATTGGGGCGTTGTTGATTGTTGGTGGAAATGAAATAGTTCCATTTCATAAATTACCAAATCCAACGGATGATGTTGATGATGAAATTATGTCAGACAATCCTTACGGCAGTCTTGATAACAATTATTTCATGCCAAATTGGCCAATCGGAAGAATTATTGGTGAAAAGGGGCAAGATGCTGGTTTATTAATTCAACAACTACGGCAGATTGCTAAATTTCATATGCAACCAAAATCAATGAATAAAGTTTGGGATCGAATCATTCGATCATTCACTGAAATTTTTACCTATAAATACTTATCAAGTTTTGGCTACTCAGCATCGGTTTGGAAGAAATCCTCAGCTGTTGTTTACAAACCATTAGGAGAGACTAAATCACTTTATGTGTCGCCCAATGGATCATCCAAAAAATTAAGCCAACAGGAATTGACATCAACTGATTTTGGATATTTCAACTTACACGGACTGGTTGATCAGGCAGATTGGTATGGTCAAAGAGATTATCTTGATCCACCTGGGAATGATTATCCAGTGGCTCTATCACCAAGCGACTTACCACGAAATGGAAAAGCACCAAAAGTGGTTGTTACAGAAGCTTGCTATGGTGGACATGTTTTTGGGAAAAATGAAGATGAGTCCATAGCATTGAAGTATCTATCTCTGGGAACCAATGTAGTAATAGGATCAACTTGCACCTCTTACGGTTCAGTAGCACCTCCATTAATCGCTGCAGATTTATTTGTGAGTCATTTTTGGAAACATATTCGTAGTGGTTACCTGGGTGGAGAAGCATTTCAAAGAGCAAAGATAGATTTTGTTCAGGAAATGCTCAAAAGACAGGGTTATCTGGATGGTGAAGATCAAAAGACACTCATTCAATTTGTTTATTATGGAGATCCTTTCTTCGTATACGAAGGTAAAGAAATACAAATCAAGCGAAGTAATTTGCTAGAAAGACCTGAAGGTATTCGAACAATTACGGATCACAAGAATGGTGGATCGATACTCGATATTCCTGAAGCAGCTCTTAAAGAAGCAAAATCATCTCTAAAAGCTTATTTGCCTGGTATTGATAATGCAGAGCTAAAATTACATAGATTACAGGTTGGGAGAGTCAGATCAGGTTTTCAAGAACCTCACACTATTAAAAAACCTAAGGTCCTGAACGATCGCTTTGTTGTTACTTTTAAAAATCCAATGCAAATAAATAAAAACAAATATTTTCAAATTGCACGTGTAACCATGGATAAAAAAGGAAGCGTACTCAAATTAGCGATCTCGCGTTGATGTTGCAACTGAATGTTTGATAGCTTATAATCATGGGCAAATTAAAATATTTGCCCATTTTGTTTTGGAGTCTACATGGAAAAATTTTCGTCTGGTAATGAAATTCGGAAATCATTTATTGATTTTTTCAAAAGCAAAGATCATACAGTAGTAACATCATCGTCTCTTGTCCCCGGTGGCGACGCTACTCTCTTGTTTACGAACGCTGGTATGGTCCAATTTAAAGATGTATTTTTAGGCACTGATGTTAGACCTTATACGAGAGCTGTAAACTCACAAAAATGCATGCGTGTAGCTGGAAAACACAATGACCTCGATGATGTCGGTCGTGATGATTGGCATCACACCTTTTTTGAAATGTTAGGGAATTGGTCATTTGGAGACTACTATAAAAAAGAAGCCATTACCTGGGCATGGGAATTGTTAACTGAAGTGTGGGGATTAGATAAAACCAAATTGTGGGCAACTTGTTTCAAAGATGAGAAAAACGAAATTCCAACAGATGATGAAGCAGCACAAATTTGGTCACACCAACCAGGATTTGAAGAAGATCATGTATTATTTTTTGGAAGAAAAGAAAATTTCTGGGAGATGGCTGACACTGGACCATGTGGGCCTTGCTCTGAAATCCACATAGATCGCGGAGAACAGTTTTGCGATAAAAAATCAGTTCCAGGACACGTTTGTCAGGTAAATGGTGATTGCAATCGTTTTCTTGAGTTATGGAATAATGTCTTCATTCAATACAATCGATTGAGTGAAACCAAATTAGAACCATTGCCAAAAACTCATGTCGATACAGGAATGGGATTTGAGCGAATTGTTTCAGTTCTCCAGAATGTTGATTCGAACTACAAAATTGACCTTCTGGCATCATTAATTGGAATAGTTCAGCAATTAACTGGGATGACCGACGACGAAGTCGTCAAAAATTACACCCCTTATCGAGTTATTGCTGATCATGCACGAGCTGCGACATTTTTGATTGCTGATGGCGTTGTTCCTGGTAATACGAGTAGAAATTATGTATGTAGAATGATAATTCGCAGAGCTGCACGTTTTGGAGGAAAAATTGGATTAAACGAACCGTTTCTAGCAAAGGTGGCTGAAGTTGTAATCAAAAATTATGGAGAAGCATATCCGGAGTTAGTTCGAAATCGAAGCGCAATTTTATCTAGTCTGACAAGGGAAGAAGAACGCTTTCAAAAAACGCTTGAAGCTGGCTTAATGAACCTGGAAGAGATATTTAATGAGTTAAGAGATAAAAAGCTGACTATTGTTTCTGGTTCGGTAGCCTTTGACCTTTATGCTACACACGGTTTACCATTGGAAATTACGAGAGATATTGCACGTGAGCAAGGTTTTGATGTTGATGAAGCTGGCTTTAAAGATGCGATGGAACAACATCGTTTAGATTCTGGTGCAGGAAAAACATTTGGAGTGATGGGTAATGATAATGTGGATAATTATCGGACGGTTTTTGAAGAATTGGTTAAATCAAAAAAATTAACCAAACAGGGGGTTGAATATGACCCATACAATAATCTGGTTTTAGAAACTGAAATTCTGGCCGTTTTTAAGGATGGAGAATTACAGCACGAAGCACAAGAAGGGGAGCAGGTTGAAGTCCTTTTACCCAAGACTTGTTTTTATGTTGAATCTGGTGGACAGGTTGCAGACACTGGTTCAATAGTCTCAATAAATAATGACTTTAAAATTGATATTTCTGGTTCACGTCGACCAGCTGCTGGTTTGATTGTGCATTCTGGTGTGGTGACGAATGGTACTGTGAAGGTAGGAGAAAAGGTGTCTGTTGTTGTGGATGCTCAGCGTAGATTAGATATTATGAGAAATCACACCGCAACTCATTTACTTCACGCAGAATTGCACAAAGTTCTTGGAAAACATGCTCGTCAGGCTGGTTCTCTTGTTGCACCGGATCGATTGCGATTCGATTTTACTCATCCAGAAGCTTTAACCCCAGATCAATTGGAAGAAATTGAGCGTGGAGTAAATGAAGCGATCCTTGAAAACCATCACTTGAACATCAAACAGAAATCGCTAACTGAGGCAATCACTGAAGGAGCGATGGCTTTATTTGGAGAAAAATACGGAGAAATAGTTCGCACAATAACGATTGGGGATGAAGAAATATTCTCCTATGAATTGTGCGGGGGAACCCATGTGGATGAAACTGGACACATCGGAACCTTTATTATCACCAGTGAAGGCAGTGCTGCAGCTGGAATACGTAGAATTGAAGCGGTGACTGGCCGAGTTGCTTATGAAATCATCAAGAAAAGATCCTCATTGCTGAAGAATATTTCATCTGTGCTGGAAGCATCCACCGAAAATATAATTGAAAAGATTGATCATCTATATTTGAATTTGGATAATTTAAGAAAGGAAAATGCAAAATTAAAACTGTTAATTGCAAAAACAACATTTATCAGCGAACTTGAAAATGCTCAAACCATTAAAGGTACACCAGTTGTCGGCAAAATTATCCCAGAAGCGGATACAGAAACCTTAAGATTGATGACTGATCTATTCAGAGAAAAATTCTCATCTGGGGTTGTCGTGGTTGCCACAGTTCATGAGAATCGCCCAATGATTGTAGCGTGTGTGACCGATGATCTTGTATCCCGCGGTTTACATGCCGGTCAATTAGTTAAGTATCTTGCAGGTTTTGTTGGTGGTGGCGGTGGTGGCAGACCCAATATGGCACAGGCTGGTGGGAAAGACCCAGAAAAATTAGATTTTGCAATGACAAAAATTTTTGAGTACATAGAAGAAAACTTAAATTAAATCTTTAATAATCAAAAACAGGAAGTTGAGTTTCTTCCTGTTTTTGTTTAAACTTAATTAAAATGCCATTTATTGTTTTGATAGAAAATCAAGCATCATACGGATACCAAAACCCTTTGCACCCTTAGGCAAATAATGCTCTGATTTTGAACTCGTAGCGGATCCAGCTATATCAATATGTGCCCAAGGGACATCATTTTCAACGAATTGTTTCAGGAAAATTGCCCCCATAATTGGATGTCCTTCTCTTCCACCTGCATTTTTGAGGTCTGCATCATCGCCTTTAATAAACTCAAAATACTCGTCATCTAAAGGCATTTTCCAAAGTTTTTCAGTAGTAGCTTCACCGGATTTGAATAATTGATCGGACAAATCATCGTTGTTTGAAAATAATCCTGCACGTATTTTACCTAATGCGACGACAATTCCACCGGTTAAGGTTGCAAAATCGATGATACAACCTGGTTGATAATTTTGCTGTGCATATGTAATTCCATCAGCTAAGACTAATCTTCCTTCCGCATCGGTTGATAGTATCTCCACTGTTTTACCGGATAACGTTTTGATAATATCATCTGGACGATAGGCATCTTCTGAAATCATATTCTCTGCTGCACAAATAATTCCAATAACTTTCTTCTTGATTTTTAAATTTGCTGCAGCAAGCATTGTACCCAAAACAGTAATTCCCCCGAGTTTGTCGAATTTCATTGTTTTAATGCCATCAACTGGTTTAATTGAATATCCACCCGTATCAAAAGTGATCGCTTTACCAACCAGAACAATTGGCTTATCTGACTGTGCTCCCTCAGGAGTATATTCGATGATAATCATTCTAGGTTTTGAGATACTGCCTTTGCCCACAGATAAAATTGCATGAGCTCCAATCTCTTCTAATTCTTTTTCATCCAGTATTTTCACCTTGATGAGATGTTCCTTACCTAAATCAAGACAAATATTCGCCAAAGTAACGGGATTTATCACATTACCCGGTAACTGTCCAATTTCCCGAGAATAGTTGACGATGGAACAAATTTTTTGTTGAATTTTGATGGTTTCAATGAGTTTCTTATTATTTGTTGGAATGTAGATATTTAATATTTCTTCTTCAGTTCCTTCTTTAAACAAATTAAAGGTGTAATTTCCAAGAAAAATTCCTTCACAAAAGAATGAGATTTGCTCGCTAGAAAAAGTGTTTAAGAAATCAGGATCTAATAGGATGGTTAGTAATTTATGCCCACGGCAAAATTTTGCCAAAAATCCACCTAATTTTCTTAATTTCTCATTGTCAAGTTCTGATTTTTCACCTGCAAAAATCAAAATTTTGTTTTCAAAAATATAAATTTCTCCAAATTGAAATTTTGGTGTTTCTTCTTTCTGCGAAAACATTACCTTAATTTCAAAAACTAATTCTTCTTCATCCGGTTTACTAAAAAAGACAGACTCAATTTCGGGAAATTTTGTGTACATTACTCCTTCTCCTTAAAGTTCAATTATCCAATCTATTATTTCTGGCTGACATAAAAATCTTACCCGAGGAGCCCCCAAACCTTCCAGTCCTATTCCTCTGGAAATAGATAACAAAGTGTCATGTATTTTATAAAGACCACTCTGCAATTTTCTTCCATAAAGAGATCCAGTGAAAAGAGCACCAACGAACGGTAAACGGATTTGACCTCCATGCGTATGGCCAGATAACATTAAGTTTATTTTGTGTTCTTGCTTGATTTCATAAATCAGATCCGGTGAATGATATAAAAGGATATTTATCATGTCTTCTCTAACCAAACTTGATAAGTTAATGATATCGATGTGTGGTTTGTGTGTGCAAGTCAACCCGATCAAGTTAATGTAAATATCATTTAAATAAAAAATATGATTTGAATTATTTATTCGCGTAGCCATTAGGTGAGGTTCGATTGAATTCAAAGTTTCAGTTAAATCTACAGCTGGACTCCCAGAAACATAAAAGATTGGTGCATAAGAGGAAAGTAAATTGAAGAATTCGATTATTTGTTTAATGGAATTTGGATTCTTATTATTCGACAAGTTTAGAAAATCTCCTGTGAACAAAATAAATTGCGGGGGATTCTCCTTAATGATTTTTTTTATCTTTAATTCTCTGATTCCTAATTCTTCTAGATGGATGTCTGATAAATGAATAAACCTGAATTTTTTCTTTGATTGTCCAAAATTCATTGATTTGGTAGAAATTTTTACAGTTGATGGTTCTTTAAAAAATCCATAAATTACCAATAATGTTCCAAGAATTTGAAAGATAATGAATGCTTCAAAAGGCAACCAGGTAAAAATTGACCGAAGAATTGACAATAAAAAAACTTGTGATTTAAAAGGGCCAAAAGAAATCTTGAGGATAGGTAAAAAAGCAATCAGAATTAAATCAAATGTTGTAAAAACCAACAAAATTATCCATTGATCCAAATGAAATCCTGTAAGGATGCCCGATGAGAAAACCAATAAAAATAGGTAAATGAAAGTAGGAATCTTGTTTACAAACTCCAGAAAATGTAAAATTTTGTCAAAGGGATTTCCTTTTTCTCCCGGAAAACTGGTTCTAGATTTGAAATCTTGTTTGTCGGATGGGTTTAGGATCTTAATCTTTTCCATCCATATATTTTACATGTGAATGGATATTATTCCTTAAATCAAAAAACCTCCAAAATGAGGAGGTTTTTTGATGTTTATTATATTGATGATATTACATTGCTAAACATGTTTCCGACGGCAGGACCAATGAGGTATAAAATTACGATTACAATAACAGCTACTAATGAAATAATTAAGGCATACTCCAATAATCCCTGCCCTTCATTGTGAAGATCAGAAAGCACTTTGACCTCCTTTCCTAAAGGCGAATTATCCTTATTTTACACAATATTTTTTTAATTACTACTATTTGTGAAAAACAAAATGAGTCGAATTATCAATTCGGCTCATTTTGTAAAGATTTTGTAAGCTAGTCGATTTAATTATCTTTTTCAGGGATCCAGCAACAAAGAACCAGGTCTTTTGCCGCTTTAACCTCATCTAGTCGACCGATTGGGGTTGAATGAGGAGCGTTTTTGAGAAGTTCTGGTTGATTTTTTGCCTCATCAGCGATTTTCAACAATGCATCCGCAAAAAGGTCCAATGTTTGTTTACTCTCCGTTTCCGTTGGCTCAATCATTAACGCTTCCGGAACAATTAATGGAAAATAATTTGTTGGTGGGTGGAAGTCGTAATCCATGAGTCGTTTTGCAATATCTAAAGCATGAATACCTGGTGCATCAGGCCACTGACCTTCTAAAACAAATTCGTGCATGCAAATTCTGTCATAGGCAACTTTGTATGTGTCTTTTAATAATGCCAATAGGTAGTTTGCATTTAGGACTGCACCTTCGGCAATTTTTTTCAGTTCATTTTTGCCATACATACTGATATATGTATAAGCTCTAACCATCATACCAAAGTGTCCATAAAAAGCTTTTATTCTTCCAATAGATTTTGGAGGTTCAATAAAACCATAAAGGGGAGGAAATTCTTCGGATCCTTCTTCGATGATTCCGACAATTGGACTTGGTAAAAAGTCAATTAGGTGCTCAGCTACACCAACCGGGCCTGAACCTGGTCCTCCTCCACCGTGTGGTGTGGAGAAAGTTTTATGTAAATTAAAATGCATTATGTCGATGCCAAGATCTCCTGGCCTTACAACGCCAAGCAATGCATTGAGATTAGCACCATCTCCATACACCAGACCGCCTACCTCATGAACAATTTTTACGACTTCAACTACATCTTGTTCAAACAGTCCGAGAGTATTGGGATTCGTTAACATTAATCCAGCTATGGTTTCATCACAGACTTTGCGAAGTGCCTCGATATCAACATTACCATTTTCATCCGTTGCTACATGCACGACGTCAAACCCACTCATTGATGAACTGGCTGGGTTTGTCCCATGTGCGGAATCGGGGATGATCATCTTGGTGCGTTTTGCATCCTTACGGTCACGATGATATGCTCGAATGATCATTACACCTACATATTCACCATGAGCTCCTGCAGCAGGTTGTAAGGTCATACCGGGGAAACCACTAATTTCTCCAAGCCAATTTTGCAATTCATACATCAAAGCCAGACTTCCTTGTACAGTTTCTGGTGGTTGTAAGGGATGAATTTTTGCAAATCCAGGTAATCTGGCTGTCACTTCGTTGATTCTCGGATTGTACTTCATCGTACAGGAACCAAGCGGATAAAAACCAGAATCAATACTATAATTTAATTTTGACAGCCTGGTGAAATGACGAATGACATCAAATTCAGAAACCTCAGGCATAGGTAAACTATTCCGTTGGAATTCTTTGGGTAGATCGTATGATGGCACATCACTGGCTTGAAATCGAACACCAGTTCGACCTGGAGATGAGATTTCAAAAATGGTAGGTTCAGTCATTGTTCACCTCCTGTAATGTCTCGACAAGGTAATCAATATCATCTTTTGTGATCATCTCTGTTACTGCAATTAACATGCGATTCTCTAATTCAGGATAATCTTGTGAGAGATCATACCCTCCCAAAATATCATAATCTAAAAGTAAGGAATTGATCTCTGAAACGGGTTTTGGAGTGCGCACAACAAACTCGTTGAAAAATGGTCCATTATTAACTACTTCAAAATTATCCAGTTTGGATATCTGCTCCGCTGCATAATGAGCTTTGTCATAATTTAGTTTGGCTACTTGTTTTAAGCCATGTTTTCCAAGTAATGACATGTAAACGGTGGAAGCTAAGGCAATCAGTCCTTGATTGGTGCAAATGTTGGAGGTTGCTTTCTCACGGCGAATGTGTTGCTCTCGTGCGGTAAGTGTAAGAACATAACCCTTGTTACCATTTCCATCGACGGTTTCACCAACCAATCTTCCTGATAGTTTTCGAATGAATTGGTTTTTAGTAGCAAAAATGCCAAGATATGGTCCGCCATAGGAAAGTGGAATGCCAAGAGGTTGACCTTCACCAGTAACAATATCTGCGTCAAATTCTGATGGTGGTTTTAGTAATCCTAAAGCTAAAGGATTTACAGAAATTGCCAATAAAGCACCCATAGAGTGAACTTGTTCTGCAAATTTTGTAAAATCTTCAATTCTCCCGATAAAATCAGGATATTGTACATAAACAATTGCAGTGTCATAGTCAACGAGTTTCAGTAAATCATCATTGGATTGTAACCCTTCACCGGGTTGATCTCCAATGATCTTTATGTCTTCATAACCCTGAAAGTAGGTTTTGATTGTTTCTCGATATTGAGGATGAAGATATCTAGATAGAACAAACTTAGTTCTTTTTCCTCGAAACTGATGATAGGAAAGCACACACGCTTCAGCGGCAGCTGTCGCGCCGTCATAATGCGATGCATTACTAACATCCATTCCGGTAAGTGAAGCAATCAAAGATTGATATTCAAAAATTGCCTGAAGTGTTCCCTGAGATACCTCTGGTTGATAGGGGGTATAAGCAGTGAGGAATTCACCTCTGCTAATAATTGCATCGACAGTTGCAGGTATATAGTGATTGTATGCACCTGCACCTAAAAAACAGGCTAAATCCTCAGTTGATTCATTTGCTAAAGCTAAATCTTTTAAATTTTGCAATGCTTCCATTTCTGACATCGCATCAGGAAGATTTAATTCAGGGTATCTGAATTCTTTTGGAACATCTGCAAATAAATCTTCGATATTGGATAAGCCGATCTTTTTCAGCATTTCTGCCCGTTCGGCTTGCGTACTAGGAATAAACATTAGTGGTCTCGCTCTTCACAATACTTGGTGTAATCATCCGCTGACATCAGGGAATCTAATTCAGATGGATCACTCAGTTCAACTTTTACCATCCATGCTTTACCAAATGGGTCTGTATTTACGGATTCAAAATCGTCAGCGAGAGATTCATTAATTTCTATAACTTTTCCTGAAACTGGGGCGGTAGCTTCTGCTGCTGCCTTGACGGATTCTAATGTAACCAGAGAATCTCCTGCTGAAAATTCATCACCTGGTTCCACAAGGAACTCAAGGTATACAATGTCAGAGAGTTGTGATTGTGCATAATCGGAAATCCCGATCGTCCCAACATTGCCTTCCACACTTATCCATTCATCACTCTTTGCATATTTGAAATTACTTGGATTAGCCATTTTAATCTCCTTAAAAAATATTTTTTTTACGAAGAAAGTTAATTGATTTGAATTAAAAACAATCAATTGTGTTCTTCTGAACCTACGATATATTTTAATACATAATCATTCTATTAGAATGATTATGTAAAGTCAAACTTAATTAATGAACACTAATTTAGTATTTTTGTGGATAGCCTGTAATCGTTCTGATTTCATCATAGAGCGGTTTTAATCTTTTATACATTGGTAAATACACCTTCTTGTACAAATCATCGTAGAGTTTGATGTTTTGTGGATTTGGATTGACCGATCTACCAATTTTGGTCATATTTTTGATGGCTGACTCAAAATCATTGTAATATCCCATACCCACAGCACCATTGATCGCCGCTCCTAGTCCGGAAGCTTCATAAATTGAGGGTCTCGAAACCGGTAAATTGAAGATATCAGCCGTAATTTGCATTGCAGCATTACTCTGACTTCCACCACCAGCTACTCTTAGCTCAGTAATAGATATTTTGCTCCTTTTTTCAGTTCTTTCTGCTCCTTCTCTTAATGCATAAGCTAACCCTTCAATGATTGAGCGGTAAAAATGAGCTCTTGTGTGTACATCACCGAAACCTATAACAGCACCTTTTGCTTCTGGCCCTGGTTTTTTAAGACCAGGAGACCAGAAAGGTTGCAGGATTAATCCCATAGATCCAGCAGGAACTGAATTAATGAGGTCATCAAACAATTCTTCCGGTTGGACACCCCTTTGGGCTGCCAGCCTTTGTTCACTTTCGCCAAATTCCCGTTTGAACCAACTAACCATCCAATATCCTCTGTAAATTTGCATTTCCATACTATATCTTCCTGGAATCGCCGATGGATAAGGAGGAATAAGAGGGATTAGTTCGGTATATTTTTTATGCGTTGTATTGATCGTAGCCGTTGTGCCATAACTCAAGCAAGCAATATCTGGGCTAAAACAACCTGAACCAATTACTTCACAAGCTTTGTCTGCTGCAGCAGCAATTAGTGGTAATCCTTCAGGGATACCTGTTTCTTCACTTGCTTGCTTAGAAATGTGACCAATAATCTTTGAAGGTTCTACTAAATCTGGAAGGATTTCTTTTGACATTGGCACTGCTTGCCATTTCCAATCCCAGGATGATGACCACCTTTGGTTTTTATAATCGAATGGAATGTAAGCAACCTGACACCCAATAGAGTCTATGAAATTGTCAGTCATTTTATAAGAAAGATAACCAGAAAGGAGTAAATATTTGTGAGTTGCTTGCCAAATTTCAGGTTGATTTTTTTGGATCCAGTTGCCTTCCGCCTCCGCTTGCAGATAAGCAACAGTCTCTTTCATCCCAGTTAAGGCAAAGAGTAAGCCCCAAATCCCACCAACAGGCTTTAACCCTTCTGTCCTTCGTTGATCTAACCAGACAATAGCGGGTCTCAATGGTTTTCCATTTATGTCTAAATTTATAAGCGTAGATCTCTGGGTAGTGATCGTTACGCAGGAAATGGATTCTTTTTTGACACCATCTAATTCCCAAAGTTGATGACAAGCTTCACAAAGAACTTTCCAGAACTGTTCTGGGTCAAGTTCTAACAATCCGGGTTGTGGAGAAGAATAATTATCAATATTTACTCGTGTTTTAAAAAGGAGATTTCCGTTGGGATCAAAAATCATTGCACGAGTACTTTGTGTGCCATTATCGATAGCCAGAATATTTTGACCACTCATTTGTTTCTCCTTGAATAATTAATTTGATTGTTTCCAAAAGTTAATACTTTCAGCCATCGTCTCATGCGTGATTTTTGCTGCTAATTGATACTGTTTATTGAGAATTGTCTCTCTTAACAATTGATAAAAATGAATAGAATATTCGCGTGCTTTTAAGTTTTGGAAATAAATAATCGCATTTTCTATAAATAACTCTTGAAATCCATTCAATATTAGTGTAAAAATTGGATTTTCTGAGCATTGGGTCAATTTTAGATGTAAAGCAAAATCATACTCTGAAAATTCTGCAGGGGAATTGTTAATTTTTGGAGCCTTGGCTAAAAATGCAAGTATTTCCTCAGGATTATTTTGAACAGCTAATAAGGTATAAGTAGGGCACAATAGTTCTCGGATTTGAAGGAGATTGGTTACAAAGTTCTCGGGTAATTCTTTTGAATATTTCGCAATGGAGGAAAGAACATTCAAATTACCTTCTTTCCAATAATCTCGGATCCTTGTAGGCTTTCCTTGATGAATTTCAATCCAACCGTCTCGTGATAATCGCTGTAAGGCTTCACGTAAAGTTGGCCTTGTTACACCTAATTGGATTGCGAGTTCTCTCTCTGATGGAAGAACTCCGTTTATTTTAAATGTGCCATTGAGGATTGCCTCAATAATTCTTTGTTCCGTAATTTCAGCTGGTTTTACGGGTAAATCCCATTGCATATTCATTCCTTCCAAAGGTTAGAGGTCTTACCATTGCACATTACCATTATATTGAATTTTAATTATTTTTTGTTTGATTCATGTTTGCCAATATAATTTCATTATGATCGTTTTATTCAGAAAATTTGTCAATTGGTTCTTGAACTTGCTTTACGGTAGACTGGCATTCTTTTATGACACAGTTGCATGTTTCGTTTCTGTGGGTGATTGGTACCAGTGGGTTTTCCAAATTGAAGAATTTCTTGATAAAGATGACAAAATTCTGGAAGTCGGGATTGGAACTGGAAAATTGATAGAGCGATTAGAAAAGAAAAAATATTTTATCATTGGAATTGATCGCAGCAAACACATGCTTGGAATGATTCGTTCAAAATTTCCGGAGAGTCAATTAAAAGTCTGTAAGGCAGATAATTTGTTCCTACCTTTTGGTGAATGTTGTTTTGATAAAGTTATAGCAACATTTCCAAGCGATTATGCATTTAAAAAACAATTCTTGTTGGATGTAAAAAGAATCTTAAAATTTAATGGTGAATTGATCATATTAATGGGAGTGATTTTTTCACAGAAAGGTGTAGTAAATAATTTTTATAGATTTGTGTACTGGATCAGTGGGCAAACAAAACCTAAAGAGGACTTTGAAAAATCAATCTGTTCAATTTTTGGCGAAGAACCAAAAGTGCAAATTCAATGGGTAACCAATAATAACGTTGAAATTTGCTTTATAAGGTTAAAGAATTACCAATTTGTTTGATTTAATTGTTAATTAGATTAAAATCATGGATATGGAAATTCAATTAGCAGTTGCCAAAGTTGTAAAATATGGCTCGTTAGAAAGTGGCGATACAATAGAAATAGTTGAACGGCCTATGGGTGGGGTAAGTTGTGTGCTTGCGGATGCTCGATTTTCTGGTGCATCCGCAAAATCTGTTTCATCGATGGTTGTGAGAAAAGTGATAAGCTTACTTTCGGATGGAGTAAGAGATGGGGCTGCAGCAAGAGCTGCTTCCGATTTTCTTTTTATGGAAAAAGGTGGGACATGCAGTGTATATTTAAATATATTGTCTGCAGATCTTCAAACCCAAACTTTGGTGATATCAAGAAATAACCCGACACCAGTTTTTATTTCTCAGTCTGATCAAATAGAATGTATTTCGAGTGAGAGCAATCCAGTTGGTCAGGAAAGAAATATTCGTCCTACGATTACTGAAGTAAGCCTTTTTCCTAGAACTACTGTGGTTTTATACACAGATGGTGTGATGCATGCTGGAGAAAGATTTGGTCAATCGATAGATTTTTGTTCAATGATACAGGCGTATTTGGATGAACAGGAACCTTCCGCACAATACATTGCGGATGCCCTGTTATCCCATGCGTTGCGCTTAGATCTAAATCAACCTAACGATGATATGTCAGTTGTTGTACTTCGGGTTATAGAAAAAGCAGAAGATAATATTCGTAGATTAACTGTGAAATTACCATTTTCCAGTCAATCATCCATTTATGAATAAATCCGATTGACAGAAAAATCAAAATTATGAATTATGGTTTTTTTATCACATCCCATGGATTTGGTCATGCTTCACGTGCATGTGCAATAATTGATAAATTAGCGGTTAGTAATTCGAACAAATTTTTTCTTTTTACAGAAACACCAAAATGGTTTTTTGAAAATTCTCTTCAAACTCCCTTTACTTATTTTGCTTTCCAAACCGATGTAGGTCTGGTTCAAACAAATCCATTCAATGAAGATTTAGATCAAACACTACATGAATTAAAGAAATATTATCCCTTCGGATCAAATTTAATTTCATTTATAACGAAGTTAATTGTGGAAAACAAGATTGATATTGTAGTCTGTGATATTTCTGCTTTAGGAATTTACATCGCAGATAAACTTCATATTCCATCGGTTCTAATAGAAAATTTCACCTGGGATTGGATTTACGAATTCTACACAAAAACCAAACCGCAGTTAAAAAAATATATTTCCTACTTAGAGCAAATTTATCAAAAATCCGCAATTAGGATTACAAGTGAACCTTTTTGTTTAGCAAAAAGCCAGGCGTATCAGGTTTCCCCCATATTTCGTGAAACCCGACATGCAAAACAGAAAGTTTTAAAGGATTTAAGTATCAATGATGATGACGACATTATTCTAATATCGATGGGTGGTATACCAATCGAAAAATTTGCACAAAAAAAGGTTTCTTCCGTTAAGAATATTAAGTTTCTTGTGCCGGTTAATTATCTTTCTCAAATTCAATTTGATGGTTCAATTGTTTATTTACCCCATAATCATCAATTTTATCATCCTGACTTGGTGAACATTTCGAAATTGCTTATCGGGAAAGTTGGTTATAGTACAATCGCGGAAGTATATTCTTTGAGAAAACCATTTATGTACATTGGCAGAGAAAATTTTCCAGAATCAAAAATTTTGGAGAAATTTATAACTTCTACTATTGTTTCAAAATCTACAAGATTAGAAAAATTTTTCAGTGATGAATGGTTTGAAGACATTGAAAATTTAATTCAAACTATCGTTGAACCAAAACCCATTGTTAATGGCGCTGATCAGGTTGTAAGGATCATTGAAGAAAATTATGGATAACAATTCCAATTAATCTTTATCATTGTCCCTTTTCCTGGCTGGCTTATGAATTGAATATCTGCACCAATTGATTGTGCTCTTTCTTTCATGATGCTAATCCCTAAATGGTTGGAAGGGACCTCAATTTCACTTAACCCTTTGCCATTATCTTTAATGGTTAATTCGCAACCTTCGTGTAGTTTTGAAATTGAGATTTTTACTTGTGATGCATCAGCGTGTTTTGCAATATTATTAAAAGCTTCCTGACAAATTCTATACAATGCAATTTTAGTTTCTTCCTCGACATCAGGAATTTCATCCATTTCAATTTCAACTGGAATCCGTGTACGGCCACTTAATGCTTCAGACAATTGTTTCACTAGATCGGCGAAGGATGCATCTTTTAAAGCAGAAGGTCGCAATTCTAATAATAGGGTTCTCATTTCAGCAAGGGCGCCTCTGGTTAGTTGTCGTAACTCCTCCAGGCGTTTTTCACCTTCGGTCATATTTTTCTTCCACAAGCGTGGTATCACTTCAGCAATTAAAGTTGCAGAAAACAAGGTTTGGGTAACTGCATCATGTAGATCCCGAGCTAAACGATTTCGTTCGTTGGCAATTGCTATTTCTTTTTCCTGACTTCTTAATCGAGCGTTTTCGATGGCTAATGCTACCTGTGATGCGAGGGTAAGCCCTAAATAAATGTCTTCATCTGAAAATTGTGTCTGATTTTCATAATAAAAAGTTAAAGTGCCAAATAGATTATCGTCAATGATCAGAGGAGTAATAAAATGACTTTGATAATATCTCAAAATCGCTTTCGCCCACAATTGTTGAGGTGCTGATAATTCTTGAGGGTCATCGAGATAATGCCCTAATGAATCCTGGAGGTTTGACACGACCACTGGTTTATTTTGTCGTAATATCGTTTCTGATCCACCTGAATAAAATGGCAGATCCTGGATTACGGAAAATTCTTCAGGTAGGTTGGAAGATGCTTCGGTTGTCACGATGTTTTCTTCATAATTTATCTTCCTGATCATCGTAGATGTGGCGTTTAAAAGATCTCGGGATTGATCAGCTATGTAATTTAATAGTTCAGGTAAATCAGTTTTCGAATTTAATTTTCTGAGAATATCTCTAAGTGCTTCTGCAATTCTTCCTCGGCGTTCCGATTCTTCCCGTCGGTCAAGTTCTTCTTTATAAAGTCTGGCATTATCCAGAGCAATTATCGCGCTACTCGAAAACATTTTTAACAACCGTTCATCTTCAGAGCCTAATTCACCGCTAATTTTGTCAGCTACTGAAATAACCCCAATGGCTCTTCGGTTTGAAATTAATGGGACAAAAAGGATTGATTTAACATTTGAGAGTCTAACGGCTTCCTTAAATGCACCAACTGAATTGTTTATGTCATCTATTAGGAAAGGTGAACCGGTTTTAAAGGCAACTCCTGCCAATGATCCTTCTATTGGAATTTCAAAACCAATGGGTAAAGAGGTTTCTTTATCTCCAGAAATTACTTTTAGAATCAGTTTCCCATTTTCAAAAAAATAAACAGTTCCGAGTTGAGTGTTGGTTAGCCTGCGTGCTTCATCTGCAATGATTTGAATCACGTGATCTACATGTAATTCAGAAGTTAAAGCTTTTTGAATATTTAGTAAAGTAGTCAGTTCATTTGTTTTATCATTGATTTTTTGTTCCAATGAAAGATGTAAGTTTTTGATTTTGTCTTCATACTTCTTTCTTTCAAACAAATTAATAAACAAATTTGTAATATTTTCAAATGAATCAGGTGAAAAACATCGCCAGTTGTTTTGTTTTTTGAAATTAACAAAAGTAATCCATCCGACCAAATTGTTACGTAGTTTCATTGGAATGATTAATGCTGATTTGACTTTTTCTCGTAAAACAAAAAAATATTCTTTTTCAGGCAAATTATTGATTTGTTCTGGTGATGAAAACAAAAGAAATTCTTTGTTCTTAAAAATCTCAATTAAGTATTTGTAATCTATAGAAATTGAAGTTTTGGTGGGGGATGAAAGGTCTGACGATGAATCCGATCGTGGCCAATTAATTAATGTGAAATCGATCTTTGAATCGATGTTAAAAATGGAGATTTGATCACTTTGAGAATAAATGGCAAATTCTTCTAATCCTTTTAAAACACCATCTTCTATGAAATTCAGGTCCAAATTCATAAAATATGATGAAATGTTTCTATACAATTTCTCAAATTGCAATTGATTATTTAATTCGTTGCGAAGGAGTATGTGGCTTTTGCTCATGTTCATTTTATTTATCTAGATTGAAATTATAAACTTTTATTAAGGTTTTTCTCGTCTTCCGTTATAATCACATAAAAGCAAGAATGGAGTTGCAAATGGAGAGAACAGTCCCAAAAATTGCATCGGAAGAAATTGAACTTTATCTAAGAACATTATATTCCTTATTAAGATCTACTACTGAAATTCAAATTCGGACATTAGAAGAAGTTCATGCTGGAATGAATTCATTATTGCATCCATTCGCAAGAAACCCAGAACCTGACCCTTCAGCATTTATTTATAGCTTACTGCGGTTACCTGACATAATGCCAGATGTTTGTATTGTTTTATTAGGGCAAAGTTCAGCGGTGTTTAGCAATCATGGCTATGAAAATGTAGAAGAATGGCAACCAGTCAATACAAACGCAAGAAGGCGAAGGTGCTTTTTTGATGGAAAAAATAAGTTAGCTTGTTTTATTGCCTCCAGGTCAGATATCGAAGATGTAATTCCAGCAATGACGGCTTACCAAATTGAATGGAATAAATTACATTTACTGTTAAATCGACTTCCTTCAACTTTTAGAATTGAAGAATCAGAAACTGATGAAATGCTTTTTATTGAGCTCGCTAAACATTTACAATTGGAGGTTGACGATTTATATCGATTACGATTAATTTGGGGAGATCAATTTTCTGAAAAACTTAAATTAATTCAAAAAAAGAAGTGTGATTTTCGCGTAAATTTATTAGCCGGTTCTCTAAGTGAGTATTGGAAAGCAACGCGCGCGTGGTGGCACAACATAGAAAAATCTGAGCCAGCATTAAACAACCGACCGATATATTTTATTTCAAGCAATACTCACTCCATTCCGAATTTATTAACAGGATTTGCATTAAAAAAAGAAGCTGAAATCAAAAATTTCCTTTCTTCAACCAATGCAGATAATTTATTCGAAGAATATCAAAGAATTAAAAACAAAGAAGAAAATGCAAGTTTGGAAAATTTGTTATATTACACTTCAAAAAAAGCTCAACAAGCTAAAGAATTCAAATATTTAAAAGAAGAACAAGCTCGTGATGAGCTTTCTAAAGGGATAGAAAGGATTAATAGTCGTCATTATTTTGATGTGGACGCTCAGGTTATTGAACTGAAGAAACTAAAAGTAACGGATTTTGACCCACGTTTGAATGCTTACATTGACCAGGAAACAATAAATCAAAGTGATGCTTTAATTTTAAATATTGATTATCCATTAGGATTGGCAGCTTATAACATACTTACTAAGGTGGCAGAACAGACTTCTACTATTCTTGGGGTTTATATACTCGGAAAAGCAGCAACTTTAAATGGGGTAATGGGAGATGTGATGATTCCCAATGTGGTTTATGATGAACACTCAGAAAACACCTACATGTTCAACAATGCATTTTCTGCAAGAGATATTGTCAACGATTTGACATACGGAACAGTCCTTGATAATCAAAAAGCTGTGACTGTGCTGGGAACATTCCTTCAAAATGGGAAATTAGCGGATGTTTTTTATCGTGAAGGCTATTCTGATATTGAAATGGAAGCCGGACCATATTTATCAGCAATATTTGAGATGTATCGACCAACCAGACATCCTGTTAATGAAATCGTCAACCTGTATTACATCAATTTCGATTTAGGAATTCTTCACTATGCCTCAGATACACCTCTGAGTAAAGGGAAAAACCTTGGTGCGGGAACACTGTCTTATTTTGGAATGGACTCAACCTATGCTTCCAGCGTGGCAATATTAAGAAGGATTTTTGATATGGAAAAGAAACGACTTACAAGTAATTTTACAAGGAAATAGATGGAAAACAAGATAATACAATTCAATACATATCGTGAAAAAATGAATGCAAGAATTATGGATTTAGACCATTTGGGGATTAAACGTTTTTTCAATTTAGATACAAATGCCTATCAGGATGGTAACTTGGATGGGAAGACCAAGGAATTATTAGGTTTGGTGGCATCAATGGTCTTAAGATGTAACGATTGTATTGATTACCATATCATTCAATGTGTAAAAGCAGGATGGCGAGATGAAGAAATAACCGAAGCATTCAATGTCGCTTTGGTGGTAGGTGGGAGTATTGTTATTCCCCATTTGCGCCATGCAGTAGAAACATTAGATTTGGTTAGGAGTGATTCTACGCAAATTGAGAACTCATAAGATCAAAAATGGTTTCTTTGATATGGTCAGGATGCGATAAATTGTAAATTTCTGTCCGGGCATCCTTGGCCAAATTGGAAATATCCAAATAGAATTTCAGATATTTTCTAAATAATTTCATACCGCTATCAAGTCCATAAAAATCAATCATTAAATCAAGATGATCAAATATTAGTTTGACCTTTTCTGATCCTTGAACCTGATCAATGTCCATATTTGCAAATATCCAGGGATTTTTGAGAGCCGTTCGTCCAATCATAACCCCATCACAATTTGTTATTTCTAAAATATTTTCAATATCTTTAGTGGTGTTAACATCTCCATTGGCTAACACGGGAATTGAGACATTCTTTTTTACCTCGGCTATGGCATTCCAATTTGCTTTACCGGAGTAACCTTGTTTTTTGGTGCGACCATGAACGGATATCATAGCGCAACCATTGTCTTCAAGTAATTTTGAAATGTGTAAGTAATTTAAATTATCTTCATCCCAACCTAACCGAATTTTGGCAGTGATTGGTACTGAAATATGACTTTTTAAAAGTTTTAGGATTTGAACAATTGTGTCAGGACTTTTTAATAATCCTGCACCAGCACCTCGACTTGCAACGGTTTTAGCAGAACAGCCCATATTGATATCAATAAAATCCGGCTTTTTCTTCTCAAGAAATTGGGCTGTTTTTAAGATTCGTTCTGGGGAATTATCAAAAATTTGGTATGCAAAGGGTCGCTGGTCCTCAGCATAAACAATTTGTTGGTGAAAGAAGGGATGGTTATTTATGAAATCGTATGCGTTTATAAATTCTGAAAAAATGATACCTGGTTTAAATCTTTTAACGATTTCTCTAAAAGGGTGATCTGTTAAACCATCCATTGGTGCTAAAATCAGGTTTGAATTAATAGGTACTTCCCCTACAAAAAATTTTGTTTGACTTTTCATTCGGGTAATTTTACGATAGATTTATAATTGGAACAAACTTTGCAATACCTTCGTCTTAATCAGAGATTGATCTTAGGAGAAGAAATATGAAAAAAATAGCCCAATATCTAATGGCAATAATGCTTTTAATTGTTTTATCTTCCTGTAATTTAACAAAACAGTATATTAATCCATCCGATCCAAATGCAGTAAGCACATATGCAATGCAAACTGTGCAAGCTTTGGCTACGGAACAGGCGTTTTCTACCTTGGTTTCTAACGCTACTGATGTATCAAATTTACCAACAGCAAATGTGGTGGAAGAAACAGCTATTTCCGTTGAAGAACCGACACAATCAGTTGCTACCGCTACTGCAACTGTATTTTATACACCATTGCCTTCATTCACACCTATACCAATGGACCAAGCTGGATTTGTCAAAGATGTAACCATCCCGGACGATACAGTACTCGCGGCTAACACCGATTTTACAAAAACATGGCGCTTAAAAAATACTGGACAAACAACATGGACTTCTGACTATGAAGTAGTTTTTTCAAGTGGAAATGCAATGGGTGGTAGTGCTTCGAATAAATTAGAAGCAACTGTTAAACCTGGTGAAACCATAGATATTTCACTTAACTTGAAATCGCCATCAACTTCCGGTAAATACACGGGTGAGTGGATGTTAAGAACACCCTCAGGGAAGTTGTTTGGATTGGGTGAAGGTGCCGACAAACCATTCTGGGTGAAGATTCAAGTAGAGAATTACACAAGTGAATCAGTGCCTTCTGAAATTTATGCCTTAGATTTCACTGCCAAAATTTGTTCAGCAGATTGGAAAAGCAATTTTAATACAGTCAGAACACCTTGTGATACAGATAAAAGCATGACAAATGCTGCTGTTGCGGTACTGTCAAAGCCTAAACTCGAAAATGGTTATGTCGACGATGAAAGAACCATTCATATGCATTTAGACGGAGATAATGGAAATTGGATTCAAGGTTTTTATCCGTCCATTCTCATTAAAGATGGCGCGAAATTTCATGCACTAATCGGATGTCTTGATGGAAATAAATCTTGCAATGTTACAGTCAGTCTCGATATCCGAGTTGATGGTGGTTCAACTCAAAATATTGGAAAATGGACAGAAACTTATGACGGAAAGATCACAAAAATTGATATTGACCTCAATAGTTATGCCGGTAAAAATGTAGAGTTTATCCTGGGAATTAGTAATCGTTCGGATACGGTTACAGAAATGTTCTGGTTAGCGCCCAGGGTTGCTCAATAAGAAACAAAAAATAATTTGAGGATGAATTACAAATTCATTCTCATTTTTTAATTAGGCAAGATTAGTTTCATAATTTGTTTGTAACTTTGAATGTGGTTGTTGAAATTTCTATGATTTATTACCTTTTTAATCTCTGTTAAGGGGAATAAATAATGAATGTTTTCTTTAACAAAATTGCCCCACACACCAAAAAACTCGTCGGATCCACAGATTTCTACTAGCTGATAGTTGTTTTTATTAGATAAATACACTTCAATTGAATGAGTTTGAGGAGAATGACTCTTGAAAATACCTTCCCATGTTTGAACAATCTCTAAAAAACTATTAGTTTCAAAAATTGTCGAAAAGACGTCTGGTGGAAATGACAAATGATCTAATATGTTCTCAACTAACTTTACTAGATCTCTTTGATCCTGCATGGAATTAAATTTAGACATTTCAGGCATTATGTAATCTGGTTCAAGATAGGTGAAAAATGGGGAACTTGTATTTGAAATTTTTTTTAATTTCTGAATTGGGATTTTACGAAGTGATTCAGCCGAATAACGAATTTGGTAAATATCCTGGTCATCTCCAGAATAAAAATTGATTATTGTTCCTTTAAATCCTGAAATGTCCCAGTCGAGATTATCATCAAAAACATTTGAATTGACAGTTATTAATTGGTTGAAAGTAAAGAAAATTTCCCATGAAATCTCTTTACTATTTGTTTGAATATCACCCGAAAAATTGATTTCTTTTATGGCCAAATACCTTTCGATTGGAGAGGTGATTTGATCTTGAAAGAATTCCTTTGCAATTTTTTCAAGGTGGCCTTGATCCTTTTTTGGCAAATGTACGGGAATTTGAAAATAAAAAATATTTTTGTCCAGAAAATTATTTATGTATGAACCCTGATTCCGTTGAGCGGAACTTCCAACCGGAATATCTAATAAGATTACTTTCATGTTTTTTGAAATAATAGTCTCAACCCTCAAAATAAGTTTTCCAATTAGGAAATTGAATTGTAAATTAATTATACAAATGGCTGATAATTTGGTAAAAAGAAATAAGTGCTATATTATTTGTTGTCTATTGCTGGAGTATAAATGAAAAAAGAAGCTAAAAAAAATGTAAAGAAAAATAATTCGAGGATATTCCTAATTTTAGGTGGTTTAGCCATTATTTTAATGGCAGTTCTCATTGTCCTAGATCCATTTAATCAAAGTGAGTCAGAATTACCCCTCACTGTAAATGTTGAAGATGCTTATGAGTTGCGGGAAAATGGTGCTTTTGTGCTTGACGTGAGAGAAGTTAATGAATGGGAGGTTGTTCATATTCCCGACGCAACTCTGATTCCCCTTGGTGAGCTTGAAAGTCGTTTGGAAGAAATACCAAAGGATCAGGAAATTCTGGTTGTTTGTCGATCTGGGAATCGTAGTGCTACAGGTAGGGATATTTTACTTAATGCAGGTTTTACTAATGTAACTAGTTTGTCTGGTGGAATGAATGATTGGGTGGCAAACTCGTATGAAGTTGTTGCCACAGAATGATTTACTTTCCAAAAAACAAATAAAGATTCTTCTAAATGAAAGGGGAAGGAAAATGAAAAAATATATGGTACCACCTGGGGAAAAAATCGATTTAAGAAAATGGGATCCAGATGAAATTTCTGCGTGGTCAGACGGGAAGAAAGCAGCAAAAAAAGAATTTGCAAAAATTAATGCTGAACTCGAAACGTTGCAGGAAATGCTTTATGCTGAAAATAAACACAAAGTAATGATTGTTTTACAGGCAATGGATACCGGTGGAAAAGATGGTGTTATTCGCGCAGTTTTTGATGGTGTAAATCCAGCAGGTGTGAAAGTTGCAAGTTTTAAAGTGCCAACCGCGGAAGAATTATCACATGATTACTTGTGGAGAATTCACAAGCACACACCTGGCAAAGGTGAGATGGTGATTTTCAACAGAAGTCATTATGAGGATGTGCTTGTGGTTCGCGTTCATAACCTTGTAGATAAAAAAGTTTGGAGCAAACGTTATGATCATATCAATAATTTCGAAAAATTATTGGTTGATGAAGGCACAACCATCCTAAAATTCTTCCTATACATTTCTAAGGATGAACAAAAAGATAGATTACAGGAAAGGATTGATATATCGGAAAAAAATTGGAAGTTCTCATCTGGTGATCTGGAAGAAAGATTGCTTTGGGATGATTATATTGATGCTTATCAGGATGTTTTGAACAAAACTTCCACAAAACATGCTCCCTGGTATATTATTCCTGCCAACAGGAACTGGTACCGAAATTGGCTGATCAGCTCGATTTTGGTTGACACATTAAAATCTTTAAAAATGAAATATCCCGAACCTGAAGAAAATATAAAAGATATAAAAGTCGAGTAAACCAAAAAAAACAGCCATTTTGAACGAATGGCTGTTTTTGTCCTAATTTAATCTATTAATTCCCATAAATCTCTTCGTAATCTTGAAGAGCAGCATTTACAACTTCCCATGCTTTTTCTGCACCGAAAACACCGGCGATGAAGGTTTCTTCTTCTTTACCCGGTGTTAATTTGTAGGTACTAAAATAATGCAACAATCGATCAATTAACACTTGTGATATATCGGCGATATCATTCGCATTTTCATAAAAATAGTCATTATGCAGAACTCCAATTATTTTATCGTCAGCCTCACCGCCATCGATCATTTGTATTCCACCGATAACTCTGGCAGTTAATATAATTTCAGATTTAGTAATGGGACGTTCACTTATTACACAAATGTCTAATGGGTCACCATCACCTCTTGAGGATTTCGGTGATAGCATTCGCACTCTTTCACCGCAGTAAGTTCTGGGTATAAAACCATACAATGTTGGAGGTTGTGATGAACTACGCTGAGGGCGATCAACTCTTAAATATCCTGTTCCTTTGTCAACTTCGTATTTGACTAAGTCAAAAGATGACAATTCGATGAACGCATTTACTTCCTTTGGTGAATTTGGTCCAGAATCTAATCCGTGCCATGGGTGAGGTCTCCAGCGATAAAATGGTGTTGGAAAATTCACGATGTCCTCCCGATTAATTTGGTTTACAGCAACCAGTTTTCTATTGCTGTGACGTTTTGGTTAAATAATTCTATTATAACTCCCAATGTTGCTTATTCGTTTAAATATATAATATTGTTATGAGTCCAAGAAAAAGGATTGATAATTCTCTTTATATTGCATTATTAAGCTTCTTCATTGAAAAGCCTAATTATGGTTACGACGTATATAAATATTTATCCAATGAAACTACTTTTTTTAAGATTTGGCATCTTAAAAGAAGTCAATTTTACAGTTTCTTAGAAAGATTATTCATTGAAAATTATCTTTCCCATGAGATTGTTGAAGGACAACAATATCCAGATCGAAGAATTTTTTCTCTAACACCCATTGGACTGCAAACGTTGAATGCATGGACGGTCACCCCTGTTGAACATGGACGTGAAATGCGACAGGATTTTTTGGTTAAATTATTTATTCTTCAGTCATACTTTCCATCCAGAATTAATGAACTCGTTCAGAATCAAAGAATGATTTGCCAACAATGGAAAATTGACCAGGAACAACAATTAATAAGTGAATCTGATCAATTTCAGAAATTATTGATCATTTATCGGAAAATGCAAATTCAATCAATGATTGAATGGTTGGACTTGATTTAAAAAAATTTAACCCCTAGGCTGAAATTGATGTAGTGGGTTAAATTCGAATCTTTAATTATCTCCAGATATCCAGTCTTCGTCTGACTTAGCCCATTTAACTATTTCTTCAGAATTAAACCACAATGAGATTTCTAATTCTGCATTTTCTGGTGAGTCTGAAGCGTGTGTTAAATTTCTACTTATTCGTAAAGCAAAATCATGCCTTATAGTACCTGGTTCTGCTTTTAATGGATTGGTTAAACCCATTGTTTGACGAACCAATGCAACCGCTTCAGGTCCTTCAAAGATCATTGCCATAACTGGGGCAGAGGTGATGTATTTTATCAATCCATCATAAAATGGTTTGCCTTTATGAATTGCATAATGTTTTTCAGCAAGACTTACTGGTACTTGTAAAAATTTTGCAGCAACTAATTTCAACCCTCTTTTTTCAAGACGGGATAAAATTTCACCAATCAAACCACGTTGAACACCGTCTGGTTTTACCAGAACAAAAGTTTTCTCCACTAATATCCTCCAAGATTATGATAATAAATCTTCTGCTTTTGAATAAGCATCTAATGCTTTTTGGAATTGTTTATTCTTTAAGAATGCATCACCCAATGTTTTCCATAGATCAATATTGATTGGGTAATGGTGATCCAAAGCATTTTGAATGTTGCTTATTATATCCTCAAGAAAAATATTGTCTTTAATCAAATCGTTGAAAACAATGATAGATTGATCAACTGCACCAGATGTAAGTAGTTTTTTAGCTTCTTCAAGGTCATCGATACCGATTGGAGTTTCTTCCAAACCTGGAATTAATTCAACGAGTTCTTCGAAGGGTTCTTCACTAATTTCCTCAACTGACACACGTTCTCTTTCCGCAAAAGCCGTTTCATCAGGTAATTCTTCAGGCTCAAATTCGGTCTCTAATGACATTTCAGATCCAGCTAAGGATGGTTCTTGTTCTTGATCCAGTTCACTTTCTTCCCGTAGCATATCTTCTACTTGCTCTTCGATTTCTTCTGTTTGAGTTCTGAGTGAAACTTCTATGTTTTCTGCTTCCAAATCTGGTAAATCAATAATGGAATCTTGACTTTGTTCCCCAATCAATTCTGGGATTAAGTCAACTTCTTCCTCGAATTTCGCAGCATCTTCATCAGCAACAATTTCAATTTCTTCAGCTATGGGTTCAATTTCATCATCTGCAATTTGATCACCATCAACCAATTTAGAATCAAACTCTAGGGAAGGTTCTTCGGTATTGGATTCAATCTCCAAATTCGCTGTTTCTTCTACAAAACTTGATTCTTTTTCACCACCAATTTCCTCAATTTGAATTTCTAATTCTTCTATGTCCTCAGTTTCTGCGTCAGAAATTGTGCTTTCTTCCAGAAGATCCTCTGGAATTTGCGGTTCATTACCTACATTCTCAGCCTCAATTTCTAATTCTCGTAACCAGGATGGAGTGGTGTCCATATCTGAGAAATCGGATTCAGAAGAGTCTAATATTTCTGAAATCCATTCAGGTTTTTCCTCAACAGATTCCTTAGACTTATCAGATTCCTTTTCGTCTAAATCATCTGAAGCGATTGGTACATTTTGCGCTGCAACCAATCCTTCCATCCAGGCAATTGTTGATTCTATGTCTTTTTTGTCACTTTCTGAAGATGAAATAGAGTCCTCTGGTTCCATTATGAGATCAGAGATTTCCTGATTTTCCTGCAATGAGGGAAGATCTTCAATTTCTGAAATCATATCTCTTTCTAGTTGAGATAGGGTCTGATCTGCAAATTTTTCTTCCAATTCGTCTTCTAATTCTTCTGTATCCGAATTAGCATCAAAACCGGATTTCTCAAGGTCAAATTCTTCCAAATCAGGAAATTCGTCATTTTCATCGAAACTAATGGTAAATTCATCTTTAATTTCATCTTGATCTTCTTCAGAAATAGATGAGGATTCGACAAGATTTTCCGGAGAAACGAATTCAACATCCTCAATTTCTTCAATTTCATCGTTTTCAACAACTGATTTAATCCAATCAGGAAGTTCTTCATCGATTTCTTCAGTATCTTCTGTTTTGAATTCTAAAGATTTGATGCTTTCCAGTTCGTTACCAGGTTCTTCACTTAGATCTGCATTTATCCAATTCTCTTTTCCTTCTTCAAATTGGGAAGGAATATCCTCTGGTTTTGTTTCTTTTTCAAACGAATCATCAAAATCAAGATTGAACTCCTGAGATTTACTCATTTGAAGTTCATCAACTTGGTCCTCATCGAGTGAAATGCCTTTCAACCAATCGAGGTCATCCACTTCATCTTCCTGGGTGTTTTCATTTTCTTCCCCTTCACCGCTGTTTGAATCTGAAAAGATATCTGAAAATTCTATTTCTGCTTCATCCTCATTCTCTGTAAGGTCAGATAATGGTGAAGAATTGTTGTCAAACTCACTTTCCCAATTTGAGACTTTTTCTACAGGACTGGTTGTAGAATCTTCAGACTCAATGCCTGTAATTAAATCTTCAAAATTCTTAATTTCAAATTCATCTTCTTGAAATAGTTTATTCTCTTCAAGCAGTTCTTCGGAAGGTGCTATATCTTTGATCCAATCCGGGATTTCTCCCGGTTCAACTGAATCAATATCTTCGGTTTCTGATAGTTCATCTGTCAGTTCAGCAGAAAATGGGGGGAGTGAAAATCCTTTTTGAATTTCAGTATCATCCTCGGTGGATTTTTCCCATCCAGCCTCTTTTAGCCATTCAGGCAAATCCTCACTTGGTGTTTCAATATTAATTCCGTTTTGAGAGGTTTCATCTGTCAAACCTGTTTGTTCTTCATTAATTTCTGTTTCTTCTAGCTGATTTTCAGAAGATTCTGATAGAATTTCCTGCATTTCAACGGTATCTTTGCCTTCTTCAATTGCAATTTCCTCTGGTTTTTCCTCAGGTATGGTTTCGTCTTCGGAAATCTCAGAATCCTCTTTTTCGGAATCGCTTAGCCAGAATGAAATGTCATTTTCTAATGAATTATCTTCATCAACTGATAAACCTATTGATTTTGCCCAGTCAGGCTGATCATACATGTCAGATAATGGGTCCCAGTCAAGATATTCAACCATTATTTTCGAATCAGAAATTTCCTGGGAATCCCTTAAGGTATCATTGGTAAATTCAAAATATGGATCTAAATCAATTACTCTCTGGCGAAAAACTTTTTGATCTTCTTCACGGGTGGTACCAGGTAGAATTTCTGTCAGAATTTTATTCGCTTCAAAACTATAGGGGAGCTTCGTAATTATTTTTGAGCAAGTCTCCGTCGCTTCCACTTTTTTATCGGTGTTAAAATAAATTTTCGCTAGAATTACTTCCAGATCAATTCGATTCGGGTCTTCTTCTAACGCTGAATTAATTTCACCAATTGCCTGCTCATATAATTCACCTCTAACATACATTCGCACCAATGCACCCCGTGTCAGGCGAATTTTCGGGGGAGCAACACCATCGCGATTGGTATATAACCTTCTTAGTTCATCTTGCACAGCTTTGTTTGAAGGCTGGACTTCAAACGCTCTTTCCATGTGCCAGATAGAAGCATCTAGATTATTTTCATCTTCACGAATTATGGACATTCCAATGTGGGAGATAAAGTCATCCGGTATTGACGATAGCACTCGTTGAAAAATATCGGAAGCATCACTATATTTTTGTTTTTCAAGGAATGCTTTCCCTAGCAGTCGATAGCTATCGATGTGTTTGGGATAAACGTGAAGAATGTGTTTGCAATGAGCAATAGCTTGATCTATCTCATTATTTTCGATCAAGTTTTCGACTTTTTGAACGTATTCCCGTAAAGATATATCTGCCATAGATACCTCCCAGAAATAGTATGCAACATCTTAAATTATTTAGCAAGTGGTTTATTAAATAGAAATCAAAAATTAAGATGTAAAGATTTAGGTTGGGTGGATATTATTCACCCAAATAATCTCTTAGTTTCCTTCTAATAACTGGATGACGGAGTCGACTTAAGGCTTGTGCTTCTATTTGTCGTACACGTTCACGAGTTACACCCATTTTTCGACCAACTTCTTCGAGTGTATAAGCTTGACCATCCAGCAAACCATAACGCAATTGCAGAATGCGTACTTCTCTTGGAGGTAAACCATTTAATACTTCTTCTAAATGTTCACGAAGAAGATTATAGGTTGCAGTTTCATCTGGTGGTGGAGCTTCATCATCTTCGATAAAATCACCTAATACAGAATCTTCTTCGTCGTCGGTCGGTGTCTCTAAAGAAAGGGGCCGACGAGCAACCTGGATCATGTTTTCAACTTTTTTAGGTGGAACATCTAATGCTTCAGCTAATTCCTCAACGCTTGGTTCTCTTCCAAGCCTTTGCGTTAATTGATGTTGAATTCTTAATAATTTATTGATCTGATCGCCCATATGAACTGGAACGCGAATAGTCCTTCCTTGGTCAGCAATCGCTCTAGTAACGGCTTGTCGAATCCACCACGTTGCATATGTGGAAAATTTGTGACCTCGTCGATAATCGAATTTTTTTGTAGCTCGAATTAAGCCTATGTTACCCTCCTGAATGAGATCCAGGAAAGGCACACCGCGACCCATATATTTTTTTGCCACACTAATGACTAATCTCGAGTTCGCTGTGATTAAATGTTCACGGCCATCCCATCCATCTTCAATCAAGGTACGTAATTCAAAACGTCGATCATCCGTGGAACTACCTTTTGCTAACTCTTCACGTGCAATTCTTCCTCTTTCAATCCTTTGAGCTAGTTCAACTTCTTCTTCTGCTGTCAACAACGGCACTCGACTTACTTCTTTGAGGTATAAACCGATTGTGTCGTCTGTATCTATGTTTTCTAAATCATCCAATACTAATTTGGCAGTTTCATCTTCTTCATCTAAGTCTTTATCATCTAAATCAGAATCTAAATCGTCCTCACTAGGGCCATCCAGTGGGGTTTCATCTTCAACATATGGGATGCCTGCACTCATAAGGGCTGCGAAGGCTTCTTCTAATTGCTCAACATCTTGCTCTGCATCAGGGAAGAAATGAAGAATGTCATCAATTGTGACATAAGATTTTTGCCTTCCCAGTTCAATTAATCGAGCTAAGGCAGGATATTCGTTTAATTCTTCATTATCATCGTCTACTACGTTCAGAAAATTTTCCATGCGTTAAAAATTACCTCTGTAATCAATATTATTCTTTAAAATCACTAAAAAAATACTGTTACGTATTCTTCAGCATACACTTTTTCATAAATAAATTCAATAGAATTAGCTATTGAAAATTAATTTCTTTGCAAGAAAACGAGCGGAAAAAACCGCTCGTTTTTGTTTCTATTACGAAATTTTTCATGATACATATTACAACAATTGCAAAGTGAAGTCAATAAGTAATTTGTGAAAAAATGAATTAATTGGATTAGAAAAAATTAATGATTATTAAATGAGGAAAAAAAGTTACTCGAAAACTCTTCGTTTTTTCATTTGACAGATGTTTAAATGAGACTAAAATTATCTTTTTGGGGCTTCACCAACAAAAATTTATCCTTACCCTAATCTAACAGCTGGAGGAAAAATGAATATTTTTGGTCTTGCTCGACATGGATTTAATGCTTTTGAACAAATTTCCATGCTGGGAATTATTGTGGTTGCGATAATAAGTCTTGTGTATGCATATTTGCTCAGACGACATGTTTTGAAAAAGGACAAAGGCTCAGAAGCAATGCAAGATGTGTGGAATGCGATCCGGATTGGTGCAGATAGCTATTTATCAAAACAATTACGAACCATAATTGCATCTATTGTTATCCTAACTGTAGTTTTATTCTTCAGTGTTTATGTTGTTCCACCGAGTCTTGAAGCACAGGAAGAGTTTGCTGGCAAGAATGTTAGCATGATTATTGCTATTGGAAGAACTATTGCCTTTATTGTAGGTGCTACATTTTCCATTTTAGTAGGCCAAATGGGTATGCGTATGGCAATTCAGGCTTCAGTGAGAGCTGCAGCTGCTGCAAGATCCAGTTTAAATGAATCACTTTCCATTGCATATTATTCAGGAACTTATACCGGAATGTTAACCGATGGTTTAGGTCTCTTAGGTGGTACCATCATCTTTATGATTTTTGGAAAAGCCGCACCTGATGCATTGTTGGGATTTGGTTTTGGCGGTACATTGGTTGCTTTATTCATGCGTGTTGGTGGAGGTATTTATACCAAAGCTGCCGATGTTGGTGCAGACCTGGTAGGAAAAGTAGAGCAGGATATCCCTGAGGACGATCCAAGAAATGCAGCTGTGATTGCAGATCTGGTTGGAGATAATGTTGGCGATTGTGCTGGAATGGCTGCTGACATTTTTGAAAGCTATGAAGTCACAATTGTTTCTTCATTAATTCTAGGTATTGTTCTGGTATCACTAACGGGTGACCTTAAATGGATTGTATATCCATTAATAATTCGTGCCATTGGAGTGATTAGCTCCATAATGGGTACCTTTGCAGTGCCAATTTGGATGAAGTTCCCCATTAAATTTTTACGTGCCCATGATTCGGAAGAAGCAATGTTCCGATCTTATGAGGTTTCAAGTTTTAACACAATTTTGTGGTCGTTTGTTGTAGCTATTGCTTATGCCGGTGATTGGCGTTTAGGTATGTTGACAACGATTGGTGTTGGTCTTGCAGTAGCTTTCAACCCACTTACTTCTTACTTCACATCGACGAAGAAACCACCTGTTAAAGAAATAGTAAAATCTGCTGATACCGGAAGTGCAACTCTTATACTTTCCGGTCTTTCTGTTGGTATGGAATCAAGCGTGTGGGCATTGGTTGTAATTTCTATCAGCTTCATCTTTGCTTTGTTGCTGTACAATAACGAAGCTCCAATTTATGTGATGTATGCTGTCTCGATGATCGGTATTGGGATGCTCAGTCATACCGGCAATAATGTGGCGATGGATTCTTTTGGTCCAATTTCAGATAATGCAAATGGTATTGGTGAAATGGCATGGCATGGCATGGAAGATGAAGAGACCAAAGAAGCCCGTCAAATAATGGCAGACCTTGATGCTGTTGGAAATACTACAAAAGCTATTACGAAAGGGATTGCAATTGCTTCTGCGGTAATTGCTGCAGTTAGTCTATTCGCTTCCTATATGATTGACGTTGGTCGCGTTCAGGTTCAACTCAATGTTCCAGTTATCAACTCCATAAGAATCTCAGAGACAAATGTTTTTGTAGGGTTGTTAATTGGTGGAGCACTTCCATGGTTATTCAGTGCTTTAAATATTAGGGCTGTGAGTCGCGCTGCTGGTCAGGTCGTTGATGAAGTTCGTCGTCAATTCAGAATCCCAGGAGTAATTGAAGGTACGGTTAAACCTGATTATGCGAAGGTTGTTGGTATTTCAACTGAGTCTGCTCAAAAAGAATTGGTTCCGATTGCATTACTGGCGGTAATTATTCCGCTCATTGTTGGCCTTGTATTACAAGTAGAAGCTTTAGGTGGCTTCTTAGCTGGTGTAATTTTGAGTGGTCAATTATTGGCTGTATTTCTCTCTAATGCTGGTGGTGCATGGGATAATGCCAAGAAATCAATTGAGGACGAACCAAGGAATTTGCTGGAAAATACTGGCAAAGGTTCCGAACGTCATAAAGCTGGTGTAGTTGGCGATACCGTGGGTGATCCTTTGAAGGATACAGCAGGTCCTGCACTCAATCCAATGATCAAAGTGGTGAACTTGGTAAGTCTTTTGGCTGCACCTGTAATTGTCAAGTATCAGAATCTTGGTGTAGTCGGTTGGATTATCGTCGCAGTTCTTTTTGCTATTGTTGCCTGGGCATTTCTACAAAGCAAAAAACCTGTTGAAATCAAACAGGATTTGACTGAATAATAAAAATCATTCAAAATTTTTTAGAGGAGTTGGAATGCTCCTCTATTTTTTTAAATATCATCCAAATCGAAGGGTATTTCAGTAGAAAAATGGATTTTTTCATTCGAATCAGGATGATCAAATTCAATAATTGCAGCATGCAACATCATTCTAACTGCTGAAGAATTTATCATTTTTTGATCTTTTGTTAAATTGAAGGAATACAATTTGTCTCCGAAGATTGGGTATCCCAATTGTGATAAATGAGCCCGAATTTGATGGGTATAGCCTGTCTTTGGAATCGCTTCAAGGTGAGATAAGTTTTTAAGATGATTGGTTTCGATTATTTTGATGAAGGTTTGAGCTTTCTTTCCCGATTGGTTAACTTTCGTGCGATGTTTTCGATCACCATCGATTAATAATGGCAAATCAATTAAATACTCATGCCATCCAGGGATGTTGTGGATAATTGCATGATAACTTTTTTGAACTTTTCTCATTTCAAATTGAATATTCAAGTTTCTGTGGCTTTCTTTGTTTAAACCAAACACAACCAATCCACTTGTGTCTTTATCCAATCTATGAACAGTAAATAAGGTTGGAAATTTTCTTTTCATTAAGGTTTGTAGACTTTCGATATCTGGTTGATAGCCATCAGAAATTGTTCTTAATCCAGCTGGTTTATTTACTACCAAAATTGCCGAATCAACATAAACAATAATTTCTTCGATATGCATCGTTTATAGGAGATGCCTAATTCTTATCCACAAAATAACTAACTCCCAAAACACCAGGTCCAGAATGGGTAAGAAAAGCAGGTGGAAGATCGTAGATTTCAACTTCATCGAGATTCAGCAATTGTTCAAATTCGTTCGCCAATGTTTTTGCAGCTTCTGGTGCTGCGCCATGTTGCACACTGAACATAGAACAACCTTTTTCTTTGCATTCAGCTACAACCAATTCTTTTAGTCTGGATAAAGCTTTTTTGGAGGTGCGTTGACTTTCGACAGGTTCAACCTGGCCATTTTTCAGGCTTAGCAAGGGTTTAACTTGCAAAAGACTTCCAAAAAGCATTTTAGCACCGCCGATTCTGCCACCTTTGTATAGGTATTCTAATGTATCAACCACGAAGAGATTTCTTTCACGTGTGATAAGATCTTCAAGTTTTTCAATAATTACTTTCATAGATTCGCCATTTTTAGCCCATCGATTTGCTGTCTTGACGATTGATGCTAATGAAGCACCAATCGCTAGCGTATCAATAACTTCAATGTCTGCTTCTGGATAATCCTTTTTGGCAACTTCTGCACTTCGAAAAGTACCACTAACTTTAAGGGAAGGTGTTAGAACTAAAATAGAGTTTCCCAAAGCGATATGTTTTTCAAAAATGGGGTTATAGAGACTGGGTGGTGGGGCTGCAGTTTTTGGGAGGGTAGATGAAGATGTTAATTTCTTTAGGAAAGAATTCGAATCAATTTCACTATCATCGCGATATGATTCATCCCCAAATATGATGATTTGAGGAAAATATTCGATCCCCAATTCTTTGGCTTTATCAACTTTAATACTGGAAGTGGTATCAGCAAAAATAGTAACCATTACATTTTCCTTTTAGTCCATCTAATATAATTTTTCAAAAAAATGTGAAAATTGATGATAAAACGAAATAAGGTGTTTGAGTTATGGTCAATAATAATATCGAATGTAGGAATTATTTATTTTATCTAATTAATTATAAATGATTTTACATTTGTAACTTAAATATTTTGATTTAATAATATTTCACTGGGTGAAAATACATGGAGTAGAATTCAATGCAAGCATAATGTAGAATAAAAAAATAAATTCTAGAATCAAATTCAAATTTATTGGTTATGAATTAATTTAAATTATCTTATTTGGTAAAACAAAAATTAGAATCATCCAGGTGAGGAAAAATGATTAAAAACAATAACAATTCGAGTGAGGATTTAACAAAAAGTGCGGTAGTAATATTTGGTGTAACAGGAGATTTAACAAGCAGAAAATTAATTCCCGCTATTTATGAGCTTTATAAATCTGAAAGGATTCCAGCTGATTTACATATCATTGGGTTTGCAAGAAGAGATTGGGATGATAGTTATTTAAAGGAAGTATTTTGTGAATCAATAAAATCTAGTACCACAAGTATTCAAGAAAATAATACTGAAGATGATTTTTCAAAACTTTTTAATAATAGTAAATACATACAATCAACCTTTGATGATCTTGAAGGGTATCATGCGTTAAAAGAGCATTTAAGTAAAAACGAGATAAAGAATGTTTTGTATTACCTGGCGACCCCTCCCGAATCTTACGAAACAATTATTGAATTACTTGGAAATACTGATTTAGCTCATCATGTACCAGGTTGGACGAGAATTGTTATTGAAAAACCTTACGGCCAAGATCTAGAGACAGCAAAAAATCTTGAAGAATTGGTACATAAGGTTTTTGATGAAAAACAAATATATCGGATCGATCATTATCTAGGCAAGGAAACTGTCCAGAATATTTTGGTATTAAGATTTGCAAATGGAATCTTCGAGCCTTTGTGGAACCGCCAATATGTAGACCATGTTCAAATAACAGTCGCAGAAACAGTTGGTGTTGGTACCAGAGCAGGCTATTATGAAAACTCGGGTGTCATCCGGGATATGTTTCAAAACCATCTGATGCAACTGCTAGCTTTAACCGCAATGGAAGCTCCTGTGGGATTTACTGCAGATTGCGTGCGTGATGAAAAAGTTAAGGTGCTTAGAGCTCTGAGACCATACGATGCTAAAGGAGTTTTGGATAATACCTTTCGTGCACAATATACATCGGGATACATTAATGGTGAACGAGTTATAGGTTACAAAGACGAAAATGGTGTTGCAAGAGATTCAATCACAGAAACATTTTTGGCAGCTCGTGTATTTGTTGATAACTGGCGTTGGTCAGGGGTACCCTTTTATTTGAGGTCAGGAAAAAGATTACCCAAACGGATGACTGAAATCGCTATTCAATTCAAGCAAATTCCATTGTCCTTATTCAATTGGCATAATATGGCTGGTGACGCACCCAATGTACTTGTGATGAAATTACAACCGGATGAGGGTGTCGCTTTGTCATTTGGTGCGAAAATGCCAGGTCATGTAAATCAAATATCTCCAGTGGAAATGAATTTTGATTATGAAGAGTCTTTCGACATCCAAATTCCGGAAGCATACGTTCGATTAATTCAGGATGCTTTATACGGAGATGCAACTCTCTTTACCAGATCTGATGAAGTCATTTCTCAGTGGGGTTTTATTAATCGGATTATTGATGGATGGAATGAAGATAATCGCAAAAACTTACCAGTTTATGAATCTGGCACATGGGGACCGCCTGGTGTGGACTTCTTTATTCTGGGTAATAATCGCCATTGGCGAAACCCTGAAAATTAGCGAAAACGAATTTGTTTGCAATTAGGACAAATATTTTCATCATTGGTAATAATGTATCCACAATAACTGCAAGATTGGGGTTGAATTCCACCTAAGGGGGCTCCACATGCTATACAATGTGATTCACCAATGGGGTTAGGTGTATCACAATAATCACATATATATTTCCTTAATCGCTCTGACAATTCATGACTGGCACCTAAATGATGTGCAGTTTGATTGATAACTGCCCATATTTCATCACGGATTGTCATACTTTCTATATCCTGCGCAACATCATCAATTCTACCTAAAATCGATAATGGATTTCGTATTGCACTTAATGCTGTTTTTCCAAGGCTAGCAGCTATACCCATCCAGGATTGTTTCCCAATTTGAACCATAACACCATCTTCAAATTGCTGAATAGATACGCCGATGGAAGTTTGTCCTCCAGAAGACGGATTTCTTAGGGAGGCTATTTGGACAATTATGTCATCATTGTCACCAATTTGTTGAACGTGAAAATTTCCTCGATGAAAATGAGCAATTAATGCTCGTGCAACATCATTAGGTGTTATATTTCCGTGAAAAGTTTTATGCTCCATATTTATATTATAATCAAGCTGTTAAAAAAGAAGCATCAATTGGAGTTTTTGTGAATAAGAAGATTTTTTATTTGGTAGGATTTATATTTATAGCCTCCTTATTTATTGGCTTGATAAAGGTAAATGCGAGTCCTTTACCGCAACTTCCTACCGTTTCCATTCCCACAGTCACAGGGACCCCGTCAGGTGTGATTATCACAGTAAGACCAAGTCAAAATGACGACTTTATTAATGTGCGATCTGGTCCGAGCACTCTATTTCCATCAGTAGGTGTCCTGTTAATTGGACAGACTGCTCCAGCAATAGGAAGATCTCCTGGTGGTGAGTGGATACAGATTGAGTATCCGGGAGTATCAGGTGGAAAAGGATGGGTATTCTCAGTTTTGGTGAGTGTATCACCAGGAGAATTGCCGGTTGTAGAACCTCCACCAACCGTTACCCCACAATTTACAGCGACGATTGATCCAACATTAGCTTCGCAATTTTTTGTTACACAACAGCCAACCAGATTACCAACATTTACAGAGCCAGCGCCATTGGTGATACCGACATATGTTGAAAGTAGACCAAATCAATTACCTGGTGGGATTCCCATGGGAATGGTGATCGTTGTATTAGGTATTACCGGAATTCTACTAACATTGTTTTCTTTTATCAGGGTTAGATAAATTTTAACTATAAGGTAGAAAAAAATTTTTAAGATTTTTTAGACAATTTTTTCCAACTTTGTGTCCAATATCTTCCTCACAAAATTGAACATTCGCATTTCTCATTAATAGAAAGTCTCTTAGCTCAATTGATTTATCAAAAGACACTAATTGATCATCTTTTCCATGTGCAATGTAATAATGGATAGGTTCGAGATTTTCGATTAATTCCTCAGGGTGGTTTTTGGGCAAGAATCCCGCCAAAATCGCAATTTTGTTGAATGAATCTGGATAAAGCAGACTTAGGACGGCACACATTGCTGCGCCTTGACTGAAACCTATGAGATTAAATTTCTTTTTTGGGTCATCAAGATCAAAAGATTTGAGTAATTCGATTATTGATTTAAATAAAAATTTCGAAGATTCCGCATAGTCATAAAAATTTGAAGAGGAATTATTGATATCAACCCATCCATACTGATCATTACCCAGTTTAGTGGTTCCCCTGGGATATACAATAGTTGATGAATGTGGAATCACGGATGAAAATATTGACATAGATTTTTCATTTCCCAACCATCCGTGAAGTAGTATATAAATCTCGTTTTGATTCTCATCACCACTTTTTACCAATCGATGGTATACCGGGTCTATAAAAGTATTAATTATTTCGCTCATCTTATTCTCCATTTTATTTGTAACCAGGATTTCTAAATGTTATGTTAAAATCACGCTATGAGTGGAATGAAAATTATAGCTAAAAACAGGAAAGCAAGTTTTGAATATTTTCTTCTAGAGAAATTTGAAGCTGGTATTGAACTGCAAGGAAGTGAGATTAAATCTATCCGTGCAGGACAGGTTAGCATAGGAGAAGCGTTTGTTCAAATTGATAATAAAGAAGCATGGCTTATAAATTCTCATGTTGCAAAATATGATGCTGCCAGCATATTTAACCACGATCCAAAGCGTAAAAGAAGGTTGTTGCTGCATAAAAAAGAAATTATAAAAATTTGGGACACCATGCGTCAAAAAGGTGTTACTGTGATTCCAACCATCTTATACTTGAAAAATGGTAAAGCAAAAATTGAAATTGCTTTAGCGAGGGGAAAGAAAATGTACGATAAACGGGATAGTATTGCCAAACGCGATCAAGAGCGAGAGATGGCAAGAAGTAGAAAAATTACAAATTAATGGATCACTTATGACTTTGTGGTTTGCTTTTATCGTAACATTAATATCATTGTTGTTGTGGTTAAGATTTATTGACTTCCTAGCCACAAAACAACTCATATTTACTAACCAAGGATTTCTTTTAATAGATTTTGTTGATAAATTTCCAAAAATAATTCTAATAAACGTCATTGCTACTATTGTTGAATCTTTGCCATTGCAAAATTGGGATAATATTACAGTCCCATCTATTGTAGTTTTATTGAGTTTAATCTTGATCTAAACAAGGAGTATGGATGATTTCAAATGATGGACATCATCTTCAAATCGAAGAGATAGTTAGCGTTGCGAGAAATTTAGAGCTAGTGCAAATTTCTGATGAAGGAAGAAAGAATATTTCAAATTCATATGAATTGAGAAAAAAAATCTCATCATCAGGAAAGCCAGTTTATGGCATTAATACAGGATTTGGTGTTTTTGCAAACAAGCAAATAGATAATAAAGATTCATCCAAATTAAGTAGGAATTTAATTATTAGTCATGCAGTAGGAACTGGAGATCCGCTTCCAGATGAAGTTGTCAGGGCGGCTATGTTGGTACGTGCTAACACATTAACTAAAGGATACTCTGGTGTAAGACCAATTGTGGTTGAAACACTTATACAGATGTTAAATGCCAATGTAATACCACAGGTGCCATCCCAGGGTTCATTAGGTTCTTCAGGAGATTTGGCACCTTTGTCTCATCTAGCATTAGTTTTTACAACCGATGAGAATGACCTCGAGGAAGAGTCTGGTTTTGCATATTTTGAGGGGAGATTATATTCAGGAAAAGAGGCTATGCAAAAAGCTGGAATTCCGAGAATCATTCTAGAGGCAAAAGAAGGCCTGGCAATTAATAATGGAGCAACTTTTTCTGCTGCTATTGCTGCATTATGCACCTACGATTCAAAAGCAATCATTAATTTTTCTGAAATGTCATTAGCTTTAAGTCTTGAGGCAATGCTTGCATGTAAAGCGGCATATGATCATCGAATACACAATGCAAGGGGTCAGGTAGGACAGATACAAGTTGCAAAAAACGTTAGTAGCCTGATAGAAAATTCTAATTTGATTGATTCTACTGAAAGAGTCCAGGATGCATATTCATTACGATGTGCACCCCAGGTTCAAGGAGTTGCGCGAGATACCCTTCAATTTATTCGTCCGATCATTGAAAGAGAAATAAATGCAGCCACAGACAACCCATTGTTGTTTGAACCCGACGTTGCATTATCTGGTGGAAATTTTCACGGGGAACCAATTGGTGTTGTAATGGATTTTCTTGGCATTGCGTTGTCGGAAATAGCTGCAATCTCTGAAAGAAGAATAAACAGAATGACAGATGAGAACTTAAACGCTGGATTACCTCCAATGTTAGTAGATCATCCTGAAGCTGCTGGATTAAATTCTGGATTAATGATGCCACAATACACAGCTGCAAGTCTTGTTTTAGAGAACCAAACGCTTGCCCATCCCGATAGTGTTTTTTCAATTCCAACTTCAGCTGAGCAGGAAGACCATAACGCGAATGCAATGAATGCGTGTAGGCACACCCTTCAAATATTAAGAAATGTGCAACATGTTCTTGCAATTGAGTTATATACTGCAGCAAGGGCAATTGATCTGCGAATGAGGGATTTTGTGGGTGGTGAGTTAGGGGATGGCACAAAACTCATTTATCAAATAATTCGAGATGAAATTCCTTATCAAGCAGGTGATGCACTCTGGTGGCCAGAGATAGAAAAGGTAAAACAATTAATGGTCGATGAGAAGTTCAACACGGTTTTGGATTTTATAAAAAGTTGACAACAATACTGTTTGCGATTATCTTTTCAATATGATCTGGTTTTCGAAAAAAATTTCTAGAAGGGATTTATTAAAAGGTGTAATTGCCTTTGGCGGGGCTTTGAGTATAAATCCTTTCCTGAATGCTAGTGCACAATTGGCTTCATGGCCGGTTTCTGACCATATAGGGCGTGTTTGTGCGGGCATGGTGAATATTCGAGCCAAGCCGTCAATAAATTCCGAATCTATTGGTGTTTTATACGAGGATGCAGTTATTGTCTGGTTGAGAGAGGTAATTGGCGAGATACCCGGAGGTATGATGAATGCTCGCTGGGTTGAGACTCCAGATGGATTTATCTATGCACCTTCCGTGCAACCAGTAAAAATTGTCGAAAATCCAATTATTTCAGAATTACCCGAAACCAGCTTAGGAAAAGGTTTTTGGGCTGAGGTTACGATCCCATACGTAAATCTAATTCAAGATAATCCTCCGGCTAGATCTCCCTGGTTAAAGGAAGCTACTAATCCCAGGTTATATTACTCACAAATTGTGTGGATTGATGATATTAAAATTGGAAGTGATGGAGAAACTTACTATCGTATCAATGAACGTTATGGATATGGGGATATTTTTTGGGCAATAGGAAAAGGTTTCAGGCTACTAACCGAAGATGATTTCGATCCAATATCACCAGAAATTGAAAACAAGAGAATTTATGTGGATGCCACCCCAACCAGACAATATTTGACCTGTATTGAGGATGAAAGAGAAGTTTATTATTGTAAGATTTCCTCTGGTGCAAAATGGAATAGGGATGGTCAGATTGTTGAAAGCTGGGGGACTCCTCCTGGGGTACATCGAACCTGGCGAAAACAAATATCAACACACATGACTGGAGGAACAACCGGTGCGGGTTGGGATATTCCTGGTGTTGCGTGGACGGTATTATTTTCAGGAACCGGTGTGGCAATACATTCCACATTTTGGCACAATGATTACGGGACTCCCAGGTCACACGGTTGTGTCAATGTAGCACCTGATGACGCTCAGTGGATCTTTCGTTGGTCTTATCCATATGTGTCAGCTGATCCCGGTGATATAACAATTCAGATGCCAGGTGGAATTCAAATTGATGTCAGAGAATTTTGAGGAATAAATGGAAATTACTTTAGGGTTAGCGTTTTTAGCAGGTTTGGCTTCATTCTTATCACCTTGTGTTTTTTCACTTGTCCCGGCATATATTAGTTATCTTAGTGGTAGATCCTTAGCAGTGCTTAAATCTTCAGAATCGCAACAGTACCGGTTTGAAACATTTACCCATGGGATCGCTTTTGTATTAGGTTTTAGTTTGGTTTTCATTTCGCTTGGTGCAACAGCGTCAGCAATAGGTGGTTTGTTATATAATTTGCGATGGCTTTTAGCCAAAATTGGTGGATTAATCGTCATCGTGTTTGGTCTTCATATGACAGGTTTATTAAGAATACCGTTTTTGGAATATGATGTTCGAATACAAAACAAAGCTCAGAAAAATCGTTCATATCTATCTTCAGCAATGATGGGAATATTCTTTTCTGCTGGATGGTCTCCATGCGTTGGCCCAGTTCTAGGTGCTATTCTTACCTTAGCGGTTGGAGGCGGTTCTATTTTGGTAGGAGTAAAACTATTATCTGTTTATTCTGCAGGACTCGCAATCCCATTTCTTTTAGCTGCATTAGGAATCGGGTGGGTGGTAAAAATCATCCAGAAGTACGGAAAGGCAATGAAGTACGTGGAAATTGTCATGGGTGTGATCTTAATAATTATTGGTGCCATGCTGTTTTTTGGAACATTAGAAACCCTTAATAGATTTGGTTTTTTTGTAGATTTTGGTTTATGATCTGAAACATTGAGGTTAGAATTGATAAACGTTGTTGCATATATATCCAATCCGGAAGAAAAGATAGAATTATCAAAAAAATTAGACAGATTACGCAAAGAACTTGCGTTTAATTATTCATTTATAGATATTGCATTAACAGAGGAATTACACAACAAATATGATGGCAAAACACCATTTATTAAAGTTGGTCCATACTCAATTTCTGACGAAATAAACCAAACGAATTTGCGAATGACCATCATGGCAGCTATTGATCGTGATAAACAATTAAAAGATGTTGGCGACGACCAATATGAAAAAAGGATAAAATCGGGTCGAAGTATAACGAAAATTGACAAAGTTTCTCTTTGGCTATCCAAAGGATACATTTGGTTAATGATTTTCTTTTTATCTTTATATGTCGGATTACCATTTTTAGCGCCATATTTATTAAAAATTGGTGCTCCATTACCCGCAAATATAATATATACAATGTACAAACCTCTTTGTCATCAGTTAGCTTTTCGGTCATGGTTTATTTTCGGCGAACAACCTTATTATCCTCGCGAGGCAGCCGGATTAGAGGGGGTATTAACATACGAGGAAATTTCTGATCAACCGGTGATTAATTTACGTGAGGCTCAAAAATTTAAAGGGAATGATTTTACTGGTTACAAAGTTGCATTATGTCAACGTGACGTTGCAATTTATGCCAGTATGTTGCTATTCGCAATAATTTTTGTCATCTCCGGGAGACGAATTAAATCTATTAAGTGGTATGTTTGGGTTGCAATTGCGATTATCCCCATTGGATTTGACGGATTTTCCCAAATGCCTGGATTAGCAAATAATCTACCAGATTGGTTACCAATTCGGGAAAGTAATCCGTTGTTGAGATCAATAACCGGGTCTTTATTTGGTTTCTTCACTGCCTGGTATTTGTTTCCCTTAATTGAGGAGAGCATGATGGAAACAAGAACCATTCTGACTGAAAAAATAAAATATGTAAACTCAATGAAAGAGCATAATTAAGTATGGTTTTTTGTGAATCAAATGAATTGAAGTATTTTCAATTTAATTCATTCCCATCTGATTTATTAACACATGGAATATTTACACGTAATGGGGGTGTGAGTGAAGAATCATTTTCTAGTTTGAATGTTAGTCAGTCAACAGGTGATTCACGAGAAAATGTTATTGAAAACAGAAAAAGAATTTTTGAAACGTTGAAAAGACCAATGACATCGATTTATGATGTTTGGCAGGTTCATAGTGCAGATGTTATTTACACAAACAAATCTAGAAATTTGCTTGAAAAACATGTCCAGGCAGATGCGATCCTAACAGATTCAAATCAAGTTTCCCTATTTATGCAATTTGCTGATTGTGTACCAATTTTGATTTTTGATCCTACGAAGAATGTGATTGGTATTACCCACGCCGGATGGCAGGGTACTGTCAGAAGAATAATCCAAAACACAATAAAAAACATGCAGGAAAAATTTGAGTGTGATCCTGTTAATATTATCGCAGGGATTGGGCCATCCATAGGACCGGATCATTATGAGGTCGGAAAAAATGTTATGGATGCTGTAAAAACGGAATTATCTGAATTCTCTACAGATATTATAAAAAATAAAAATGGAAAACTATTTTTTAATCTTTGGGAAGCAAACAGAATGCAGTTGATACAAAGTGGGGTCCGTCAAATTGAAGTTGCAGAAATTTGTACAGCTTGCGATTTAGAAAATTGGTATTCATATAGAATGGAAGGCCAAAAATCTGGCAGGTTTGGTGTTTTGTTTGGGTTAAAATAATACTATGACGACGAGTAACATTGCATATAACTTCCAAAAAACAATGGAAATTATTTCCGAAACAGCTTCAAAAGCAAATCGAGATCCAAAGAAAATAAAACTTATAGTAGTTACCAAATCTCAGTCAATAGAAAAAATAAAAGAGGTAATTGCGGCTGGTGCAAAATTCTTAGGGGAAAATTATCCTGAAGAAACAATACAAAAGTTTGCGCATGAATCTGAAATTGAGAATTCTATTGAATTACACATGATTGGACACTTGCAGAGTAGAAAATCAAAGGTGGTTGTTGATCATTTTAATTGTTTACATTCCTTGGATAGCTTGAAGCTTGCGAATAGATTAAATTACCAACTTGCAGAGGTCAACAAAACCCTTGATGTCCTTTTGCAATTCAATGTTGGTGGTGAGGATAGTAAGTTTGGGTGGGATGCCTGCGAACGAAATAATTGGGTAGGTTTAGTAGAGAATGTTCAAAAAATAAAAGAGGATTGCCCTAAGTTAAACATCGTTGGGCTTATGACGATGCCACCAATGACAAGTGTTGAAAGTGAAGCGAGAAATAATTTTAAGAAATTGGTGGAATTAGGAAGTTATTTTCAGGAGAAAATTTCTGGATTAAAGATATATGAATATTCAATGGGGACTTCAATTGATTATCAATATGCAATTTTTGAAGGAGCTACAATGGTAAGAATTGGGAGCGCAATTATGGGTTCTAGAGAGAATTTAGAGGTATAAATGTTTGATTTTTTGATAGTTTTGGTAAGAATTGCAGCAAATGTTTTTTCTTTATTGGTTATAACCAAGGTATTACTAAGTTATTTCATGTCTCCTTATCACCCTGTACGGCAGACAATTGATCAGCTTGTTGAACCACTTTTAGCACCAATTAGAAATAGAATGCCAATGATTGGGATGTTCGATTTTAGCCCAATAGTTTTATTAATAGCTATCCAGATTCTTGAATTCCTATTAATTTCAATTTTTGCGTCATTCTAAATTTGCTTTGGTTAGGCTGAATCCACAGAATTCTTAGTATTGGTGATGGTAAAAAGCGTAAATAAAATTTGATCAATAATTAGTTGGTCTTTAATCGTCCTTAGCTTATTTTCCAAATCAACAATAATTTCATCGTTGTTTTCTTGCATCATTAATTTGGCTGCGTTTGAAATCGTTTTTGAGTCTTCGGAGGATAACGCCAATTTAAGTATATGAACTGTGGATTTTCCTGGAGCTACACCCAAATTATTCTCACCGGCAAATTTTCTTAACCATAAATTTTGGTGGATAGGAGGGACGTTTTGTGGGGTAAGCGGATTTTCTTTCGATAAGAACTCAGAGGCCTGTAATGCAGCATTCCGAATTACCCATTGATTATCTTCAATAGATAAAGTTTGGAGCGTATTCTTTGCCCAATCATTTTTTAACTTTACTAAGCCAAAAATTGCAGACCTTCTGACAACAATATCTGTTAATGAGATTGCTTCTTTTAATATTTCCTCACCTTTAGGGTTATTGAAAGCAAAAGATTCAGCAATTATTTGACGAACCTTTTCGTCCTCACTTAAAAAGGCTTTACCAAGTTCATGAATAGCTAGCTCATCATCAAAAGTGGTGAGAACTAAGTAAACTAATTTCCTCAAATTGATTGATTGAATTTTTGTGAGCGGTAAGATTTCTTTGATAAATGAAGGATCTTTGTTTGTACTACCAATCGCAAATAATGCAAACTGAATAAATTCTAGATCTTTTTTTGAAAATAATTGTTTTATGAAAACAGGGATGTTTGGATCATTGCATTGAAGTAATGCAGCTAACGACCTCAAACGTATTGAGAAAATATATTCTTTCTCAAAAATTAGGTTAATTAGATATTTGATTAATTTTGTGCGAAATTGACTATCAGGTTTGGAGAATCTAAGCAGATATCCTATCTTGTAGATATTCATTAATTGTGATGGAATGTTCTTCAAATCTGGCGTGAAATCAATCAAATTTTTGGCATCGGTAGACCGGAAACCAAAATAAGTTGGAATAATTGGCCAATTTAAATCGTCATCATCAAATACTATATTTTTTTCTTCATTAAGTTTGCTCGCCAAAAAAGCCATAATGTTCATATGTGTAAATGCATAATCACCGGGCGATGTTTTTGAAACCAGTCCTAATTCTAAGAAATCCTCTATATTTTCTAATTTTTGGTTTGGGTTGAGTTTCAATGACCTTCTATTTATGCAATCCATAGCAAAAACTTTGATCTTATTCAGTTGATCAATTTTCGGCAATAGTTTATTGATGTATGAATACATCAAATTTTCAATTTCATAACCAGATAAATCACCTGAGGAAGTTCCCCATATATATAGCGTGTGCTCCAAAGGAGTCATTGGTTGTAATCTGGATGTCGACCATGCTTTAATTAATGCGTTTTCGGAAGAATTAGAGTTGGATGAACGTTTTTCTATTTGATTGCGCCATAAAGAATTCCATTTTTCATAAAAACCTAATGTTTGTGTGGAGGACCAAGCTGAAAGGTAAATTGGTGTAAAACCTAATTTTGTTAATTTACCAAAGTAGAATGGCGTAGATGTTGTAATGACTTGTATTTTCGAATTTTCTTGCAAAATATTTTCAAGGATATTTGATAATTTATCATATTGAACTGGATGAAGCTCATCTAAGTCATCAATTAATAACAAACAATTATTGGAAGAAACTTCATTTTTAACAAAGCTCTGTACCTGTTTGAACGATACACCATTGACTTTTGGAAAAAGTGCTTCAGTTATAAGTTGAACAACATTTTTTTGAGGGTTCTCTATATCAATGTCATGCACTGATATGAAGAATGGGGTAATTTTATGGGAGAATTCATCATTTTGATTTGTTATTAGTTTCGCTACAAGGTGAGATAAAGCAACAGTTTTTCCCGAACCAGGTATTCCGCAAATCACAAGGTTTGCATTCTTTTGAATAACTTCAGATATAGTCAATCGAGGGACGTTATAGTTTCTGGATAAAATTGGGTACTCTGGAATAAACGGGACAACTGAAGTAATTTCGCTTTTAAACAAAATATTTTCATCCAAATTGAAATCAGGTTGGATGAGAAAGGTTGGTTCAATGATAATTTCATCTAATGTGAATAAATCTTTAGTAAAATGATTTGATTGAGCTCTGGAAAAAGCTTCATTAAGTATTGTGTCTCTAACCTTTGTCAAGCGGATCTTATTGTAATTATAAAGATATCCAACGAGGAATTTCTTGAGGTCAGGTAAGAGCTTTTTTATTCTATTAATTGCAAAAACGAAAATAAGGGCTGTCGCAAATCCTATAAAAAATGAATATTTTTCAATTTGGAAATTAGATAACCAATTTAGCATTACCCCGACCAGACTAAGAATCTTTTGCAAACAGGACAAAATATGTCATCAATTGGACCTCTTGCTCTCTGAACTTCCATTGGTGGCAAACTATTGCCGCACATCGAGCAAGCATCATCTACAATTTGAGAAACAGCAATTTTATTTTTTGTTTTACGCAAATTTGTATAGATTCTAAGAAACTCTTCATCAATTTGGCTCAAAATGGGCTTTTTTTCAACATTTAAACGGTTAATTTCTTTTTGAATTTCTTCCATTTCAGATTGAAACTGAGTCTTTTGCTGTGATTTGTTTTGTTCCAAATCATCTAGTTTCTTTTTTTGCTCTTCGAGTTTTTCTTCTAAAGTTTCTATTAGGATTAGAAATTCAAATTGTTCCTCATCTAAAGTTGATAACCTTTTCTTCAATGAGTCAATTTCTGCATTTACACTCTGTAACTCTTTAGGGTTCTTAATAGAGCCGTCATAAAGCGATTTTTCGCTGGATGAAATTTTGGTTTGTATTGTTTGCGCTTCATCTGATATTTTTTTTAAAGAGTGATTTTGATTTCTTAAATTAGATTCTAATTGTTCAATTTTATGTTTTACAGCAAGTACATCTTCGTTGAATTCTAAAATTTTTTGAATGTCATTCAATCTTTGATGTAATTTATCAATATCCGTGTCAATAACTTGTAGTTGATATAAAAATGTTCTCTGATTCATACAGGGATTATAGATTGCGATTGAGCATTAGGCAAGTAAACTAACATTAGTTTTGTTTGTTATTTCGATTTTGTTACTGTATACTACCTTTTGATGAAAAAGTGGAAAATATTCACACTTATTTCCTGGATTTTCTTTATAACATTCCCACTAATATTGGGACAATTAAATTCCGATAGTGAGTATTTATTTGGGGGTTTATTTTTTAATCCAATTGATGGATATAGTTATTTTGCTAAGATGCAACAAGGATACGCGGGGGAGCTTGCTTTTCAATTGCCTTATGCATCTCAAGCAAATAATGAAATATTGATTTTTACTTTTTATATCCTGATTGGCCACCTTTCAAGAATTTTAGGATTATCAATTCCAATAGTTTATCATATATTTCGCGTAGCCATAGCCGTTTCCTTTTTCTTTTCATTAGGTCCTCTTCTAGATAAATATTTTCCAAAAGATAATGCATTTTATAAAGGTGCATTCTTATCTATACTATTTGGTGGGGGTTTGGGATGGTTATATTTTTTGTCTGGTGATTTGCCAGTAGATTTTTGGGTGTCAGAAGCGTTTGTTTTTCTCTCGGCTTTTTCTAACCCTCACTTCATGTTAACCTTTTTATGCCTGAGTTTGTTACTAAATCTTTTACTTACTGATAATTATGGATTTAAGCATCTCTTTGGTTATTTTTCTTTAGGTTTAATTTTGGTAAATATATCGCCATTTGCAGCAATAATATTTGGTTTTGTCATGATCATAGATTTTTTCATTAATAATAAAGAGAAATTATCCAATAAAGTTAGGAGCAATCTGTCCTTTGGTTTACCAGTTGTTTCTATTGGAATGTATCAATATTTCACCATAAAGAGTGACCCAATACTTAGTATTTGGAATTTGCAAAATGTGACTACAACGCCTACAATCACAAATTTAATTTTCGGGTTATCACCATTATTAATTGGTAGCGTCATATTATTTTTATTGATTTACAGTAAAAAAATAGTGATACCAAAGCCAGTAATTTTACTAATATGTTGGATTATTTTTTCAATTGCAATGGGTTATTTTCCATTTAATTTACAGCGACGGTTTTTAGTTGGAATTTATTTGCCTTTATCTGTTGTTTTTTGGTATTTATTGTCTACATATACTTCGAACAAAGGAAAGCCAATCAACAAATTGCTTCCAATTTCCATTCTTGTAATTTCTGTGATCTCGAATTTAATCGTCTTTGCTGGAAGTTCGAATGCATTAATCAATCAAGACCCATTATTCTTTATAAAGTCCGAGGTAAATCAGGCAGTAGATTGGATGGATACTAACATTGATCAGAAGTCAGTAATATTAGCGAATGAAAAAATCGGATTAGAAATTCCAGCATTAGGAAATTATAGAGTAGTATACGGGCATCCATTTGAAAGTTTGAATGCCGAAAAAACGCAACAAATGATTGAGAAATTTTGGGAAAATCAGCTTTCGAATGACAGCGCAATTAACTTTTTGAAGGAAAACAATGTTGATTACATTTTTTGTGAGCTTGCTGAATCTGGTCACGAATGTCCCGAAGTTACAAAAACTTATGAAACTGTGTATAAAAGAGGAAATATAGTAATCTTTCAGGTTCAAAATTGAAAAACAAAAGAAGTTATATTCTTATTTTCATTTTTTTTCTAATTGGAAATTTTTCCATCTTACTAAGTATGGATAATTTCATTTATTTAGGTGGTTCTGAATTCTCAGATATTCCAATAACACATTATCCAAATTTGTTATTCATACAGAAATCATTAATCAATCATCACCAATTTCCCCTTTGGTCTGATTTGATTTTTTCCGGGTATCCATTTTCATCGAATCCGCTTTCTGGGCTTTGGTATTTCCCAGGATGGATCGCTCTGTTTTTTCCACTTCCATTAGGTATTAACATCTCTCTACTTATACATTTATTACTTGGTATGTTTGGAATGTATTTCTTTCTTAAACAAATAAATATCTCTGATAAAAGTGCCGTTTTTGGTGCTATAGCTTTTGGTTTTTCTTCAAAAATGTATGCACATATCGGGGCAGGTCATTTGTCTTTGATTTATGCAATTAGTTGGACTCCGTGGTTCCTGAAATTTTTGTTCAATTCTTTTGAAAATACCAAGAAAGCTAATTGGGTTATTTCTGGCTCGTTCTTAGGCATTATGCTATTAGCTGATCTTCGATGGTCAATTCCTTTAGCGTTCATGTGGGTAACCTTAATCTTTCTCTCCAAAACACCATTAATTGAAAAAATTAAGAAGTCAATATTAATTTTAGTGATCGGGTTGTTGTTATCTGTAGCAACATGGTTGCCTTTAATTGATTTGCTACCTCATACCAGTAGATCATCTATGAGTCCCAATGATCAATTGATATTCTCCATGAATCTAACGGATTTCCTTGGATTATTTTTTCCAATGCAAGAAGGGTCCGCTGAATTAAGAATTTATCCTGGCATAATTATTTTATTTTTGGTCGTATTGGGATTTGTATTAGTCAGGCATGAGAAAAGAATAAAGTATTGGTACATTTTGGCATTGGTATCGTTAGTTTTTTCTTTAGGAGAAAACCTGCCCGGGTTAAACATAATTTACAATTTGCCTGGGTTTTCATTAACTCGGGTTCCAGCAAGATTTATTTTTCTGTTTGACTTTGCCTTAATCGTTATATCTTCAATTGTTATCGATAAATTAGTTAATACTGAATTTTTCACCTTAAAGTCTAAAGCTCTATTAGGTATTTTTGGGGTGGGTATTTTTATTATCATTTTTTCAATTAGTGCAATGGTTATTACCGGGAAAGCTTCATTCAATTTTCTTTGGTCAGTTATTATTTCTGCTTTATCATTTCTATGTATTTATCTTTTATTAAAAAATAATAAAAGAGCGAATATCTTTCAACTTGGTTTTATTCTTCTTGTGTTTATTGATCTAATGGTGATAAATTCATTAAGCTTGACTTTTAAAAAATCAGAGGAAGTACTAAATGCAAATAGGGATATTATTGAATTATTGAGAATGAAAGAGGAAATATTTCGTGTATACACTCCAAGTTATAGCATTTCACAGGAACAAGGAGCTTTTTGGGATTTACAACAAGTCAATGGCATAGATCCGATTCAATTAAATAAATATATAAACTTTTTTGAAGATGCTTCAGGAATACCAATAAGTGATTATTCAGTAACCTTACCGCCTTTTGAAACTGGTACTCCGGCCAGTGACAACTCTGATTACTGTCCTGATTTAACATTATTAAAAGAATTAAATACTAAATACATTATCTCCTCATTTCCCTTATCGAGTTGTGTAAATAATTTTTCTTCTATCACTTCAACAAGTTATGTTTATGAAATTTCTAATTCAGAAAATTATTTAAAATTTCTTGATTGTGATAAAGGAGAAATTCAATATTCCATTAAAAAGTATTCACCAAACAAAATTGAATTTCAAGTAAACAGTTGTGGAGGGCGTCTTCAAATCAGTGAAATTAACTACCCAGGTTGGAGGATTTTTATCGACGGACAACGAGCACCTCTGGAATCAGGTTCTCTCTTAAGAACAGTTTATATCCCAGAAGGAGTACATTCAGTTAGGATGGTGTATTGGCCACTGATTTCAATTGGAAGTACAATACTGCAATTTGGTCTTTGGATTATCAATATAGGAACATTGGTGTTTTTATGCCGAAAACAAAATGAAAAAGATATGGCTTGAAAATTATTGGCTAATCATAATTTCCGCTGTTGTTATCATACTCACAACAGTGCCGTACTTAATTGGATTTAACCTTCAAAATGAAGAATTTCAATTTAGTGGCTTCATCATTGGTGTTGAGGATGGAAATTCTTACCTGGCTAAGATGATGTTAGGTGCATTTGGGAAATGGCTTTTTACGACACCTTACACTGCATTTCCTCAAATGGAATTTTTTGCATTTTTCCCTTACATATTTTTGGGGAAACTAGCTTCAAACCCAGAAATACGATTGCAACTGCTTCTTATTTTTCATTTATTTCGAATTTTAGGCATAATTTTTCTAATTTATGAAACCTATCATTTCAGCAAAACTTTTTTGAAGGATTCAACAAAATCCCTTCTAGCTACTTTCCTTCTAATTTTTGGTGGTGGTTTTGGCTGGCTGGGTGTAATTATTCCAGGATTAGTTGGCAATCGAATGCCTTTGGAATTTTATTCTCCTGAAACTTTTGGGTTTTTATCTGCATTCAGCCTACCGCACCTTTTGTTTGGCAGAGCCTTCCTGTACAAATCTTTCAGAAACTACCTTGATCTCAATTTATTCAATACTCCCAATAAACAAACATTATTAAGAAGTGGTTTTTATTTGTTGATTAGTGGAATTTTCCAACCATTAAATCTTATTGTAGGTTGGTCCGTTATGGGAGTTTATAGTATTTTCAAATTAATAAACCAAAAAGAACCAATTCTAAAATTATTACCCTTGACTATTTGGTTAATTCCTTCGTTACCTTTGTTGTTATATAATTTTTTATCATTTATTTTTGATCCCTTTCTCTCAACGTGGCAAGGACAAAACAAAATTCCTTCACCACCTTTAATAGATTATTTGCTCAGCTATGGATTGGGAATTGCAGCCATCATAATAATTTTTATGAAGAAGTGGATTTCAAAAATTAGCAATCCAGTTTTTTTATACGCATGGTTGATTGTTTTGCCAATTTTGATTTACTTTCCCATTAACATTCAAAGAAGATTGGCTGAAGGTGTCTGGATTTGTTTTTGTATCTTATTGGCGGTTCTTATTTTTCAATTAAAGAATAGGTTATTCAGGTATTTAATCGTTTTATTAATATCTTTACCAAGTGTATTGTTTATTTTTGGAGCACTAAATACTGTTAGAAATATCTCTGCACCTGTATACATCCCAACTTCAATTGTACAAATTTCAAATGCGATGGAAAAAGAAATCCAAATTGATGATGTGGTTTTAGCCCCGTTTTATGAAAGTAATGTGCTCCCAAGTTATCTTCCGGTAAAAGTTCTAACCGGACATGGGCCTGAAAGTATGAATTTTGATGAAATATCAAAATATTTGGATTCTTTTTATTCGGGAAAATTTTCTAATAATGAAACTAAAGAATTTATTAATAAATTTAATATAAGATTTATTTTGGTTCCAAAATTACTGTCATATGAGAAAATTGAAAAGCAATTGAGTTTATACGACATAATAAATCATTATCAGAATAATGAATATCTTCTGGTGGAAGTAAATGAGAAACCGTAAACTCAGGTTTTTTGAAAATAATTGGTCAACAATTTTACTAATTTTGATTGTTTTTTTACCATTTTTAGTCCTATTGATAAATGGCAAAGTTATTTACTGGGGTACTGCATCGCTACAATTCATCCCATGGACTCAATTTTTGTATGATTCCATATTAGAAGGAATTTTCCCCTTTTGGAATCCGTACAATGGGTTTGGAGTCCCCTTTATAGCAAATCACCAGTCAGCAGTTTTTTACCCTCTGAATTGGTTAATGTTTCCTTTTTATTTTCTAGGTGGAATAAAAGGACTTGCAGTTGGCATGACACTCTTAATTCCAACTCACCTCTCAATAGCCGGCTTGGGGATGAAGAGCATTCTGAAAAAAATAAATCTGAGCTCTTTTTCGCAACTAATTGGTGCTGTTGTTTTTGCTTTCAGTGGATATATCTTAACAAGATTAAGCTTTATTAGTATGGTTTCGGCGTTTGCTTGGTTGCCATGGATTATCTATGCAATTCTAAATTTAAAAGCTATTGATGACCGGAATTCGCTAAAAAGCATCTTGATTTTGGCATTTTTAGTCGCGTTACAACTACTCTCCGGTCACGCGCAAACATCATACTACTCAATACTTTTAGGGTTTGGAATATTATTTTTCTACAACTTTCAATCTATTCAGGAACAATTTAAGAAATTACTCTCTTACTTTATTTCGTTACTTTCCTCATTATTATTGGCAGCGGTTCAAATATTACCAACTTTTGAGTTTTTGCAAAATTCCCAAAGAAGTTCAGAAATTGGATATGAAGTTGCAGTTAGTTCATCGCTTTGGCCGGGCAGGTTATTAACTATATTATTTGGCAATTTTTGGGGGAATCCGAATTACCACCGGTTTTTATCGGGTGGAAGTTTTTGGGAAGAAAATATTTACCTTGGAGTTTTTCCAATCCTTCTTTTTTCTATTCTCTTTTGGATTTTAATTAGGAAAAACAGATCTCATCAGATCACCAAATATAACAAGATTTTTATATTTGGTATGTTCGGAATATTAATTTTTGCCATATTGTTTTCATTTGGAAAATTCTCTGCGATATTCCCTTTCCTTTATAAAAATATACCTACTTTTGATTTGTTTCAGGCTCCTAGTCGATTTTTAATTGTTTATGTTTTCTTGATGAGTATTCTTTCAGGAATTGGCTATGATATTTGGTTTTATTCAAAATTTAATCACAAGAAGACAATAATTTACTTAGTAATATTTGGTGGATTATCAATTTTCTCTATCGTAATTAAAATATACTATCCTGATTTTCCAAAAATGACATCTGACAGCCTTTTATTAGGTGGCCTTATTGGTTTTTCTTTTGGCATCATAACACTTGTCAAAGACAAATTAAAAACTAAAGTCGATTGGCTTCATTTCTTAGTTTTATTTGTTATTGTGTTTGATTTGTTTTTCCATAATTTTGTTTGGAATAATTTTCAATCAATCAAAGTTTTTAGTGAAATCAATCAAAGCAATGAATTCGACATCAATAGTCGTGTATTTGTGAAACAGGAATTCGAAGACTTTTTGAAATTTAATTTATTTTTTCGACCAGATAGAATTCAGTCTATTGTTGATTTGACACAATTTCAGCCGGAATTTATTCCAAATACAAACCTTCTCAATAACAGATATAAGCTAATTAATAACTTCGATCCATTGCAATTAAATTTATTTTCAGAATTTTGGAAATGGCTAAAAATCCAGAAAAATGGAGATTTAGAGAAAATAATTTCTTTGGTTGGTGGTGGATACATATATGAGATTGACCCTGCGTCACCAAATTATTTGCTGGAAAAAGAAATTGAACCAAGAAATTTAGTGCAATGGTATGGTTGTGAAATTGCAGTCGATTCTGAAATTGGTTTAAATCAAATTTTGTTTTTAGAGCAAGAAGATTCATTAAATCGTTGCTTAATTGTTGAAGCTAGCTATGGTAATGAGGTCGATAAATCCGAAAGCAATCAGGATGCAAACATTCAATTCTATTTGACTACCTCAAATAAGGTCGACATAGAATATCAATCAATTAATCCTGGATGGCTTGTGATTAGACAAAGTTGGTACCCTGGTTGGCGGGCAATTTTGGATGGTAAGGAATTATTGGAAATTGAAAAAGTTGATTTTCTATTCCAAGGTGTGAGAGTTCCTTCCGGGTCACATTCTTTGGAGATTATTTATTTCCCGAATTCCATAAAACTGGGCATTCTTATCTCAAGTGTCAGTCTCATAATTTTAATCTTCCTATTGTATTATTCAAAAAATGGTAAAGCTACGTAAATCCAGGTATTATCTAGATAATTGACAAATTGGAGAAAAAGAATGGAATCATCACTTAGTGAAGTGAAAAATTTTTATGAAAAATTGTTGGTGAATCTTGAAAAAGTGATCATTGGTAAAAAGGACATTATTGATCTTGTGATTATTTCATTACTGAGTCAAGGACATTTATTGATAGATGATGTACCGGGAGTTGGCAAAACAATGTTGGCTAAAAGTTTAGCAAAGTCTCTTGGTTGTTCATTTAATCGAATCCAATTTACACCGGATATGCTCCCAAGTGATGTGACAGGAGTCTCCATTTTCAATCAAAATACGAAAGATTTTGAGTTTCGACCTGGCCCTATCATCTCTCAAATTGTGTTAGCTGATGAAATTAACCGTGCTACACCAAAAACCCAATCTGCACTTTTGGAATCAATGGAAGAAAGACAGGTTACTGTTGATGGAATAACGCATATCATTCCAAATCCTTTCATGGTGCTTGCAACACAAAACCCGATTGAATACGAGGGGACATTCCCATTGCCGGAAGCCCAATTGGATCGTTTCATTATGCGGGTAAGAATTGGTTATCCAAGTTTTGCGAATGAGATCCATATTTTAGACTTACAACAATTGAAACATCCAATAGAAGATATCAGTACTGTAGTTTCAAGTTCAGAAATTATTGAAATGCAAAATTCTATCAAACATGTTTTTGTCTCCGACGCAGTTAAAAGATATATTGTGGAACTCACCAGGGCAACACGCGATCATAATGATGTTTATTTGGGGGCAAGTCCCCGAGGCAGTTTGAGTTTGTATCGTGGAGGTCAGGCAAAAGCTGCTACCTTGGGACGAGATTTTGTATTGCCGGATGATGTTAAAAGTCTTGCTAAATTTGTTTTAGGTCACAGATTAGTTATTCACCCTTCTGCTCGTTTAAAGAATCTTTCTCCTGAGCAAATTATTGGTGAGGTGCTACTTCAAGTTCATGTTCCCGGTGGAGATTTCCGAGGAATATAATAAATTATGGTATTTCGAAAACCATTTTGGATTACCATTTGGGTAATTGGAGTATCAATATTTCTCACATGGTATTCTTCTATATATTCAGCATTTCCACAAGCTAAAAACATCTTTTTACAATTATCGACTGTCGCGGTTCTATTTTTGGTGATAAATTGGCTATGGACATTGATCTCAGTCCGAAAGATAACCGTAAAACGCCATCAGAGACTTAGTAGATTGCAGGTTGGAAATGTTTTTGAAGAAGAATTTGAGGTTATTAATCCAATTAGACTTTCAAGATTATGGATTGAAATAGAAGATTTGAGTTCATTGCCAGGAAAAATCGGTTCTAAAGTTTTGGCTGGAATCGGCGGTAAGAGAAATCGGTATTATTTTTCAAGAACAATATTAACAAAACGGGGATCATTTCTGCTTGGTCCAACAAAAATCCGATCAGGTGACCCATTCGGAATGTTTGTAAATGAAAAGTTAATTCCAAGTGAAAACGAATTAATTGTTTTGCCCTTCATCATTGATATTGCTAAATTTTATGAGCCCATTGGATATTTACAAGGAGGTAGATCAATAAAACAAAAGAGTCTCGAAGCTACTTCGTTTGCTTCGGGAGTTAGAGAATATCAACCAGGGGATCCATTGAATAGAATTCATTGGAAATCAAGCGCGAAGAAAAATAAATTTTTAGTTAAGGAATTTGATCAGGATCCACAGGCGGATATTTGGGTAATAGTTGATGCCTTTGAAAAAAATAATTTTCAGGAAATGAATGACGAATTCTTAGACTTTGCCGATTCGTTTTGGGCCATAAAGAAAAAAACAGCATTCAAGCTCCCTAAAAGTACATTCGAATATGCAATTGGTTGTGCAGCATCGTTGTCTGCATTTTTTATTAAAATAGAAAAATCAGTGGGTTTGGCATGTGCAGATAATAAATTCACTGTCATACCTCCCGAAAAAGGATCCAGACAAGAAATAAAATTGTTAGAAACGATGGCATTCCTCAAAGGTATTGGTACTATTCCACTTAATGAAGTAATTGAATCCTTAGGTGGTCAAATGGTAAGAGGAAGTACAGTTATTGTAATTTCAGCAGCTGTGTACCCAGAAATTCAGCTAAGTTTAGAAATTCTTTTGAGAAGAAAATTACGTCCCATCATCATTCAAATAAATAAAGCGTCATTTGTGAAGGAAGAGGGGATCTCAATAAGTTCTACTAAAACTCTGAATTTCCCGCAAGTAACGATAAATTATGGAGATGATATTGCTACATCACTTCAATCAATTATCAAATATTGAGATTAGAAATAATTATTTTTCTTCTATTACTTCGACTAAAACTGGTCCGAACTTCCCCTCAATTGTGCGATGAGTCCCATCACAAAATGGAAATTTTTTGGATTGCATGCAGCGACAAAGAGCTACTTTGTCCCCCTGGTTTAAGATCACTTTTGTTCTTAAGTGACCTTTTGCATCAATAGTTTCATGTTGAATTTCTTTTTCTGGCATTCCGGCTCCTTTTAATGGTTTTTTTCGGATTCAGGTGAATCCAATAACAACTCGATTGCATGTGGCAATACTGGTAATAAGAACCCGATACATTCTTTTGCCGCTTTTGGACTCCCTGGAAGATTTATTATCAAGCTCTGATTACTAATACCAGCAACTCCTCTCGATAAGGTTGCGTGTGGCGTGATTTGAAAACTTTTATATCGCAAATACTCTGCAATTCCTGGAGTTTCCCTTTCAATGACTGCAGAAGTTGCTTCAGGGGTTATATCTCTTGACGCAAAACCTGTCCCACCTGTTGTGAAAATCAATTTTATTTTTTGGTTAACCCAATCATTTAGCTGTTTAATAATTGTTTTTTTTTCATCAGGTACAATTTTGTAATCCTCCAGACAAAAATCATTTTCATTCAACAAGTCAATAATTACGGGACCCGATTTGTCCTCTCTTACTCCTTCAAAGGAACGATCAGAAACAGTTAAAACCGCTACTGAAATATCGTTATTCTTCATCGTCTAATTCTCCGACAATGGTTTTCCATTGACCATGAAGACCGTTCGAATTTACTCCATAGAAATATCTAAGCTTCTCCCCGTCTTTGTACACTAAGTCGTAATTGGTGTTATTTCTGGATTTGTATTTTCGAAGTAAGCCAAAATTGCCAAACCATTTTACTGATATACTAATTTGATCGTCTTTTTTATCCATGAAACTTCGAATTGCATATTGCCATAGCCTGCGCGCTGATTTTTGTGTAACGTTTGTTACGATGTTTCCATTTCTTAAATCTTTTATTGCAAAGTAATAAGTGCCCTTTCTCTCTTCCGGAGGGAACAGTTCAATTCCTGTTTTTGGCTCAATACTTGAGATGGTATCTTTTGGAGTTTCAGGCATAGTATTGGATAGTGCAGGGATTTCATCAACATTTTCAGTTAATTGGTTTAAAGTGCGATTTTTACCCCTTAAAACCAATCCTACTATCTCATCTCTAACGGCTAGATTGGTTTCACTTTCTTCCCGAATATATATTTTGTAATCGTCCAATGCATATGGTGGATCATCTCCGCGTGGAATAAGAATTCGGATAATTTTTTTCGATTTATATTCATGAATGTCAAATTCGCATTGGATAGGTGGGCTAATTCGATTAGATATATCATTTTCTAATATTTTTATATTTTTTTCTGGATCTGAAATTCCCAATGGATCAGTTTTGTTATCTGTATTTAGACCGATAAATAGGGTGCCACCATTTGTGTTACTGAAAGCACAAATATCTGAAAGAATAGCATACAACTTTCCACCACGAATAGTCATACTTTCGTGGAAATCCTGTATGATGTTTGGTCCTTCTTCCAACACACCTATCAGGAAATTAGATATTGGTTCTGAGGTTTCTTTACGTGGACGAGTTTTGGAAAAATCGTTGCTTTTGAAAACATTCAAAATTGCTTCAAAAGATTTTTCAGGCAACAAAATTTCAGTTGTACGATCTCCAACGCCAAAATTCTTTTTTCTTACTGGATCGATAGTAAGGCGATGAGCATCAGAACCTTGTATACAGTGCATTCTTCTGGGATATTCCGGTTTTGTACCATTGAAAAAATGGGCGGTTGATCGTTTTCCCACTTGATCTAAATCGGTAACTTCTAATGCATGTAAATTTGAATCCTGGGTGTAAGCAATTTTTGTTTGTCCCCCAAAATTAAAACCACGCATGGCAACACCATTCGATGAATTTGCATGTGCAGCGATAACCAAACCACCTGATTCATTAATTTGTTGATATGCAGAAATTACTTCTGTTGTTGCGCCGACATTTTGTGCGCCATCATCCAGAACATCGGGAGGAATTCTTAATGATAATAATAAATGTTCGATTTCTCTAATAGATTTGTCAGGAGGAAAAATCGCTAATATATGGAATCCAAAAGTCGCAGTAAATTCAAACCCTGGTAATACCAATATTTTACTTTTTAATCTTTTATATTCATCGAGTTTTAATTTTTCATGAGGGAGAATTCTGTTTAATTGCAATAAAGTTGCTAAATTGCTAATTTCATCCTCCATTTTTCGATAACCAGCAATTGTATTGTGGTCGGTAATCGCAATTACATCCAGATTTTTTTCATCAGCTTTCTTTAAGATGTCCAACATGGAAATGTCCGGTTGTTGGTAATCTGATGAAGCTGGTGTATGGAGATGTAAATCTATGGTGTACCAATGGTTTTTTGTGGAATTCTGTTTTTTATTCAATGGTTCTCCATTTGAAATTAATTCTTTTTTGAGTTTTTCTTGTTTTTGGGTTCAAATATTTTATTCAAAATTTCATCAATGGAATCTACAAAAATGAAATTTATTGAATTTTTAACTTCATCTGGTATTTCATCAAAATCAATTTCATTCAACTTCGGAAGAATTATTGTCTTGATTCCTGAGCGATGAGCAGCAATAACTTTTTCCTTCACACCACCCACGGGAAGGATTTGCCCTTTTAGAGATATTTCTCCTGTCATGGCTAAATCTGGTTTTATCAATTGATCAGTAAATAAGGACACGATTGCTGAAAACATGGTTATCCCTGCAGATGGTCCATCTTTTGGTTGAGCTCCGGCAGGAACATGCAAATGAATTTCGGTTGAAGAAAATATTTCCGGATCGATCTTTAATTCTTCTGCCTTACTCCTGACTAAAGAGAGTGCAATTTGGGCTGATTCCTGCATGACTTTACCAATCGACCCAGTAATCGTAAATGATTTATTGCCTTTCATTTTTGTTGCTTCAATAAATAAAATATCGCCTCCAACTGGTGTCCAAGCCAACCCAATTGCGACACCTGGATGTGATGTTCTACGAATAATTTCTTCTGTTTCAAAATACTTTGGTTTGCCTAATAATTCTCTAATTACTTTGGGTGTTATGTCTTTTGGAAAATCCTTAACTTCTGTAATTTGTGTGGCTATTTTTCGGCAAATATTTCCAATTTCTCGTTCAAGATTTCGCACCCCAGCTTCTTTTGTGTACATTCGTATAATATTGAAAATTGCTTCGTCTGAAAAATTTATTTCTTTTGGAAGCAGACTATTTTCCCGAAGTTGACGAGGAATCAGATATTGTTGAGCAATTTTTGTTTTTTCATTTTCGGTGTACCCCGCCAAATGGATAACCTCCATCCGATCAAGAAGGGGGCCAGGAATTGTTCCGAGTTGGTTTGCGGTAGTAATAAACATAACCTGACTAAGGTCAAAAGGAGCTTCCAGATAATTATCTCGAAATTCGTTGTTTTGTTCAGGATCTAATACCTCGAGTAGGGCTGAAGAAGGATCACCACGAAAATCAGAACTTAGTTTGTCAATTTCATCCAGCATAAAGACAGGATTTTTTGTTTCAACCCTTCGAAGCGATTGGATTATTCTGCCTGGCATCGCTCCAATATACGTTCTGCGATGGCCTCTTATTTCTGCTTCGTCACGCACACCACCTAAAGAGATACGAATGAATTTTCTCCCTAATGCAGAGGCAATTGAACGACCTAGGGAAGTTTTTCCTACTCCAGGAGGACCGACAAAACACAAAATCACACCTTCGCGGTCCCTTCTTATTTCATCAATTTCTTCAGTTTTTTCTATCGCTTCTCTTTCCTTTTGTAGTTTCCGGACAGCGAGGAATTCAATAATTCTTTCTTTAACGTCTTCTAATCCATAATGGTCTTTATCCAAAACACTTCTGGCATGTTTTATATCAAGATTGTCTTCTGTGGTAGTAGACCAAGGGAGACTAACCAACCACTCCAAAAAGGTTCTTATGACGCCATATTCAGCAGCCGCGGTTGGTAATCTTGAGAGGCGATCTAATTCTCTTTTTGCCAATTTCTCAGCTTCTTCTGGCATTTTTGATGAGCTAATTTTCGATTTAAATTCCTCAATATCCGCTGTTTGTTCATCCCCTTCGCCTAATTCTTTTTGTATTGCTTTTAATTGTTCTCGAAGAAAATATTCCCTTTGAACTTTGTCTATTTCTTCTCTGGCTTCATTTTGAATTTTTTGTCCAAGCTCTAAAACTTCACTTTCTTTGAGCAAAATTGTTACTAGCGCTTTTAATTTCTCCAGTGCGGAATCAAGTTCGAGAAGATTTTGACTATCCACCAAATCCATTCTTTGAAAGTTTGCAATTGTGTATGCTGTTTGAAGGGGGTCATGAATGGAGGTAATCGAACCAACTAATTCAGCAGGAATGGATGGAATCATTTCTGCTATGTGCTGGAATTGGTCTCTTACATTTCGCGCTAATGCTTCTTCTTCAAAGGTGGTTTCTTTTATCTCAGGATATGGTTCAATAGTCGCTTTCAGATACGGTTCTTTTTGAATGTATTCGGTCACTTTGAAACGCGCAATACCTTGAATAACTAATCTAATCGTTCCATCAGGAGCACGGAACAAGCGATGAATAGTAGCTGCGGTTCCAATTTCATAAAGGTCTTCAGGTTCTGGATTTTCAATATCAGGATTTTTAGATGCAACCAGGCCAATTAATCGGTCAGAAGACATGATTTCATCTACTAATTTTATTGATCTTGGTTGTCCAACTGTTAATGGGACTGCTGTAAATGGATAAACCACTAAGCCACGTAATGGAAGGACAGGTATTGTTGATGGAAGTTCAATATTATTTGTTTCAATATCTCCGTCTTCCAATTCCTTGATTCTCGGAGATTGATTTGTTTTAGGATTATCTTCTGGTGTTTTTGGATCGTTTTCTTCGAAGTTTTTCATAGTTGTTAATCTTTTATTTTTATCGATTTTGGTTTAGTTTTAGGTAACATTAAAGTTAGAAAACCATTTTTGTAGATTGCCTCTGCCTGGTCAACTTGAATGGGGATATTTAATTCTATTGTTGATAAGAATTCACCATAACCTATTTCCAATTGATGAAATGATTTTATTGAAGAATTCTCATCTGTCCTGCAACCGGAAATGCTCAGTATATTTTTGTAATAGGTTATTTCAAAATTTTCTTGCATCATTCCGGCAATTTCAACTTTTATGATGATATGATCAGCTGATTCATATACATCAGTAGGGGGACGCCATGTTTGATTTTGATTTTTCATGTTTTATCAATTTTTAAATAATTAAATCTAATTAAAATGTATCATATCTTTTGAATTATGACAAAAAAACAAGATAAGAAAATGACCCAATTTTTCTTACAACCAACGTGGAGTCTTAAAAAATAGCGCCCCTGGGGGGACTCGAACCCACAACCAACAGCTTAGAAGGCTGGTGCTCTATCCATTGAGCTACAGGGGCAAAAATTTAGCGATTTACAGCCGGTCTTATTCCACGATATACCTGTGGTCCCGATAATGTTCTTAGGATTGTTACCGCAGATTTTCCAGTTATACTACTTAATTCATCAGGTGTTAAGGGTTTATTTCCATTTGAAAGAAAGATGCCAAAAATCGTATTAACGATTGTTGTGTGGTTTTCAAAAAAATCTGGTTGTTTAGCACAATGATTCATCAATGTGTGCTGAATACCATCTACAATTGTTACTTCAGCGGTGACTGGGTCAACCCAATCAATTTTTGGTGATTTTTCTTCGTTTGAATAAATTTCTTGATGTTCTTTACAAAGAAAACTATATAAATAAACTTTCCAATTTTGATCATGATTTTGCCACCATTCAAAATCGATGTTAAATGGTGTGTCCACTGTAGGTTTTATTATACTTTTTCTTCTAATTTCAGTCATTTTTTAACCTTTTTGAAAGGATTTTAAATCTTTATTTTAAAGTATAAGTCACCAAGATGTTCAACATCATCACAATTTTCTAAAAGATGAAGGACATAACCCGGGGAAACTCTTTTCACAAAATTAAACGCTGCATAAAGTTCCTGTGCATGAACATGACCTTGAGGATTTAACTTTGCCAACTCCCGAACAAAATTTGTTATTAATTTTTCAGCTGGAATTTTTTGATACCGATCCCACAAAATCTCCATTTGATCTAAATTGGTAATAGAAATGGTCATTCTTTCATCGAAATCAGTAGAAATTAGTTGTTGGGTCATATTAAAACTAATTTTTCCTTCAGCGTTTTGGGAAGCTGTTCGTACCCATTCTCTGGTAGATCGTTTTTTACCTATCGATACAATCACTTCGCCAGGATTCTTGCCCTGTTTGATGTTGATCAAACTTCCAGGAATTACCTCGTTTTCCAGATACCATTCCTTTAATCCATAAACGTACTTTTTTCCTCTGACAACCCAACCAGCAAATTTTTCTTTAGTCTTTCCATCAACGAAAGTAAAACGTATGCGAGGAGATTCATAAGCGGTTGGAAATAATTTTTCAAGGTTGGCACTCAATGGCAATGTCCCTGATACGACATGTGGGAAAATTAAAGATATTGTTACATCATTAAATTCCGTGTTGATAGAGTGTTTTGCATATTCCAATTCGTCAAAAATGCCAGCATTCATTTGCGTGAGATAGTCTGAATATTTTGAATCATCATAGGATTTAATGTTTTCTGGGATTAGAAATTTTGGTTGAGCTTTCACACTTTCAGGTTCACTACGATGCAAGAACCATAATGTTTCTCCAGCAGGCCCAACCTCATCAAATCTTGGATCTTCTTGTAGTGCTAAGTTTAAGGAAAATTCTGTCAGCATTTGATTTGAGTCAATAGGCAGCTCAATTTGGTCGATTATTTCATCTGTAGTAAGAGGTCCGCCTTCAGCCATTTCTAAAACAGCTTCAGCAAGATTTAAGTAACCAATGTTTATGTCGATTAATAATGATCTTGGAAACCAAAAACCAGCAATTTGCACAAGATCCTGATTTTGATTTAATTTTTCAAGTAACGATTGAGAAATGTTGTTTTTGTAATTATCAAAAATATTTTCTGGGTCGAGATCAGTTTCCTCTTCAAGTATTGCTATTGCTTCATTTAATGGGTGATTTTCAAGATTTGAAGCAAATTCCTTTTTGATACCTTTGGGAAACTCGACCAGGATTATCTTAAACTGTTCTAATTCAGGATTAGAGCCCTCACGAGTTTCAATAACCTTTCCACTCATGTAATCTAATGCTGGAAATAATAACTTTTGACCAATCTGGAAATCATCTTTCGGCAGATATATATCACCTTTTGATTTTTCCAGATTTTCACGTCGCGATTTTTCTAAGCTAATTCTTTCTTCGATGAGCGTTTTTACTATATCAACTGTTTTGGTTGGGGTTTCAATCTCGAATAATCTGTTAAAAATGAATTCAATATCACTGTTTGTGGCTTCAAAATTCTCCCAGATATTCTTATTTTTTTCATTTATTTTCATTATATATTTTGTTGCTTTCTAGAATTTAAAAATTTGCGGTAATGATTATACCGCAGTATTGATAAGATTATGGAAATTCTGTCTCTAGCCAGGGTAGTGGATCTACCTGGATACCATTGACAACCAACTCCCAATGTAAATGTGGGCCAGTTGAACGTCCCGTGTTACCGATTATTCCAATTAATTCACCAGCTTCAACAAATTGTCCCTCTTCTACAAGAATTTCTTCTTGATGCCAGAAACCTGAATAAACACCTAAACCATGGTCGATGACAGTTGCATTTCCGCGAGTAAGGAGTGAGTCGGTGAAGACAACATAACCATCTGCTGGTGCATAAATATTCAAGTTCGCACATACTCCAAAATCTACCCCGGTATGAAATCGGTTATAAGGTGATTCATTATATGAACGCCTATTGCCAAACCAGGATTTGATGCATACAGGTTGATCAACTGGATACTGAAAAACACCAGACCAATATTGTTGCTCCGTAAAAGGTGCTGTGGTTTCTGCTAGTAAATCATCTTCTGGTTTGGTTAATGATTCGTCCAATGTGCTTGGATCTACTTGCAAAGGAGGATCTTGTGGATAAAAACCTCTTTGAATTAACACCAATTGATCAATGATTTGGGTCTGATTATTGTCATTTTTATATTCCAAATGAATTGGATATAATCCCGGTTCCAGCATGGCATGAATGCCAAACAAAGCAGAAAATTTTAAATCGTTATCAAAAAAATTTAATTCCACATCCCCAATTCTTCCTTGAGATGGTTTGTCTTGCGCATAGACATTCAATTCTGCGCTTTTGCCTTGAGTGAGAGGCAAGCCAACAAATTCTATTTCTTCAAAAGCTTGTTCTACCTCTACATCGGAAGAAACGAAGATTGACTCCCCAGGCAAAATGTGCCATTCGGATTCTAGTTGGTTTGTAAGGGCTATTTTCCAAGGAGAGCTTTGTTGTGTGATTGAAAGCTCCAATAAAGATTGTCCGGAATTTAAATTGGTTTTGATGAGTGAAAGAGATGGAGATTCAACCAAAATGATATTTGAGCCAATAAAAAATTCTGAAGGGGAAGTGGTTCGATTCAATCTGTATATTGTTTCTTTAGGAATTTGATATTGTCGTGATAAAGAATCTGGATTTTCGCCAATGGATACAGAGTTGTATTTTAATACACCCGTTACTCCTTCAATTCCTGGGATCACCAATCGTGTACCAACACTAAGAATATTGGGATCAATGATGTTATTAGCTGCAATAATGTCATCAGCACTTACATTAAATTTTATGGAAATGACATTGATTGTGTCACCAGGTTGAACTATATAAACCGGATAATCAGTGTTTTCTGTTTGTCCATAAGTGAGATTCGTAGGGAGAAACAATATAACCAACAATATGCAAATAATAAAAATTTTAATTACTTTCAATGATTATTTGATCTCCAATTTGTAATTGTTCATAATTATTAACATGCGTCTCTAATATTTTACTCGCTTTAGCTCTTGGATAATAGAATGGGTACCATTTTTTTGCAATTGCTTTATCAACGATAAAATTTGAATTATTTATCCAAAATACTGCGATATCAAAATTCATAAAAAGCATATGGATAGCTGAATCAATTTTATTTTCAGATTTGTTTACAAAAAGAGCACCTTCATTGATCGCTAATTGTTTGGTAAACATCAAGCCTTTAAGTCTTTTAGTAAAATTATCCATAAGTTGAATATCGATGCAGTCAAAATTCTTAAAATTGCCATTTGATTTCCGAACGATCATTTTTTTCATCAACAATGTTACTTCAAAATATTTTCTATAACTTCAATTAATTCTTGGGGTTTAAACGGTTTTGCAATGTAGTTATTTACTTTTGCCACTTGTAATCCTAAGACTTTGTCAATGGGTTGTGCTTTTGCAGATATAACTACGACAGGTATTTTTTCAGTTTGATCACTTGATTTCAATTGATGGTAGATATCCCAGCCATCTATATCTGGCATCATGAGATCTAAAAGAATTATGTCCGGGTTCTCACTTGTAACCAAATCGAACCCCTCAAGTCCATTGTTTGTCGAGATGATCTCATACCCACGCCGTTCTAATATCATCTTTATGAGATAGGTCATTTCTAAATCATCTTCAATGTAAACAATTTTCTTTGGCATTATGCACTCCAATTGGTACAATCAGAAAAGTTATATAATATAGTTTATCACACTCAAAAGAGAGAAGATTCATGAAAATTACTACGTGGAATGTAAATGGTATACGGGCGGTAATTAAAAAGGGATTTATAGATTGGGTGAAAACATATGAGAAGGATGTACTTTGTATTCAGGAAATCAAAGCTCAGACTGACCAAATTCCTGAAGAAGTTGTGCATTTGGAAAATCATATAGTTAGTATCAACTCAGCAAAAAGACCTGGCTATAGCGGGGTCGCTTCCTTTTTCAAAAATGAGCCGTTAGAAATCAGACATGGATTAGGGGTAGAAGCATTTGATGATGAAGGAAGAGTGATACGAACAAAGCATAATGATTTTTATTTATATAATATTTATTTTCCAAATGGACAACGAGGACAGGATCGGGTTGATTTTAAACTGGCTTTTTATGAAACTTTGCTCGACGAATGTAACAAATTACATACTCAAGGTGAAAAAATAATTATTACTGGTGATTTTAATACTGCACATACCGAAATTGATTTGGCAAATCCGAAAGAAAACAGTAAGACAAGTGGTTTTCTCCCTGAAGAGAGGGAGATGATAACGAAATTTTTGAATAATGGGTTTAAAGATGCATATCGAGAATTGTATCCAGATAAAGTTGAATATACATGGTGGACATATCGATTTGGTGCGAGAAGAAGAAATATAGGCTGGCGATTGGATTATTTTTTGGTTAGTGATTCATTAATGGATCAAGTAAATGATGTTATTATTCTTGGCGATGTAGAAGGATCAGACCATTGCCCGGTAACTTTAGATATTGGTAAACGAGGTGGTAATTATGTCTAAGCAGAGAATATTGCTAGTGGATGATCATGAAGTGGTTCGCTTAGGTTTAAAGTCGTTGTTGGACCGAAATCCACAATTTGAAGTTATTGGAGAAGCTGGGACTGCAAAGGAAGCTTTAGATAAAGTTTCTAGGTTATTACCTGATGTTGTTTTAATGGATATCCGATTACCAGGTTCTTCAGGGATAGAAGCCTGTGAGGAAATTACAAAGAATTATCCTGATATTAAAGTTGTCATGTTGACATCCTATGCCGAAGATGAAATGCTATTTTCTGCGATTCGAGCAGGCGCTTCAGGATATGTCTTAAAGCAAATTGGTGGCGAAGATTTAGTTAGGGCGATTGAGCAGGTTGGTAGGGGTGAGGCTGCATTAGATCCTGCTGTTACCCAAAGAGTATTTCAAGAAGTTCGACGTGCGGTTAAGGAAGAGGAAGCCTCAGCATTCGCAAACTTAAGCCAACAGGAAAAACATGTTCTTTTGCTAGTTTCAGAAGGTAAAACGAATAGAGAAATTGCTAAAAATTTATTCTTAGGCGAAGGTACAGTTAGAAATTATGTAAGCAGTATTCTTTCCAAGTTAGGCGTTTCCAATAGAGCAGAGGCTGCTGCCTACGCAGTTGAACATAATTTACGAGAATATTTGTAGAATTAATTGCTTTTTATTGACTGAATTTTGCAAAAAGAATAATGAAAGCTGTAATTAGCGCATAAAGTGCAGATAAGAAGACACTTGCTGCGGATATGTCTTTAATAATTTTTATTTTTGGGTTCTTTTCAATGTGAATAAAATCCAGTGTGTATTCAATTGCTGTGTTGAATAATTCGCATATCCAAACGATAAATATCGCTGAAATAACAAAAAGAGTCTCTATATAAGTTAATTTCAGAAAAAAAATAGCCGCTAAGGCGATAAGTGTTGCGACTATATGAATCCAAATATTTTTTTCATGCTTTATAGCAAAATTCAATCCTTCGATTGCAGGGAAAAGAGATTTAATTCTTGAAACTAAAAAATCAACAATTTTCATTCAGGAATATTATTCAATTCAATTTGTAGTTTCTCTAAAATTTTGTTTTGATCACCCCACATGATGGATTTTGAGTGTTCATCGTCGTGGTTATAACCTAAAAGGTGCAGCATCCCATGAATAATCATCAACCTGATCTCATTATTCAAATTATTTTGTAATAATGTTGATTGCTTTTCAACAAATGGAATACATATAACAATGTCTCCCAGGATTTTATTTCCAGTCTCTGGGTCGATCACACCCGCTTCAAAAGAAAGAACATCAGTGGGTTCTGAATAATCACGAAATTGTTTGTTTAACTCTGAAATTTCTTGTTCATCAACTAAATTTATGTTTACAGAAATTTTTTTTTCTTGATTTAAGACTGTTAATGTTGTTTCAATAACATCATCAATATCGTCAGGGTAATCGTATTTATTTTCGTTCAAAAGATGAATTTCAGGCTTCATCAACTTCTTCTTTTGGTTCAACAGGCTGGGTTTTTAATTCGGGATATTTAATCCTAGGATGGTAGGTGTTTAATAAAGTATTAGAAAATGAGCTGACAATAGTATTCAAGTCCTTCATAGTCAGATCGGTATCTTCAAGTTGCCCTTCTTTGATACAGAAATCAATCACTCCGTGAATAATCTTATTTAAATCCTCACGATTTGCGGGTTTGTCTGCTCTAGCTCGTGCTTCTACCCCATCAGCCAACATAAGTAAAGCTGTTTCTTTTGATTGGGGGCTTGGACCTGGGTACCTGAAATCATTGACATCAACTTCTTCTGAATCATTGCCATTCATTTCGATTGCTTTTACGTAGAAATATTTGGTCATCAAAGTTCCATGATGTTCTTTTACAAAATCGATTATTCTCGCTGGGAGACGATATTTTTTGGCTAACTCTACTCCATCGGGAACATGTTGAATAATCGTAGCTGCACTTAAGTACGGGTCCAGGTCATCATGGGAGTTAATATCACCGGAAATTTGATTTTCAATAAAAAAGGATGGGTTTGCTGCTTTACCAGCGTCGTGATAAAGTGCTCCTACACGCGTTAATAGTTGATCAGCACCAATATCCTTTGCAGCTTGTTCGGCCATATTTGCAACCTGAAGGGAATGTTGGTAGGAACCTGGGGCATTGGTGAGTATAAATTGCAAAAGAGGGTGGTCTGGCCTGGAGATTTCGAGTAGTTGGATAGCGGTGGTAATTCCAAGTATCTGTGCTACAAAAAATTGCATTAGCAGACCTAAACTCGCAGAAGCCATTCCATTAAATAACGAAGCACCTGATAAGGTTATCATTCCAATTAAGTCTGTAGATCCATCCAGTAGGCGAATGGAAATAATGATCACCCCACTCAAAATACCAGTTACCAGCCCAGCACTGAAGAAGACGGAAATTCTTCTTCCTTGACCAAGGATCAGACTTCCAAACAAAGATGGTAATAAATAAAATGGAAGGAGACTTTGGAAGTCAAACGCTCCAAATGATATGATGGAACTCAAAGATAAAGAAAGTACAAAGGCAGCCTCAAATCCAAATAGTGTCCCAATAGCAAAAGTAAATCCTGCAAATGGATATATGTATGGTAATACCGTTCGGTTTGGTATTAAGAATTTAGCTGACAATAAGAAAATGATGAAAATGATTGAAATAATTAAAATTTCTTTAACGGAATAGGTGTTTGTTCTTTGTCTGTTGAAATACAAACCCAAAAAGAACATTTGCGCGAGTACAAATAACCCTGATGCAATATATTCTTGTTGTTTATTTTCTGGAGAAATGAAATTGAATTGAACTAAGGCTTCATAAGTTTGTTCGTCGATGATTTGACCACGACGAATAATAATTTCACCAGGTGAATAGGTTTTTTGGACAGGTTCTACTTGACTGATTGCATCATCAATTGCTTGTTGTGTCAATTCTTCGCTGAAAAGAGAATTGGCAACAACAAATGGGGATACTAAGGCATCGATTAATTTCAAATTTTCGTCATTGAAAGAGAAACTTACCAAAGTTGGCACTCTGGATTTAGCTTCGGCTACCTGATAATCCCGTATTGATGATCGAAATACCTGTTCTAATACTATTAATGTTTCTCTCTGGATTGATGTCCAGGTTTGTTCGTCTAGATTGACCAGCTTTGTAGCCAATTCTCTGGAAACCTGGACATGGGTTAGATTTGATATGTCATTAATCTTTTGATTGATATCTGCAAAGCTATCATTTCGAACCAAAGTAATATAATCCAAAGATTTCCTCAAGCGATCAATTTGTTGGCGAGAAATAGCTGGATCGATATTTAAATAAACCGGTGTGATTGAATTTTTTATTGAGTTTATTTTTTGTTGTGTTAGGAATTCTGATTCGTAAGTTAGGCTTCTTGGTGCTTGAAAGTCCTGAGTCGCAACGCTTCCGATGGATAATTCAAATGCTGTTGGACGAGAAGAAATAGGTAAAATAATTGCTCCAAAAGCAATTATTCCTGTAAGAATAAGGATAAATATTTTTATTAAGGAATTTTCTTTTTTCCTGATTTTCTTCTCTAGTGAATTGATCATCCTATTTTTGCAGTAAATCCTTTACTATCTGGCTTACTTGATTGCCAGGAGCTCTGCCAGCAATTTTAGGAAGAACAAGTTTCATTACCTTCCCCATGTCTGCTGGTGAGGTGGCTCCTACTTCATTGATTGATTGTTTTATCATTTCCGTGATTTCTTCCACAGATAAACCTTCTGGAAGAAAACCTTCAATTATTTTTATATCATTCTCAGCTTCGCTGATGAGATCCTGACGGTCATTTAATTTAGCACTTTCAATTACTTCATGCCTGCTTTTAATTTCTTTGTGCAAAATTGATGTTACTTCAGTGTCATCCAGTTGCTTGCCTTGATCTATTTCGATATTTTTTATGGAAGATATTATCATTCGGATGACACGCTTACGGTCATTGTTTGATTCCCTCATTGCTTTTTTTAATTCATCAGAAAGTCGTTCTTTAAGACTCATTGTAATCCCTCATTCGTGTACAGAATTTGTTACTATTAGATCTTTGAACCGGTTGAAAGTAGCTTCTCCAATTCCCGGGACATTTAGTATATCCTCTATTCTATCAAAATAACCGTACGTTTCTCTATACTGTATTATATCTTTTGCCTTTGCTTCACCAATTCCCGGCAATTCAATGAGCTGATCTTCATCTGCTTCATTGATATTGATTTGAATTGAGCTGACCCCCAGAATGGTCTGACTTCTTGAAGTGTTTGTGTTTTCAATATCAATATTTATATGTTGTCCGTCATAAAGCTTTGCAGATAGATTGTATTGATCAATTGGATATTTATTCACTCCAGCGAGAGCAAATAAATCTTCCACTCGGCTATTTTTGGACAACGAATAAACTCCTGGATTATCCACATCTCCTGAAAGATAGACTTTGATTGGTTGTGGCGTAGGTGCTGGATTTATGGTAATAGGTTTTGTTTCTTGCCGACTAAGTAGAAGGAAAATAATTCCTGCAATGAAAATACCACTCAGCACTGACAATAAATACCAGAAAAAATTTTGGTTCTTCATATATCTATCCATTTTTCGTGTGTGTTTCGTCAAGCGAGTACTTTGATTTATTAAATTAATTAATTATTCAATACCGTTTTCGAGTTTATACATGGCGTTGAAGGCAGCAATTCCAACCTCAAGAATTTTCTCATCAGGTTCGTTTGTAGTTAACTTTTGCAGCCATAGGCCAGGTTTTGCCATTACTGCAACTATTTTGTTCTCTAATCGATCTGCAGTAAATCTAATATATTCATAAGCCAGCATTGCTATTACTGGTATTAATGCTAATCTTGATACAATCAGCACAAGCCAGGTCGTATCACCAATAAATGTAAAGACAATAATGGAGATCAAAACTACATACAAAATAAAAGCAGTGCCGCATCTTGGATGTTGGAGTGAATAATTTTTAACCATTGAAGGTTCTAAAACTTCGTTTGCCTCGAATGCATTAATTGTTTTATGTTCTGAACCATGGTATTGGAAAACTCTGGCAATATCAGGCATCTTGCCAATACCCCAGATATATAAAATCACGAAAATTAACCGAATAAACCCCTCGATCAAATTTTGGATAATATGGGAAAAACCTAACCATTGTTCTAAAGCTTTACCTAACAGAGCTGGGGTTAGGAAAAATAGTAACATTGCGACAGCCAGTGAAACGAAGAGTGTTAGGTAGAGGGCTGGACCTTCAATTTTCTCGTCCTCATCTTCTGATTGGTAGTTAGCAGACTTTGTTAAGTATTTGGTGCCAAGCCCTAAAGCATCCCACAAAATGATTAGACCTCGTAAAAATGGAATTTTTTTAAGTGGACTTTGATAGATTTTCCCCAATTCTTCTGTTTCAATAACAATTTCTCCATCTGGTTTTCTAAAAGCAGCTGCCAGATATTTATTGCCCCGCATTAATACTCCTTCGATTAATGCCTGACCACCATAAGAGGGTAATTTCAATTTTTCAGTTTTCATGAAAGCTCAGCATAAGTGTAGAAGAAATTGATTAGTGCCAAAATACCTTTTCTCCATGTAGGAAGATGTAAGCTTTCATTTGGAGAATGAATTTTATCTTCCGGAAGACCAAAACCGGTAAGGACCGAGTCTTTACCCAGGATTTTTTGCATTGCAGCTACTACCGGAATTGAACCACCTTCCCGTTTATAGAAAGGTTTTGTTCCCCAAACTTCCTCCAATGCATCAGACAGTGCAATGACACCTGGATGATTTATGTCGGAAATGGAAGCCCATCCGCCGGCATGTTTTTTTATTTCCCATGTAACTGTTGGGGGAATGTTTTTTTCAATGTAAGTTTTCAATTGTTGGTAAATTTTCTCTGGATCCTGATTTGGTACAGTTCGCATTGATATTTTAGCCATAGCAGATGAAGGAATTATTGTTTTTGAACCTTCACCTGTAAAACCAGACAACATCCCATTAATGTCCAAGGTTGGACGTGCTCCTAATCGTTCAATTGGGCTGAAATTTGCCTCCCCGAACAACATGGGAACTCCAGTTTGTCTTTTGATGTCATCCTCTGAGATTGGTAATCTAGATAATTGTTCTCTTTCTTCCTCACTTAAACTAACGACGTCGTCATAAAATCCAGGTAGCGTTACCTTCCAATCCTCATCATGCATTCCTGATATCAACTCTGATAAAACGATTGCAGGATTGTGCACCACACCACCAAACATACCAGAATGTAGATCCTGACTGGGGCCGGTGATAATTACCTCAAAGTAAGCAAGCCCACGCAATCCATAAACGATTGTTGGGGTGTTTGGAGAGATCATACCGGCGTCAGGATTGAGAATGACATCACAAGTTAATAAATCTTTATGATCTTCTAAAAATAGCGGTAGGTTTGGAGAGCCAATTTCCTCTTCACCTTCAATAATGAATTTGAAGTTAATTGGAATATCATCGGATTTTGAGATGGAATCAAAGGCAGCTAAACTCGCGATAATCTGTCCTTTCATGTCAGATGCGCCACGTCCATATAACCTTTCAGCAATTTCTGTAGCTTCAAATGGATCAGTTTTCCAAAGGTCTATTGGGTCAACGGGTTGTACATCATAATGCCCATAGATCAAAACGGTGGGAGCGTTGTGGAAAGTAGCTTTTCTTTCAGCGTATAGGACAGGATGTCCCTTCGTTTCAATTATTTCTGCCTTAGTTATTCCACGGGATAAAAATTGGTCTCTTAAAAATTCTACCGCTTTTATCATGTCTGTTTTATGATTTGGGTCGGTAGAAATCGATGGAATTTTAACAAAATCTTGTAAAATTGCTTGATAGTTAGGAAAATTATTTTTACTATATTCTAAGACCTTAGATTTATCTGCCATTTATGTGTCTCCTTAGATTAAATTCGAATTTGATTATAAAGTAAATTTCAAATATGGTAAAACATTACCTATGCCAAAGATTGAACACTCAACAATAATTATTTCAGGAGCTTATCATGATTATTACAAATGGAAAAATTATCACTTGGGGCAAACCAAACGAAATCATTGAAGGAAAAGCTATTCTGACACAAGGACAGGAAATTTCGAAAATTGATCTAAAAGAAAACCTAATTAAAGAATTTCCTGATGAAGAAATTCTGGATGCAAACGGGCAATACATAATGCCCGGATTAATTTGTGCTCACACCCATTTTTATGGTGCTTATTCTCGAGGATTGGCGATTCCAGGCGATCCTCCTGAAGCATTTCCACAAATTCTAGAAAAATTATGGTGGGCACTTGATAAATCACTTGACGATGAAAGTGTTTCTTCTTCTGCCTGGGTATGCATCATTGATGCAATTAAACATGGTAACACAACGCTTATCGATCATCATGCTTCTCCTAATGCAATCCATAATTCGCTTGATCTAATTGCAAACGTTGTGGAGGAATCTGGGATTCGAGCTTCGCTCTGTTATGAAGTAACAGACAGAGATGGCGATGAAAAAGCAAAAGCAGGCATCAAGGAAAATGTTCGTTTTATAAACCGAATAAAGCATGGGGATAATCTGAATGGTCGATTAGCTGCTACATTTGGGCTGCATGCCAGTCTCACATTATCTGATCAAACTTTGGATTTGTGCCGAGAAGCAAATTCTGAGGGCGTTGGTTTCCACATTCATGTCGCTGAGCATCCAGTGGATGAGTATGACAGTATAAAAATATCAGGATTAAGAGTAGTAGATCGATTATTCAACAAGGGTATTTTAGGTGAAAAATCAATCGTAGCTCATGCTGTACACATTGACGCAAAAGAAATTGAATTATTAGCTTCAACAAAGACCTGGGTGACCCACCAACCACGATCTAACATGAATAATGCGGTTGGCATTGGTAATATGGAATCTATGATGAGAGCTGGGGTAAAGGTTTGCTTAGGGAATGATGGTTTTTCCAACACCATGTGGGACGAATGGAAGACAACTTACCTTGTTCATAAGTTAGTCAATCTGGATCCCAGAAGAATGGGTGGTTATGACGTAGTTGAAATGGGAATTCATCAAAACTCAGCATTAGCTTCACAACAATTCGGTTTGCCGATAGGTTCAATAACCCCTGGATCACAGGCAGATTTAATCTTTGTGGATTATCATCCATTTACAGAGATGACAGCTGGCAACTTACCCTGGCATATATTATTTGGTATGCATCATAGTATGGTTACAATGACAATGGTAGCGGGACGAGTTCTAATGAAAAATCGTGAATTGGTTGACCTGGATGAGGATAAAATTTTCCAGAAAGCATTTAATAACCATAAAGATGTTTGGGCAAAATATAACCAACAATTTTAATCAAAGGATGGAAAGTATGAAAATTGCAATTTTAGGCGGTACAGGAAAAGAAGGAATGGGGATCGGTTTTAGATGGGCAAAAGCTGGGCATGAAATCACAATTGGTTCAAGACAAGAAAACAAAGCACTCGTTGCAGCGCAAAATCTGCAGGAAATGTTGGGTGATCAATATGTTGTTCATGGAAAAGAAAATTTGGAAGCAGCAAACGAAGCAGAACTGGTTGTTTTAACTGTTCCGTTCAGTGCTCATAAATCTATGTGTGAATATGTAAAAGAAGCTGTTGTTGGAAAAATCGTGATAGACGTAACAGTCCCTCTTGTTCCACCTAAAGTTACGAAAGTTCAAATGCCTCCAGCTGGAAGCGCAACGATGGAAGCTAAACAAATTTTCGGGGAAGAAACAAGTGTCGTAGCTGCTTTTCAGAATATTTCATATGAACATTTACTGGATGAGGGTGAAGTTGCTTGTGATGTATTGGTAACAGGTGATAGTAAAAAATCAAGAGAAGTTGTGATTCAATTAATTAAAGAAGCTGGATTGGTAGGTATTGATGCCGGTCCAATTGAGAATTCAGTCGTTGTTGAAGGTTTAACCTCCATTCTTATTGGAATTAATAAACAATTTGGGATTCATGATGCAGGCATAAAAATTACTGGGATTTCATAAATGAAATTAACAGCTTTTGCTTTTGAAAATTTTCCTGAAGTTATACCAAACAGTAACCTTTCAGACTTAATAATTAATGTAGCGATAGATAATGAATGGGCTTGGTGCGATGGGGATATTATTGTGATTGCACAAAAAATAATATCAAAATCTGAGAATCAATTCGTATATTTAGCGGATGTTCAACCAGGATCACAGACTGAAAAATATTCACAAATTACCGGTAAAGACCCAAGATTAATTGAATTAATTTTAAGTGAATCAAATAAAGTTTTGCGAACAAAAAAAGGATTAATAATTGTTCAACATAAACTAGGATTTATTTGTGCAAATGCTGGTATTGATCATTCAAATGTACTTGGTGCATCTGGAAAGTTGGATGATTGGGTTTTGTTACTTCCAAAAAATCCTGATAAGTCCGCATCGAGTATTCGAGAAGAAGTTCAAGCAAAAACTGGTAAAAGAATTGGTGTAATCATAATTGATTCACATGGTCGTCCTTGGCGAAGAGGTGTAGTCGGATTATCCATTGGCTCAAGTGGAGTTCCTGCTGTAGTTGATCGTCGTGGAACCAAAGATAGATATGGTTATCAATTAAAAGCGACAGAAATAGGTACTCTTGACGAATTGGCAGCTGCAGCTTCAATTCTAATGGGGCAGGCAGATGAAGGTCGTCCAGTGGTTGTAATTCGAGGATTTCCTTATTCTCTACAGGAAAGTAACTTTTCAGATATTCTCCGAAATGAAAGTGATGATTTGTTTCGATAATAAATTTGCTATTGTATAATTAAGTTGTCAGACATCTTGGATAGGATCGAGATTGGAGAGAAACCATGAGTTTATGGGTTGTTATTCCAGTAAAACCCTTAAGAAGATCAAAGTCAAAGTTGACAAATGTTTTATCTGAAGAAGATCGAACAATTTTAAATTTTCAAATGTATGAGAACACACTGAAGGTGTTAAGCAAAATTGAGATTCCACACCAAGTATTAGTTGTTAGCAAAGATTCCTCAGTACTATCTGTGGCTCGCAGTTTCAAGGCTAAGACTTTACAAGAAGATGGGGAAAGTGGTTTAAACCTTGCTTTAGGAAAATCTATTCAAGTTATAAAAGCTTATTCCGCTCAAAAAGTATTGATTCTGCCTGCGGATTTACCATTTATTAACAAAGAAGATTTAGAAGGAGTTATGGAGTATGAAGCGAATGGGCCTTTTATGCTAATATCTCCTGATCGAAAAATGAGTGGAACAAATTTATTGTATATTTCCCCACCTGACCTAATTGAGTTTAGTTTTGGATTAGGCTCTTTTGAAAGGCATGTCAGACAAGCTCAATTAAAAAATGCAACAATTGAAGTAAGAAAATTTAGTGGATCTGATCTTGATATCGATTCTCCAGAGGATTTGGAGTTATATCAAAAGCTAATTTCATTTGAAAGTAAAAACCAATATTTAAAAATTTAAATCGGAGGAAAATATGTTCGAACGCGTAGCTTTATATTTACAGGATTCACATGATTTACGAGATGGTTTGGATTATGTGAAAATGGCTGAGGATTATGGTTTTGAAGCTGTTTGGCAAGCTGAAAGCAGGTTAGTTCGAGACGCAATTGTTCCAATGGCAGCATATGCTGCAGTTACCGAAAAAATTAAAGTTGGTTCTGGTGTAATCAATAATTGGACACGAAATATTGGTTTATTAGCTGCTACATTTCTAACACTTGACGATTTAGCTCCGGGCCGAATTATTTGTGGCATTGGTGCCTGGTGGGATCCATTGGCAAAAAATGTAGGCATTGATCGATCTAAACCACTTTTAGCAATGAGAGAAACTGTTGAAGTTTTCAAAAGACTATTAAATTTAGAAAGAGTGACGTTTGACGGAGAGTTTATTCAGGTATCTGGGATTGAATTAGACGTTGTCCATGGCAGAAGAGAACCACGAAATGTACCCATCATGATTGGCGCGACTGGCGACAAAATGATGGAAATGACGGGAGAAATTGCAGACGGATGTGTTTTAAATTATTGTGTACCACCCGAATACAACCTAAAAGCTCTGGAATTATTAGATAAAGGTGCTAAAAAAGCTGGTCGTCGATTTGATGATCTGGATCGGCCGCAATTAGTAGTTTGTTCAGTAGATGAGGATCATGATAAAGCTATTGATACAACAAGAGAGTTATTAACCCAATATTTAGCTCAACAACCGCACATTGCTAAAGCTTCTGGCGTTTCGTCTGATGTTGTAGCAGAGATTCAATCAATACTTGGATGGCCCGCAACTCATGAACAGATTCAGAAAGCAAAACACCTTGTTCCTGAAGAATTAATTTTACGCATCACTGCTTCTGGAACACCAGATGAAGCACGTACCAAAGTTGCTGAATACATAAAGAATGGATGTACTTGCCCAATTCTCTACCCTGTGGGAGGAAAGGTTGAAACTCTCCTAAAAACTTTTTCGACTAAATAACAAATATCAAATTTAGGCTTTAAGTTTTATTGGTTGTATTTTCCATCAATACTTAAAGCTTAAATTTTAATAAGGAAACTTTATGATCAAAGAATATATTCGTGCGGAAAACATTGAACAAGCTTATCAGAGAGTAAATGATGGGGCGACAATAATTGGTGGTGGTGGCTACATAAGCAAACATCAAGAAGACATCAAAGCTGTTGTCGATCTGCAAAAATTAGGATTAATCGGTGTTGAAGTAGATGAAAAATATATAAGAATTGGAGCGAGTGAAAAACTACAAACTCTTCTAGATCATGAAGAGATCCCCGATTCTTTAAAAAAAGCAATTAAGAGATTTCCTGGTAGTTTAAATATACGAAATTCTGCAACAATTGCCGGATCGGTCTTGATTTCTGATGGGCGCTTTGATTTATTGCCCTGGTTATTATCAGCTGAAACAGAAGTTGAGACATATCCCGATAATAACAAAATAAGTTTGGATATTTACTTAAAAGGATTCAAAAACAGTGATTCGAGCTTAATTATCACTAAGATTCTGATACCTAGAAATGCCAATATAAAATGGGATGTAATTGCTAGGACACCAAAAGATGCGATTTTAGTTGGAATGTTTATCCACCAAAAAGCTACTGACAATGAAATGAAAATTTGTGTTTGCGGTCAAGATTTGTATCCAGTTTGTATGAGATTAAATAATACAAGTGGAAAAAAGAGAGACATCATTCGAGAAAATATAAAAAATGCGCATAGCCAATATAGCAATAAATATTGTTCATTTCAATATTTTCTCTTAATGTGTGAAAAATTATTTGACAGAATTACAGGGGGTGAGATGTGATAACAAACCTGTTCATCAATGGAAAAAATCACGAAATTGAAATTAAACCTCATGAAACTTTATTAAATGTTTTAAGAAAAATCAATTTATTAAGTCCAAAAAATGGGGGCTGTAAAAATGGGGAGTGTGGTGCATGTTCGGTTTTAATGGATGGATTATTGATTAATTCGTGCAACATATTAGCTTTACAAGCAGTTGGTCATATTATTGAAACAGTAGAATTCTTAGGTGAAAATCCAAACCAGGGTTGGAAGAAATCTAAGGGATTACATCTAATCCAAAAAGCTTTCGTTGAGAGTGGGGCTATTCAGTGTGGGTATTGTACACCAGCGATGGTATTGGCAATTAAAGAGTTATTAGATAGAAACCAGAATCCGGATGAAAATGAAGTAAAAGAGGTGCTTTCCGGAATTTTATGTAGATGTACTGGATATACAAAACCAATTCAAGCGGGATTATTAGCAGCTTCATATTTAAGAGGTGATTTCTCAAGTGACGATTGGAAAACTGATGTAGGTAGACCATTTTTCCCTTTACCTGACCAAAATCTTGATGATGACTCAAATTTTTCAGGTTTTAGTCCAGCCTTGAAAATTCTTCCAAAAATAGAAATAGATCATTCGACTGAAATTAAAACAAGCAAAATTGGAAAATCGGTAACAAAAGTCGATGCCAATAAATTAGTACAAGGTAAAGCAGCTTTTGTCAATGACCTAGCGGGTCGTGATTTTCTATATGCAAAAGTTTTATTTTCGCCTGTTGCTCACGCAAAAATTAAATCAATAGATGTTGAAGATGCCAAAAAATTACCAGGTGTAGTCGCTGTGTTAACCTACAAGGATGTTCCCCGCGTTGTTTATTCCACCGCAGGACAATCTGATCCCATACCTGGGCCATTGGATACCTTTTCTCTAGACAATAAAGTTCGGTTTGTTGGTGATCGGGTAGCCTTTGTAGCAGCAGAGAGTGAAGAAATTGCCGAGCAAGCTTTGAAGTTAATACGCGTTGAATTTGATGAGTTACCAGCAATTCTTGATTCTGCGGATGCAATGAACGAAGATGCAGTAATTATTCATGATGAACCAGAGTATGTAGATTTCGCTGATTCAGACAGAACAAAAAACTTAGCAGCGAAAATTAGAATTGATATTGGGGATGTTGAAAAAGGGTTTAAGGATGCAGATTTTATTTTTGAAGAGGATTATGGTGTTCCAAAAGTACAGCAATCCCATATTGAACCTCACATTGCTTTTTCCTACTGGGATCCGGATGATCGTTTAGTGATTTTGACAAGTACTCAAGTTCCGTTTCATGCAAGAAGAATGTTAGCACCTGTATTAAATCTTCCGGTAAAAAAGATTCGCGTTATAAAACCGAGAGTAGGTGGTGGCTTTGGAGGAAAACAGGAAGTACAGATAGAAGATGTTGCTGCACATTTGACTATTGCAACTGGAAAACCCGTTTTATATGAATACACCAGAGAAGAAGAATTTACTTCCTCAAGATCCAGACATCCAATGAAAATCAGAATGAAAACAGGAGTAAAGAAAGACGGAACAATCACTGCGAATGAAATGTATGCTCTTTCGGACACTGGAGCGTATGGTTGCCACGCTTTAACTGTAACTGGTAACACTGGACATAAAGCTATGGCATTGTATGTTGGAGATGGTGTCTATCGGCAGAATCCAAATATCCGTTTTTATGCGGATGTGGTTTATACCAACACACCACCATCTGGTGCATTTAGAGGTTACGGTGTTCCACAAGGTTTTTGGCCAGTTGAAAGGCAGATGGAGAAAATCGCAAGGAAATTAAATCTTGATCCGATTGAATTTCGACTTAAAAACGCACTACGTCCTGAGGAGTTACATCCTTTCAGCACTGCCTGGAGTGAAGGTAGAGAACCAAAACCTGAAATTATTCACACAGTCGGATTAGAACAATGCGTTGTTCAAGGAAAAGCAGCCATAGGGTGGGACCAAAAATATAATAATGAAAATTGGAGAAAAAATACAGGTAAACCATTTTTAAGAAAAGGTATTGGTGTTGCTCTGGTGATGCAAGGAACCGCTATCCCTTATTTAGATATGGGCGGTGCAAGCATAAAAATGAACGATGATGGTTCTTTTAATTTGCTTGTTGGTGCAACCGATTTAGGTACTGGCAGTGATACCGTGTTAGCACAAATGGCTGCTGAAATTCTCGGTGTGGAAGTAGATGATATTTTAGTTTATTCTTCGGATACCGATTTCACTCCATTTGATGTAGGTGCTTATGCATCCTCGACTACTTATATTTCTGGCGGAGCAGTCATAAGAGCTGCCGATCAGGTTGCTGAAAGGATAAAATGCCGAGCCTCAGAGATGTTTTACAAGAGATTTGGTGTTGATAAACTCGATCCAAATGAAATTGAATTAGAGGAACGAAAAGCTGTTGCCCCTAATGGATTATCAATTTCATTAGAGGAAATTGCTCATGATTCACTACATCATGAAAATCAAGAACAGATTATGGCGGTTGGCTCATATATGTCTCCCTCATCACCGCCCCCCTTTGGTGCGCAATTCGCTGAAGTGACAGTCGATGTTGTTACAGGGCAAGTTGTTGTTGATAAACTTGTAATGGCAGTTGACTCAGGCATTATTGTTAATCCAATTACAGCATCCGGACAAATTGAAGGTGGAATGGCTCAGGCTTTAGGTTATGCTGTTTCCGAAGAAATGTTATACGACAAAAATGGCGTTGCTCGTGAAAAAGACTTTTTGGATTATCACATTTTTAGATCAAATGAAATCCCTGATTTAGAAGCGATTTTTGTTCAAACTTACGAACCAAGTCACCCATTTGGTTTAAAAGCTGTTGCAGAAATTCCAATGGATGGGGTTGCTCCAGCTGTCGGTAATGCAATTCTTGATGCGTGTGGTGCAGATGTTACCCATATTCCAACAACACCAGAAAGAATCTGGGAGAAAATTGAAAATTACTAATACTGATAAAAGGTAAGTGAATGAGTTTATATTCGAGATTGAGTGAAATAGAATTAACTGGAAGGAATGCAGTTTTGTGTATTGTCACCAATACCCGCGGTTCCACGCCAAGACATTCAGGGTCAAAAATGATTGTTTACCCTGATGGAACTATAGATGGTACTGTAGGTGGAGGAGAGATTGAAGCTTTATGCATTGAAGAGTCCCTTAAATTGTTAGACGAAGGATCAACTAGAAATCTAAATTACAAATTGGTGAACCCTGAGCTTGGTGACCCAGGTATTTGTGGTGGTGAGGTTGATATTTATTTGGAAGTGATAGGTAAAAAACAATCTTTATTAATTGTTGGTGCTGGCCATGTAGGTCAGAAATTAGCATTTCTTGGCAATTGGTTGGGATTTTCGACTGATCTTATCGAAGATCGGGAAGAATTAGGTAAAAACAATTCTATTGTAAAAGAGACGTCATTCTTTTCCACCATTGAAGAATACCTTGGTTCAAGGCAAAATATTAATTCAAAAACTCTTTTTGTTGTATTAACCACAAGAAGTTTAGAAATTGACGTAAAAATATTACCTAAAATTCTCGAATTGAATCCTGCCTACATTGGTGTCATTGGCTCAAAGAAACGTTGGTTAAAAACGACGGAATTATTACTAAAAAGTGGTATAGTGGAAACTGAAATTCAAAAAATTTATTCTCCCATAGGACTAGATTTGAAAAGTGAAACACCAGAAGAAATTGCACTTTCAATAATGTCAGAAATTATGCTTGTCAAGAACAATGCAACTGGGAAAAATCTGAAGTATTATCGGAGGAAAAAAATTGATGTGGAATAAGTATTACAACGTTACTTCTATTGAAAACGCACTTGAAATTCTAGAAAAACACAAAGATAAGGCTAAACTTGTTGCTGGTGCAACAGATTTGATCATTGAATTTGAAAAAGGAATGCGAAAAAATGTTGAGGTACTTGTTGATATCTCACGTATAAAAGACCTCAACAAAATCACATTAGATGAAGATCAAAATATTCATTTAGGCCCATTAGTCACTCATAACGATTGTGCTGCATCAAAATTAATTCAAGAACACGCCAAGCCATTGGCACAAGCTGCTTGGGAAGTTGGATCACCACAAATCCGAAATCGGGGCACTATTGTAGGGAATCTTGTTACAGCTTCTCCTGCAAACGATACAATCACACCACTTGTTGCATTGGACGCAAAGTTACTTATCCGCTCTGTAAGAGGTTCAAAAGTTGTTTCATTAAGTGATTTTTACATTGGTGTTCGTAGAACGATTTTAGAACCAGATGAAATGATCACAGATATATTCTTCGCTTCTCTTTTGCCAACACAAAAAAGTGCATTTATTAAATTTGCACTTCGTAGGGCACAAGCCATTTCCCTGGTAAATGTAGCAGTCATATGTGAGTTTGTTGGTTCAAAAGTAAAAAATGCAAAAATAACTTTAGGTGCAGTAGCACCAACCATAATTCGGGCAACTGAAGCAGAAAAATATTTACTTGATAAAGAATTAAGTGAAGACGTAATCTTCAACGCAGCCAGACTTGCACAAAATTCTGCAAAACCAATTACTGATGTTCGTGGATCTGCATCTTATAGAAAAACGATGGTAAAGGTTGTCACAAAACGTGCTTTATCATCTTTAGTTGGATTGTATAAGATTGATGAAATGCCAGTGGAACCTGTAATCTTAGACAATCACAAACTAGAATCCTCTTTGAAAATTGATTCAAAGCACAATCCGGAACATGACCAAATCGTTACAACAATAAATGGAAAGCAGTATGTATTTGATAATTGCCAGGATAAAACCCTTTTAGACCTATTACGGGAGGATGCCAAATTAATTGGAACAAAAGAGGGTTGTGCTGAGGGCGAATGTGGGGCATGCACGGTATTTCTGGACGGAAAAGCTGTAATGTCGTGTCTGGTTCCCTCTGCCAGAGCGCACCAGGCGTCAATCACCACAATTGAAGGCGTCGCCAATAACGGTGTAAAACACGCAGTTCAAGAGTTTTTTATCCAGGAAGGCGCAGTTCAATGTGGCTATTGCACGCCGGGTTTTGTAATGTCGGCGGTAAAATTATTAGAGGAAAAACCTACTCCTTCACAACTAGAAATAAAACAAGCTATTTCGGGGAATTTGTGTCGTTGTACCGGGTATTACAAAATAATTTCAGCAATAGAAAAAGCTGCTGAAAAGAAGTGAGATAATTTGGGAGGTAACCATGTCAAGGTTTGAAAGTGCGGAAGATAAACTTCCAGTAACAGATAATAAAATTCGTGTTCATCCTATTTGGCGCGGAATTGGATTTGCTTTAATAATATTTGCACCAATTATTGGTTATTTCTCATCAATTTTATTACTTGATCTGAATAAAGAAAATCGATGGTTTATAGTTCCACGTGATTTGTTAATTTCAGGTAGTGATCCTTATCTATTAATAAAAATTATTTTAACAATCATTATCGCGTTTTTGATATTCTTGTTATTTCAGTTGATAACCTTCCTAATTTACAAAGTGGCTGGACCTCCTAAATATGGTCCGACAGATGTTCCAAGAGTTGCATATCGCGGAAAAAAATATAAGAGGTAAGCAAAGAGGTTTTATGGAAATCGGAAAAATCATTAATCGAATTGACGCTGAAGCAAAAGTGATTGGAGAAGCTTTATATCCTGGTGATATTAACTTTGAAAATCAGTTGTATATGAAAACTCTATTTTCAGAAAGACCGCATGCAATTATCAAAAATATTGATGTCACAGATGCTGAAAATACCCCTGGTGTCGTCCTGGTATTAACAGCAAAAGACGTTCCGAATAATGAGTATGGATTAAACGTTATTGACCAACCAGTTTTATGTGGTCCTGGTTCAAACAAATTGTATGCAGATCGTGTCAGATGTGTGACAGATCAAGTTGCTTTGGTTATTGCAGAAACAGAAAAAATAGCGACAGAAGCTTTAAGAAAAATTCATGTTGAATTTGAAGATTTACCAATTATCACCAGCCCTGAAGAAGCTTTGAAAGATGATGCAATTCTTATCCATCCAGAAATTGAAAAAAATATTTTGTTACATTACAAAGTGCGTGATGGGGATGTAGAAAAAGCATTTCAAGAATCAGATGTTATCGTGGAAGGTGTCTATAAAACGCCTATGCAAGAGCATGCATATTTGCAGCCTGAGGCGGGAGTTAGTTATATAGATGAAGATCAAAGAATAACAGTCTTAGTTGCAGGTCAATGGACACATAAAGACCAGGAACAAATTTCTCATTCCCTAAATCTTCCTTTGGAAAAGGTACGTGTAATTTATCCTGCTATTGGTGGGGCTTTTGGTGGACGTGAAGATATGTCTGTTCAAATTACATTAGCTCTGGCAACTTATCACTTATCTAAAAAGGGAATAAAAAGACCAGTGAAGACCATTTGGTCCAGGGAAGAATCTATCATTGGTCATCACAAAAGACATGCATACACCATTCATGCAAAATGGGGCGCTGACAAACAAGGAAAAATTTTAGCTGTCGAAGTCAAAATTATTGCTGATGCTGGTGGCTATGCTTATACTTCCACTAAAGTTCAAGGAAATGCAACCTTAATGTGCACGGGGCCATATGAGGTTCCCAACACAAAAGTTGATTCATATTCTGTTTATACCAATAACGTGCCCGGTGGTGCATTTCGAGGATTTGGTGGTCCTCAAGGAGCATTTGCGGCCGAAATGCAAATGAATAAACTTGCAGAAAAATTAAATTTGGATCCGGTAGAGATTCGAATGAGAAATATCATAAAAGATGGTTCAAGATTACCTGTCAAATCAATTCTTCCACAAGGTGTGAGCCTGCCTGAAGTTGTGGAAACATGTGCATTAGCAGCTGGATGGAAAAAAGAAATTACAGGTTGGTCACACCCAACTTTACGCAAAGAAATGAGTGATGGAAAGATCATAGGTTTAGGATTTTCGTGTGGATACAAGAATATTGGCTTTTCTTTTGGAGCTCCAGAAAATTGCTGGGCAAAGATTGAATTAATAGGCGGAGTTGAGATTGATAAAGTAAAACTGTACCACGCGGGTGCAGAAGTTGGTCAGGGTTCCCACACTGCCTTTGTTCAGATGGCAGCTGAAGCTGTTGGTGTTGATGTCAAGAAAGTGGAATTGGTCGCCTCCGATACAAGCTCATCAGAAAATTCCGGTAGTGTTTCTGCTTCAAGAATGACTTTTATGGCAGGCAACGCAATTTATGGTGCTGGAAAATTAGCGGTAGAAAAATGGAAAAATGAGGAACGTCCTGCAGTAGGAGAATATAAATATTGGGCACCCAAAACTACTCCTTATGACAAAGAGACAGGGGAGTGTGTTCCGAACATCTCCTACGGATATGTCGCTGAAGCTGTAGAAACAGAAGTAGATACAGAAACAGGTGAGGTTCATATCGCCAAGGTAATTTGCGCTGATGATGTCGGTAAAGCTATCAATCCACAACTCGTTATAGGGCAAATTGAAGGTTCGATCGTTCAAGCAGCTGGATATGGTTTGATGGAAAACTTTATTCAGGAAAATGGGTATATAAAAACCAGTCAATTATCGACATACTTAATTCCAACAGTACTGGATATTCCTGATGAAATTCAATCTATTATCATTGAACATCCAGATCCTAATGGTCCTTGGGGAGCTCGTGGCGTAGGAGAAATGCCTTATATTCCTTTAGTGCCAGCCATTAGTGATGCTGTTCACGCTGCAACAGGAGTTTGGTTTAATGAATTTCCGTTGACACCTGAAAATGTGTTAAGAGGATTAGGAAAAGTCGAAGATTAATTAATAATAAGAGGAAAAATGAATATTATAATCCGTGGTGGAGGTGATCTTGGTAGTGGAATTGCCTTCAGACTTCATCGGGTTGGTTGGAATATTGTCATTACGGAAATCAAAAAGCCTTTGGTTTTACGTAGAAGTGTTTCTTTTGCTAATGCAATTTACGAGAAGGAATTTTCGTTTGAGGGAATAGAAGCCAAGCATATAAACAATCCTGAAGAAATTAACGATTGTCTATCAAAACGTATTATTCCGGTTATTATTTCCCCGGAGAATTATCAATTCGAGAATTTTTCACCTGACGTGATAATTGATGCCCGTCTATTGAAGAAATATGTTGAATATAGATTATCAGCAAAACCCTTGGTGATAGGTTTAGGGCCAGGTTTTGAGGTTGGAAAAAATTGTCACGTAGTGATTGAAACCAATCGTGGTCATTACCTGGGAAGAACTATTTGGTCTGGCAGCGCAATCAAAGATACAGGCACACCAGGAACCGTACAGGATAAAACCAATGAGCGTGTTCTTCGAGCTCCGATTACTGGAACAATTAATTCTGGATTGCAACTTGGTTCGTTTCTGAAAAAAGGGGATGTGATTGGTTATGTAGATAACGAACCGATAATTGCTCCGTTTGATGGCTGTTTACGTGGCTTGATGCATGATGGTATCAAAGTCAGTCAAGGTTTAAAAATTGGTGATTTAGATCCTAGATTGGATAAAAACCTTATTAATTATATTTCTGAAAAGGCACTTGCAATTGCAGGCGGGGTGATAGAAGCAATTCTTAGTTATCAGTTAAAAACAAAATGATATTAACTCAATTAGAATTATTTACTAATAATGATCAAATAGCTTGGGTTGGAGCCGGGGGCAAAACAAGCTTGATATTTGCTGTTGCCAAAGAGTTATTTAAGGACAGATGTGTGATAACAACAACAACAAAAATGGCTATGTCCGAAAAATCACTTGCTGATCACGCTATTGAAACTGAGAATATCCAAAAAATTGATTTTTCTGAAATTAGTGGAATTAATTTTGTTTACAGTGGAAAAATAATTTCTGAACCAACAAAAGTAAAAGGTTTTGACGAGGATCAACTACTACTCATTTCAAAAAAACTTATTGAAAAGAATATTCCATTGTTTATTGAAGCAGATGGATCAAATCGGAAACCTTTAAAATTTCCTGCAGAACACGAGCCGGTAATTCCGAAATTCGTGAATAAAGTATGTTTAGTGGTTGGATTATCTGCGATTGGGAAACCTTTAAACAATGAAAATTTCCATCGTCCAGAAACAATATCTAAAATTTTAGGTGTCCCATTAGGAACGAAAATTAACTGGGAACATCTGTATGCTATTTTATCAAATGAAAATGGGTGGAAAAGAAATTATCCACCCAGGACTGAAAAATTTGTCTTTTTACATCAAGCAGAGACGTTGAATAATTACATTGAAGTAAATAAAATCGCTTTGAAATTACTAAAAGATTATGATCATGTTTTATTGAGTTCAATTGATCAAAACGAATTGTCTATAAAAGCTCATTGGGGACCAATGGGATGCGCAATTTTGGCAGCTGGAGCATCCAATCGTTTTGGAAGCCCAAAGCAATTAGCTCAATTTAGAAACAAAACATTTATAGAAAATGTAGTTGAGACTGCAAAAAGTATAAATTTTTTGGATATTGTAGTGGTTCTTGGAGCAAATTATGAGAAAATAAAAGTGTTGATTGAACCTCTCAATGTGCAAATAATTCAAAATAAATTTTGGGAAGAAGGTCAATCAACATCAGTAAAAGAAAGTGTTAAATATTTTAGTCAAAAAAAAGTTGAAGCGATAATTTTCTTAATGGTTGACCAACCTCAAATTCAACCACATTTGATAGAAAACACAATTCATGAGTACGCTTATCATAAGTGTGATGTTATTGTTCACGAATTTGAAAATCAAAATAGACACCCAATTCTTTTTGCAAAATCAACCTTTAAGGACTTGTCGCAAATTTTTGGGGAAAGAGGAGGAAGTCAATTGTTTGATAAATATCCTCCTGAAAAAATATCGATTACTGATCCTTATTATGCATACGATATTGATAGAATTGAAGATTTGAAAAAATTAATTAAAAAAGATTGAGATTAATGGAATGTTTACAGTTTGGATATTCGATTTCGAAAACAAAGAATTAAGAAAATACATTGAAATTAATGATCAACAAACAACCGATGATTTTGTTGTCGATTTTCCACCGGGTGTTTACACAACACTGCGAACTGTGAGTAACAAAAAAGCGATCTTTCAATATAGTTATCATTTATATCGTTTATTTGAAAGTTTTCAATTATCTGGCTTAGACTTCAAATATACTTTAGATGTCTTGCGTGTTCCACTGAGAGAAATTATTTCTGAAGAAGTTTCGCAAGAATTGAGAATTAGAATTTTTATACCTTTTGACAAACCTTATACTTGTTATATTTTATCTGAGGAATTGACTCAACCAAGTTTGTTCGATTATCAAAATGGTGTAAAAGTTAGCACAAACCATCTTAGCCGTGAGAATCCCAGAGCGAAATTAACATCCTTCATTAGAAAATCAGAGAAAATTAAAAAAACATGTAAAGAAAATAATCTAGAAGAGTCGATCATGATTAATAAAAATGGGGAACTTTTAGAAGGCTTGTCGAGCAATTTCTTTGCCGTAAAAAATGGGACAATCTTCACAGCAGAGGATGATGTTCTTAAAGGCTCAATTAGGGAAATTATTGTTGATGAGATAAAAAAGAACCAGATACAATTAAAATTAAAACCTATAGTATTAAATGAATTGACCAACATTGATGAAGCTTTTATAACCAGCACCAGCCGCGGTGTATTGCCAGTAATTCAAATAAATGATTCGGTTGTGGGAACAGGAAAACCGGGAAAAATTACTCAACTATTAGCACAGAAACTCAAAGATAGATTAATTAGAGAAGCTGAACCCATTTAGAGATTAGTCGACATCCTCAAATTGATTTTCATCCTCATCTTCAAAATTTACTACTTCTTCGTTCTCAAAGGAATCTTCATCAATGTCTGGCAATACCAATTCCCCGTTTTCCATTAATGAAATGATTCTCTGGGCGTCATCAAAATCTTCATTCTTTACATAAATATTTGCAGATCCAAGGCCGCCAACGGTTAATCCAAGTGCAACACCTGCACTTTCTTGGTAAGCTTTTGACTCTATGTTAAATGACTGCAATAGTAATTGAATTGATTTCGCATCCAGCATTCCGTAACATCGATAAAGCAATTTGTATTTTTTCATAAGTTTGCCTTTACTAATAATCTATTAAGCCTATGTTTACAAGCTTCAATCAATCTTTTGTTTGATATTGACTCTATCTCGTTTTCCAAAATAGATAAAGCTTTTTGACAAAATTCAATGGCTAAAGTGTAATTCTTCAAATTGTGTTCATAAACTTTTGCTAATTCAATGTGAGCTTCAAGGTTATTGTGTTTAGTTGCTTTGTACCAATTACAGATTGCCAAGTCAATTTGATTTTGTTTTTTGTAAATCCTGGCTAAGGACAGAAAACAGTTTATTTTTATGTCATCAGATAAGTTTGTTTGTTTAGCTGATATTTCGTACGTCTCAAGAGCTTTTTCAAATACTTTGTTTTTCTCATATTGTTTTGCAATTGAAAAATTCAATGTCTCATACTTATCATAGTAAACATTATTCTGGGAAGAAATTTCATCAACAATACTAATAAAAGCTGCCAATGAAATGATGTCCATGGCGTTGTGATAAAAAACTCCTTCAATTTTTTCAATTTTTTTATTCTCCAGGTATTCTTTATAAATAACTGGTGCTAAATAGCCAGGTATCTCTTCTTCACTTCTAAAAAATTTAAGAACGTTAAATTCCATATTTTTCAAAGATCGATCATTGAATTGGAAACGAAACAACATTCTTGCATATTTTAGTAAATCAATATGATCTTTTTTGTGAATGTCGGATGGTAGTCGGTGATATCGTAATCTTGATTTGATAATTGGTACATCGAAAGAGATTCCATTATAAGAAACGATAGTGGAAAATGGTTCTATTAAATTTAATAAATCCAGTAACATTGCATCTTCCTGAGATGGTTCGATCAGAAAATATTGACGTAAATGGAACTGGGTCTCTTTGAAATATCCAACTCCAATCATAAAAGCGAAAGTTCCACCGGATTGAGCTAATCCGGTTGTCTCGGTATCAAGAAATACACAATCTTTAATATTGGTACTTGTTTTTTTGTCTGGAAGGTTAATAGGCGTAGTTTTTTCGGTTAAACCTTGAAAAGTGACAATTCCATGGTTGTAATCCTGAAGATAGCTCATTTCTTGATAAAAGAATTCCCCTAAAGAATTTTCACGTTTAATGCCGGGCAGATCTTCAATCGTTCTGCTCTCTGGTCGATTTATAGATGCATCGATGCGAGATTGAATACCGAAGTGAAAACCTAATGATTCAAGCTTTTTCTTATATTGAGGATCCATTAATTTCATTCAATAATAATTTAAGTAGATGGTTTGTTTCGGTTTTTCCACCGTATCCTTCTTCTGAAATTGGTCCTACACATGATGGACATCCATTATGGCAACCACATTCAGAAACATGTGTATGCATTTCTTGGAGGATATAAGGAAATTTCTTATATAAATCGTAACTTAGCCCAAGTCCATATGGAATATTATCGTAAACAATGATTGAATTTTCAAATCCAGTGATAGTGTTTTTCATGTCAGTCACAACGCCAATATCATTCATGCTGCACATCACAAACAGCGGAGACAAAGTTCTAAACAGATAGGATAAACCAGCTAAACCACTTCGCACACGAACCTGGGTTTCTGCGAGTTTGTGGCAAGCAGCGCATAAGGTTATTAAATTTGAGGGATGATTTGCCAGTTCCATAGAATCGAACAATTTGTATGGTTTTATGTGATGAACATGATGAGCAGCGTTTTCTTCTTTAACTCCACATCGTTGGCAGGTAAATTGATCTCTTTTTCGTATGAGGTCAGAATATTTTTTCCAACCAGGACCATAATCATTTTGATAATTTAGCCACAGGTTATCTTTGATCAATTGATCTTTGATGTTATCAGGAATATAAAACCAAAACGCTTCTGTTTCTAATTGTGTTTCCGGTAAATCCAGTTTGTGCACGTTGATTTTTTGATTCGTTTCCCAAAGTATTTCTTTGTAACCAGTTACTTGTTGTGTTACTTGAATTTCTCCGTATCGGGTATGTAAATTATTTGTAACGATTTCTTCTTTTTGGTTCAGTATTTCGTAAGTTGACTTTATAGATGGTTCCGTAAAATAATTTGCATTAGATTTACGCAATACAACTTCACTATTTTTGAAATTTAACTCTTCAACTAAATACTGTTCTCCTAAATGTAAGTAAATAGCGTTTGGATGAACCATCCAAAAACTACTTGCATAATCAATTTCACCAATCATGTTTCTTTCCTGGTTAGAGGTATCTATCAATTTCATTGAGTTGCTGTTAATATTTCGCAAAGAGAATGGTTCTCTGGGGTTGCTATTCGTAATAACGGAGTATTTATTTTTGCTTTTGTAAATAATTCCTAGTTGTAGTAATTGTTCAAGTATTGGTTCTATTGTTTGCCAATTCAATTTTCCAAAATTTTCACCCTCAATAAAACTTATTTCCAAGATTGAATTTACAAGGTGATCTAGCAGAATATTGGGGTTGTCAGCGTTGATGAGGGCATTTTCTGGATTATTTACTAATAAGTACTCTGGCCTTTTGATAATAAATTGATCAATAGGATTAGCACTTGCAATGAATATTGCGATGGATTCATTCAAAGATCTTCCTGATCTTCCAATCTGTTGCCAGGTGGAAGAGATTGTTCCTGGATATCCTGACAGAATTACACACTGCAAATTTCCTATATCTACACCTAATTCAAGTGCATTTGTTGAAAAAAGTATTTTGATCTTGCCAGTACGAAAATCTTCCTCAATCTTTCTTCTATCCTGTGCGAGGTACCCACTTCGATATCCTGATGAAAAAGTTTTGGATGACAGATTACTGTTTTCTTGCATTAACTTCAGACTTTTCTCAACCTCTTTCCTTGACCTTTGAAATACTAATACCTGGATTTCATTTGAAGAAAATTCTTCAACTATTCTTAAAGTTTCCTGGTGCAAACTCTTTCTAATTCCTAATTCTTGATTTACTAAAGGTGGGTTATAAAAGACGACCTTTTTTCCTGTTTTAGGTGCGCCATCATCCTGAACGAAATCCAATTCTTCTTCGATGAGGTTAGTAAGAAAATCGATTGGATTCCCAATTGTGGCAGTTGTACAAATAAAAACCAGAGATTTTCTGGAGAGAGATAGGATTCTTTTTAATCTTCGAATGACATTTGCAACATGCGAACCGAAAACACCAGTGTACACATGAGCTTCATCCAGGACCAAATATTTGAGGTGATCCAGAAAATCCTCCCAGAGGTCGTGGTTTGGCAAAATGCCGATATGCAACATGTCTGGATTCGTTAAAATTACTTGTGCATGTTTCCGAATATTGATGCGAATTTCTTTAGGTGTGTCACCATCATAGACACTAATTTTTGTCGCCAGTATCTTTTTTTGTTTTATGTCCAAATTGCTATTCTCAATGAGAAAACGTATGTGTTGAAGTTGGTCGTACGCTAAAGCTTTGGTAGGGAATAGAAAAATAGCTGTAGTATTTTTGCCGTTAAAAATATCATTTAGGATAGGTAATAGATAAATTAATGATTTTCCACTGGATGGCCCACTTGTCACACCTACATTTTTGTTTAAATTTATAATTTCTATTGCTTTTGCCTGGTGAGAGTAAAGAGAATTAATTTTATTTGCTACAAGCATGGATTTTACGTCCTCGTTCAAAAAGGATGGAAAGTCCTGAAATGAACCTTTGCTGGGTTCAATTTTTTTTATATGAGTGATATTTTCTTCATTATTTTTGGAATTTATCCAATAATCCAAAAAAGAGATTTTGTTTTTTTTATTTACCATATAATTGAATAATATTCTTTTAGGTCATGATTTTATATGAAGCTGTTGCATCTATTTTGGTTAATTCCACTGAGTGTGTTAATAAGTATGATAATTAATCATCTTGCTAATACACTTCCAGTTTATCGAAAAATTATTTTTTCGCTTTTGTGCCCTCATTGTGACCAAAAAATCAATTTGAGCAATTATTATATAAAACGTTTTTGTCCTAATTGTAATAACACAATTCCAATAAGAAATTTTGTTTTGCCAATTGTATTTATTATAACATATGTTCTAATATTTTATTTTCCACCTGAATATTCCGGTGTGGTTATTTCTCTAATTGTTGTGACGTTTTTAATTCTGGTTTTCATAATAGACTTTGAGCATAGATTAATTCTTCACCCAGTCAGTTTTTTTGGTGCAGTCCTTTTTCTTGTAATTGGAATGATTTTAAATGGATGGAAATTGACATTGTTAGGTGGGGGACTTGGCTTTCTCATCATGTATTTTTTGTATTTATTTGGGATACTGTTTTTGAGATGGATGTCAAAACGTAAAGGGGTTTCAACTGAAGAAGTTGCTCTTGGTTATGGTGACGTCAATTTGGCTGCTATTTTGGGTTTATTATTTGGTTGGCCTAGAATTTCTGTATTATTATTTTTTGCAATTGTTTTGGGGGGGATTTTTAGTGCTATTTATATGGTTTTATTAAAAATTCAAAAAAAATATGAGACCAATACAGCCATTCCATATGCTCCCTTCATGATTATTGCTGCAATTATCATGCTTTATATTTCTACCCCGCATTAAGCATTCAGATATCAGAATCATCACGAATTACCTGAAAACAATAAATATGAAACCCAATGGCAGTGAGTGGAAGACTTTTAATCAACTAATGAAAAATCTAATCTGTAATGATGCCAAGCAATCTTGGGTACCAATACCAAAAAACGCCAACAGAAGGTTTTCCTCTCACAGAGCTGCTGTGATCCATAATTGCAACTTGTGGGTTGTATTCCAAAGAAACGATTCCATCTACCCAATCAAGTTGATTGATCGCGGAAAACGTTGCATGGATTAGTTCTATTTGAGTATTGAGATCAAGTTCAAAAGCACTTTGCACAGTTTGGAAATCCAGATTATTTACAACTTCAAAATTCAAACATTGATCATCACTCTCAATACAACCTTTTTCAGCGCCGCGGATAGACGGATAATTTATTCCAATGATAATTTCTTTATCGTATTGTGAATAATCCGCATAGATTTCATTTTCCAGGTAATTCTTGATACTGGTTTCGTAATTTTCGCCAACAAAATCCGAATTAATTAGGTTGATCCTTGGTGTAATAAAGAATCCATCTACTTGGTTTAACAAAGTATTATTGGAATTTGTGAGATCCACTATAGACAGGAAAAGTTTATTAGAGAAACGTGATTGGATATCAGAATAATTTTGTGATAGTGTGTCAATCATCAGTTGTGATAAGTTTTCATTATTTTGAGTTACTGATGAGTGCCTCACATTAGAAGGAAAGATCACACCTTCGACATTCATGTAATTTGCCAAATCGACAGTATAAATTAGAAATTCTTTATAAACATTAGAAAATTGTGTTTCCCAAGTATTTGAAAAGTTACCTTCTCCGAATTGTTTAATTGCTTCTGGTGATAAATCTATCTCTGGAGCAAGCCAAACATTGAGGTTATTTTTTTGTGCCTTCTGGATCATCAACACTAAATCCTTCCAAAGAGGATTTGTACCAGTTGTGGGTCCAAATACCAGAGGATTCAGATTGGATAATGTCCATTTTACAGGAAGAATTACTGTGTTCGCGTTTACCTCACCCATGTTCTGAAAAGCCGTTTCCACATGAACTGGTGTGTAAACATTATAATCATCCGAAATTGCAAACCCTGTAATAAATTCACTGCCTCTTGTTGTTACTTCAGGAACATCTAATGATGGTTCTTCATTTTCTAATCCCCATCCATTCCAGCTGGTAATATCAATTTCAAGTTGGGGCGGAGTACTAGATGTATCAAATGAGTACCCATTGATTGGTGCTGAGTTATCAAATGCAGTGTCACAAGCATCATTCCTGCAGAATTTGTAATCAATTTTTCCAACCAGATGAAGTGGCCCAAATAGTTGATATTTCCATTGAAAATCGTTAATTTTCCACATTTGAATAGGCGGTGACCAACCAAAACTATTGAATTGAATGGAAACTTTGTCTGTATCAGGCGTGTTTTGCGGAATATTCACGAGAAATTCCACGTTTTGTTCGTTGGATATCGACCAACTATTGATAACATCATTAACAATAAAATCTTGCTCAGGTACAACAAATTGTCGTACCACAAAATTACCATCATTGTTTAATTCCGAATTCCAGAAGCCATCACCAAGTGAATATTTATACCTGAGATCAAATCCACTTGGTAAACTTAATGTAATTGCGTAGTTACCATCAGCCAAGAGGGATAATCTTGGTGCTCTTGCCGGGGCAATGCTCGTTCCGTTGTAAATATTTCCAAAAACATTCCCTAACTGATACGTATTTCCTAGAATCCTTAGTGATGCTTCTGTTGGCGTGTTATCTGGTGGGATCACAATGAAGGACACATTAACAAAATCAGCGGATTGCAAACCAATTTTTGCCTGAGTTGTTAATCCTTCGCCAATAATTGCTTCTTGTTGAAATGTTTGATATTCACCATCTGTACTTGAAATAACTAAATTATGTTTCCCTGGTGGAATGTTTTCTATACTGAAATTACCCAACGAATTGGAATAACTATGGTTTCCACCAATCACTATTAATGCATTTGGAATGGGAGAATTAGATTCGACATTAATTACTTGTCCAGTAATCCTACCGAATTTGTGATCGTATTGTTCGTCTTGCCAATTGGTTATCACATTCTGGATTACCGTTTCATTGCTTACATGTGCCATTCGATATTCAATTATTTTATTTTCGGCATCAGTTTCGTATATAGGTAATCCATTATTTTTATAGAAGCGATATTTTATTTGGGAAGGCACTTTTATCGGAAGTATTAATTGATATTGTTTCTCGTCTAATTTGGTCATTACATAGCGCGTTGGATTTAATTCAATTCCAGTAATGTCATCGATTAATTCAAAGATTATTTCATTATCAGTTGAATTTGGAATATCTAACAATATTTCAATTTCTGTGTAAGGTAACGGCTGGACAAACTGATTAACTTCGGCAGAAGTAGATTCACTTGGAGTTTCGGGAAAATAAGAAGTGCAACTGGATAAAAATAAACTCATCAGTAATAAAGTAGAAATGAGTTTGATGAATGGGTTTTCATTTTTCTTATTCATTAAAACCTCATAGGTTATTTTCTAGATAATTTGCAACCTTTTGATCAATTTCATTGATCCGATTGGCAAGACTTCCCAAAACGCCATTTACAAATCTTGGGGTTGAATCAGAACCAAATGTTTTAGATAATTCAATTGCTTCATTAATAGCTACTTTTACTGGAGTGCATTTTGATACTGCAAACTCCCAAAGGGCAATTCTTAGAATATTTCGGTCAATTATTGCCAATTGGTCCATTGGCCATTCTGGGGCATGGACGGCTATTAATTCATCTAATAAATTCTTAATGGGTACTACACCAGAAACAATATCTGTGGTGAACTGAACTAAATTTTGTTCAAGTGGATCATCTTCCAGGCGATATTCCAAGGATGTGAAAGGGGGGTGTCCAGACACATCATATTCATACAATACTTGCAATGCAATCCCGCGAGCTTTGGTGCGAGCTTTCATATGTTAATTTTCGGGATTTTGAATTTCAATATCTTCAACATGGATATTGATTTTTCCAACGTCCATGCCAACCATTTCAGAAATTGCACGCGACACTTGTGATTGAATGTTATGTGAAACATCGCGAACATTGAAGTCATTTTTTAAGATGACATATAAATCTGCATAAACCATATCGTCTTCAACACTGATTTTTACACCCTCGCTAACTCCACGTTTAAAGAAACGGTTCATTTCTGATGGGACAGTTGCCATCCGGCTAACCCCATCTACAGAAAGGGTCGTTAATCGTGCGATTGTAACTAAAACCTCGAGGGCTATAGTTGTTTTTCCAGGAGTGTTTGGGGTAGTTGTCATATTCTCTCCAATTTAAGGTTCTAATAATCTAAAAACTATTATAACCTAACAAAAAAATAACCTAGTCGTTAATTATTATTTAGTAATTAAAAAATCTAATGATTTTCTCGCAACAAAATCAAATTCCTGATCGAGAATGATGGTGTGTCCTGAATTGTCTAATATAACTAATTCGTAACTACTCAGGGACATGAGTCAAAGATCCACAAAAATCAGGATAAATGATTGTAGTCAGAAGAATAAAAATGACAGATAATTTACCCAATGGGACCAATCCGAAAGCTAAGCGAAGACGAAATACGGGCGATTTAC